>Ga0179593_1384275_pt1 | contig 11179 bp, 18 predicted proteins | sample CZODoug2_1_08_16_FD_185931 | JGI IMG/M metagenome (GOLD analysis project Ga0179593, IMG submission 185931) | Vadose zone soil fungal communities from Angelo Coast Range Reserve, California, USA - CZODoug2_1_08_16fungal (PacBio error correction) | ecosystem: Environmental > Terrestrial > Soil >... | reverse complement strand
CATTCTTCAGGCTCTACGTTTTTTTTGAACACTACACTTTGCGCGATTACTCCCCCCCCCTCTTTTTTTATTCGAGAAGCGGACCGCTTATTGTATTACTTTTTCCTCTGTCATTATTCCCTCTAAGTCTTCAGCCTATGTTAGTAGCAATAAGCGAATCTCCCTTTCCTTTGCACTAACTAAGATGGAGTTTCCCCCTCGATTCTACCTTCGTCTATCCCTGGTCAGTGTGAGGATTGAGTTTGTACCCTTTTTTCATATTCGTTTTATTGACTCAGGTAATTGCTCCTTTTTTACCCTTTCCTCGATTTTTCTTTTTTTCCATTCAAGCCCTTCCCCTGTGTGCATGTCCTTCCTCCTCAGACCCTACTCGTCTCCTTCCCTTTCACCTCACTAAGCTTCTAGACCTAGGAAGTGAGAGCAAGTTCGTGCCGTTCTGTTCTTGTCCAACTAGATTCCACCTTCCTAATCCCCCAGACCTTCCTCCGCAGATTACTCAGCGACGATTTTTCTGCCTAAGTCCCCCTCTGCTTAAGGACACGATACTTTCCTGTCGATTTTTGCGCCCAATCGAACGCCCCCCCCCCTACTCGCAATACATCCGTTCTTCCCCTAACTCTCTAATAGGCGTCCAGATTGTTACGCTTGTTTTGTCCTCTCCCTGCAGTCGCACATACACTCCTTTCGAACTCATAGCGCGTCGATATGGAAAGCCTCGTCATCTCCGACCGTGCACCCTTCCTATGACGATCCCCGCTTTCGCGTGTCTCGTCGCCTCCCCATGTTTTTCTTTTTCCCTTCGTGCTGAGTTTTCTTCAAAGTCGTCTTCTTTTGACCCAGTTTGTCATTGAATATTCCTTGTCGACTTCTATCTCCCCCCCCTTTGACGAACCGGCGCTGATTCTTTTGGAAAACCGCGACTCCGACCACTTTTCACTCAACCTGTATCAGCGTCGTTGTCGTCAGCTTCTCTCCCCCTTGATTCGCCCGTTATTCCCTTGAAGTACCCCACCCAATCTGGCTCACGACACGTGAGTAAGAGAAAGTATGGCTGCCGGCGTTAGGTCGACAGACTTGCCACACTCCCCCCCCAGCTTCCTTTTTTGTTTCTACCGGCATTTTTTTTTTCTCGTGGATAGAAACCCTCCAGGCATGAAGTTAATTCGTAGACCCCCCCAAGAGTCCCATTTTACCGAGTCAGTCTTTATTGAACCGGCGAAGCCTGTGCATCAGAAACACGCGTGCTAAGTTTGACGTTTTTTACGAGTGCTTCTTTTTCATGTTTTTATTCTACCCCCTTGGCGCGCCCCAATTTTTAAGATATTTAGCCTTTAACCTTCCGCACTGTAATTTTTTTCCCCCTGTCCTCCTTTTCTGAGGGGTATAGCCAACGGTCTACCCCCAAGAGTGCTATGAGGATGCCCTGGATTTTAGCCTTTCTTATCATCCAGTCATGCACCAGATCAGCTATGATTGAGTTACCCCTCTTGAATTCCTCTTGGTTTGGCCGATTGAGCCGTCCCCCCATCATCTGATAATTCGATTGAAAGTACCGTCGGCTTTACGGGTGTCGAATTTTACTTTGGTTAAGCATTGCTCCCTATCGTAGTCCTGATTCCAGTATTCTTAAGCCTCTCATTGCTTCATTTCTTGACTGGGAGCTGCCATTTCGACGCTCCTGGTTTTTTTAGTGGGACTGCTCTTTGACCCGATTCCCACGATTAACCTATATGAATTAACTTTAACTGACTCGAAACGCATCTTGTCTTCCCCCGACCCCCCCCCCACCCCCCCCCCCCTTCCTGATTACTCAGAGACATTCCTTCAGTGTTCGACTGTCCGAGGTCCAAGCTTTTTCTTTTCCCTTCGTTACATTTCCCCCGTTTGCGTCACGCTCTTATTTACCCGTCGAATTTAGGCCCCCTTTGATTCCTTCCTGTATACTGAGTCGACGCCGTTTTTTAGCGTAGAGAAGACCTGGGCCCTCTCTCCTGTTTTTTTGCCCTTACCTTGGTGGCGTTTTTCGGCGGGTTCGTTTCCCGGACTCGCGCCCCCTTGAGGGCGCTGCGCGAGCGCCTACTTACCCCACTATGCGATTGTCATCCCGCCACGGCCTGTCCCCCCGGTAGTGTTTTTGTTTTTAACTTCCCTACCTTAGAAAATCTCCTGCGTAATGTGTCCTTTAATTCCTCCTCCTCTCCGATGCCTGACTACTCTGACCCCTATTTTCTTCTGGAGCCCCCGATTGCAGTTTGAGGCAGCAGTCGGTTTTTTGGACTTTTTTACGATTTTACACCTTGATACCGGAAGCGTTTTTTCACAGTTCTTTCGGCGTTTTTTTTTTTTCTAGCCCTCGGTTATTGCTTCTCGCACTGCTCATCGACCCCCCCTTCCCTCTTCCCTCTCATTGGCGACGTTTTCTCGCGCCAGTGCTCCCCCAGTACAAACCACACCTGAGCCCTTTTTCCATATGCGAACATTCACCCCTTTTTTTTTTACAGAAGTCCTGAGCCCGAGATTGATGTTTTCGACTAGTCCGCATTTCAAACCCCACATTTGGCGGAGACGCGTCCTGACTGTGTGCACTTTCCCAACTTTCTTTATTTTGACCCCTGACAGCGCCGTTTCCGTTCTTTTGTTTTAGGATCTGCTGCAGCTAGTAGCCCCGTCCGCGTGCTCTCTATTATCAACGACGCTGAAAATTTTTTGTCGCACCCTTTACTGAGTTTATACTTTTCTTCTCCGTCTGATTCCCCCCTCCCCGGCGCCATGAACCTTCCTGGAAAGAAGTTCCCCTCCCCAAAAATTTCTTTATAATCTGTGTTAGAGTTTTCTTACTGTACGTTGACAGAGTGGCATTGCTTTTTCCCTCTCCGAGAAGAGACGGTTCCCAGCTGTGTAATTAGAGAATGCCTTTTCCCCGACGTCAAGGATTACTTCAGCTTAGACGCTCTCACCCTTCGCCGAGCCACGCCTTTTCAGATTCAAACCCCCCCTCGCGTCTCGGACCTGTTAGCGCGCATTTTTTTTCGCCTCTCACGATTTCATTTGAACCCGTCTTTCTCTCTGTTTTTTTTTCAGAGTGTTTACCCCAAGTGCTATTTTCCGTTAGCCTTCTTGACCTTCCCCCCTTGTTCGAGCCCTCCGTCAGGGCCCATTGGCCCTCCTTGCCCTGTGCGCGCAAGCCTGGACTTTTTGCCCCCTTTTCTCATGGCTTTCTCCCACCGGTAGGCCCTTGTGGTCTCCCCGCATGCCGCTTGCCCCCCCGTGACCCTCTTCTAACAATGAAGTTCCCCAAACTAGTTTGTTTTTAACCGGGAACCTTTTTTCCTTTCGCTCTGCACCTACCACCCCCCACTGATCTCCCTTCCCCGAGACCCTCGGAATCCGTTAAGTCTCATCGGTAATTTTGCAGCTGACGCGCCGATCCTAGTTTTTTCCCGACCTGGTCGGGATCCCATCGCAGGAAATAGACCCCATCACCGGGCATAGCGGCATTTCCTTCTCGCACAACCATTCCTTTTCAGCTCATCTCTGCCATAGGTAGTTTTTCCCTGCACCACGCTGCCCTTCCCCCTGGATGCGATCACATGTTGTTCGCAATCACCCCCCCCCCCCCAACGCTGCCCACTAGCGTTTACAGCCCCCCTTACTTTTAAAGTTTCCTAGGGTCCTGATCCCCCGCCAGTTTTTCGCCCCAGCTGTATCGCGAGAGATTCCCACGCTTGAGTATTTCAGTGCGGCGTCTCCTTTTTTTCGCCTGCCCTCTCTCATCCGCGATTTCCCAATAGTGTTTCTCCCTGTCCGTATCTACCCCCCCCACACCGCCGTACCCTTTTCACCCTTTTCTTTTTTTGACATTTCGCCTGCATCCTTATGCTCCTTTCTCCCCCCTGCGCGCGAGTTTTAAGATCTCACTGTTCCGCCCAGGACCATTCCGTGTACCGCTTCCTAGCCTCCTTCCCCCCGCTTCGAGAAAACCCCCCCTCCCCTTCCAAGTCTGCGAAGTAAGTCTTTTTTTCCGATAATCGCCCCCCGACGACCCATGCCCCCTCCTCTTGTTCTGAGCCTCCGACCTCACTGTTCCTTAACCTCCTCTCCCCAGCCTATGCCACCCGGTATGCGTCCTTTTCCGGCCAAGCTCGATCGTGTATGGCTGGGACCCCTCGGCTGCATACGATTCCTATAGAAACGCCCTTTTTCTCTTTTACAGGCCGTCTTACGGGTTTTTTTTTGCATGACTGTCCCTTCGTGGACTGTTCGTCTGGCTGACCCTACCATTGCTGCTTTCCTCCTCCTTATCCCCAAGCGTCCCCCGATCGATTCGATGTCTCCCCTGAAACACCGCCCAGCGCCCCAACCTCTTCTCCCCCGTTTTCTTCACAACTGTTTTTTTGAATTAATTCGCGCTCCATCCCATTTTGAGGTACAAAGACTCTTCCTCGTCCCCCACCCTCACCCCTAACGACCTCTTGTGCGGTTCTCCTTCCCCTGGCCTATTTTTTTTTCCTGCGCGGATCCTTTAAAAGGTGTTTTCCATATTTTTGCTGCGCACTCCCCCCGATCGCCCCCCCTCCAGTTTTTAGATCCTATCTTTTTCTCCTGACTATTTTCAAGAGTCACGTATGTCCCTCCCCCTTTCCCCTTTTTTTCGAAAGCCCTCCGCGCTACATTCCTTAGCTTAACCGAGATTACTTTCGCTGTGTCAGGTCTTTAATCCTCGGAATTGACGTCTGCTCCTTTCTTAAGGGGTTGCAGTTTGAGATGTCATTTTTTGCCCCCCGCCCATCGACCCCCACCCACAGCTTACGGACCCCTATTTTCCCACCGAGCCCGCAATCGGCAGACTTCCTTTAAAGCCGTTTCGTCTCTTGGTTTTGGCGACTCTTTCTCTGACCCTTGCCCCCTCTCTTCCCACTTCCAGAAGTTATTTCCTTTTCCATTCGTAAATAGTATTGTCCCGACAACTGTTGTCGACCTTACTATGGTTTAGTCGCAGTTGTGATCCTACCAGAGGCCCTCTATGTGCCCCCACTCTGATCAGTTCGGCCTTACGCCTTCGTACCATCGCATAGTTCGCCGCCCCTAATCTGCTTTGTCCACAACCCCCTCCCTCAAGAGACTGGGCTTACTCGTCGACCCGGAAATGCTCTTTTCCCCCCGTCAGACCTAACGCGACCACCCGGCCTCCTCCGGAAATGCACCCCAGCGTTCCAAACCCTTGATCGTCCCCCCTTCGAACGAACCCTTTTTCAGTTTCTGGCGTAGTCCGGCGCTTTATATATGTACTTTTCTCCTCCTCAGTACCGACGTGCTGCCTTTTTGCATAGTTTTCCCTCCTGGAGAGGCCCAAGCTTAGCCCGCCCCTCTTTGCTAGTGTGGCTTTTTGTCTCACCTAGTTATTCATCTCTGACTGAGCGGGGTTCTTCTCTCCTCCCTATTTTTCCACTACTTCTGAGTGTTTTTCCTTTTTTTCCCGCAGATTCTTTAGCCTTTTTGTCTTGATAGAAAATGTTCGCTTTTTTGCTCCCCCCCCTTTTCTCTCGGATCCCCGGTGCTTTTCTGCCTATACGGCTCGTGCGCTTGCCCCAGCCTTCGGCCCCGCCGCCTTTTTCCCTGGATCCCTCCGATATGCCCGCGACCGCCCCCTCTTGCCCTTTTTTTATATCACCTGGCCCGCGGCACATAGCCGTTTCCCTCTAGTCCTCGAGACGCTTGTTAGTCGTTTTTTCGTGCCAGGCTTTTCGGGTGAACAACGAATTGTCCCTTCCTAAGTGATTCCTTTAGCGGCTGCATGAGTCCTTCATCCAGTTGCTCCTCACTCGTCACTCTTTTTTTCGACTTCTGTGATTCCGCCAACAGCACCTGTCCTACACCCTTACAACCCTTAACAGTCCCGCTTTTGTTTTCGTTACAGTCGCCTCCTAGAAAGCTCTTTCCCTTTTCAGCTCCTGCTTCCTCCGAATTTTTTTGAGCTACTTCTTGCCGGCTCCCCCTCCTTCGAGTGGTCAGAGCACCCCACCCAGCTTTTTCCCCTTGTCTCTGTGTCCTACGCAGATGGCGTCTACGATGAAGGCTTTCTCCTTTTTCCTCCACTGTGTTGATTTTTTTTTTTCGATGCCTCTTTCCCTCACTTTTCCTCCCCCCCGTTCGAGAAGCTCTTACCTTTTTTTTTTCCTTCCCCCAGCAGCAGAATTGACCGCTTTTCTCGACCTCTCTCCTATAGTTTGTTTAAGTAATTTATTCGGTCCTAGATAGTTTTTCATGAGTTTTGTCGTTCCACGCTTCCATGCAGCTCCCGTTTCACCTTGGTTTCCCTGGGAAGAATAGTCCCCTCCTCCCCTCTTAATCACCCCCCCTTTTTGACTCTTTTTCACTCGCTCTTCCTCCGCGTTCCCAATCATTTAGAGCCCCCCAGCCCCTAGTCCTCGCTTTCATAGTTTCTGTTTGCCCGCTAGACTCTGAAAAACGCGTATACTTGCCTTAATACCCCACATTTCTTTTTTTTTTTTCCCCCCTGTGTTACTTGTTTTGGTGTAATGAGTCCGTTTTTTCCTTTGCTTTTTACATAGAATCCCTCCCTCACGTTGTCCCATGTTGGGTCTCTTTTAGTCAACCAAGTCGCTTACGTCCCCGGCGACCCAGTTTTGCCCGACCTCCACCCACCCCCCCCTTTTCCCAGCCGTCCTCTTTCTGGCTGCCAGGTTTAAGAAGAATGTGTCCTAGTCCAACGTCTCCTCCGCCCCTCCCTATCCTGTGACATCCTCCCTTCTTAAAAAGAAGCTCATTGACGCGATCTTTTGCGTTTTTTTTGAGTACTCGCGCTCGCTTAGATGACAGGTTAACTGCCCCCCCCCCCCCCCAACTTATTGAGGTTTTTGCCCACACCCTTCCCTAGATATGATTATCCCCATAATTGATATATTTTTTTCTCTAGTCCTTAGCAGAGCTTTTTTTTTCATCCCTCCCCCCCTCCTTTCGATTTGTGAACGCTAAAGATTAAGAAGAAAACGTTTCCCTTTTTTCCTTGCCGCTTTCTACCTTTTCTTTTGCTTCGCGGAAGGTGTAGACTGTCTTTCCCTGTTCTTCCCAACTATTGCCGCAGGAGAAATGTTTTTTTCTCCCGGTTGATCTTCCATTGAAGTTGCCGAATCTTGACAGCAATGCGTGAAGTTGTTGCCTCATGTTCTTTACCAGCTGTTTTGTTGAACCGTCTCCCCCACCCTTCTGCGTCTGCTGCAGTTTTGTAATATCGAAATCCTCGCAAGCTCTATCCTTAACCACCTGAGCTGACCTCCTCATCGAATACCAGATCTTTGATTTGTTTTTGAGTTTTTCTTGTATCTTTTCCGCATGGCCTGTTTACTCCCCTTCTTAGCGAATAGGTCCTACCCCCCCCTTTTTTGATCGAAGAGGAGCTAATTGAAACGCAGGAGTTTGTTGTTTGGATTTGCCTCACCTTGTTTCTTTCGAGCTTTTGGCGCTAATTTTGCTGCACCTCGTGTTTCGCCCCCCTTAGAGTCTTCGTTAACAGGTAGATCCCCTACTCCCGTAAGCAGCCTTAGTTTCTTTTTTTTGCTTGGTTTAGGTCCCTCTATTTGTACCCAAGAATTGCGGCTTCCCCACTTTCTTCCCCGTTTTTGAGCCTCGCTTATTCCTCTCCCTGACGCATCCCTTCGCGATCCCCCCGTTGCTTTTTTTTCCCCGAGGAATTCCCTTTTGTTAGTATTTGTTCTGAGTTTTTCACCAGGGCTTCGACCCTCCTTTTCAACTGTTAAGGCAATTTATGGTTTGCGGCCCCTTAGGAGCCGCCGTGCCCCGACCTTAGTGCTTTTAGTCCGCTCGCCTAGACCCCAGATTACTACTCGTTTTTTCCTTCCCCCCCCCTCCCCCTGCCGCCAGAGGCGACCCACCCCCCGACTGCCCCCTTGATAATCCTGTCCCCTCGCAGCCTGACCTACGCGCGTCTGTAGAGTGTTGCGCCTCACAATTTTTCTCCCGCTGAATCGGCAACCGGCGTTCCCCCAGAGTGATCCACATTCCAGATTTTTTCTCCCCTGAGACCCCGCAGTATCCCCCTTGTACGAACCCCCCATGTGTTTTTTTTTCCATGCCCCTTTGCTCCCTCCTCTGCTCTCTAATAGAGAGGTACCAGAACGCGGAAATTTTCCTTTTTTCTTGCTCAACGTCTATTGACTTTCTCGCCCCGCACCGCACTTTTCCCGCTCAGGAAGAACGAAAGTTTCTCGGAAACCCCTCCACCAGTACCCCCCACCCCGACCCACCCGAACCCCCAAAAAGCAAAAAACCCCCCCCCCCCCGCCCCCCCAAGTAAAGGAGCCCCCACTCCAGACCCTACCCAATCCAAGAAATGACCACCCCCCAACCCCGAAAAAAAAGAACCTAGACCCCACCACGAAACAGCAAATGAAAATCCCATTTTTTTTCTCCTTTGCCTATTCGAGGACTTTTCTACTCCCTCGGTGATTTGGTCCTTCGCTTTAGATCCCTCTAGAGTCCCTCTCGAGTCTTAAGTATTTTTTTTTAGTTTTTGACTTTTTAGTTAGAGATCCTTCGTCTCCCAGCTTTTAGTGCCCGTTGTCGTCGTGTGTCTCTCCATTGAGAAAAATCGAATTAATCCCCCCCTAATAACTGTTTGTAGACAGCCAAACCATCCCCTTGCCTCTGACCACGGGCCTGAATGGTCGCCGAAAAGAAAAGCGTTTGACATTTATTCGCGCGCTGTGTCAAATTGTGATTTCCGGAAGTGTTGATTTCGAATGAAAGAATGCGCAGAGACCCCGCGCATTTCATGCCTCCCTTTCACAAGAGGCTCCGCGGAGACCCCTCCGAAGACCCCACATTCTGGTCCCCCTTCTGTGGTTTCTGAGCGATTTGCCGCATCCCTCTCGACCTTGCAGTCACACTCCCCCTGGTAATTGTCCCCCCCCTTTTATAGGACAAACGTAGTTTTTTCACCGAACCCGTCATTTCCGTGTAAAAAGCTGGGAATTTTTATTCCCCCCCCCTAACAGACTAGCATTTTTGTCATCCCCCCCTATATGTTTATCGTCGAGATAGAGCACCGTCTCCCTCAGTTGGACATGAATTGCTTAAACATAATTTTTTCTTTCCCACGGAAATGACGCCCCATCTTTGACTTGTTCCCCCCCCCCTTGCACATACTATCGCAATCGTAAGCCTCCTTATCCCTGATCCCGCTAGAAAAAATTCATATCCCCTGCATTTTTTGCTTCTTTTTTTCACCCTATGTCTGGACCCGCCCCCGTGTCTCCTCTCTGAAAGCCCCTGTAGACACCCGGCTATGAGTCGCACGTCCCCTAATCCTGAAAATTTTCCCGAAGCTCGGCACTCCCTCTTTCCCGCATTATGAGACCCCTCTCTATGAAACGAGTTTTTTCAGTGCCCCTGAGAGTTCGCGTTTTCGCTAGTTTCCCGCTCCTTTTGCTGGCGTTCCTAGTACGGCATCAACCCCCCAGCGATCCCCTATCCTATGCAAGCAGCGTCGTCCTCTCGTCCCCTTTTAGCACCCCCCCCCTCTTCTCCGGGAGCAGAAATTTGTCAACCCCTTTTCCCCTCCGCTGTAGCCCTTTTTTACGCGAAATGTAGACGAGTTCTGCTCTATCCTGCACACGGCTCCTTCCCCCTATCGAGAAATGAAGCGGGAATAAGGTTCCCTCCCCTCTCCCTCACGGGAGATAAGTCTCGCTACTAGCCGATCGCTTTTTCGGACCGTGTCCGCGGCCTTCCCCCGGCGCAACTAGCTGCCACTTTTTTCCCTTCCCCTTAGAGCCCCCCGAGCATACTGAATGCTTTTCCTCTTGCTGTGAATCGGAGCGATACATCCCCCGGTCCAAGGAACCACGTTTCGCATTCCCCCCCCCCCTTTTATTCCTTTTTAAACCTTTTTTCCCAGGGTCTCTCTAGAAGGTGTATTTTCCCCCCCGCCGTAGGGACTTCCCGTAATTTTACGCTTTTATTTTTTTGCTCTCCCGTAAAAAAATGTTCAACACGTTCGAAAGTCCCTGATTCTCACGCTTTTCCCTCCCCCGTGAAAAACCCCCCCCTCCCCCTTCCGGGCCAATATCACCCTCCCCTGTTTTCGTTTTGATGTCCTTTTTTCCCACTCTGTACATCAATTGTGGTGTCTTATTTCGAGGCGACCCCCCTCGACCGACTTTTTTTCTCCCTTTTGCGCTATTCGATCCGATAGCGGGTTTAGCATTCAAAGTACGTTTTTCTTCCTCTCCCTCCGCAAAAGAACTCTTTTTCGCCCAATGACCTCTTTGATTTTATACCCGCGTAAGTGGTTCCCCCCCCCCCTCCTAGATAAGCCTTCCCCAGACGCCCATTAGCGCCGTCACTTTAGCCACGCCCTTTTGACCATGAATAAGAATCTTTTTCTGTCTGGAGGCATTCTTGTTTCCGTCATCGCTAGTCTCTTCCGAACTCCAGTTTTCGGTGGTGACATTCTTGCACCACACTGACTTTTTTTCCCTTCCCGTCGTACGAAGCCACCCTTCTCATCTGTGCCCCCCCCGGCTGTCCGATGTCCGCGTTTTCGATGACATCCCTTATTCGCCCCCCTCTCTCGGTTACTCTTCCCTTCCACGAGACAAGCTATTAGCAGCATTCGGCGCTTTTTGGTCCCCCCCAAGCCAGAAAGTGACACACTTTTCCTTTTCTATTTTTAGAGTAAACGCGACCCCCCCCGGCGCGAGTCTTATGCCAGCTCTTTCTCGGAGCTGAAGTGCTCCCCTTAAGCGTTCAGGTTACTTCCTTATTGATGTCGTCTGCACTGAAGGTGCCCTCCTCCAGGAGGCTCTAAGTGCATCCGTCCCTTTTCCAGCGCAATTTCGAGTCGCCCCTATGAAGCCACGTTTTCCCCCTTTTATTTTTTTTTTTTTTCGTTTTTCAGCGAGCACTAGTCACCCACTCCTATAAGACCCACCCCGCGATCACTCCGAACTCCCCCCTAGGTTTTCTGTCCTTCTCTGGCCGATCGGTTTTTATTTTTCTCTTAAGTTTCCTTTTTTCCCCCGCTACACCCTCGGCTCGCCAGAAAGTTCCCTTGATCCGACCCCCAGCTGTGACGGCCTCTCTACCTATCACTTCTTCTCTCATTTCAATTGAGAGAGATTCTGCCGATTGGCCTTAC
>Ga0179593_1350336_pt1 | contig 11179 bp, 15 predicted proteins | sample CZODoug2_1_08_16_FD_185931 | JGI IMG/M metagenome (GOLD analysis project Ga0179593, IMG submission 185931) | Vadose zone soil fungal communities from Angelo Coast Range Reserve, California, USA - CZODoug2_1_08_16fungal (PacBio error correction) | ecosystem: Environmental > Terrestrial > Soil >... | reverse complement strand
TCCCTTGCTCAACTACTAGTTTCAAGGTGCTCCCATTTTTTCTCCCAAGATACCCCTCCTTCTCCTTGCCCAGAGCCTCCCCTTCATTGTTTAGCTCTTTAGTCCTCAGGGTTTTGTTTTGTTTTTTGTGACACGACGTCTCCTCTGAGACCTTTGTAGCAAGGGGCCGATGATTCAGGTTTTTTACCCTTTGGTGCATCCGCCTGTTTTGTCCCCCACAAGTGGCTATTCCTCCCCAAGTGATTCATTATGCAGAGATGGTTGTGAGATGCATCGTTCCGACGATTCGCCTCAACAACTCTCCCTTCTTTGTCTTTCTTTTAATGCAGTCCCACGAATTTCCTACCCCCCCGGACAACCCCCCTCCCCGTTGGCCTTTTTTGCTCCCCTCTGGTCTGTGTTTAAACGCTTGAAGAAATGGCACCGACACCCGGTACCCCCTCTTTTTCTTTCTCCAAAAATCGTTTGGGATTCGGGTTGGCATGCAGACCCCTCCCCCTCGAGCATTGGTTTCACACGATAAGCGATCTCTCCCATGGGTTATTGAAGAGACCGCCGCGCCGACATTTTTTTCACCTGTCCCTCTCCGCGTCTCCTTTGACGCCCTTTTCATCGACCTCGATCCCCCTTCCAGCCTCCGATGGACTTTTCTGAAGCATGGAAACTTGCGTCCCTTCAGATCTCTCGCGGGTTCCGAGTACTGCGACTAGCGCACCAACTTTTCTCTTCTTTTCCCGCGCTGCGGTCCCAATTTCATTGAGCCCCCCTAAGATTTGAGACAGCGCGAGATGACGTGGAGCCTCTTTTCTTTAAGGATAAAAAGGTGCCTCCCCCTCAGGCCATGTTTCCCTTCCCCCCCTGCGGGATGAGCCTTTTCGTTCTCTCCCCACGTAATTAGTAGCCTTCCGATTTTTCCCGATTTTGGACTCTTTGGGTCACCTCAAGCCTTTTTTTTGAGATTCCCCCAGGGCGAACTGGTCCTGTCCTTCCCTGCGTAAGCTTGATCCCTAGTGTCAGGGGAGTTAAGATAGACACCCCCCGATCTTCCTTGTCAACCTTAGGATCTTGGAGCAATCGGTGGGTCCCTTTCAATGTTTGACCTCGCCACGGCTTTAATGTCTTTTCTTCCTCTTTATTCGGGGGATTTTCTTTTGGTCCTTCAGGGTAGTAGCCTGGCGGATTGTGGAAGCCCGGCTGCCCGTATCTTGATCCTGTCGAATCCTTTCTGATTTAGCCCCCCCCTTAAGGAATCAGATTTGTGTGTTCGGAACCAATTCGCTGGTCGTTTTTGGTTTGGTGCTTCACAGGCTTTTCTTTTCGACTCTTCTCTCTTGTTCCCTCTGCGACTATCGATCGTGGTTTTTTCTTCAACGTTTCTTTGGATTCCTTCCTCCGTTTGACTTGTGCAGGGTGGGGCCTCTGGCCCTTGTTTTCTTATTTGGAGGTGTATCCCGGGCGTCTTCCCCCCAAGCCTGTCCCTTTTTTTTCTCCGTTCCTCCCCTCTATATGTGTTTCTCTTGATTGCCTCCTTTTTCATTTTTCTTTCTCTACTTTCTTCTTAGGATGGCCGTTCTCCTTTGTCGCTTGGATTGATTGTCGAAAAGGTGGTGCCTATGTCGCGTCGCCCTTTCCTGCTTCTCGTGTTGAGACGTTTTACTTTCGGCATATTCCTCTTTTCTCTGTTGCCTCTTTCGTTCCCCCTAGTATAACGGAACGAGCTTTTTTCCTTTGGCCGGTCTTGGCGCTTTTTTTCTGTTGGGCAGCGCTTTTGGTTTCCTTTTTCAATCCTTAGGATCTTTCCCTCTCTCATCTTTTTTTGTTGGGGTCAGCGTTTATTGAGAAGCTCTCTGGTCTTTTTCCCCGATCGACCGCCTTTTTTTTTGTCATGGAGTGCTTAACCCTTTTGTATGCAATGATCCAGTTGGGTCTGTTCCACGATCGATTGCTGCCCTTCTTCATTTTTGCCACATCGTACATTGTTTTTCTATTGCCAAATCGCTGCGATTTGCTGGTTGCTCTGGTCTGGTTTTATGTGCATCCGTCTCTCCTAAGTGGGGACGAGCCCTCAAGTGTATTGTCCTGGCCACGCGGCTTTTTTTTCCTGTTCAGTCGGTCGCCTACCCCTCGACTGGCACCCTTCTTGCTCTTTGGGTTTTTCTTCTTGACCAAGGAGGAGCTGGATATTTGATTAAAGGCTTTCATTTTCGTCTCCTTCTTCTTCGGCGTTTTTCTGGGCGGAGTTATCTTATCGTCTTAAACCGACCGTCCCCTTGGGCCCAGAACCAGTGGGGCGGCAGAACTCTTTTTTCACTGCAGTTGTGTCGCACAGGCCTTTACTGTTTTCCCACCCACTACGCTCCCTATGCCACTCTTGTCTCCTTTCCTTTTCGTCGGTTTTTTTCATTTACGAAGTGGTCCAACTCGTGCTTAATGAGTTTCATGCTTTTCTGACCGGTGCCTCCTTTTTGGGGCATCTTCCTCCACAGTTTCACCGCTTTCCCGTTCTCCGCGTTTTTAACATCCCAAATAGTTGGTCCGTTCCCCAACTAGAAGGTTTCCCTTTTTTTCCCTCTCCCTTGCCCCCCTTCCCAGCGGGACGACGGATAGATCTCTTTTTTACTCCTCTCTTTTTTTTTTGTAGATCTCTCAGTCTTCAGGTTTGTCCCTCGGGATGGTCCAGTTCGCTTTTGGATTAGGCCCCCCTCAGTTTTTTGGAGGGGAACCTCCACGTCTGAGTTTCCCAATCCTTCTCGACTTCCAGCTTTTTTTCCAAAGATTTAGGAGCAGCTCACACCCATGTTTCTTTCCGTTCAGCTGTTCCCCCCCCTTTTTCCATGGAGACTTAATTACCTCCTGCGTCGTTTCACTCTTCGAACCCGACCAGAAAGCCCGAAGAAGCGTCGGGCAAGTTTTTACGGATTTCGTTTTTGCCGCAGATGCTGTCTGCTCACCACCGTAATTTTTGCCCCGACCTTTTTGTGTCAGACACCCCCCGTGTCCCCCCCTACTTTTTCAGACCCTGCGTGCTCCTAGAGACCCATCAACCGGTTCGTACCCACGAACAAGCCCTCCCGCAGAATCTGCCTACAATGAATCATTCCGGTTATTCCCTCCACTGTTGCTGGCCACCCTCTAACACACCCGGGATTCATGAAACCTGTGATCTCCCCAGTCGACCCTCGATGAGCGAGAATGAACCCAGACCCCCAGCCTCGTGCGTCCCGGATAAAGAGGATATTCCTGGCAACGTAGCCGTTATTCCCCCCGGTTCTACCTCAGAGATGAAATGCCCGTGCCCGGAAGCGATTTTCCAATATTTTTTTTTTTCCCTTTTCTTTCGTTTTTTTTTGGGAGTTGAGGCCGCATTTCCTTCGACCATGGCCAGTGCCATTTTCTCTTTCCTGTTCCTTCTCATGGAATAAAGAACTTTTCCTGGCCTTTCTATGAGTAAGGTCTCTTTTTCACTATACGAAACACCGTTCGTATTTTGCAAACGCTATAATTGCTCGGCAAGGCGACGAAGCAGGGTGTTCCCCCCTCCCCACCGGCGTACTCTGCCATTCTAGACCCACCCAGTTCCCAACGTGAGCCACGGAAAAAAGCCCCGATGTGCGGCGATAACGATGGTTTTTTCACCCTTCGTTCTGCTGCAGCGGACAGAATCGTTCCATTCCTCCGTAATCCTCCTTCAACTTGTCGGAAGGTCCCCTTCTCTTCCTCTTCCATTTTCCGCAATCAATCCCGGCTGCGTCACACTTCCTCCTTCCCTTTCTCAGCCCCTGTAGATAGAGTCACGGGCAAGCTTCTTTTCACACCCGCTGTACCCAGGAAAGGTTCCTCTGTTTAAGTCTGAGTTATGCCTGCGTTTTTTGTTTATCGACCACGTTTATCCCCAAACCGCCAACTCAGCCAAGAAGAAGAGTCCACTTTGCTTCACGATTCTCCGATCGCCTCCTTAATGGTAGGTTTAAATGGACGCAGAAATGATCTTTTCCAAGTCCCTGGAGCCGCTTGAAACAGAGCGGTCATTCATTCTACACTGCAGATTCTGTGACGTCTCCCCACCCCCCCACGGGCCATCCTACAGATGGTGCTTCCCACAAACAGATACTGACCCGCCTTCCCTTGAGTGGTCGACCAGCTTGGCGCCTAGGAGTCGGCGGCCACATCCCGTCCCCCCTAGTCAGACTGAAGACGCACCACTTAGCCCTTACAACCCTCCTCGACTATTTCTTCAGTCTTCCTTTCCCTCCGTGGAGAGTACCCCTTTGCCCGAGAACGCGACGGTATTTTGTCTTTACTCCCTCCTCTTTCCCTCTGCCCCCCGCCCCCATCGCCAAGATATTTTTTTTCCTCCGCTTCGTCCTGGGAGCGGTCCCGATTCCAAAAGTGTCGGTTAGAATGACCCACCCCTGTCTCTTTTCTCCAATACCTTATATATTTGACGACTTCCCTGTTGAGACCTAGTCCCCCTGTATACAAGAGCCGCTGAGTCAGTGCTTTGAGGGGGCTGCCCCGTTTCCCAGGATCTCTCCACCATTGACGGCAAATCCTCCCTCCTTTTTTTTGGGCCCATTTTGCTCTTTCAGATGCGATTTTTACAATTGCCAAGGAAAAGAAAAGCGCTTTGGCCCCCCTCATTTTTGTGACCCTAGATGCTGTCGCTTTTTTAGTCCTTCGCGATTCCTGGACTTCCTCCATAGTGCCGACTTCCCGTCCTCTTACTTAAATATGCCATCCCGGTTTAGATGGTCCTTTTTCTATGTCCCTATTTTTGCTGCGTAAACGCTTCGCTGTAGCTTTTTTTCATTATCGTCTGTGAGAATAGTAGGCGTCGTATAGTTTTGGTCCCCCAGCTTGCGATCAGCTCAGTCGTTGCCTTTCTTCGTGAGTCTTCATGGTCCCAACGAATCCCTCACAAGGGGTCCTTTTCCCATTCTGACATTTTTTTCTTGATGGATGGGTGTTATCAGTGCGTTTGTCACTCGTAGTTTTCCACCATCCCTTTTCAGCTTCTTTCCCTAGCCCTATTCTTCACTTGGGAATAGTTTCGCCGAAGGTCCCAGAGTCCAATTGACTCTGGCATTGAATCTTTTGGGCAACCATCTTTTAGATTTTGTTGATAAGGGAGCCGTCTTCCAGCCGCTGTCGCTTCCCCCCCTTTTCGGCCCTACTCTCTCCCAAGCCGGTTTGGTGACGTCTCAACAAGTGGTTTCTTAAGCGCCGACAACATTTTCTTTTTCCCCACCTGGGGGATCCCCCCACCATGATCCCTCCCCCGTTTCTCCCACCGCCAAGCTTATCCGTTTGAATTTAGAAGGCTGCGCAGGGAAACTCTTCTTTTTCAATGTGCTCCACTGCCGCGATTCCCCTTTTTCCCTCCAGTTTTTTCTTCTCATCGTTGAGATTGGATCGAGTTGGGTTCCCCCACAGATTCTCCCCCCTTTTTCCTCTGTGGATTTCTCTCCCCTCCCCCCACTGTTTTGTTGAGAGAGACACCCTGATCTTTCAATTCGGGGTTTTCCTCCCAACACCTCCCCCACCCGATCAAGACTTATAACTCCTGTTTATTCTGCTTTTGAGGACTCCTTTCTTTATTCTTTTTTGATATTATCTTCCTCCGAGTCTACCTCTGGGGTTTCTTAGGTTCTCTGTTATTTTTCGGTTCCGTTCCCACCACTTGGCAGTTCCAAGCCTTTCTTTTGCTTGCGCGATGGGGTTCAGCGCCCGCTCTTTATCGCCTCCTGAGGCCCCCCAAACGTTTTATGTCAAGAGGGACCTACGTATATCTTTCCCCCCCTTTCCATCTCTTTAAGGTATGTTGCTTTTTCTTTCCCCTTGACACTGGTGACCATGAGAGTCCCCCCCCCCCCCCCCCCCCCCCCCCCAACCCCCAACCCAGCCCCCCCGGCAAAGACTTTTTCCTTCTCTTTCACCTTCTTTTCAGTCTTTTTCTTTGTGGAATAGTATCCGCCCGACAGTTGTTCCTTCCTGAGCTTTGACCGCTCCCTCTTTTTTCGCCCGCCTCGACTTCTCAGTTTCCTTTTTTCTCAACGCTGTCCCCTTTCCTCTCATAGTTGATCCTTTTTCTACCTTCCCTCTACCGGGCTCTTTTTCTCTTTGCGCGCGCTCCATGGCGGTCCATAGGGTCGCCCTATTTTTTTCCCGACGACCGGCCGGACCGCGCCTCCTTTGCCCCCCACTTGAACCATCGCCGTCTTCCTTTTCACGCCCTTGCTTGCCCCTTTTTTTGACCCCCAGGCTCGCCCCGCTTCCAGGTCACGAGACTCCTTTGATCCGCGCCTTTCGGCGGGTTTCCTGAACAAAGTTTCGCCCTCCTCCTTCTGACTCAGCGGGCTCGCTGGAACTTGGACGGTTCCACTACTTTTGTCTTTTCAGACAGTTCTTGGACCGCTTTCTTACCCTAGTTTTTTCCCTTTACCTCCTCCAAGTAGTTCAGTCCCTTTTCTCCCTGCCTCCCACGGCGCTACGCCCCTCGTCATCTTTGTAATCCGATTTCTGTTTTCTGACTTAGCCCCTATGCGGACTTACCCTATTCCATTGAGAATACCGCAGACATTTGACTCCGCCAGATTGAATTCGTAGCACGATTATCTCTTTTCGCAATGATGTGTGTAGAGGGTCTCCCGTAAATTGGGTTGCTCTTTTCTTTTCGGATGATGCCCCGCTAGTCCTCTGTGCTCCACTGTTTCGCGCTCCTCCTTATCTCGGTAGCCACTATGTTAAGTAGAAGATGTTTGCGGTGTCGGCACCATAGTTTTTCTGATCTGAATTTGTGGATTTTCTTCCCAGTATTCTGGGTCCGGTTCTACCTGTAATTGTTCTCTCTGGCAAGAGGCATTTTGTGTCCCACTCTTTTCCGGGCCTCGAGGACTTGTAGGCCATTCCTTTTTTTCTTGTCCCTTTTTTTTTGCCCCCCGTAGTTTTTTTCTTGGAGGTGGCTAAAGTGTGGATAAAAGAATGGGCTGTGGCGGTTGTTTATTACTTCCATCCTACCCCTCCCTGCTTATTGTTCGATCTTTGAATGTTTTTCTCTGGAACTTCTTCTCCTTTCTTTTTTCGGAAGTATGACTTTTCGCCCTCCCTGATTCTTGACCATGCCCCGTGGTACTTTCCCGACTTCGAAGCTTGCTCGTGTGGGCTCCGTTATCCGTATTTCCCCGCGTACGATGGCGTCGCCGTTATCTGTTATCCACTTTTTCTCCTCTCTTTCAATTCGGATCCCATGCTTGTCGTGGTTCTTTTTTCCCTGGATTTGAAGGCGCGGTTTCACCATGCATTGGCGCCGTGTCGCTTGCAATGTATATTTTTTTAGATATGTTGGCCGCAGTCCCTTTTTTTTTATTGCGACGACTTTTTTCCAAGAGCCTTTTCCCCCTCTCGACCCCTTTCCAGTTTTCTGTGATGTCTTTTCCTCCCATTGGTCTCATGCAAGCTAATGGTCAGGAATTCCGATGGGTTGCCCCCTTACCCTTCCGGACGTCACCTCCCATGGAGTTTCCCCCCCCTCCCTTTGCCTCTCTTGCCGACACGTTATTGTCCTTGTTTTTTTTTTCTGATGTTTGATTATTCATCCGGGTTTCACGAAGTAGTCCTTGCCTTTTTCTATCCTGCCCGCTGTTTTTTGTGGCCCTTTTTATCTTTTTTTTGATAGACTTGTTTCCTTAACTCCATCGTTGACGTCCTAGGTGGTTTTTGGTTTTGGCTTTGACACATTTGGTAGCTTTGATGTTCCTTTTCCCAGTCAAGGCGTCCTGGTTTGCGTCATAGGAGGAGGTTTATTGTTCTTTAATTGTCGGTCGATAGGTTAGCCCGGTTTATGCCAAATGCCCCGTCTTTGCTTAGAACCCGTTTTTAAAAGCAATGCTTCGACCATCTTTGGTGCGTAGAATCGCGCCCCCCTCATTTCGTTTTTAAAACCCTTTTTGGGCCCCCTTTCCTCAGCACCGTCTTCGTCCATTGAAGTTAGCCAGTGACGGATTTCTTTTTCCGTTTTTTCTCGGGTCCTGTTAACGCTTGAACATTTTGCCGTTCAGTCACTTTTGGTGGGCCTTTTTGCTCATTTTGGATCATTCCCAATCTTTCTATCCTCCTTCGGTTTTGAAACCCCCCCCCTTGGGCGAGTTTTCGCCCCAATCGGCTCTAACCTAGCAACTTTGCACCCCCCTCGTGAGAAGAGGCCCTTGGGTTGTCGGATAGATCCTCCTCTTGTTTGAGATGCTACCCCGAGCCTTGGTTCTTAGAGTTTACCGTTATTTCGTAGGAATACTTTTTGGGGCGGCGGAACTCCCCGATTATTGTATGTGTTTGCCCCCAGACTGGACTACATTTCCTTTTGTCCCATTCCTCTTTTGCGGTTATTTAGCTTTCCCAACGGGTTAACCGGGAAAGGTCCGCCTGGTTCTGAACCGGACCAAGCCCCCCTCCGATTAAAGACTCTTGTTCCCAAAAAGTTCGACAGACTCCGACAACCATGAGATACGTTTTTTTTTTTTTTGCCAAGTTATGATGTGACCTGAGTGTTTTTTTGGCAGATGCTGGTGGACCCCCCGGTTTAAACCCGACCGTTGCTTCTTTTCGCCACCTTCTTTCAGATATTTTGCTGTTATCCCCAGCGTGCCTCGAGCGCAGGTCGAGAACTAAACCCCCCCCTGAAAACCCCCCCCCTCCGTACGATTTCTAAATGAACGCTTTGACTGTTCCCCTCCGCTCCCTCCCTCTTTCTGCCCAAAGAGCACCCCCTCTCCTGACGCCCGTTTTCCTATTCCCCCGTCGGAAGTTCGACTGTGTACCTTCTCCCCAAGCAAACCAAGATTTCAAGTTGGGTCTTACTCTTACAACGTCTGTTCTTTTCGTGCCCACCTGGATCTCTACTTTTTAACCATTCCAGAGAACACTTCAAGAACTCCCCAAATTTTGTTTTTTAGAGATTTTCCCCCCCCAATATTCGTTGTTTTGAACCCCTTTACCTTTATTCTTCCGTACTTTTCCTTCAATCTGAAGTAGGATTTTATTCCAACACTGATCATTTCCTTTTCTCCCCCTTTGTTGCCCGTTCCAATACCCCTTCCCGCCCTGTTGGTCCCCGTTTCTGAGATACATGTGTCCACCTTTTTAGTCAATTTTGGTGTTGCCTTTTCTCACAATCCCGATTCGTAACAAAACCGAGCGACACACCGTGATCAATTGCGTGTCGCGCCCCCTTGGCCGCCCTCCGGCGTTGTTTCCACTCCCCCCTTCCCTTCCCGCATGCAAGCCCACTGCCAGACACCAGCTGCAAATCGACGGCATTGAACTCCTCTCGGTTTTCCCCTCCTCTTTCCTGACCTCTTGGCTTCAAACCGTATCTTCCTCCCGCCCGCGGACTTTGTTGACCATCGGACGGAATGTCTCCAACGTTCTTTTCCGGTAGTCCCAGGCACAGTGTCTTCTACGGTCACCATGCTCTGTCTCCTGCAATCCGTTTCTTTCCCCGTTTGCCCAGACGGCCCTCCCGAGGAGACGGCGCTTATTCCATTTTTAAGCAGGATTCACCCCCACCCTACGCTCCACCCAGCCTTGTGTAATTTCTTTATTCGGCAGCCCCGGTTTTCCTGAGTTTTCCCCTCTCCGGGAGAAAACAGTACAACCGCCCCCTCCTAATGAAAAAATTGCACGATTTCTGATTCCGTCCGTTCGCTGTCCCTCCCCTTGATCTTCCCTGAACTCAGTTCATGCACGTGCCCTTTCTCGGCCCCAAGGCTCTTTGCCCTGGACTAGGCTTCAATGAGGACCTTTTTCTACCAGTGTGCACCCTCCACAACCCAGGCACAGCCAGACCTCCTGTTTTTGATAAACCTCTCGACTTCTTTTTCTCTTCGGGCACCCCTAGGCTCCTTTTTCCTCTGAGAGAGGTTTCCACATCGGCCCCTCTGCTTAATAAGATGAAATTCAGCCCTGTGACGGAAGCTCAACCCATCCGCGAGACAGCTCGGTGCGCCCACTATACATTACTCAGTTTTTCTTTGATTCCAGTGGATACGCTTCTTTGTGGTCCCAGTTATCCTGGTGTTGTTCTTCTAATCAGGTACCTAGGTAAACTCACCGGATCAATTCTCCCATTTTTTACTTTCGTTGGCCTCCTCAAGCTTTAACCTCTTTTTGAGATTTTCCCACGCGTCCTTCCTTCTCCCACGGCCCTTCGATCAGATGCTCTTTCAGGAGGGACCGCTTTCCCCCCCTTGCCCAGCCTTTCCTTTGTGTCAGAATTCTCTTGGAGCCCTTGTTCACCAGTCATAACCTTCCGGCCCCTTCAATCTCTTCCTTTATCGTTTTTCTTATTTTTTCCCCATGCGCGATGGTCAGCAGCTCGTTTTCAACCCTTCAAAATCTCGTGGTCTGGTTGCTGAAGCGAGGCTCGGACGTCGTACCGGAGTGTGAAATCTTGCCTTTGCCCAGTAGTGGCCTTCATCTTCCCAGAGTTAAGGCCCCTCCCCTGTTTTGATCCATGTTTCGATCGATGCGGAGTCCCCTGAGGGCGTGCCTCATGTGCTCCTCCATCTATTTACGAATAGCTGTCGTCGAAGTCGTCCCTTGATTGTCCCGATTAAGATAAGTCTTTTTTGCCCTTGCTCCTGCGGGTCGTCCTGCCCCCCGAGTAAACCCTCCAGAATCCAGAACACCTTCTTTTTCACGGCCGTTTTCTGCCCTACGATGACGATGTGGTGTTTTGTTTGACGTTCTTTTCGTAACCCTCCCTTTCCTTCCCGGATCTCCTCACCAGCTGCAGCTTTTTGATTTCGTTCCCCCTCTTCCTGTTTTTGCATCCACACTCTTGCCCCTATTTGTTTGACAGGAGGTGGTCTCCCCCTCCCAGAGCCCCCGCTTACAATCTATAAGTTGCCCCCACGTTTGGGCGTTTTTCCGTAGAAAGTTTTTTTTGGTTTCCCTTTTGACCACCGTTTTGACTTGCGACCAAACTTTCACCACCTCTTCCCTCCTTTTCCCTCACATCCAGCTCGTAGAACTCGGAAGTAGCCTGTTTCGAGCCAGGTACAAGCCCTTCCCGAGCGACTAAATGCTCTTCCCCAGAAGTTTCCCCCCGACTGGGCTTATCTGTCCCCTCCTTTCTCTTTTTTGCGGTTTTTTCTTGAACTCCTTGATCAAATGACTCTGGGGG
>Ga0179593_1310910_pt1 | contig 11179 bp, 15 predicted proteins | sample CZODoug2_1_08_16_FD_185931 | JGI IMG/M metagenome (GOLD analysis project Ga0179593, IMG submission 185931) | Vadose zone soil fungal communities from Angelo Coast Range Reserve, California, USA - CZODoug2_1_08_16fungal (PacBio error correction) | ecosystem: Environmental > Terrestrial > Soil >... | reverse complement strand
ACCGTTCCCCGCGTAAGTGGGGACGCTTCCTTGGTGCAAGGTTCTGTTAAACTCGCAACGAGCAGCTTGGACGGGCCGCTGCCGATTCGCCGTGCCTTGTGATTTTCCGAGGGCACCCCTGAAACGCTAGGGAGCTGTCGGCCATTCGCTCCCCTTTCATCGGCGGAACAAAACAGACTGGACCCAGTCGTGGCGGCGTGAGCCTTGCCATGGGTTTTTCCCCGCACACGCCGCGAATACCCGAAGAGGACTTGTGCTGCGGGCCCCCGGTGGCCTGGGCGGCGGACGTCCCCGCGCGGCTACGCGACCGCCGGTCTGAGATGGCGCCGCGATTTTTTCCCTTAACTCCTTCCGCCGCGGGGGGCTTGGTGCTGGACGTGTGGCCGGCTATGATGGCCCTATGCTTTGGAGAGATGATTAGGATTCGTATTTGCTGCGGGATTAGGCGCGGGGTTGTGGTGGGCTGGGGGTAGGCTAGGTCTTCTGAGGATCTCGGATGCGCGCGCTCACGGGGGTAGTCTGGTGCTGTGGTGTTTACGGGCCAGCGTGACCCCCACCCAATGGAAAAGCAACAGAGATACTCCCCTGAGCAGAGGTGCGGGGGGCAGTCGTAGGAGGGAAGCGGGTTTAGCGATCGACCCCGCATACGGACTACCCCTCCGGTGGCCGATATCGTCGAGAGTTGGTTCTTACGAGTGAGGGCGCGGTCTCGGCAGAGTCGGGATTCCGCTTTCTTTGAAAGCGTTCCATGGGGCAGAGAAGTATCTCAGGCCGAAGATTCCCGAGTGGGGCGGTCACTCACTCTTTCCTCTTCGCGACCTCCCACGTAGTTTGCCCTAGGAGCGGGCTGACCCAAGATCCCTATTATGAGATCTGACAGATTTTTAGAAGAGGGGATGAGCGTTTCCGTTTTCTTTGGTGATTTCGTATGTCGAGAGGCTCTATTTCTTAAAGTTATCATAATGGTGTTCCAGTGAACAAGATCTACTCGGACGTCTTTCGGACGAGTACCGGAGGGTCGTCAAACCAGGCACGTCTCTCCCTTAGCTGACGAGAAAGTACTAATCTTCCTACAATAATTTTTTCCCCTACCCTCCCCTCCCCACCGGATGGTTCACGCTCCCCCCTTCGAGTCTGACACCCTATGTTACCAACTTCGGCGGTTCTCCCCTGCAGCTGAAGTTACTGTTGACCTCGACCCTTTGGATTTAGCCACAGTAATAACACCACCCTGGGGCACTAGTGAAGCAATTAAGTCCGTCGCGCAACTTGGATCTGGAGACTCAGGCTTCTCCGGCTTCGAAGGTGAATCTACTGAGCCCCTGTTTCTTTCTACTGTTCCAATATGGGGGACTGCCGCCTAACGTGTGCAGCGGTTTGCAGTGGGACTCCATCTTTAAAAGATTTCAGCAAAACGTTTAAGAAGAGCAGCGACTAGTCGTTCTTTTTTTCCCCCACTTTGCGGTGACCTCATCAGGCGTAACGTCCGGAGTTTCTCCCGGAGGTAAACAGTGGCGGTGGTCTTCCCTTAGGAATTAATTGTCCCTATGCAAACGTTCCCCAACTTCTCGATTTTTTTTTTTTCTCTTCTTTGAATACTCTGAATACTCGGTTTTGTTGAAAGGTCTTTTCTCGATTCCTTTTGAAAAATCCCTGGTTCTTCGCCCCTTTTCGAAGGATTAACCACGATTCTTGATTTCCACAGAGGCTTTCTCGCAGGAAGACAACCTTTCTCAGACTTTCTGGACTGAGATTTTTTCCTTAATGGCTCTGAATCAGTCGAGGTGTTTCTTGACTGTCAAAAATCTTTTGACCACTTCTGTCCATATTCTCGTTTAAACGTTTTTCTTTCCTATCAATTTTTAGTTCTAGCTGAGGATCAACTCGACCTCAGCTTGGTTTCTTTTCTCTTTTTTTTTTCTCCTGGAGTTTGGTCCCTCATTCGAACTCGAGGACAATCTTCAGAGTATATTACGAGTTGATAGGTTTTCTTTGTTTTTTGATTTGCTTGCCCAGCAACGGGTGCCCGCGTTGTGTGTCTGGATGGCAGAGCATGTTTCAAGCGCTCCGCACTGGGTAGATCTCGTCGTTCATTTTTCAAGTCCGAGTTTTTTCCCTTCTTTTCCCTGGTAAGGTTTTTGAGGCGGAATCTCATTGCTTTTTTTTTTCCCTTCTTTTCGCAAAGATCGCTGCGTTGCAGAGGATAACTTTCCTGACCCCCATGTATTGATTTAACGTATCCATCTCTGTTTTTTTTTTTTTTGGACCCAGCGGGATCCAACTTGCCGTCCTCTTTTTTCTTTCCTTTTTTTTATGATCGGTCCAAAATGGGACAGTTTTCCTCCACTAGGTAATCTGAGTTCCCTTTTTTCCCAGTGTGGACAGTCTGGTCTATTTTCCCCCCGCCCAATTATTCACTCCTGCTGTCTCTGGGGAATTACTCCCGGTCACTTCTTCCAACTCCTTTTTTTTACTTTTGAGATAGAATCCGTGTTTACGCCTTCTCGTTGCGGTTTCCCCCTGAATACCCCATGTATATATTATCTTTTTTCCAATAAAGTTGTTTTTTTTTTTTCCTTGGAGAGTTAATTTAATTCATTTTTCTTCTTTTCCTTCAGCAGAGGCCTGAAAGCCACTTTCCCCCCGATTTTCTCTTTGGCATTTTATGTCGAAGTTGTGCCTGTCGTAGTAATTCAATGGGACTAGCCCTCCCTTTTGTCTATTTTTATTGAACAGTATCAGTTTCTTTACCTCTTTCCGTTTGGACGATTTATCCTGTGTAACGACTTCGAGGAGAGTACGGTCGTTGTGCGATGATGATTGGACCCAGGACTTCTTTTTTCTTCCTAGTTTGTCTCCCTCATACCCTTTCGGACGCCCATTTTTACTTCTCGGATGATTGATTTTTTTTCTTCTGTGGGGTTTTTTTACGATTGCTTCTTTGGACCTCTTTTCTGACCCTCCCTCGCCCTTTCTGTTTTTCTTTTCCCTTATCCTAGGTGAACGAACGTCTTTCAGTCTCTCCCACTGTACCCTCCATGAAGAGTCTTTCTTCGTTCTTCCATGCGAGAAATAAACCTCGGCAGCCTATATTTTGGAAGATATCTAAGAAACCTCTAGAGCTCTCACGCCTGAGCGCCCCTATTTTCCTGTAGGGAGATGCTGACACTCCCTTGAAGATAACCTTCTCAGGAGGAATTTTTTTACTGCCCCTCCTCTCCCCCCACGACCTATTCCTCTCCCTGGCCCCACCAAAGGGCCCCCCGAGGGCAAGCGAGTCTCCCACTGTCCCTTTTTTTTCCACTCAGCCCCTCTTTTTTTTTTTTTTTTTGCCCTTTTTGTAGGACATCTCTTCTCGAGAAGCGTCCTCGTGGTTACTGAGTTCGTTTTCTCTTTTACGGTACCTGTCCAGGAGGAGTTCAACCGACGCTTTCTTTTTCTGATTTGGTACACGGATTACGAGCCCTCTTTTCTGGAACATTTTTCTTTTCCACTTTTTTTTTTTTTTCCTCCCTTTTAATGTTAGCTTACACACTCAACACTCTGATTTTTCTGAGTGGAGGCCACCCACTGACCGAGGAAGTTCTTAGTCCACTTTTTTTTTCCGATGAAACAACCCCTTCGAGGCCACTCCCCTCTTTTCTCCCGTAGTCCTTTCTTTTGTTTACGTCCCGCCCCCTTTTTGATGAAAGAAAGTTGTTTCTTATGAGAGTTTTTTTTTTTTCATTGATGCCTTTATTTTGTGAGAGTCTTTGTACCCCCCAAAACTCTTTGAGTTTATCGACCTATTTGAAAGTATGAGCCCCCTGTAGGAATCCCAATTCATGTGGGCCCAGTAAGAACACCCTTGTTATCTGGGAATCTTTTCTTCGACATTTCGTTGTTTGTATTTTTTCTGTAAAGCAGACCTTTTTTCGACTGACTACCTTTTGTCGACTTACGGTGATGTTCTGCTGTTTTTTTCTTATCCTGCTTCTGCAGCTGCAATGTGTTTTTAAGTCAATGACGCTTTTTCATTAGGGTCACCTCCCCCCTTTCTCTGACTTTTTTACTTTCTCCACACTTGTTTGCCCTTTTTTTCCCCTGGCATTCCTGAACCAGGATTGTTTTGCTATTCTCTTTTTTCAGGTCAACCCCGTTTTGTCCTCTTTTCTACGATGCCTACTTTTTTTTCCCAACAGGGTTCTTCTTTTTTTCGACCTACCCTAGTATGGATAACGCTAAGTTTTCATTTCTGTAAGTAAACCTTTTTCGTCTTCGTTTTTTCCCCTTTTCTCGACTTCTTTCATGCTTTTTTATCAGTTTTCTATCAGGGTATCCTATTTCCCCCCCCCCATTAGTTTTTTCCCCAACATCCACTCTTCTATAGTAGCTGAACTTCCTTTCCGCTGTTTTCAACTTGGGGATTTTTGAGAGAGAACAGTCCTTCAGTGCGATTGTTTAGGTCCCTTTTTTTTTTTTTCCCCGTTTCTCAGGACGCTCCCTCTGTCCCCAAAGAGATCCTGTTCTCTCTCACGCGACCTCCTTTGACGAAGAACCCCTCCCGTTTCCGCCCTCCCTTCCTTTCCACTCGATGTCGTCCCGTTTTCATTTTCTGTTTTTCTCGGCGCCTGTCCCCCCCAGCTTTCCCGCATTGATTCCCCAGGCAGTGTCACCTTTCCCTCAGAAAGTGCGATAGCGTGTTTCTTTTTCCCCCCTTTTTTTTCCTGGGCCCTTCGTATTACCCTTTCCAGTCTCGCGACAAGCCTTCACTGAATCCTTTAGGCAAATTTTCATTCCCTCTTCCGCACCCACCCTTTTTTCCCTCCCCCCCCCCCTTTCCCCGCGGCTTTTGGACCCCGGCTTGTACGCTCGCGCGCGCCCCTTTTCTCCCCCGGAGGTTTCTGACCCGTTGTCCTGCGGTTTTTTTTCCTCGGTCAGTACCCCCTTCGTCCCTCGGTCCATCTTTTCCTCATCAGACAATTTTCCCCAATTTTCTTGATCCCGTTTTTTTTAGTCTTTCTTCCCTTCCCTTTTGTGTTCGGGTTCCACTTTCTTTTTCCCAACTTGCCTCCCCCACCCGAGCCCAGTGACCCTTTTTTTTTTTGGTTTCGTTGTAGAAGTGACTCTTTTTTTTTTCTTTCCTCCCTCCTTCCCAGTTCCCCCCCCTTAGCTTCCTCTTTTTGCCAGCTTTGAAGGAAGTACTTCTTTACGACTTCGGCCTGTGTTTTTGATTGATTTTTTTCTTTTCTTTTCCTTTCGGGGTACTTTTCAGAAGACCTTTGTGACCCTTTTCTTCTTTCACACATTTACTTTCTTAGAAATTTTCCCATTTCTTTCCTCTTCCCCCTCAACTTTACCCCTTTTTTTTGCTCCCCGTTATAGATAAGTGTCTCACCCCCCCTAATGGGTCCCTTTATAAAGGGACCCGGTTTTTCCCCCCTATGATGCCCCCTCTCAAGACCCATTTCGTACCCTCTTTCCCCATATTTTTTCTCACCGAATCTATTCTTTTTTTTCTGATGGTACCACCCCAGAAGATTCCTGTTTTTTTCTTTTTTCCCCTTCCTTCTTTTTTCCAAGTGAATCTATCCCCTTCCTAAAAAGTAAGGACGCACCCACCTGTATTCTTGGTATTTTTTCTTATATCCTTTTTTCTCTCCCCCCCCAACTTCTCCAAGTTTGAAAATCACCCAGCCACTCCATCCCCCTACCGTAATAAAAGACTTATTTTTGGTACCTTTTCTGCGCCGAGGGATCCTCCTCTCAGGTCCTTCCTACCCATCAGAATGGCCTTCCAGCTCCATACCCTCTAAAAGGCCGTTTATATATGTTTGAGGCTAGCCCTTTACTCCTTTCTTCCTCCCCCCGCTGGGATGTTTGCCTTGAACTTTGGTCTTCTTTTCTTTGCGAGGGATTTTTGTTTTCCAGGACCATGGACTCCCTTTTCTCAGGTCTAGGATCAGATATGTAGGGTTTGTCGTTTTTTTCTTTGGGGGGTTTTTTTATGTAGTGTTGGTCTTTTTTCCGTGTTTCTGGTTTGTCTTTCCTCTCATTCCGCGTGTCAACCCTCGCATGGACCCTTCCCCCCCATTGCCGTCATTCGTTTTCCATTTGTCTTCTCCCTTTGGCAGGTGACTTTTGCTTTTTTTTTTTTTGTTTTCCCCGTTTTTTTTTTTCCGAAAAACATTCCGTTGACACCGGCCCCCTTCCCGGATTTTTTTTTTTCCACCGATACCCCTTTTTCCCCCTTTTTTCTCCAATTTTGGAGTTATTCTCCTTCTTCTCTTTTTCAGACTGTCTACCCAGGTTTACCACCCGCCGTTTTTCCAAGAGTTAGGATGTCTGAGAACGACTATATTTGAATGCCCCTGAGATCTTTTTTTTCCTTCAGACTCGTGCTTTCTTTGTCGGGGTACTTTTGAGTGAGAGTTTTTCGTGACCTTTCTCCCGATCCTTCCGTCGGGTTCAGGTTCGCGTATTTTGTCCTTGGGCGACGGTAGATCTTTATTGTTTTTTTTCCCCGTCGAACGATTTACGAGTTCCCCTGAAAACCACTCAACATCACATAACTCGGGCTTCTTTCCTCTGTTTCCTGCTATAGTCCTCCACCTTGATTCCCCTTTTTAACCCCAGCCCTCCCTTGTTTCTCTAATCTCCCAGTCCTTCCCCGAAACGTAGACCCCATTATCTTTTCCTTCCCCAATACCAGTTGTCCTTCCCCCCTGAATACCAGGCTTTTTTCACTTACACTGACCCCCCCTGCCCTTTTTAGTTCTTGATTGACACGTATTTTTCCCCGGAGACTTAAGGTGACTTTTAGAATACTTAAGTCCCCTCATCCCCCCCCCTCTTTGTGCCCCTCCCACAAGTCATGTCACTCAAAACTTTTGATCCCCGTTTTTTTACTTCCTTATTTTTTTCGTTTGCAGACATTCTTTTCTAGAGTCACGGACTTCTCATTTGCACTTGTAGTCCTTCTTTCTTTGAAGTGCCCCCCTGTCATTCTTTGTCAGTCAGTCATTTAACACGGATTTTCGTGAAGAACGTTCTCCCTCCCTCTTCCACCGGTCCCTGGCGAGACCGCAACAGCGTTACAATTGGTCTCCCACCTCCACCCTTTTCTCCCGAACTGACTATCCGTAACAGTCTTCCCTTTACCCTCCATCTCTGGGAGGACCCTGATTAACCCTCACTTTAGAAGGACCAGGGTATGGGTTCCCTCTGTCTACGTTAGTCGTGTGCCGACCCCCTAGAGCACCCCACAACAGAGCCGCAGGAGAGGAATTTAATGACCGAAAATCGGTCAAGTCGCTTGATCCTGTTTTTGTTGGGTCTTTGTGGGTTTCTTGGTTGTGTTGGATTGGTGTGTCTTGGCTTTGTTCCTTTGAGTCTCTCCCGCCCTTTCCCCTCTCGCAAACACTTCGGCACCCGGTCTTTTTCTTGTGAATCTAGTAGTTGCGTATGGGACCACCCCAACATACGTCCTTTTCGTTCAGAGTCCCCCCTCCCCCTCCATCAACAGATTTTTTTCCCTTTCTCCCTTCCCCCACCCCCCCGAGGGCTTTTTTTATGATGTAGAAAAGACAGTTGCTTTCCCCCTTCCCCCCTCACTTCCTTTCTTCTCCCCCTGGTTGCGGAGTTCCCCTATCGAGGTTCGTTTTTTGAGAAGTTCCCCAAAAAATTCACCTTCCTTTTCTAACCCAAGATTTCCCCCACTCTTTCTTCTTTTAAGGATCTTTTTTCCCCTCTCCAGGTTTACCTCCCTTGTTCCAGTTTTCCCCTTTCTTTCTTTCCCCCTTCCTTTTTCCGTTCTTTTTTTTTTTTTGGATGAGATTCCCCAGGACGTGAAGTCTCAATAGGTTAACCCCCATAGAGTAACCCCCCCGTTGTTTTTCCAGGTAGTACCTCTTGAGCATGAGACCTGAGATTGGGGTCTTCGAACCGATTTTTTTCCCCCTCCCAAGGAAACCGCTTTCTGGCTTGAGAGTTCGGGTTCCCCTAGTCCCCCCCCTATTTCGGCATTCCTCCGTTCGTTAACCCTTCAGGGTTATACTCTTTTCAAAGGACATGTAGATTTTTTCCTTCCCCCGCCTGTTCCCTCTCGTCCGAGCTTTTTCTGACATAAGCCCCTTTTCCCCCTGTACAAGAACTTTCCTACTCCCGCCCCCATCCCTCGTAGGTGCCGTCTTCCCCACCCCCTTCCCTTTGATTTCTCTCCCACCCGCACCCTCTTCCTTCTCCTTCTTATCCCCGGAACGCCCTAAGCAATTCCCGTTCCCCTAGAGTTCCCTGATTAGTCAATCACCGGCGTCCCCCTCCCCAAGGAAGATTTCCCCTCACTGGTTTTGCCTTCATCCTGTGGAATCCCACCCTTCCGGGAAAACTTCTTACCCCCCCCCTTTCCCCCTTTTCCCCTATCTCTACTCCCTGGGTGCCCCCTCCCCCTTCTCCTTCCTCAGGGAAACACTCAAGTTCCCATGAATGGGATTCCTCTATATTTTCTTCCATAATAATTTTTTGTTTGTTTTTCTTGTGACAAAGTGTCCGTCTTTTCCCCCTTTAGAAGTCCCTTCTTAATTTTGAGCCCCACCCTCTTTAGCTATTTTTATAGTGGGTCTGTCCCTTGTAAGTGTTGGTCCTTTTCTTTTCCCTTCTCCATAAAGTCAATTTTGCCTCCCCCCCCGAACCTCCCGGGATTCTAGTTCCTCCAAGTAGCAATCCTACTTCCCTCCTCCCCTGCCCTCCCTCTTTTTCCAGACTTTGCTAGGTAAGTCCCCTGATTCCTCCCCCTCCTCCACGCGTTCTTTTTTTTTCTTTGCTGGATTTTTTTTCTTTTTATCCCCCCCCTCTTGAAAATTTTTCTTGCCCGTAGGACCCTCAGAGGTTTTTCTATTAGTAGAATACACTTTTTCTGTTTTTTTTTTTTCACGGTTTTTGGTGGTTTGGGATTCAAATGTTTTCGTTGGATGCGGTAGGAGACTGTCTTAGAGCCTTGGAAGTCGTGGGTAGTTTCGATATTTCTTGCTCCGTCCCCCCCCTCTGAATTACCTTGAAGGTCCTTTACCTTTTTTCTTTAGATTTTTAGATCCAGTTTTTTTTCAAGTTCCTCTTTTGCCACTGACTCACTCCCTTTTTCCTCTCTGTATTAAAGGCCCCCCTAGAATTCCACTCTTAATGTTTTGCCTTTCCTCCGAAAATTCTTTTTTGTGGTTTTCCCTTCCTCCCCCCAGTCCCCGGAGCTGGACTATTTTTTCCAGATCGGCCCTTTCGTTCCTCCCGAGGGCGCTTTTTTTCTTCCCCCCCCCCTCCCCCCCTTTTTCATCCTTCTCTGTCGTTTTTCCTTCAATTGCACCTTCCCCTTCCTGACGTTCTCTCACCTTCTCCCCCCCTCGTTCACGAGTGGCGCCTGTTAGCCTTTTTCGTCCTTGGTTTGACTTTCCGCACGTTAAGAAAACCCCCCCTTTTTCTCATTTTTTGTCTCCGCGGTAGACGCTTAGTCACGATGTCATGTTGTAAGTCTTTTCGTCTTTGAAGGTAGGTTTTTTTTACCTCTGGTTCATTTGCTGTTTTTTTTTTTTCAGATTTACAACTTTCCCACTCGGTTTTTGTAGGAGTTCACTTCGGAATTAGGAGAACTCTTCTTCCATTTTTCATTCCCTACTGATTTCTTCAACCAAGAAACCCCTTTCCTTGCATTCTCTCTTTCCTTCCCTCAACCCTTCATCTTTCCAGTTCAACGTTTCTCGTAACCAAATTCGAGTCTAACCCCCGATGCTTTTCCCCCCTTTCCCCTGCTTTAAGAAATTCTTTCGCGTCCGTCCCCCACTTTTTCTTCAAGACTGTTAGTGCCTGCTGAGATTATTTCCTGTTTTTCGGTGATTTGTCCCTGCAGGGAGTCTTTCCCGTAACCTTTTTAGAGATCCCCCCCTTTCCAGCCGTTTTCCCAGCCACCTTCCCTTCAGTTAACTCCAAATTATTCACCCATTTTCTTTTTCCTGGGTTTTTGGGTGGGGTTTTCCATTGGAGATTTTTTTCTTGACTAGCCGGAACCCCTGGAGTACACTCAACCTGCCAGTCTTAGCCGCTTGGTTTTTAGCTGTTGTTTAAGATCCTGGTAGATACTACTCTTCGGTTGAACGCCTGGCGTTTTTGCCTTTCACATTTTCTCCTCCTCGTTTTTTTTATGTTGTCAATCGTCCCATTTTGAATTGAGGCTCCCTTCGCCCAGTGATGGTTCTTCGAAGGTCGACGTTTGGCGCGTCGAGCTGTCCACTGATCCCCGTTTCTTTTTTTTTGTAGAGAAAGCCAACCACTTAGACCCTTTTTTCGTGCGACTTTTGAGGATTGCGGAAGTCCAAATTCGGACTGACGTTGTGTCCTGATCGGAGGAGGCTCCGGTTTTACGACTCCTAGAAGGGCGGGTTTATCATGAAGCCACCTCCTGGACCATTTTGGCTTCGCGGAATTTCCTTTCGCTACCCGCTCCTTCGATTTTTTTCCAGATAAGAGAGGTCGGGCCTTCAGTTTCCTTTTCTGTGCGGGCGTGGACGCGTACGCGATCCTGGGAGACTTTTCTAGCGGTGCTGCCAGAAACCACTCCGTTCTTCTGCCCCGCTTTTTTTCACAAAGATTGTTTGAGTTCCTACAGGGTTCGACGGCGTACCCTGTCCCCGGGAGAACGCCGTAAAATGGGCTGAGAAGGGCGACGCCGTGCTTGTCCATTTTTTGGTCCGAATTCGCTACCGCCCAGCGGGCGATTGCCACCCTCCCCATCACTTAAGTTCGTTATCATTTAGAAGGCAAAACCTGCCCCCCCTTTCCCCCCTAGGAGACCCTGCATTAGGAGATATGCGCCCCCACAATCTCATTTCGGTTGTTTTTCCTGCGATTCGTTCGTCGGGGACCCGTTTCGCGGCGTGCAAGTTCAGATGAACATCACCGCCAAAGGGCGTCCGGGGTATTCTTGGCTTTCATTTTTGGTTGGCCGGGAAAAGTTTGTTGTTTCCTTGCTCACTAGTAACTGGTCCTTCTTCGACGTTCTTCCCCGTGAGGGAAAGGGATCGGCCGACATCTAAATTTGAGTTTTCTTGGTCAGGGCGGAAACTTCCGTCGGTGCGGCGGTTCGTGCGGGCGGCCGTCGATCCTTCGGCGAGGGCTGGTAGCGGTGCCCTGATCCCCTTCGCGGTTTGAGCCCGTT
>Ga0179593_1299570_pt1 | contig 11179 bp, 18 predicted proteins | sample CZODoug2_1_08_16_FD_185931 | JGI IMG/M metagenome (GOLD analysis project Ga0179593, IMG submission 185931) | Vadose zone soil fungal communities from Angelo Coast Range Reserve, California, USA - CZODoug2_1_08_16fungal (PacBio error correction) | ecosystem: Environmental > Terrestrial > Soil >... | reverse complement strand
CTTTTGGGTTCCGTTGTCCGCGCTTCCGTGCGTCGCCTCCCCTGATTTGTCTAGGTAGGAGTTGACGGCGACGCTATGATCCTCCCCTCTTGTGGCTATTCCTTTTCTTAGTATTTTATTAATATTTTTTTCTCCGATCTCCCAGCGCCCGGTAATCGACAGCATGCCCGGGGCGGTCTTTTGATAACCCCTGATCAATCTCCTTTTTTGCAGCTCCTTACTTTCATGTATTCCTTTCCGCTCCTGATTTCACTCTCCTTCCCTTAAATGCCTCTGATGATTTTTAGAGCAGACCGCCTCACACCTCCCCCCCCACGACTCAGAGGGTCAGCCAGTTGGAAACAGTTCGAGATCAGTTAAGGTCCTTCCCCCCCCTTCATTCAACCAGCACCGATTTTTTTCCTAACTATTCAAGCTACTCACAGGATCGCGACGCTTGATCCTGTTTTTCGTTCCCGCTTGAGCCAGGTCGGGTGTCGTCCGCGAATAGCCGATGCTCATCCACCCTTTCTATGCTTTCGGGCATCCTTCCGTGAGCAATTGAGATGACCTAGTTTACCCGTTTCCGTCCCTAAGTTCTCCTTGCCACTTAACCGTTCTTTGTGACTCCTATAATGCCGTGCTCACACTACCGCGCTATCACCTATTTATAGAATTAATGAGGAATCCATGTTTTTTCCGTTGGCCATGTGTCGCCTCTCTTTTCCTTCAGCGGCTTTTGCATAGGCCAGTGGCTACCTCCGCTCATTTCCTTCCCTCCTGTCACTTTAACCTCGTTCTTTTAGAAATGTCTGAGGCCGAAACCCTGATTTGCTCATTCGCAAGAGTCTGCGCACGGCCCTTTTTTTGGCGTCAACCTCCTTCCCCCCATTTGCAGGGATAATCGGGTGGAAATTCCCTCTTTCGAGGCCTTTTTTTTGAGTCCACGTCTTGTCACCTCCGAATTTCTTACCAATTCTTCCGGGCCACACTGAAGGTGATTATCGGCGTCGGTTCCCCCAGGCCTGAGCTGAGCTATTTTTTTTTCTTCCAGCTCGTCTTTGCGAGCGGTTAGCCTCGGCTAGGACCCAATGGCTTCTCCCCCGACAGATATGAGAAGGGTATGAAACTCTTCCCCGCCCGTAAAGTCCGTTCGCACTTGACTGCTGACCGGCGAGCTTGCGATTTCGAGCTCAATCATCTCGAAGAGACCGTATTAGTCCCATCCCCCAGGTGACAGACATCCCCACCCCCTTTCTCCGAATAGCGGACTCACCCCCCACTTTCATCCCCAAGGGAATTCACGAGCTTCGGAGTAGTATTGACGCCGCCGGCTAGAAATTTGTCATTCACTTCCTCTACCCTCCCTGATTTTTTCCCCATATTAGATCCTGGAGTCTACTCGCGGTTGCATGTCCTCCAAGACCTTTCCAAGTCCCAAGGACGGTTTATCGTATCGACGCCGAACAGTCCCTTTGTTCCCTTGATAGGGGCGAACGGACCCTCTTTTTCCGCGCCCTCCCCTCCTCCGATTGTCAGCCTCAGCAAAGTCCCCGCCCCCTGGGCGGATGGTGTTTTCAAGCCGCGCCCGACCGCCTGGAACCTAGTATTGAGATAGCTGGGCCTCCCCCCGTCTAACGTTGAGAAAAGCCACTTGGTGCTAGTCGCCATTTTTGAGTCCTTCCAGCACTCGGTCACGCTGACGCTGCTCATCTCTCTTTCGGTAGCAAAAAATCCAATAAGTTGACCGTTCATAATTCCCCGGTTTTCTAGAAACACTGCCATAACTTTTTCGGAGTCGGCGCGCGGTTACGATTATTCTGCATCGCCTCCTTCGTCTTAGAGATCGAGCACCATTCTGTCCCCTCTAAAAGCGTTACAGTCGCATTTCGATTGCGTGCTTCCTGTGCTTCGTCCCCCTCCATTCCTCCACATTGGCCCTTCCCTTAGTTTTTTGCGAAGAAAGGAAAGTACCGGCCTGACCTTATTTCTTCGAACATCAAGAAATCGGGGTAATGCCCTCCTTCTTTAGGTGATCAGCAGCTCCATTCTATACCTCTCCTACTTTTTGTTTTTTAGCGCTTTCGGCGGCGGCACGATTTCCTCCTCTCGTTGGTGTTCACCCAGATTTAGTTGTCCGCTTCTAAACTCTCGGGACTTCCTTTCCCCCCGCCACTCGAACTTTTGCAGCCAATGTTTATACTTGGCCTACCGATATCTTTCCTATCCCCTTCCTTTTTTATTGCACCACTGCACTGCCCTCCTTCTTTTTCTGACGTCTTTGGCCTCCCGAATTTTTCCCGTTTTTTGAACGTCGAGAGTTACGGTTTTAGCCTGCCTGACTGTTCCTCTAACTGAAAGCAGCTCAAGTATCGACCTTTACGAGCTGGGCCGGGAGCGTTTTATTGACACCCCTGCATTTGCGTCGGTGTATTGGGTTTGTTATGGATTTCCCTGCTGTGTCCTAATTCCTCGAGTAATGTGAACGAGACCTTCTCTACTTAGCTTGGCCGGTGGCGGACGAACCATTTCTGTTATAACCGGTTCGGATCCGATACATAGCTCGACGCGGCGCAGAAGGGGTTCTTTTCCCCTCTATTGGGCGTGTTGCTACCCCATCCTGCGGCGTCTAGGCCCACCTAGTGTCATGTGCACGCTTGCCCCCTTCCACCTTCGCTTGCCCTTATAGAACACCCGCTTGCCGTTCCTGGCTGCCGCAAGGGCGTTTCATCGACCTTCCCCGCGATTATTTTCCTTTGGCACCCCTTCTTCAGGCTTTTGTAGGCGGATATCGTCGAGTTCCTCTGTTCATTTCTTTTCCGGATTCCTTTTTTTATATCGTTGACAGTTTCTTTTATCCCCTGCCCGTTCGCCTGGCTTTACACCTTGGTGTTTTGACAAAGGACATTCGCCGTGAAAAGCGTTTCTTAGCTATAGTGCTCTCACTCGCCACGTGCGATCTCATCGCCCTCAAGTCGCTTTCCCCTTCCCGGTTTTTCGATTTGTTTTCTTCCGGAGCAGATAGTCTGGCCGTGTGGTTTGACCTCCCGATGCTAAAAGCTTCTGGACGCGTTCCCTACCACGTTCTCCCTTTCCCACGACAAATATTTATCCCCGACCTTAAACACGTCCGCCTCAGCACTTTGTTCCCGCAATCGGTCGTTCCCCCGGGTCTTTCCTCGCCTTGAACCCCTAGTAGAAGATTTTAATATGGGTGACAGGCTTCAAGTTGTAGGTCGCTTCCACGTTCCCCCCTCTATTTCTGCCTCCCTTTTCTCCTTTTCTAGCGCTGTTCTTCCTCTCCCCTTCAATTTACTCTCGCGAATATTGAGCTTAGAAGTAGTGTACCCCCTCCTTGTTCCCTCCCCTCCTGTCCCTATCCCCTCCGCTCGACGGTGAGGCTGGAGATCCCTTTGTAGTTTTCCCGTAGGCTCCATTGCACATGCCGGCGTGTCTCCCCTTCCCTCTTGCGTTTTTGGCTCGTCGCCTTGCTTGATCTTGACTGAACTCGCCGGTGGGTGCCCCCCTCCATTGTAGTATTGGAACTTGTAGCTGACCTTCATCTGGAATGCTCGGCCCACCTCATGCGCCACCCCCGCATCACAATTTTTGTAATTTCGAAATCCCTTGTCTTTCCGACCCGTTTAAGAGGCGTAAGTCGTCTCTTCTTCTCTCGATCTGTAAATCAGGACGTGATCGGCGGAACTTCCAAGCGGGCGGGGTCTTTCCTTGAGCGGCGGATAAAGTTATCCGCGCTCCCTGTTCCCGCTTCTGCATTCCTGAGTTGCTTCTTTCTTCATCGCGCCTCTTAAATTTCGCCTTCTTCAGACCTTCCTAAAGCCGCCTGTCACGTCTCCATACCCTCGTTTCTTTCTCCCCCTTAGCCTTATTTGATTGCAAAAAGACTAGCTCCGTTCCTGCTTCGATTACCGTGGCGCGTCCTTGGATTGTGTCCTTTCACACCGCGATTCCCCCCTCGTCCGTTTTCGTGTTCCCCCAAAAAGTTGTTTGGGGTTGGTTTTTTGTATCATCCATGCGAAGCACTCGCTCGCCCTACTGCGACCTCCTCTCAATCAAGCGTGGCATATAGAGTCCTCCCTCCTTAGCTCTTCTCTCCCCCGCTACTTGTTGAGACATTTTATTTTCTCCAGAGCCGCGTAAGCTCATGACGGTTTCTTCCTCCTTCTGAGATAGGGGAGTCGACAGGCCGAAGCTTTTTTATGTTGATTTATCCTCGTGTGAGTAGCTCCTCTCCTAGGTTTCAGTGTCCTTCACCCTACACCAGGAGAAGGTCCTCGACTCCATTGCGTGCTCTTTGCCCGGTCCTCGACCGGTCGCCAGATTGCCCTGTGTCTCACAGATTCTAAGCCAGGCCCGCCGGGTGAATTTTCTCTCGGCTTTCGAAAGTTCTTCCTTCCTCCCTCCCCTCCGCGATCTAGCATCAACACGTTAATAACGACGATACTTTCTGTTCAGCATTTCAAGTATTAGGAGCGTATCACGTCAGTCCTCCCCCTCTTTCAATTTCGCTGCCTATCGCCAATTTCTATCCACAGCCTGGCTCCTATTCTCTTCTCCCCGCTTTAGTAGGTCCCCCCTCTGCATTATCGTTCTTTCCCCTCAAAGAGAAGGGGCCCATTGGACTTTTGCTAATAGGCCCTTGTTTCTCAGCAGAGTACCTGAGTTCTCCTACCCGGGCCATAAGCCCCATACCTCTTCTTGGCTTTCCCCCCCCCTTCCCGTGCTCAATTTGATCAACCGAGATGCGACAGTTCGCTGACCTCTACTTTCCAGACTTTTATGAGTGAATTCATTCGTCGATTTGGCCTTCTTACATCAATTTTTCTTGAGAGTTTTTGACCTTTCACCCTTATTTCTCCCCTCCTCGAGTACTAGTTAAAAGTCCCCGCCCCTAATTTCTTATCCTGGATCTGTTTCCTTCTCCCGGATGAATTCAGAAGAGGCGTCCATTCCTTTCAGTCCCTTTGTTCCCGTACTCGACCCTTCTACCCCATGCCTTCTTTCACCCCCGGTTCCGCGCTCTTTAGTCAAAGGCCTGTTCTTTCTTCGTTCCCGTCCCCCCAGTCTGTTTTTCTGCAATGCTTAAAAAAAAGCGTTTCGACGGCCCCATGCGTTCCGGTATATTTCAAGCTCTTAGAATGATTCGAGGTTGCTCACTTTCTCTCCCTCTCGTCCAGTCCCTTTTAAAGGCTAGCACGGCGTCGTCTCCGTGCAATTCTTCCACGATTTTTCGGGCCCGAATAGTAAACCGCCGCCGGAATCGATGTTGCTTCTCGTGCCGCCTCTTTGGCATGCGAGCTCGATGAAGAGAGGTATCGTGCACCCGGTGCGTCCCTTGAATTCAAAGCAGGAGGTGAGATCTCTCACGGTTATAACGGGGCTTAGCTGTCCCTCTCTTGCCGACGCCCCATTTACCCAATGTGAAAAGCGCTTGGCCGCTTCCCCCACCGCTCGGAGACTTTCTCTAACTCAGTTGAAGCGCGCACTCCATTTTTCAGCCCTTTTATTCGTCCTCGCGGCTCGTTGGGATCGTAGACGCTCACGCGCGCCTTTTACGCCGTTCTTAGTCAAATTCTCTATTGAAAATGTGTGAGCCCCTCCGTCCGGATCTTCCCCCTACATCCGCCCCCGAGCAGGTTCTCGGATTCCCCCCCCCCTCTCTCGAAAGACAATTCTTTCTTTATTCAGCTTTCCGGCTAGCCCGGTCACAATACATTGCTCCCCGTACAGTTTCCCCTTGGTTGTCGTCCCCCCCCCACAGGGAGGAAGCCTCCGTCTTAAATAAGCCACGAATCACCGCATCCTGTTTGGTCCTCCGCATGCCCATGAGACATTTTTCTCCCCCCCCACCCCCCCCCACTCCCCCCCCCTCACCTCCCCCCCCCCTTCCACCCCCCCCCCCTCTACCCCCCTATTTTCCCCCCCACCCTGCCCCCACCTCCCCCCCCCGCCCCCCCCTACCCCCCTACCCGCTCCCCCCCCCTCCCCCCCCCCCTTCCCTCACCCCCCTCCCCCCCTCCCCCCCCCCCCTCCCCCTCCCCCCTCCTCCTCCTCCTCCCATCTACCCCCCCCCCTCCACCTACCCCCCTCCCCCATCCTCCCCCCACCCCACCCCCCCCCTTCCCCCACTACCCTTCCCCCCCAAACCCCCACGCCTTTTCCCTCCCTCACCCTCCTCCCCCCCCTGCCCCCCCCCCCTCACCCATCCCGTCCTCACCTCCCGTCCCGCTCCCCGCCACCCTCCTGCACCGCCTTCCCCCCCTCCACCTTCCTTTCCGCCCCCCTACCCTCTACCCCCTCCCCGCCCCCCGCCTCCCCCCCCCCCTCCCCCCCCCCCCTCCCCCTCCACCCCCACCTCCCTTCATCCTCCCTCCTACCCACCCCCTCTGCTCTCTCCTATCACACCCCCATTCACCTCACCCCCCCCCCCCTACCCCCCCCACCCATCCCACCCTCATCCCCTCCACCGACCCTCCCCCCCCTACGATCCCTCCCCCCACCCCACTCCCCTTCTATCCTTCCCAGCTTCCCCCTATTCCCTCACCTTCCCCTTCCCTCCCTCCCCCCCCCCCACCCCTCTCCCCTTTCCCTCCCCCCCTCCCTCCCCCCTCCTCCCCCTTCCCTTCTCTTCCCAGCCTCTTCTTACCCCCCTCCCCCTCTCCCCCCCTCCCCCCCCTGCACCCCCTCCCCCCCCCTCACCCCCTCTCCCCCCCCCCCCCACCCCCCCCCCCCAGCCCCCCTCCCTCCCCCCCATCCCCCCCCCCCTCTGCTCCCTTCCCCTCCCTCCTTCCCTCCCCCCCCCCCCCACCTTTCCCCATCGCTTCCCATCCCCCCCCAGCACCCCCCCCTCCCCCCCCTCCCCTCCCTTCCCCCTCCCCCCCACCCCCCCCCCTCCCCTTACTCACCGCCTTCCACCCACCCTCTCCCCCCCCCCCGCCCCCAAAACATACTGCCATCCCCCCCCCCCTTCTGTCCATCCATACTTTCTCCCTCCCCGTCAACCTACCCCCCCCCCCGCCCACCTCCAACCCCACACCCCCCCCTCCCCCCCCCCCCCCCCTGTCCCCCCCCCCCCCCCTCCCCCATTCCCCCCCCCCCATCCCCCCCCTCCCCTCCCCACCCCCTTCCTCCCCCCCCCCCCCCCCCCACACCCCCTACCCCCCCCTCCCCCCCGCCCACTTCCCCCCCCTCCCCTAGTTAATTTCCCTCCTCTCCCCACCCTCCCCCTTCCTTCCATCCCCCCCTCTCCCCTCCCCCCACACGCCCCCCCCCCCACCCCCCTTCCTCCCCCCTCCCCCCTCCACCCCCCGCACTCCCATGCCTCCACTCCCCACACCCCCCCATACCCCCTACCCCTCGCTCCCCCCCCCCCCCCCCCCCTCCCTCCACTCCCCCCGACCCACACGCCCCCCCCCTCCCCCAACCCTGCTCTCCCCCCCCCCCACCCCCCCCCTCCCCCCCCCACCCCCCTCTTCCACCTCTTCCCCCTTCTCCCTTCCCCTTCCACCCCCTCCTTCCCCCTCCCCCTCCACCCCCCTCTTTCTTTCACCCCCCCTCCTCCCACCTACCTTCCTCCCCCTCTCACCCCCCTTCCGTCTCCCCCGCTGCACCCTCTCCCCCCGCACCCTCCCCGGTCCCTCCCATCCCCCCCCCCTTCCCCCCGTACCCTGCCCCCTTCCCCCCCCCCCCCATGTCTCTCCTTCCCTCGTCCCCACTTCCCTCCCTCTCCCTCCACCCCCCCCCCCCCATCCCCCTCACCCCCCTCCCCTCACACCCCACCCCCTTCCACCCGCGCCCCTCCCCACCCCCCCCTAACCACCCCCCTCTACCGTTCTACCCCCCACCCCCCTCCACCCTCCCACAACCTCCCCCCCTTCCCTCCCCCCCCTCCCCCCCTCCCCCCCCCACCCCTTCGCCTTCACCCCTCTCCCGCCCCACCACTCCCCCTCCCCCCTGCCTTACTGCACCCCACCCCCCTTTCTCCCTGCCCCTCCCCCTACCCCCCTGCCTTTTACCTTCCCCCTCTCCCCCCCGCCCTCCTTCCCCTTACCTACCCCCTCACCCGCTCCCTCCCCCCCCCTCCCCACCCCCCCCCCCCCCCCCCCCTCCCCCCCACCCCCACCATATCCCCCCTTACCCCCCCCCCCCTACCCCACCCCCCCTCCACCCCCCCCTCCTGCCTCTCCGTTCTCCTTCCCTCTCCCCCCCCCCCCCTCCTCCCTCTCTCCCCCCCCCCCACCCCCGCACGCGCCCCTACCCTTCTCCCCCCCCATCCCCTCCAACCTTCCCGCCCCCCCCCAACCCCTTCCCTCTCCCCACCTCCCCACTGCTCCCCCCCTCCAGTTCCCTCCTCCCCCTCCCCTACCCCCCCTGCCCCCCCCTTCGCACCCCCTCCCCCCCCTATCTCCTCTCCCTCTCCCCTCCCCCTCCCCCCCCCCTCCCCACCCCCCCTCTTCCCCCTTCCCTTCCCCTCCCTCCCCCCCCCGCTCCAACCCCACCCTATGCTCCCCCCTCCTCCCCCCTCCCCCCGTCCCCCTTGCACCCTACCCTCTCCCCTCACCCCTCCCCCCACCCCCCCACCCCCCCCCCCCCCCCCCTCCCCTTCCCCCCCCCCCCCCCCCTCACACTATCCACCCCCTTCCCCCTTCACCCCCCCTCCCCCCCTCCCCCACCAACCCCCCCCCCCCCCCCTACCTCCACCCACCACCCCCCCCCACACATCCCCCCTCCCTCACCCCCCCCATCCCCTCCCCCTCCGTCCCCCCCCGCCCCCCCCCTCTCTCCCTCACGTCCCCGCTCTCCTCCCCTCTCACTCGCCCACTGCCCCGCCTTTGCCGCCTTCCCCTTGGAGGAGGAGTACTCACCTTCCCTTTTCCTTCCTTCCCTTTGTAGGTCGTTTTTTTCCTTCCCTTTTACCCCCTCTCGGTACGGGCTAGCGGAGACACGGCATCGACCCGCTTCGTCATTCCGTCTCCCTTCTTTCGTGCTTTATCAGTCTGTGTCGACCCCGTGTCCATGGGCTTGAGTTTTTGCGCAGACCGGCACGTTGTCCGATGTTCGTCGTAAGTGCCCTTCCTTTGTTACTTCCTGTTTTCTCTCCTTCCCCAACTCTCTCTCCCTCCTATGTGGCTGAGTTCCTTATATCTAGTCTTCGATAATTCGATTGGCGAGGGAGTGGTTCGATCTGTAAGCCTAGAAAGGACCTGCGTTTCTCCACCTTAGAACTAGGTTTAGGCCGGATTGTTTCCCCGACCTGTTAATCGTCCTAAGAAACATCTATACGCTGAGCGTTAGGCGTTTTGTCTTTTGGCTTCTTCCTACACCTGACTCTCCTCGCGTTCCTCCCCTGCATAGGTTAGGCTCGCTTCGATAGTGCCACTTGTTCTTTTTTTTGACTCCCTCCCTTGTTTCAGACTCTCTTCTTTCTGCTTTTGTATGGGCATCCACTGAACGTCTGTTTTTCTTGTGATGGTTTGCAGAATGCCTCACTTCCCACCGCGATGACTCTTGTGCGACTTCAGTCCCCTTCTTCGTCATTTTTATCCTGACTTAATTTTTAAAAGTTCCCCTTTTTCTCCCTAGCTGACCTCTCTCGACGATGAGGGAAGACGCGGTCCCTCCCCCTTCGTCTTGGAGACGATGAGGCTTTTTTCTTTTTCTGCCCGACAATCAGGGTTTCGGGGCGCTCACACAACGTCTTTCCCTTTTTTCTCTTTCTTGGTTCAGCAGTCCCCCCCACAGGCTGCGGTTCGGCGTCATCTCAGTAGCAGGCGCACTCACGGGTTTCTACCAATTTTCGCCTCCCCACATGAGAGCGAGTCAACAACTCTGAGCCTGGGATTTTCTCCAGAGTGTGCGTCTTTCAATGAGTGGCATCTCTCCTGTTTCTGTCTGACCGCGTCTCTCCTCGCCCCGTTTGATCACCTTTTTTTCTCCACGGCCATGATCGTCTTTCCTCGATATATGGCCCTAACAAGCTGCGCTCGGTCCTTTCAAGTCTTCTTTTCCGCGTCGGTCGAAGAGGTCGGGAACGTCCGTATGTCGTTGATCTCCGTTCGAGTTCCCCATATGTCACCTCCTCCTCCTTTCCGCTCTCTTCCATTGCCCCAGTTTTCTGTCCCGACACTCTGCCTTGACACGAAGCTTTAAGTTTCCCTGCTTTTCCGGCGACCTTGTTTCCTCAATTCTGCGAGATTCAAGGACCTGTGTTTCGTCCCCTTCCCCGTTCCCCCCTGGTCTATCCCCCCGTTGAGCTTTCCACCCTAGTTTCTTCCCCTTTCTTCCATTTTGCCGTATCAGGTCTCCACCGATTCGGCCTTCTCACCGCTTCTAAGCGTTGTATGAGTTAGAATGCTTTTCCTCTTGAAGTTTCCGGCTGGTTCCAAGAGAGTCCCTCCGTAGTCGTTTCGCCTAATGTAACGCAGCCGCCGCAAGCGCCGGTTTCTTCTTGTTTATCCGTGGGCCCTGTTTTCCCAGTATCATGAGAATCCCTCTTTATAAGTAGCCGCTTTGGATCCACTTGGTTCTCAATCCCCCTCTCTCCATTGCTGGACCAAGACACGGACATCCTTTTGATTTCCGGCCATGTAGAGGAATCGTTTCAATGGCCCCCATTTCTGTTTCCTTTTTTTTTTTCTTCTTTTTTTTTTCCCCCCACTTGCAAGCCGTAAACCCAATTTGGTCCTCGCTTGAACCCGATCCCGGACTGGCGCCTGCCCTTACCACTCCCTTCTTCCAATTCGCGTTAGTCTCACAGGGACTGTCCTTTTTCGTTCGGCCCGGAAGAGTTATTGCGCTATGCGTGCTGCTTTACAATGATCGTCTCGACGTATTGTCCCCGAGGCTTATATTCTTTTTTTGTTTTTTTTGTTTCTTCTCCGTTCTGGAAATTTTTCTATCGTCCTCCGATCTGAAAGTCACTTCTCTCCAAACTTAAACCACAACCCCGGTTGACTAGGAGAGTGCTTACTTTTCCCTCCCAACTCAATACAAGACCTGACTTCTGTTAGTAACGGGTTTCTCTTCTTCGATTGAATTGTAACCGATCCTCTCCGGAAATGTTATACAAACAAGGGCGGTTCCCCTACCATGCTGATCCCCGTGTTTCTTCTCCCCGATTTCTCCGATGTTGGCGTTCTATCGAGTTTTCCTGCGTCCCCGCCTTTCTCTTCTGCCAAGA
>Ga0179593_1295298_pt1 | contig 11179 bp, 12 predicted proteins | sample CZODoug2_1_08_16_FD_185931 | JGI IMG/M metagenome (GOLD analysis project Ga0179593, IMG submission 185931) | Vadose zone soil fungal communities from Angelo Coast Range Reserve, California, USA - CZODoug2_1_08_16fungal (PacBio error correction) | ecosystem: Environmental > Terrestrial > Soil >... | reverse complement strand
TCGTTCTCTTGCCCGGCAGGCGATGTGGTCTGGAATGATGTTGGTTGACCGGCGTGAAGTTCCTGAGAGGTCTTCGTCCCGACCTACAAAAGAGATGCTAATCCTTTTATTCTTTTTTCCGCTCTCGGACATCCCCCCCTGTTTGATGGGCACTAATTGTTCGTCCTGACTTCTTCTGATTCGCTTTTCCTCAATCGGAAACCCACCTCTGGTGGTCTTTTTCTTTCCTTCCCCCAATGCCCCCCCCCGCCGCCGCGGACAATACAATCCCAGTAGATTTTTTCTCTGTATGAAACTTTTTGCGTCCTTCCTTCGAGTCTTTTTCCCTGATCCTGGTCCCCCGAAGAAGGGCATGCTTGCTGGGTCTCGGTTCATGTATTCAACGACCCAATTCCGACTCCCCGATTCTGCGCTCCTCGCAGATACGCGGCGCCCAGATACCAATATTCGACGGACGCCCCTCGGCCCTCATAGGCTTGACTTAGATGCTGTTTTTATGGGCTTTGGACCCTGGTCGAGTATGTAATAAATCCCTCCCAAGAATTGTCCCCTATTTGGAAATATTTGCCAGTCGAGTTCCTTAAGTTGGCTCTTTTCCTCTCTTCTTCCCTTGCAGCCAGTTCCCCCCCCCCCCCCTTCTGACACCTTCTCGATACACCCAGCGTTCGATCAGGCAGGTACCCCTGGTCCCTCATCCCCCAATCTTCTCCTCTTCTTTCCCTGACGGTTCCTTTCGAAGTCCCGGGCTTACCACCAAGCTTGATTTTCTTTAGACCGACTGCAAGCCCTTTCGCGTACCCAAGCACCCCATCGTCGCTCTCGCCGATTACACCCCCCTTTTTTTTTTTTCAAGCCCCCCTGCGGAGCTGCAGTTCTCTGTTTTCAATTGCCGCCCTGATCCCTCTGCCTACGATTATGGCACAAAAGTCTCGTTGCTATTTCCCTTAGGGACTTCCCTTTTGCCGATCTTTGTGTGTGGTTTCAAACCAAGCGGTTCTGTTTTTTTTTCTTCCGCTCTTAACATTTGCTATCTTTTCGGCGTGGAAGCAAGTTTGTCTGTTGTTATATTCTTTGCCGAACAGCAACCTAGGATGATATTCATCCCTCTCCCCCTACTCTTGCTCAAAGGTACTATAAGTGACTCCTTTCGTCGCCTGACTTCTCGATCTGATCTCGAATCTGGACGTTTTTTTTCCTGCCTTGGATACATTTGGTGATACATTCATCTACTTTGCAAACGCCAAATCTCCCCTCTACTCGGTTTTGAGTTTTAGCCCTGTCTTCCTGTCGCGCTGTTTGCTCCCCCCCTCTGACGGCCTCCCCGCGGTTCTTACGCCGGATTACGGCAAGGTGATCTCCGAATCTCCATATCCTGAGCGCGTCCCTTTTTCTTTAACTCCTTCGTTTTCCTTTCTGGTGTCTACTTCATTCATGGCCGCGCTTTCTTCAAACCGGTTCTCCTTTCTACGAGGGCCCGATCGCCATAGCAAAAATGTTTTAATGAACGCTTTGTTGTACTCGCGCCATCACATACTCCCCATCGACAGCCCCTTTTTTTTTAGCAGGAGTTAACTAACATCATCGCTCCCCGGTTTGAGAGGGATCGGAGTCCCTCCTTTGCCGGTCCCATAATCCTGCTTGAGCCTTCCTCCGGCCTTGTCCGTCGCGCCGCGGCTCGAAAAGCTGCAGGCGGGTCGAGGGCCTTCTCCCCACCTGTTGAGAAGTTCATGTCCCTTTTCTCCCCCCCTGGCCCCGGGTCTTCACGAGCATTTCGTGTTTTTCCGTTAGCAGGGCTGGATTTTCGCTGCCCTTCCTACCACATCTCTTGGTCCTGTCTCCTTGCACGAAGGATTGCGACGCCGACGCGCGTCCTCTGGTGATCCTTTTGACACTTCGCTGCTGTCACCTAGGTCGCGTATTGCTCGCTATGAGATTTGCCACTGTTGCCTTCCTCATGGCGAGATGGCAGTCTCAAGCGTGAGGATTCTTCGATGCGACCTCTCGGCTCGCGTGAAAAAGCGCCTGATCGATGATCCATTTTTGGATACCAATCGACCTTCGTTTTCAACATGGCTATTCTGAGCGCGGGGTTACTTTGAAGGCCGCATCTCGCCGGAGGCCGATAATGTTCGAAGCCCCACGTGGAGTCCCACCCGTGCACGTACTCCACTCCTATTACCGCCCTACCGACTTTATACAAGAGTTCGGCTCTTTTCCTGCTCGATGCCTGACGAAACTTCATCCCGGCTCTCCCTTTTTTTGTTGACGGTGCCTGATTTTTGATGTGATTCAAGGCAGATCGTCCGCTGAGATTCTTTCTTTTTTCCTTTCTCTTCGTTTATTTTCGCGGCTCCCTTTGCGCCTGTCGAGGCTCCGTGTTCGGCTGGCGGCACACTATGGCTGTAGCCGGCGAGTCGATCCGGCTTCAAGAGATAATCTAGCTATTTTGTGCCCTTGGCAATTTCCGATTTTTGCTGCAATGGATATCTCTCCCCGATGAGGCGCAATTTGGTCCCCCTGCTGGCGTCCGAGAGTTCGAGCGCCTCACTCCTCTCCGCTTTTCCCATATCCCCCCTTCTAGACGGGAGCACCATTCCTCTCGTTGGGTCGTGCAAGACGCCGTTTAGCATTGCTTTTTGGATTCTCCAGCCCGCCTTGCCGCACTGCGTCTGCTCTCTCAATCCTCGCAGTGCCCCTCGCGCGCCCATTCTCTCGGCGGAATGGTCCAGTCATCGCGCTGCTGTTCTCTCCCCACTTCTTTCTAGGACTCGGCTAAGGGCGTCGCGGAGGTCTCCGGCTTACTACGCCCCTCTTTTCGCTTCACGCTCCTGGATGAGGGTTCTATGCCCTCTCTTTTCGCCAAACAGTTCTTTGAAGCCCGGTCTGATGTACGTCCTGTCCTTTCTCTCCCGCTCACGACTAGATGCTGTTAGGACTTGGGGAAGCACAGCACCTCCTGGTTTCTATTTTTTAAGTCTTGATTACAGTTCTGCTCTTTTCTTTTTTATCGTATAGACCTCGTCTTTTTCATAGTCGATTTTCGGAGCCTCGATGCCCTCGCCGCCCCTTTCGGAAAAGGTCCAACGAAGCGTAGAATCATCACCGTTTGGATCCGAGTTATCGCGATGTCGATAGATTTGAGGCCTTTCCTTGTATGCGTTCTGTCCCCTTCCCCTCTCCCCTCTCCGGGTCTTACTTGGAGACTCCGGCTACGGCTCTTTATAGATTTTCGTTGCCGCCGGATCTTGGGTGTCATCCCCCTCCCTATGAGTGAAGTTTCTCTCCTCTGAAGCTTTGGGCGCGAAACACAGGCCCGCCCTTCTCTGCAGTTTTTGCCTTTAAGTTCTCTGTTCCGGCTCCTTAACATTTCGTTTTCCTTATGTCGTACTTCACTTGTAATTTCCCATAGCTTAGAGGTCTCGCGGTCATGTCCCAGCCCAACCCCCTCGTTTTTCCCCGCCAAGCTGCTCCTTCGTGGTCCTCCGGCCACCGGAGCTGTTGACTTCGTCTGCCTTGCCCGATCCTCCTTCCAAAGTGTCTGCGCCTTGGTCCGTTGCACAATTTTTTTTTCCTGGTATTTCCGTTTGTTCTTTGCTGCGCACAGGGCTTTTTAAGTCGATCCTCTTGTGCGAACTCTTGTGGTTTCGGTCCTGGAGTCTGGATGAAACGGTTCCCTAACGTCCCGTTTTCCTATGGTCTTTCGTTTACCCTTTCGACAGTCCTGATCGACCGCCTGGACTCTATTCCGTCTTCACGGAGAGCTGTCGAGGGCATGTCCTTCGAACGGCATGGCCTGTATCTCCTAGGTTTTTTGTAACTCCTTCCCTCCGTTTGTACGTTCGGATTTCGCATTTTTTCCCTTCGACCATTAATCGAGGCTCTTCTTTCGCCTGCTGTGACCTAGGTCGTCAATTCCTTCCTTACGTTCTTTTTTCATAGATTTTCCTATTTGAGGCCGGTTTGTTGAGGCCTCTCCTTTCCCTTTGACGGTTCGTGTCTGGTAGCCGGTGCATCGCAGCTCCTCTGCACCTGCCCCTTTCGGGGGGCGTCCCCATGAATATCTTCCGATGCTATCCAGGGCGAAAGTGACGCTCCCGCATTTTTGGCTGTCTCCGGTGGTCGCCGGGCGTGTTGGTGAGTTTCTTTGACCCGACAAAAGCCCGGCTATGCTAGGGCGATGAGTGGTCTGAGGAGATCCTCCCTCGTAGATTCGACGCCCCTGCGGCCCCTTTTCTCGGGGATGTCGCTAGCTGAGCGGATCGTTTTCTAATATATGTGTGCTCGATTTCATTGCTTTACCAGTTCGAGCTGAGCTGCACTCCGGTTTCAGCGCGGTTTTTTTTCATTTTTTTCACCTCGACAACCTCGCTGGCACTTTAGTTCTGTGGAAGCTGGTTACTTGATTTTTTTGTGATGTCCTTCGCTCGGGGTTTTAGTCCGAACTTGTTCCTCTATATCCCCCTTTTTCAAGGCAGGCTCCTCCTCTTACAACAGGTTATAGCTCCTAGGAGTCCAAGAATCTCTACATCTTCTGAACTGTTCACGATCTTAAGCTTCATCTCTTGTCGCCAGGATGCCGTAATTAGGTTCTTCTTGAGGCGTGGCTTTTCGCGTAGTCTTTTTTTTTTTCGGGTCTTCGCGCGTTCTCTTAGCAGCCGGCCCTCTGCTTCTTGGGTTTTTTTTCATTTCCGTTTTAGTATCTGCGTCCTTCCTTTCTGATCTCGGTTTTTTTTCTTCTTGCTCGCTTCTCGGAAGTGCGCGGAACCTCTCTTCAAAACACGGGAAGGCCAAGGAGTGTTGCCCTTTCCTTGTCCTTCTTTTTTCTTGGATAGGTGGGTGGTAGCCTTACACTCTTTTAGGGTGCTTGTTTCCTTCAGGTCCCCCCCCCCCCCACCCCCCCCCACACCCCCCCCCCCCCCCCCCCCCCCCCCCCCCCCCCCCCCCCCCCCCACCCCCCCCCCCCCCCCCCCCCCCCCCCCCCCCCCCCCCCCCCCCCCCCCCCCCCCCCCCCCCCCCCTCCCCCCCCCCCCCCCCCTTTCCCCCCCCCCCCCCCGGTTCGTTCTTTCCCCCACCATTTTCTATTGCTTTCATGTTGTCCTTTCTCTCGGCGAAATCCAGCATTTCGTTGCTTCTGAAAGTCCCGCGTAGAGCTCTTCCTTCGCGGTAGGCGCCTTGGCTGTTCCAGCATGGTTCCTTTGGTTTCCTTTCCGCCAGCATTTCCCCTTCTCCGAGCCTTCAGCACAGCCTGGGCGAGTTTGAGACGAGTTACTTCTCTACCTACTACGTTTTCGCGGTTTGGTCACCTCGCACTCTCCCCAGCCCCCCCTTTTTTCGTTGTTATTTGACTACAAGGCGCCGGCCCCTCTGCTTGAGAACCTTGCTTTTTACCCCCAAGGACTCTCTTTTTCTGTCCCAGAAGGCGCTGGCCGACTTCTGCTTCCTCGCCCTCTTGGCCAGCCCACCCCTCTTTTCCCTCCATATCGTCACATTGGCCCGGGCTCCTCACCCCAGGGACCGCACCTCAGGAGGAGTACCCGCCCCCGCTCTCGCCGAAAACCCAGACGCCTATATCCTATCTGCGTCACCTTTGCCCTTGACTTTCCCGTTCGCGCGATATTCGTGCACTCGTCAGGGGGAGACCATGGACCTTCTCCACATCCCCCCCCCCTCTGTATGAAGGACCGGACGGTTGACGGACATTCCCCTTGAGTTTCTTCCCTTTCTCCGCATGCCTCCATCGGGCGAAGCCAAGAACCGTACTCCTTTTTTTTTCGAACCCCTTGTGACCGACCCCGCCCCCCAACAACCCCACCCATGATTACGGCCGGTCAAGCCGTCCAGCGCCGCACTCCTGAATGACTTCCCCTCAATGCGACTCGGAAGCTGAATGGGATCTCTCGATCCTTTTTTTTCCGATTGTATTGAGGCTTCGCGCCCTTGTGATACCCGAGAACCTTTTGTGGCTTCTCTTCGTCCGATTTTTCCCAATCTCTGCCGTTTTGGAATTTCTTAGCGACAGTTAATCCTGGTCCCCATGTCCTAAGAGTTTCACATTTTACTCAGTGCCCAGGAAGTTCCCTCTTTGGTTTTCCCCTACAACCTACGAGTTTTCTCCACGATGGTTCTCTTGTGCAGATCAGCCCGACTACCCCTACCACATTCCGATAGACAAAAGAAGATTAGAAAGCTGATCAGCGTCCGTCGCTCGCTCCCTTCCCCCCCTTAGAGTATGTTTTTTCTTTTGTATTAATAATATTCCTCTCTTATCTATACGAAGAACGTACTGCGGCGGTTTCCCCTTTCTCCCTACCGATTTCACCCGGAGACCATCCCATGATTTCCAGCGTCCCTACCTTCGGGATCCAAGTCCGTGTGACGTATTAGAGATCGTTTGCTTTTAGTTTTCCTTTTCTGCCCCTTAAAGAGTTCATGTTGCAGGATGGCATCTCCATTCCCAGCTTCTCCGTAGCTGTAGAGATTTCCCTGGCACGGCAGCTATCTCTCGGCTTTTTCCCACCTGCAACGCCCGTATCGAGCCCGCATGCCGGGCCGGCGTCCTCCTTTTCCCATCGGCTCTTGAGTGGCGATTGATTGGCTCGATTGAATTGTCCATAAGGCATTCACACGCGAGTCCTTTTTCATAGTTCTCCCCTTTCCATTCCTTCCATGGGTCTCAGGTCATGCCCTTCCTTCTATCGGACTTGCTTCCCCTTCGTTAGAGCCAATCTGATTTTCGTCAGGCCGTCGTCCGGTCCCCATCCTTCCCCCTCTTGTTCCCTTTCATTTCAGAGGTTTCTCACACGTCTCCTCCCCTCAGAAAAAAATTTTATTTTTTTCAGGCTCCCAGATTCCGCCTTTCCAGTAAGAACCCCTCCTCGCGCGATTGCCTCCCTCCCCCTTTTTCGGTGCCTTTCAGCTGTGAGCTGCCGCCTTTTTCTACAGACAGGCCCCTTTTCTGCACACCGCTACCCTCCGGTTCCTTAGTCCAGACCTTCTCTGTTTTTTTTTTTTGCGACTGCTGGGGGTGTCTTTGATCTTTTTTATGGTGTCTCTATTTTGCCCTCTTTGTACGCAGTCTTAAAGTTCGAATTGAGACCCCTCTCTTCTTCTCTTCCTTCTCCTTCTCCCAGCCGGAGGCGACTTGTTTTCCTTTTCGAATTGGCTCTCCGCAGATCCCTCTATCTCGAGCAGAGTATTACTTCTTCTGCCTTGGGCGGGCTTGATTCCGACCCTTCTTCAACTCCCTCCTTCTTCTCCAATTCTGAATGTATGGCCCCATCTTTCGCGCGGTGCGCCCGATGATTGGTATATCCCGCGTCGGCGCATTAGTAGGCTGCGTTTCATTCGACATAGCGAAGACGAGGGTCCCCTTTCTCCTGGTTATGATTCTACTCTTCGTTTGTTAAGCCCGAAGGGTGCGTTCCTCTTCTGCTTGTCGAGCTTCCGTTATACTCTAGTTTTTCCTTCCGATTTTCTACGAGACCCTGATTGTTTGCTCTGGTCCTTGCGCACTACTCAACTTTTCTGCCGTCTTTATTCCGTTTGAACCCCATCGGCAATCGCTACCATCCTTCATTTGTCGGGGGTTGTAATTGGCCGGTCATACGACTGATTAGTCTTTCCCCCTCGTCGGTTTGTTCGCGCCTCTGCCCTGACGCCTAATGGCGTTGCGAGGGCGATCCGTCCCCCATCTCCACCCTTCTGCGGACGACCTCCTCCTCAATTCGGATTTCCGCCCCGAGGCATTGCGTTGCATTCTCCTGCTTAACGAGCTTCTCCCCTCCCCCCTCGACCCCGATCCCGAGATCTTTTCGCTCTAGATCACTCCTGAATGTGCCTTATTCTGCACCTTGGGCATGGCGATCCATCTCTTCTATGCGAGGCTGGCACCTCCCCGTTTCCCTTGATTATGAGAGGACGTGTTTTCGCGTTTTGCTCCCATCTTCTCTTTTCCCGCGCAATTGTTAAGTTTCATGCGCGAACCTCTACGTTACGCCGAGGCGACCCAATCGCTTTAGGACATGCGACTCATTCGTCGCCCAACCGTACTAGACATGGGCCAGGATTCCTTAGCGCAATATCGGGCTCTGATCTCTTTTCTCGAACTCCTTGTCCCTTTCATCATTCGAGCTCGTCCCCGTGTCCCTCTCTGATCGCTCCTCAAAGACCTTTTCCCGCCCGCTTCTTCTTCTCCAAGGCTTTAGAGTTCTTCGCGGCGCTCTATGGCCGAAGCGCCTCAAAGGCTTCCTCTTTTTCCTAGGTGTTGTTTCGAGATGAAGCTTTTTGCGGCCTTGGCATAGAGCTGCCGTACGCGTCCCTGGAGCTTCTTCTTCGGGTGCTGTTTTCTTATTGCTACTTGTTCTTCCCCTTTATCTTTACCACGTCGAGCCTGGCGAAACGATGTGTACTCCTTCGAGGCGCGCTTACCGAGTTACTCGCTCTCATATGTCTCTAAGTAATCGATGGCCATGGGGGCTCGGTCTTGTTCCCGAAAATGGAGTCTTTTGCCTGCCGGGTCCGATGAGCTTGGTAGCCTCCGTTGAGATTCGTCAGTTCCCTGAATCTCTCCCGATCTCTACTCGCCGATGTCGTCGAGTTTTTCTTCACACTTGAGCTCCTCTATGAGAAAGCCTTCCGACTCTTTTTCCCTTTTGGCTTGTGCGCTTCGTCCTTAGGCCTGCCTCGTCTTCAGAAGGTAGGCTTTCTATACTTCTCTTCTCCTTCCCCTCTAGTCAGCTCGATTAGTGATCGTTAAGATGTGATAGGCCTGGCCCTTAGATTTCCCGTGAGATTCCTGTTCTCCTCCCCGAATCGTAGACCCGGATCGGCGCATGGCTTTCGGGTTCTTCTGCGCCGTCCTTTCTCACGCAACGTTGTCTCTTGTATCGATCTCCCCTCGGAAAAAACCTATGCAGGCTGTTGGACTCCGCCCTCGGCTCCGTAACGAGCGAGGTGCCTCTACCTAAGCTGTCTTCTGGAGGCACAGGCGTCGCTCGCTAAGACACGCCCACTTTCATTATCTTAGCTTCAGATGAAGCACTGACTCCGTCTCTGCGAACGGACGCATTTTTGATTGCGCATCCCTACCATTTACAAGTGCGGCTAGTTTTTTTTTCTAGATAATCCTACCTCTTCATTTCCGATGACCGGCTGTCTGGCGAGATATCCGCCCCGCGCCGCCCCCTCGTTTCAATGCAAACTACTCGTTAGATACCGGGTCCACTCCCCTGTTTATTCCGCTATTCTTTTGAGCGCAGTGAATCGGACGACAGCTTTTCTATCCCCTTACATCCGAGACTTGCGCTCATCATGGAGAGAAGTGTCGAATTCGGCCTACTTCCTCGTGCGTCGCCGTCGGATGTCGTTACCCGCCGCCATTTCGTCTAGTGATTTTCTCTCTAATCGCGTGAGCTCGGACCCTCGGTGACAATCTTTCACGTTATGTTCACCTCCTTCCGTCCACCTTTCTTCGTGTGAATACTTTCTCACAAACATTGCCGGTGCCCCAAGCCCCCGTTACGTACTCCTATACCATTGTTCATCCAACTTTATTCCCCCTTATCCCCTTCCCAGAGAGGCGTCATTTTCAGAGCCCACCCCTTTTTCTTGCACACATGCATAAGACTCGGCTCCCCTTTTCTGGGCGCGGCCTTTCTTCTTTTTTTCCCTCCTCCCCTTCCAAGGACCTCTTCTTCCTATTACTGCGGAAATCTTGCGTGGTGGCCCGCAAAAGATCCGTTCGTCGGCATCTCGAGCTTTTTTTGGTCTGTCTTCCTCCCTTTTGTCCCTTTTCCCTTGCAGGGCTCCAACTCGCCTGGTTTTTCCGAGAACGTTCTAGTGATTCCTTCGAATTTCTCGGAAATTTCCCCGTTTTCTTCTGTTTTTGCGAACCCCCTTTCTACAGCCGCTTTTCCGCCTGCGTCCCGTCCCTCTTCAAGTCCGCTCATAAGGTCTTTTCAAAATTGCCTAGTCCTTTCCTTGTCGCCTCTTTTTTTTCTATGTTCCCCTGACCGCTAGTTGCTTTGTGATTTACTCTTTTCCCCTCTACCGGAAAGCTCGCACAGAAATCCCGCTCCGCTTTTTTTTTTTTTTTTGTCGCGTGGACGCTCGCCTTCCCTTTCGGATGGTTTTCTATACGGGCTTCTATTTCTTCCTTCGTCTTGGCGCGTGCTGGCCTCAGCTACAGCGCTCTTTTGCTGAGCCCCCTGGTGCAGATGCCGCTGCAGGCATGCACCATTTCCCCCCTTTTTTGTTTTTGCCCCTGAAGATCTATGCCGTTTCCTGACTTTAAAGTGGTACAGTGCCCCCACCCTAATGTCCTTGGCTTTTTTTCCAGGGCCCTCCGTTTTTGGAAGCTTTTATTAAACGACACCCCCCTCCGGGTTCGGGCTTCGATGCTTTCGGTTCCGCGACCTCTTCCTCCTCTGACCTTCCCTTCGCGAGATTTGACTTCCTGCTGCGTTTTTCTTTCTTCACGGCATTCTTTTTCGTTCGATGTATTGGACTTTTTAGTGCGTTTTTCACGCGGTATTCGCTCTCTCCTGGCTTGCCGACCAATTTCGGCATGATTGTCCCCTCTTTTCTTTTACCTTGCGTTGATGAACTGGTCGCGGGCGACACACCCCGGTCCCCTGACCGACTTGGAGCAGAGACGCTGTCCTTCGGCAGCTCGATCCCAGGACCACCCATTTTTCTAATTCTCACCGAGGCTTTTTTCGTAGGCCTCTGCTCCCAGGTGTTTCTGCCGCTTCCGATTGACGAGACATTCAGCTCTGTTCGACTTGGAATGCCGTCCTCTTTGCTTTTTCTGTGCTGGGCGCGGTCGGGCATCCCTTTTGTTGGGGGGTCCTCGCGCGGTCCAAGACGCCTTACGCACAAGTCCGTATTTTTCTATTGATGCTTTCCGCGCATGGTGAACCTTCAGTCTATTTCTGTCCCTGCTGTTCCCTCGTGTCGGCGGATGTTGGATCGCTCATTCCCTCCCCTCTCGTCTGCGCGGAATTCGCAAAAACCTGAGTCTCCAAGCGGGGTAGCCCGGCTTGCTAAAAGATTTTGATTTTTCTGAGGCGGTCATCCCACGCCTTGTGTGGGAATATGCTCGGTCAGGCGGGCCAAGTTGTATTTTTCTATTTTTGGTACCGTTGCGTTATTCCTCTCATTTCCTTGTCTTCCGAAATCG
>Ga0179593_1268013_pt1 | contig 11179 bp, 11 predicted proteins | sample CZODoug2_1_08_16_FD_185931 | JGI IMG/M metagenome (GOLD analysis project Ga0179593, IMG submission 185931) | Vadose zone soil fungal communities from Angelo Coast Range Reserve, California, USA - CZODoug2_1_08_16fungal (PacBio error correction) | ecosystem: Environmental > Terrestrial > Soil >... | reverse complement strand
TTCTTCGATAGTAGACCCCGTTAATTCTGTCCCCCACGTATGGTTCTATTTTTATTCCCCTTCCACACACCCTGTTGACAAACACACATTATGTGCATCCTCAACGCCCCCCGGTTTTCGAACATTAACCTGGGATATTTCTCTCTTCTTCCCAGTTCAAGTGCCAGGTAGGTCGTGCAGTGTTTCCTCCCCTACTTTTGGATGATTTTTCTGCGGCAGGATGGTACTAGACCCCCTTCCTCCTACGAGAACCGAAGGCCGGGCGATGGACCTTTTTTCCTTTGATTCCCCTCCCCATGTCGCAATCAGTAACAACCCCAGGTCCTCCCCTGCGTGTGACCTTCTTCCTTTCCTTCCCCGCTGTTTACCCCCTTCGCACCCCCCTGTTAGTGATTATGGCCCAGAGCATTTCTTTTACTTTCACGACCGCCCTCCTGATCGGAAATAAATAGGTAACTGATATTAGAAGACCGGTCTGCACCTTCCTCTCCGCACCCTCTATCCTGGTCCGTCTGTTAAGTTCCAGGTGTTCTGTCGAGACGACCTCTTCCCAATCACTTACTGTAGAGATTACACAATAATAAAGTTTTCCTTAAATACCAAAAAATACCCCCGGTTTTTGTTTAACTGTATTGCACTAGCACGCGAGTTACTTTTACCGACTTTGTTCTGACACTGTTGATGCAAGGGAAGTGTTCGTTTCATTCCTTCATTCTAAAAGCTATGTACTCGGACCAACATTATGAACGAAGATGCTCTCATTTTTATTCAGAATAGTTTCTTGGTGCAACAGCACTGCGCGACACGGCCTATCCATTGTGCCAGTCTAAGACATGACTGACCTTTTTCTTCGAGGTTTCCCGGCTTTCTTAAGGTGGGGTCCCAAACTACCGCTCTTTTTACCCGATTTTGTTGGTGGCGCCGTATCGCTTACGCCTTTTCACGCAGTCTCCGCCTCCTATCTGGGTAGTTGCCACCACTGCAGGCGGCTGTTCCCCCCTCCCCGCCGTACCGCGCCCATGATCCCAAGATATAACAGGACTCCTTAGTTTTGCCTTTGGTCCCTTCTGATTCCTCACAACTGCCACTTCTTTTCGATCGATTCTGTACAGCGCTAGTCTCGAAAGGTTTCTTTTTCGCCGGTCCCCCCCACAGGCCTCTGGACTTCTACTCGTTCCCCCTACGTTCTGGCGAAGTCGTGGATAACTAATGGGCTCCCCTAGTCTCGTGCCCCGCCCTGCGCCAAAAAACGTGATGCTCAGGCGGTTCCGCTTCTTATGCTTTTCCTTTGGACTTGCAGTCACAGGGTTGTCTTCTTTCTCACCGAGAACATAAACCTCAATAATTATCGGATCAGGGGCTATGTGTCTTCCCTTCTCAGCTTTTCTCTCCCGGTTTTTAATATCTGCCCTATCGAAGATTTCGGCCTTTTCTTGCATTCTTGTACGTCCCGTCCTCAAACTTGAAGACTTAGCAAATGAATCAGGTCCCTTCCTGTGGAATTAGGCCCTTTCCTCTCTTTGAAGGTTATTACCGCCACGGGCTCCCTTTTTTTTACCAAAACGTGACGATTCTCCCCTTGTCCGCACTGTCCTTCACACGTCCCCCGATCGACATCCCTACAACCCAGTAGATGACCATAGTTATCTCGTACGCATCGCCTTTCCCGGTCTTATGGGCGTGATCACTATTGCAAAGAGACGGCAGGACGTTTACCTCACCTTCCGTAACGTGACTATCCTGCTGGCCGTCACGCCCGAAAATTTCCAAATACCCCTTTGTGATTTTTCCAAGACCCCACGTTCCCTACCCCCCCCCGATACAGCTGACGTTGACGTGTCTTTCATCTCATATTTCTGCGGAAAACTTCCCCCGGGTCGCAAACGACTTCGTTGTCTCTTTCCCTTTCCCTATTAGTTTCATAAACTGTCATTTCGAGTGGATCAGACAGGACTTCTCGACTACTTGGTGACCTTCCCTTCTTGCCTCTCCTTTGCCACCCCTTTCTCGATCTATCACCTTGAGCCGTCTTTACAGTATCGGAGTAAGCACAGAGTTCTGTTGTGGGTCTCATGCGTCGGCCCAGCGGTCTCGGGATCTAGACCTGGCTCCGTACTTTTTCCATATATTTTCTCTTTTCCTCCTCCTTCCCTTTTGTTTTTTTTTTTCGCTCTCTTTTTCCCCTTCAGTAATCCCCTCGATAGATTGCTGCTTGGCCAGCGCGTGTGCCTCGTCTTTGGCCAGTCTTTCTGTACTAGTATACCAAGGTTCCGCTTTCCCTCCCTCCAGACCGATTCCCCCAGTCTCCCTTCTCTGGCCTGACCGGAGCAGCTCCGTGAGGCAAGTTTTTGTTTCCGGAGCACTTCCCCCCTGGCGCCGGCCTTATGCGAACCCTCGTATTGGCGGCGTTTTCCAATGCCTTTACCACCATCTGCCTGTGCTTCCTTTGTTTGACTCCCCCCCCTCTGTGTAATTTTTGGGCTAGACTGCTATTCAGAGAACTCCTATTTTTATTTTCCAATCGATTTCACTCCCCCCCAGGCACCCATAATGCTTCTCCTCCCTTCTTCTCCGCCCGTTGGAGTGGCTCTCCCTCCGGCCGGCCTCGGGATGTTATCGGCCGGACCTCTTTTTTTTTCCCTTCGCCCGATTCCTGCACGCGAGCCTTTCCTAGAGACACTTTTGTATCCCCTTCTAAGTTAAGAATTATCTTGATTGCCAAGGGAGAAACTGCCTCCCCCCCCGAGTTACTACCTCAAGGATTATTTTCAGTGAAGATATTTGTCTCTTCCCTATTTCCTTTCTTCAGCTGCCATAGCGCTTCCATCCGCGAGGTGCTTGTCCAATTCCCATTCCTCCCCCCTTCCTTGAGCTGTGAGGCAGATAACCCAGTGTTTTTTTTTAACATTTGTCCCCTTCCTCCTTTTCCCAGAGGGCTTCCGTAAGGCTAGAGTCGAGGCCTTTTTTCTCCTTCCTGTTCCTTTCCCGGTCCCAGCGCGTCACACGCGTCTTCTTTCCACACCTAGTTCTTTCCCCGCTCCGTTCCTGCGCCCGTCTTCCTTGCTGCTATTGGGCTTTTCGTTTTTTTCCCTGCCTATCTTCCTTTCTTTGTTGTCCCCAAACGTCTCCAAGCAGAGTTTGCCTCGGCCGTCCTATCGACCCTGTCTCCCCTCTCTTCTCTCTTGGAGGGGGGCCTTTTCCCCCACCCTTGATACCCACTAGGAAAATAGCCGTTTCTGGCCCCTTTTCCGTACCTTACCTTCTCTGACTTTCGGTTTGCCTCCATTCCCGAGCGCTCCCCAACCCCCGAGCTTCGAAAAAATTTCCCCGTTGCTCTCTTCTTCCCCCTTTCTTTGCCCCCCCGGCCGAAGCAAAATGGCCATGGCGGGTATATCACGGATTCGATTGGTAGGATTCAATCCTGTCGATTGAATTGAACGCATAGCTTCTTTTTTCCTACCCCCCCCATCCCTTTTTTCAAACCATCTATTTACCCGAGGTGTTCCTTTACTTTGGAAGGCACGTCGGTCCCTTATGTACGATACCCCTTCCGTTCTGAAATTTTTTGAAAATCTGTTCCCTAGCCCGCTAGTAGTGGACTTATCGACGTGCCTAAATTTATAAGTCACCCATCAAGTCCTTTTCAGGTTTAGGATGAAGACCCATGGGTCCCTTCTTCCCCATAAGAAGTTAGATCCCTGCGGTCCTCCCCTCTTGATTTCGGGCCCCCCCCCCTTCTTGCCATTCCGGCCGTCCTCAGCGAGATCACCCAGGCCCCCCCACACAGATTCCCCCTTCCTCTCTTCTTTTCCGAACTTCCCTCTGAAATCTCCCTACCTTTTGTCGAAAAAACGACGTTGGTCTGCTGACTTCATTGTGAATGCACCGACTTCTTCAGTCGTCGTGTGGTTTGCTACGATCGAGAGAACTATCTCGAAGAAAGGTTTCGAGCTGAGTTGTCGAGAGAGAGATGGTTCTCATCCCGTTTGGTGTTGATCGATCTCAACTGATGGGGCTTTTTTTGAACCTTTTTCGAGGGTTCTTTCCTCATAGCTTAGCCTTCCCCACTCAATCGGTCTATCACGACTAAATCGGTCTCTCCCACCCCACAGTCGGTTTTCTCCCCGTAAGGATATTTCGTTTTTTCGTTAGAAGATTTATTTTTTCGTTTTTGACTAGTCTGGTGATTTTCGCAGGGATGACGTGGCTGGCCTCCAACTCTTTATCCTGGACGTCCTCTTTAGGCTTTCCAGTCGCCCTTGGTGATGAGCCCCCATTTTTTCGTCCAGGCCCCGGGTTTTCCCTGGAATTTCGGTGACTTATCATTGTCTTTTTTTCTGTTTATCATTCCCCTTTGCTCTATGACCCTTCTCGTTCTGGTATATTTACCTCTACCGGCCAATTTTCTGGAATTCAAGTCCCGGCCCCTCATTAGAATCTCCGGTCTTCCCTTGATCTGTCGCGATGGCTCAAGTGGTTTCACGGGATTTGTTCTGGGGAACTCCCCTTGGTCGTGAAGTCAACATTTCGTACCTTCGTTATCACCACCTCTCTCCGTTCCTTCCCCGCTAATTAGGCTTCAGGTGCTGACAGGGTTTTTTTTGCTGGGTACCTCAAGTCATGTTAGATCCTTTCTCCGAATTTCTGATTTTGAGTAAGTTTTTTGCGGGTTTTTTTTCCTTTCGTATTCGTCACCCTCTTCAGAAGAAGTGATAAAGTCCTGTCCCGGAACCCCTCTTCTATTAAAGATGATTAGTTTTTGGACCAACTTCCATTAATCCCAGATCTATTGCCACTCATTTTTATTACTCGATCCCTTTCGATTGGCGTTTTTAACACAAGCTCGGCGACACCAGCCACCGCCCCTCACCCGCCCAATGTATAAATATCACTCTTCACGCCCCCTCCTTTTCTCATGTCCTTGAGATGGTAGTCCCCCCCTCTATAGCGATCCGTTGCAGCGCGTTCCGCAGTTACCGGATCTTCGCAACACAAGTCCCTGACTTTCCTCGTGATTTCCCCTGCGACGGTCCGACGTTTCCCCCTTTTATCACTGGGTCTATGTCCTAAGCCTGCTTCCCCGGGTTGATGGTCAGTAGTCTTCCACCCCTTTGTGGTTACGCGGGCTTTTAGGAGCGGAGGCGCCGCCCTCGGTTTTCCCTAATCCTTGGAAGATCGTGAATTCTGTCTTGTTCTTGACGCCTCCTCCCACCCCGCGTCTTAACTATACCACAACGTTTACATTAGTGCCACTGTAAGCCCTTGTCCCGGGACCCCCTCCCTCATTTGCGGACGGGCCCCACACCCTTCCTTCCTTCCCGATTCCCATCGCCGCTCCGATCGTCAGTAAAATTTCGCGCCCGCCGGGCTCGTTATAGCGCCTTCCCTATATTCATTTTCGGATCCAACGATACACCAGACGATTTATCTTCCTTCGCGCTCACAATCACCGCCTTGCGTAGATAAAGTCCCCTTCATAACAGATCGACGTAGGCTTTGCAACTTTTACGCTCTCCAGTGGTCTATCCGACCGCTCCTTTTCAAAGTGCGGTCTTTGTCCCACCCATGTATCGTCTCTTGGATTCTCTAGGACCTGATTTACGATCTCCTGGGTGACGCGGTGGGCGACTTTTCTGTTGAACCTCTACGATCTACTCCTTTCTCCCCCCCCTGAACTCCGCTTGTTTACGCGATCGTCGCTATGATCCTAGGATTCGGTACTTTATTCCAATCTCTATACCTTTACATCTCCTGTTGTTTGTTTTTTTCCTCTATTTTCTCAAGCTATAAGTTTCGAGATCAGAGATTTTCACCATCGGCTCCCGTCCGTTTTGCCCGGCCCACTCTTGAGGTGACGTATCTGTTAATCTCCCTTTTTCCAAACGAGCCTGCACGACGCGTCCCCCCCTTATCTCTTTTTCTGGGCTGGTTGGTACTGAAGCGGTGCAAATCGCCCTTTCCCCCCTTGCTCGCGGTCGTCTGCCAACGTATATTCGGGTTTAATGTTCAATGACGTTGACCCCGAACTTTCTCTTTATTTCTCGTTCCTTTCCTTCCGTTGCATTTGTCGGCACCGGCCGGGGCTTTAGATTACTTACCTCCGTAGGGTATTTTACCTCCCCCTTTTGACAATCAGGTTTCATACAGATTTTATCTTTCGTTCCGCATCGGCGGCTTTAGCACTTTGTCCTTTGTCTGCCCCCTCCGGCACTTCTCGGGATTTTTCAGGCGGACCAACTCTTTTTGTGACTTCCCCGAAATGGAGACGATGCTTCGCTTAAGCCTGAGGGGATTTCCTTATGCCACGTGGTGCCCGGACCTGATTATTCAGGTCCTCCGGGCGGCAGTGTGACAAGTTTTGATGGAAAGGGGACAATTGCCCCCCCCTTCCCCCAATCCCCTCCTTTTCACATATCCCAGGTCCTCGTTGACCGCTTCTATTTGCGCGATGCTTATCTCTCACGCCATCTCCGTTTTCGTCCTCCGCTCCTTGAAATGAGGTGTGGATGAAATCCGACCCTTCCTCCTCCCTTATTGGCAGATCCAGTGATAATTTGGCAAATCTAGCCCAGGTTCGTCCATTCCTAGTACTGACGCCTTTTTTTTTACTTCCCTATCCCTAGTAAATTAGGGAAACAGCCGGAAAAAGATTTTCAACAACCACTCTCTCGGATTTCCAGCTCCTATCGCTCCCGTCTCTTGTAGCGTCATTTTTTAGCTTTAGGTCCCCCGTGCTTTGTTCGTCCTGCTATGAAGGGCGGTTTAAAAGTGATTTCAATCTTCTTCCGTCCTCTTCGCCCCCTCCCTCGCCGGCCTCCTCGTGGGAGGTGGAGGGTGAACACCACAGCCACTTTTTTTTTTCAACCTCTCCTGATATGCCGGTCTACTTTTAGCTAAAATTCGACTTGCAGCGTTGCGCCATCCCTTCGAGCCTCAAAAAAAAGAAGTTTTTCTCCCCTTTCCCCGCTTAGAAATTACTTTTTTTCCCCCCCTTGACTTCTCGACACTTCCCCCTTTCAGCCTTCCACATGACATGCCTGGCCAGTTCTCAGATCTTTCTTTTATTCTATGATTGTTAGCGGAAATCTGTCGATTTCCTCCATTATTTTCCGGACAAATCCGTTCCCCCCAACTTCGAGCCCATCAGAGAGTTGTTCCGATAGTAAGAAGGATCTAAGCAGATTCTGGTCCCCTTTTATTTAATCATTTGCTTCCAGATGAAATGACAAGGACATGTTCCACCCGTAGTAGTCTTTTTGGAATTTCCTTCTGACGTCACTTCACTTCTCCTAAAACCCTCCATTTCCACGTTGGATTGCCCACGGGTCTTCCCCACTCTTTTTTGCGTCCCAGCGGCCCCCCTCTGTAGATTCGGTTGGATGGGAAAGCGCGTAAGCAGCATTCCCCTCCCTCCGTGTCCAGCTGCTCACCTACCGGTCATTCGCACGGATCTTCGAAATTCTTTTTATACCTGGGTGTCGTCCTGATGGATATTTTTTTCTTTTTTCCCTTGTTGAAGAGCCACGAATTGCTTTACAGGATAGTTTTCTTTTTTTAATTTCGATCTAAATCCTACCCCCCTTGCCACTCTCCCGAGACCCAGAGGAGTTGTCGATCTCTTCTCCCTCCGTTGTTGGTTTTTCAGACGTACCCTCCGCTGTGGGCTCGCTCCTTTCACTTAGAGATGTGTTCTTCGAAGTAGAAAAATAACGCCTCTGAATCCCTCCACGGGGCTATCCCCCAAAACATGCAAATTGGGCATCCTATCCCCCCTTGGTTTTCTCCAGTACCGATATTTCGAGATTCGTTCGGAAGTTTACCGGTAGGGCGAGATGTTTGAACCGTCGTTGGTGCATAGCGGATACTATGGCCTCCCCCTCCGCCGTTCATTTGCCTTCAGTTTGGCGGCCCGGCGCTTTTTCTTACGACCCATGGCGCATCAGGCCACCGGTACGTGACATCGCGGGTTTTAATTCTCCTTGGTCCCGCGTCGATCCAATCAAACTCGGCGTTATATTCCCGCTCTTCTGTCTATGTTTCTTCCCCACGACTTCGTCTTATCGGGACATTCAGCGGTAGCGCCCCCTGACTTGCCCCCTCCGATGGTTCTTTCTTCCTTTTTCTGGGATCGTCCGCCCCGAATCTACAGATACTTGGCCCTTTTCCCCAAAATACTATTTTTCCCCCTACTACCCATCGATCTTTCTGTACCCCGCGCCTGGCTGACCCTCTTGCTGATGTGCCGTGGGCTGTTAGAAGTTCCATGTTCCGAGAAGTTTCCGGTAGGCATTTTCGACTGATTGTAGTTGTTTCTCTTCTTCCTGGCACCGCTGTTTTTTACGAAGTTTCCCCCGATAAGCCTGTATTGCATACCTCTTTACTATTTTCGGTTGCTTCTTTGGGGTCCACCGCACTTCTTTCAAAGATCGAGGGAGTCCCCTGATTCTCCTGCCGGAGTTCACCCCTCTTATGTAATGACCCAAACGCCCTTGACTTCCTTCGACCAAGCAACGCGACCGAGCCCCAAATTATCACCCCTAACGATAAAAGTTTAAGAGCTGCTCCCTTCGCTGTTCTCAAAGTCCACGCTTCTTTGCTGTAATCCAGGCGGCGTCTTTTTCCAAAGGCCTGCCTTCCTCTGACCCTTCCGGAATGAACTACTTTGCCCGACGGCATCCCCCTAGCGTTGCCACCTTATTGGCTCTTCCCTCCCGGCTGCAGGGACAGGGCGGGTCAAAGCTCCCGTCCTTCGCGGATACGCTGGCTAGGGGGCGGAGCGGATAACTTTTTCTCGCGTCAAGTTCACTGTGTCAACGAAGCCGGAGTCGTTCGTGCCTTTCGGTTCTGTTTTTGGGCCTGTTCATTTTGGCCTCAACTCGGAATCCGTCCAAGTTTTAGTTCACGGTTCTCTCCCGTGCAGGAGATCCGCGTCAGTCTTCTGGCAACAAACGGTCCCCGGCCGAGAACCATATCCCTCCTTCCTGCCTTGCGACTCCCTTTCCGCCGCCACAGTTTCGCATCCGAGATTCTTCCCTGTCCTCTCTAATAAATTGTTGTTCCCTGGGCTTGCAAAGAGGGCATTACAAACGAATTCATTTTCCTCTCCTTCTCGGTACCGACCATTCCTCGGTCGAGCTCACCTTTGATCTCCCGATATCTTTCGTCGGCTTTAAATTTAAGCGCCCCGACCCACCTTTTTGTGTATCGCCTCCCACGACCTCCCTGGTTAACGGTGCCTGCCTTTTTCACGATTCTTTTTCCTAATGGAGTAGAGGGTATGCATTTTCCGGAGACGATCGGTGTCGCCCGCTTGCGGTCGTTTTTCCCTTTTGATATCCCTCGTCTCCCTTTTATTGCCGTGCGGCAAGCCGTTCTCTATTCTACCGTGATAAGTAAGTTTGCGCATCTCTAGGTTCCTACACTACGTTTTTGAGGAGATTTTCTCCCAGTCCATGATCGGTCGACCTCTTTTCATAGACCATTTCGACTTCCCGTTGGAGGTTTGCCGTTCCTTCTTATGTAGACGTTATCAAGGTTCTCCCTTTCCTCCCCTCAAATCCAAGCACCCCAAGGCAGTATCGTTGGGCCTGATCTGTATCACGATCGCTTTTGTTTCACCGAAGCGGAGGCAAGCACTGCCACCCCTTCGCCGGTCTTCTTTCGAACACGATTTTGATGATGCGTTTAAATTTAGCCGACGACCCGATTATCTCAGCTTTTTTTCTTGAGATCGCCGTTTGTTATGTGGTGGGCCCCCCGCCATGGTGGACTGATTAAGAAAAGTGGTTGTCTTCCCCCGTTGATCTCCCAGGCGATAACGATTCTTTTTTTCCGCGATCTCGCGGCGATTGTGGGCGGATATCGCCTTCCAGAAGGAGAGATTTTCTCGGCTTCATCTTTGTGACCCCTTCAGCCATGAGCTTTGCTTCCATGCACGGCTCCGAGCGGACATGGGGACCTGATTCAGTTCCGCGTCTCCCTTTTTCGGCAGGTTCTTCCAAAGCCCCCTCCACCTCCATTTCCTCATCTTTTCGTATTCCCTTTCCGTGAAGATACTTGCGTAGCCCAAGTTCTGCTTCCCTCGCCGTCCTGGAGGTGTTTCTGGACTCCACCGCCCAAACCCTGTCCTGCAGAGCTCTTCTCCTCCCACGTGATCCAAGTCAACCGGTTCCTTGCCGTTTCTTATTTCGTCAAGAGTCGACCCTCCTTGTTGTTAGCGAGTCCTTTAAATTAGGTACCCCTCACCGCTCGACCATAGGCTTTTAGCCCCAGCTTCCTTGATCAGGCGACCTTTCTAATTGTAGATTTGATCCTTCGTGTTTCCTTGTTTCTCCGATTTCCTGCCAAGTATCCCATATCGCGTTGTGGGTTTTAGTACTCCCTGCCCTCTCGAAGCCCCCTCGACTCTTACCGTTTGGCTGTTCCACCACTCTCCTTCGTTTAACACTCAAGATGGGCAGATCAGTCCTTCGCTTCACCGTCCTTCTTCACTTCCTTCTTTACATCACGAGCGCCGCACAAACCCGCAAGCTTTAGCACCATTTCCCTCCCCCCTGAACTTCATGAAGAGCCTGCCCTTTTTCAGCCAGCCCTGCCATTCCGGCCAGGCGAGTGTATATCAAAGGAATTTTCTTCTCAAATTCCTTTTCTTTGGACTTCGCCCCGTATTTCTCTTGGCTTCTCCAAAACACGAGAACACACTTCCTCGCCCCATCGCGCTGTTTTCCCTGATCATGTACGCCGGATTGACTGAGCAGCTATTGACGAGGCCGATACGGCTTTCGCTGAAAACCCCGGACGATCCGGGTCCCCTCCGGTAGTCGTGGTTAATGAAGCGTCGCATGGAAGTCACCCGCCAGGATTCCCCTTACCTTTTTCCCTTGATTGCTCAATGGGTCGTTCCCACAGGATAGCAGGTCCCTACCCCCGCTTCCTTCACAGCCCTGCTGAGGCCCTGAAGCTCCCCCCGAGCATCCAGACGCCGGCCAAACTCTCTCCCCCCCGGGATCTTCGAAGGACCCGACCTCTCCTATTTTAAACCGACTTTGGTTCTATTGATGCCAATATGTATTCTTGTTTCATAGCACTTCCTTCTTTTTACTTTGAGGAGGTTCACCCTCTCTCGCGACCTTCCCCTCTAGACATTGAACGGACCTCTTGGTCACCGCGGAGGTTGTCG
>Ga0179593_1733041_pt1 | contig 11180 bp, 19 predicted proteins | sample CZODoug2_1_08_16_FD_185931 | JGI IMG/M metagenome (GOLD analysis project Ga0179593, IMG submission 185931) | Vadose zone soil fungal communities from Angelo Coast Range Reserve, California, USA - CZODoug2_1_08_16fungal (PacBio error correction) | ecosystem: Environmental > Terrestrial > Soil >... | reverse complement strand
CCCAAGTGTAGGGACCAAGGGTTTCTCTTCCCCTTTTTTCCTTCTTTTCTTTTCCCGGCTGAGGTCGTGGACCTGACCTTTTTCCCCCCTCTTACGTAAGCTTTTCCCCTCTAGGGCCCCCCCTCCCGTTTTTTTTTCGATATCGGAAGGCCAGATCATTCATTCCCTGATCCCCTTTTTCCTTTTTCTTTCCTTATCCGAAGGCCACCTGATGGGTTAAGAGATTACGATCTCCCTTTTTTTTTGCAGACCAGTTTCCCCCCCCCCCCTTTCGCTTATAGGCGCCGCCAGAATTAATTCCCTTAATCCCGGTAAACCAGGTCTTGTCTGATATTCCCAGTTAACCAGAGGGAGTGCCCCTCTCTACTTTTCCTTGTAAACTGATTAGTTAGTTGAAGCTGTGCCCCACCCCTTCTTTTTTTTCCTTTTCCTCCTCCTATATAGTCATGCGTAGTGGCATCCACGGAATTATAGAGGGCTGCTCGTTTCCCTTTTTCCCTTTGGCGAATCACCGTTGCTCCCTCCTTTTTTTTTCTCCCCTCCTTCTCCTTTCTAGTAGAAGATCCTCCTTCTTCAAAACCAGCATCGCGCTCGCTTCTCGGCTTCGGATTAGCCGAAGAAGTAAACATTTTATTTTCCTTCTTTTTTTCCTCCTCGGGCGGCCGGTTCATTCTCTCCCTCCTTTCCCTTCTCTTCCTTTAAAAGAGAACAAAATCTTTTTCTTTTTCTTCCTTATGCGCGCTGTTCCCCCCCCTGATAGACATTCGAGCAGGGACTTTTTTCCCCCCCTTTCTCCCCCACATGAAGGCCTGTGAAGTGCACCATTTCTTCCTTTTTCTTCCCCTTTTTCCTCCCCCGTGGTCGACCGTAGTCACGGTGTTTCCCTTTTCCTCCTCATTCAAAGTTTGGCTAGCGAGTGAGGTCCACTCCCCTCTTCCCCATGGCCCTAGATGACGGGGAAGCGCGCGCGGAGCGTTTCTTCTTTCTTTTTCTCCTCGCATATTAAAAGAAGGGCTAGCCTGATCGAGCATTTTCCTTTTTTTCCCTCCCCGCGGCGCCTCGTGGATGGAAGAGATGCCATAAAGTAATTCCCCTTCCCCTCTTCCCTCCCTCCCCCTCCGCGGCATCTTTCGTCCCTCCTTCCCCTTTTCTTCCTCTCCGTGGATGAAATTCATGGTTCCCTGTTTTCCGCCCTCTCAGGAGCTTTTGACAATGGCGATTTGCCGTCAAGCGCGAAAAGGAGGTTTTTTTTTGTTTTTCTTTTCCCTTTCCCATTCCTTTTCTCTTTTCATACTCTCTTTTTTGTTTTCTTTTTTCCCCTTTTCCTGAACTCGACGAATTCCTCCGTTTTTTTTTCTTCGCCAGGGCCTACAGCGCCCTTTCGGTGAATCACTTTCCTTTCACCCCCCCCCCCCCCCTTCCTCCTCTGGCCCCGGCTGGCTGTTTCCTTCTTCCCCTCCTTTTCTTCCTTTTCTTCTTCGTGGTATCGTAAGGGGAAGGAATTTACTTCCCCCTTTTTTTTTTTTCCCCTAGCGATGTTTATAATCTGCCCTTTCACCCCGGCCCATTCTTTTTCCCAGTGCGAGCCACTTGCGGTTATAGCGATATTCCCTCCACATCTCCTCTCCCTCCCTGCGCGATTCCCAGGCATCCATCCCTTTTCCTTCTTCTCCTTCCCTAGCGAGCGTTACATTTGTGTCCTTCGGAGAAATATCTTTTCCTTTTTTCCCCCTTTCTTCCGGGCGGAAAAACTTTTCTCCCCTTCTTCTTTTCTCCTTTCTCCTCCTTAATGGAGCTAATCGTTTGGCCCTCTTTGTTTTTTTTCACACGGAGGGCGCGCATTGTCGCATAATAAACGCCCCTTTTTCCCTTCCCTTCGGCGACTGGAGGTAGAGAATTAACCGGTCTGCTTTTCTTCCCGAGTCAGAACACTATGTGGACTTTTTTTTTTTCTTTCTCCCCCCTCATAGGCGCTCGTGGTCCGGATGGAAATTGAATTGCGAGATCTTTCACTCGAAATCAGTGACTTCCCCATCTTTCTTTTTTTTTTCCTTCTTCTTCCCCCGCGCTGCTGATCTCGAAATCTTTTTTTTTTCTGGTGGTTTTTGTCCCAAGACCGCATTGATAGCTTTTTTTTCCTCTTCTTTTTCTCCCTCCTGTTTTGCCAGCTGTCCCCCTCTTTCCCGGTAAACTCGAAAATCCGTCCCTTTCCTTTTCTTTTTTTCTTATCGCGGGGCTTCCCCCTGTACCGGAGTAGACGTCGGGATGAAGTGCCCCTTTCCCTTTTTTTTCTTTCCGCGACCGGCGGTCTTTCTTTTTTTATTGCGAGGCCTGTATCGATCGTAATTTTTTTTCCTTTTCCTTCGATGACGTCTTCCCTTCTTACCTTGCAATGGATCGGATAATGATATGGCTGAATCACTCCCCCCCTCCCCCAGACCTTGTTGCTCTTTCCGCGTTTTTTCTTTTCTTCCTTTTCCGCGAAATATCACGGTTCCAACTGTCACGTCTCCCTTTCTTTTGCCACTCCAAGTCCCGCTTTCCTCACATTTTCATTACCGCCAAGAATACGGGAGAGTAAATTTTCTTTTCCTGCCTTTTTGGGGCCGCTGGATTCATGACCTGCGCCGTTTTTTTTTTTTTCCCCCTTTCCCCCCCCCCCGATACGGAACTGCCCTTTTTTTTCTTTCCCGTTCGTCGATGCTTTTTTGGTCAACGAAAGAAAAATGGGTTTTCCCTCTTTTTTTTTTCACCTGTGTATCCAAACCTTCCTTCGGCTCTTTTCCCCTCGCCATGAAAGTTGACGGAACCCCCCCCTTAATATTCCCCCCCGTCCCTTTGCAAAAGATTTTTCCCTCCCCTCCTTTCCTAAATTTATTGTCGCCATCCCCCTCTTTTTCTTCTCTTCCGCAATTCAGAAAGTGAACTTTTTAGGAAATCTTTCCATTCGTCCTCGCGAGTCAAAAGAACCTTTTCCTTTCCCCTTCTCCTTGGGCAGCTTCGAAAGGCCCTCACCCTTTTTCTGTTGCTCAGGAGAACGGCGGAGCCTCCTCCCTTTCCCCTTCTCTTTTTTTTCTAGGGGCTTTTTGAATCCCAAGTGTTATGGATCCCGCTTTTTTTTCCCCTCCTTTTCTGGCTGGGAGCCCACTCTTCAGTCGGCGAAATGTTCTTTCTCGGCGATTTTCCTACCATTGAGTACGAGGAAGCGCCTAGGTCTCCTTCTCTTCAATTTTGCTTCCGAATAGCCCTTCCCTTCTCTCTTTTTTTGCTGCTGAGAAATTATTCCTTCGAGAAGCCTTCGCTATCTTCTTTTCTTTTTTCCTCCCACTTCACGAATAATTTCCTTTGCTGCGTCTTTTCCCAATGTACCGCTGCCCTTTCCCCCAACCCCCCCTTTCCACTCGTTCAAACGTACAAGCTTTCTGCTCCTCCGGGAATGGGATTACTTTCTCCCCTCCTTTTCCCTCCTGCGCCATATACGTTTCCCCTTTCCCCTTTTCCCCAGCATTGCCTGGTGACGGTCGATGATATATCTTTCTTTCCCCCCCATTTTTTTCGGGTTTTCAACGAAGTGAATTTGCTTCCTATTCCTTCCCTCCTCTTTCAGCGTGAAGTTCTTAGATTGGAGCCCTCTCTTTTCTTTTCACGTAACCCCTTTGAAGCCCGTGCATCCGTGGGCCGAAGCAGTTGCTTCAATTTTTTTTTTTTCCCTTTTTTTTGGCCGCGTTAGTCCCCTTCTTTTCCCCTTCAGGCTGCCCCAACTCGACGGATTTTTTCCGTGATGCTCCCCTTTTGCTACCCGAATTTAGTTTAATACAGGGCACATGAATGACTTTTTTTCCCCTTCCTTCCCCTTTATCCGAGATGATCATGTCCCTTCCCCCTTTTTCCTCCCCCCTTTTCCCTCAATCGGGATTTTTTTCCTTCCTCCTCAGGCGCGACTTACCAAAGCGCTAGAAAAGTACGGCATTCTCTTTTCTCCTCCCCTTGTGCCCCACTTTCGCTAAAAGATCCGGTTTCTCTCTCTCCTCCCCCTTCCGCCCAACGCAGTAACGCCGCCTTCCTCCTTTTTTTTCCCCCCTTGAATGTAGGATTTTTTTTTTTTCGTTCCCAAATTGCCTGGTAGCAATGTATAATTATTTCCCTCTTCTTTTTGGCCTCTTCAACGGGATAGACAATTGTTTTGTTCCCTTCTTCTCCTGTGAATCGCGGGGTGCTCCTTTCAGTCCATAGGCAAAGGTTGAAGTTCTTTCTCTTCCTTTTTTTCTTTTTTTCTTTAGTGCGTGCGCGCAAGCCCTCCTCCTGGTTCCTTTTTCTTCTCTCCTCTTGCGGAACTCAAGTTTTGCCCTTTTTTTTTCTAGACGTGTCGCCTCCAATCCTCCAGCGAGTGACTTTTTTTTTTCCCCCTTCCCTTCCCTCTTTCCAAGAAAGCCACGTCCCTTTCGTTTCCTTTTCCTTCCCGCAGAGACACAGCTTCCTCCCCTCTGAGCTTTGATCTATGGTCTTAACAACAGAAGCGGCATTACGATCCTTTCCTCTTTTTGTTTCCCTCCTTTTTCAAATTCAGTTTAATCTCTTCCTTCTCCCTTTTTTCTCCTACCTGAATAGGGAAACGGGCATCTTTCCTAAAATGCCGATTTGGTTACTACGCGATGTGCTCATATAACGCGCCCTACCTTTTCTTTTTTCTCTGAGGAGGATTCCCGCTCCTTTTCCCCAGAGAAGTGGCTTTCTTTTCTCCTTTTTCTTCCCCCGGCGTCCACCCCTCACACGTAATAAGATGGGATTCTTTTTCTTTCCCCTCCCCGTTTCAAGCTTGGTGGCCCCAGCACTTCTCTTTTTCTTTTTCCTCCCCTGAAAGGACGGACAATGTTCCTCTTTTTCCTCAAAACGACGCCCCAAGCCCGATGAAACCCCCCTTCCCCCCCCCCCTTTTTTCCCTTCAATTACTTGGCGGATACTCCCCGCCCCTACCCCCCTTCAGGCCTCCCCCCCTTCTTGGCAAGGCTGTGACGCACTCGTCTCGCGGGGAAGGATAAGTCTACCCCCCTCTCCCGGCAGACTTTCCCCCCCCCCCTTTCCCAGTCGATGGGGCGTCTCTCCTTTTTCTTTTCCGGGTTTTTCTCATTTTTTATCCCATTATACGGTATCGAAGTCGCCCTTCCTTTTTTCGGCTTTCCCCGCCAGAGCCTGCCCGTCTTTTTCCTTTCTTCTTCCTTCGCGAGGATGGAAATGGACCCTCCCCCCTTCTTTCGGTCATTTCCTTAATAGTGAAGTAAATGATCATAGAGGCTTCTCTGTGTCCCTTTTTTCTTCAGTTGAGAATTCAGCGTTTTTTTCTTTTTTCCCCCTCCCTTTTTCCTCAGAGAGCGGAGGAAGCAAGTCCACTCCCCCTTTTTTTTTTTTTTCCAGACGGACGGGCCTCTTCTTATTTACCCGACGGAAGACACCCCCCCTTCCTTTTTTTTTTTTTTAATTGAGTCCAAGGATTAGTGCCTTCTTTCCCCTTCCTTTTTCTTTTTTTTCCTCCCCTAGCTGGAGCGAAGGACCGTGACCCTTTCCTCCTCACGATGAAAGATTTCCTCTGGATTACAAATTAAGCGGCCAGACGCCTTTTCCCCCTTTTTCCCCCCTCCAATTCTCACCGGGACACAGCCTGCTTTCCTCTTTTTCTTTTTCCTTTTTTTTGTCCTCCTTCCTTCCCGTATATTCCTCGTACCGCGAATCTGAGATCCCCCCCCCCCCCCTCTTCCCTTTTGTCGCCATGCTTTTCCTTTTTGAAGGTTGTAATTTCTCGGGTTTTTTTCGCTAGGATTTGTCGCGGACACTTTTTTTTCTTTTTTTTTTTTCTTCCGCGAGCCTACTTAGTAGGGTCCTTTTTGCTGACATTCCCTCTCTCCTCTTTTCGCAGCGAAGGCTTCGCTCGCCTTCCTTGGGAAATTTCTTCAGACCTCCATCGATCCAAATTCGTCCCCCTCCTTCTTTCTTTTTTCTGGATGAAAACCTTGCTCCTCCTTCTCTTTTTTTTTCTGAGGGCGCGTACTCTTTTTTCCCGCAGCCCCTGGAAAGAAAGGAGAGGAACTCTCTCCTTTCGCTGAACATCTGGGTCTTCCCCCTTTTCCCCCCCCTTGTAGGCGGGCCCCCCCTCAAACTGGGGATGTCGAAATCCTCCCCCCCCCCCCTTTGCGTTCCGGAGGATTCCTCTTCCCTCATTGAGCAACCTTCCTTCTTTCCTTGTCGATCCCGACGATAGGAGTCTTCTCCCGGTTCTTGGACGCCTCTGACGCCTTTGGCCAAACGATTTATAACTTTTTCCCCTTCTTCCTTTCTGAAGGGAGTCCTTTCTCCTTTTTTTTCCCCCCTCGGGGGATGGGACCTCCCCCCTTTTCCGGAAGCGTTTGAAAATTAGGGAGAAGATTCCCTTTCCCCCCTTTTTTTGCAATTTATGGCGGACTTTTCGTCCCTTTTTCTTTCTTCTTGGCAATAAACACCGTTTTTTTCAAGCAACGATTTTTTTATTTCTTACAAATACTTCACGACTCTCCCCCCCCCCCGCTGCGGGGCAGGACCCCTTTCTTTTTTCCCACGTACTCTCCCCCCTCTGGTCTAACCTGCGGGACAAGACCGTTCCTCCCTTTTTCCTTCTCCCCTGCCCGTTGCGGTGGCTTTTCTTTTCTTTTCACCTTCCCTCTCATTCTTACTGGAGTTCGCGCCACTTCCCCTTAAAGGGGTAGCTTTTTTTGCCCCCGTGGATTATTGAGCGGATTTTCTTTTTCCTTCCTTTTTCCTCCCACCAATAGCGTAAAGCTTACCCCCCTTTTGGCGGGAGAATCGGCAGCCCCTCTCTTTCCCCCTTCCCCTTTAAATCAAGTTCTATCCAGTAATAGAAGGCAGTGCGCCCCTTCGTTTTTTACGAAATACGATCTCTCCCTTCTTTCCCCAATGTCCACCGCCTAACGGTAGCTTAAAATAAGGCGCCTCCTCCTCCCTTTTTTTCTCTCTTCCGAATCCGGTAACCTTTCTTTTTCTCTTTTTTCCCTCCTTTATCCAGCGGAGTGCACTCCTTTTTTTTTTCCTTTCCCCCCTGATTCGGTCGTCCCCCTCCTGGTACCAGGGATTGGCTGGGAATAGAAGTTCCCTCTCCTTCTCCCCCCTTTTCTTTTTTCCTTTTCAATGCTCGGCCGCTTCGATCTTTTTTTTTTTTATCAATTTTTGCGCAGAAAGATAAATGGAGTTCCCCTTTTCCCCATTTATCGTAGCTTTCCCTCTCCCTCTTTTTCCCAACCCGCATTCGCGCGATTAAGCCTCTCTTTCCCCTAATTCCACATTTTTTTCTTGAGTCCTTTGGTGAGGGTGATCAGCGCGGGGTCCCCTTCCTTCTTCCTACCTTCCTCTTTTGAGGGAAATCTCCCTTTTCCTTCTTTTCCGCGGCTCCCTCCCGTGTTCCCAGCCTCTAGCGTGTCAGGGAGGCAAAAGATTAAGCTCATGCCTGGCCCTGTTTTTTCACTTCTCGCAGGCCCGCAGACGGTCGACCGTGGTCCGCCCTCTCCTTTTTTTCCCTCTTTGAAGACCTGAAACCTTTTTCCCCGGTGATACGTGCCTTTTTCGTTCAATAAAGCGCGTAAAGGCAACTTTACTCTATTTGCCCCTTTTTCTGCTCGCGCTCTGTCGGCGGGATTTTTTTTCTCTTCCTTCCCCTTTCCTCCTCTCTTTTTTTTGGTAAATGGCTCGTGCGTGCGACCTTTTTCCTTCGTTCTGGAAATCATTACATTCTGACGATCCACGATTAGGCCCCCCCCCCCCTTCTACTTTTCCTGAACTTCGGAAACAGCCCATTCCGTTTCCTCTTGGTGATGAATTGAATGTACTGCAGTGATTCCTTTCTTTCTTCCCTGGAATGCCGTTCGCCCGTTGAGGGATGAGTCGAGTCAGGAAGAAACTCCCTCTCTTTTTTTTTTTTTCTTGAGAGATGCATTGGAAGGGTATTTCCCTGGCCTCTCGACTCTTTCTTTTCCCCCCCTTCCTTCCAGGGACCTACGAGATTCTTTTTCCCCTCCTTCCTTTCAATTTCATCCCATTTCTGTGCCCGGAGGGCTGTTTCTGGATTAAGAAAAGATGAGAGCTCTTTTTCCTTCCTTTTTTTTTCTTTTCTTTTAAGGCATGTATGAAGCTCTTCCCCTCCCTCCCCTTTTTTTTTTCCTCTCTTCTAAGACACGATCCATTCTTTTCTCTCCTGCGTTTATCTCTCCACCTGCCCGCCGACAAGAATAAGATTTCTCTTTTCCCTTCTATGCCATGTTGCCTTGACAGCGGTTCTTTCCTTCCCTCCTTTCCTCCCTTTTTTTTTCCTAGGCGCCATTTTTTTTTCCCGCTGGCATAAGGGAGGACCCCCCTTCGACCGTTCTAGCTGGAAGGAGGAGAAGTTTCCCCTCCCTTTTTCTTTTTTTTGGCCAGAATTCCTTTCCTCCTAATGTCTATTTTTATTTTTCTTTCTTTTTCTTCTCTGGAAACGCATCCTCAACTTTCCTTCCTCTTCCCTCCAATCTCTGTCGTACGCTAATGAAACGGACGATCCTCTTCTCTCCCCTTCCTTTTCTCGCCCTCTTTGACTTGTGTCGGATAATCCCTCCTCTCTCCTCTGTTCCTTTTCCTCTTTCTTTTTTCCTCGCGCTGAACTGAAATTGGCGCGCTTCTCCTCCCCCTCCCCCCTCGGTAGGCCTCGTGAGTCACTCGCTGCTTGTCTACGAAGTTCTCTCCCCTCTTTCTGTCGTGTCTGCCCCACTACCGCATGGCCCCTTTCTTTTCTCCCCTTCTCCAATAACTGTTTTGCCAGCTTCCCCCTTTTCCTGTCAACCTCGTCTAGTCGTTGAAAGAAGCTGGATAAAATGGAGGAATCTCCTTCTTCTCCCCCAGAAGGTTTACCCCGTTCTTCTCCCTTCTCCCCCCTCCATTTTCTGGAGGCGCCGAGTTAACGGAACCGGGGGCCTTTTTTTTCCTCTTCTTTCCTTTCCCCCTCTCTTAGTCCCCCCAGAATGGGAGAAGGCCTTCTCTTACTTCCCCCCTTCCCTCCTTTCGGATAATGATTCTCTGCCTATCCCCCCCCCTCCCTGGTTGATCTTTACGCGCTTTTTTTTCCTCCCTAGCGACATTCCCCTGAGTGCAAAGGGAAAGAGACCCTTTTCCCTTTTTCCTTTGTCTTGCGCGAACTCCAGTCCGCCTTCCCCATGTTTAAGAAAGCCACTCCTCTTTTTCCTGTACATCCTTGTCTGGCCCGCGGGATTCATTTTCTCCTCCTGTCTTCTTTTTCCGCCCATCGATACGGACCTTGCTCTTTCCTTTTTTCAAGGTAGTCGATGACTCTCCCCCGCAAATGCGTTTCGTTGCGCGCGCATAGAACCGGTGGGGATGCCACCCCCTCCCCTCTCTCCCCTTTCCCAAGCCGCAATTGAACGTTTCCCCTTTTCCCCCCCTTTTTAAGGAATATTGCCGAATTGCAAACTCCTTTCCCTCCATCCATACCACCTAGTTTTCCCGAGGAGTCGAGTCCGCCCTTTCCCTTCCTTTTTTCAAGCCCGAGGTCCGGTTCTTCCCTTCTTTTCTTTCTTGCAGTCACAAAAGAACCTTTACCTTGTTTTTCCTTTCCCCCCTCCCACCCATGTCGTCGGCCTCGCCCCTAAGCCGCCGCCTGCAATCAAAATGGTGAAGTGGTTATCTTTTTTTTTTCCCCTCTTCTCCCCTGCTTTTGCCGGCATCCCTTTTTTTTTCCGAGCCAAGATTTACAGCTTCTTCCTTCCTTTTTTTTTTTTTTTTTTCGGTTCGAGCGGTTTACCGAATGGATAAGAGTAGAGCCCTCTCACTCCCCTTTTTTTTTTCCCCCCTGCTCGCCGTCATTTTCCCTTTTCTCTTTTTTTTTTTTCCCTTTAAGTAGCCGGCGTATCTTCATCTTTTTTTGCGAATTCATCCCCCTTCACTTTTCTTTCGAGCGGGAGTGGCTGTACCAATGTCAGCGCCCTTTTTCTCCTTCTTCCCTTCCGTCAAATCCTTTCCCCCGTCAAGGACGTCCTACCTTTCTCCCTCTTTTTTCTCCTCTCCCCCGCTGAATACTTTGCCGCAAATAACGGTTTCCCCCCCCCCCTTCCCTCAAGGGACCGTGAACTACTGGACTATAGATCGGCTTTAGGTTAGTACCTCTTTTCTTCCTCCCTTAATCGGAGGGACGATAATTTTTTTTTTAATCCCCTTTTTTCCTTTTTTTCCCCCCTCTCTTGAGCCGCGAGCGTCGCGGCCTCTCACCCCCTCTGATTTGACGCTTCTACCTTTGTTCCCGAAGCGTGATCAATAAGTTTTCCCCGTGCTTTTTGGGCGTCTCGGTAAAGAAAACATTTTCCCGTTTCCCGTTCCCCCCCCTTTCTCTGCTCAAGTTTGGCGGATTTCCTTTTCCTTTTCCAGAATTTTCTCAAGTTTAAGACTGTGAATCTCAAGTTAATAAGTCGTACTTCCCCTCTCTCCTTTCCAATTAGTCTTAATCCCGCCCCTTACCCCTTTTCTTTCTTTCCCAGTTACATCCGGCGCGACTCCCCCCCTTTGCGAGCAAAGTTAGGTGCGTGCGAGCCGCACATGGTGACCACCCCCTTTTTCCCCTTCCCCTTCCCCTTTTCTTTTATGAGCAAGAGCCCTCCCCTTCCTCTCCCTTCTCCTGAGCGAAGAAACATGAATGTAGGATTTTTATTGCTTTTTTCTCTTCCCCCCTAAGTCCCCCACATTAAAAGAGAGACCTTTCCCCTTCCCTTCCCCCCTTTTTTGGTCGATCACTGCTGCTCTTTTCCTTTTTTTTTCCCCTCTCTCTCGGCCAAGGTTGGCCGTTCATCGCGTCTTTTCCTGCTTCGTGTCTGAGCCAGCATCTCCCCGTTTCATCCATTTGTTCCGGCATGGCAGTAGACGAATGGAGGCAGTTCCTTTCTTCCCCTCCCTTTCCTCTCCCTTTTTCCCTCCATACCATAAAGAGTATTTTCCCTTTTCTTTTTTTTTTTTTCTCCCTTTCTTTTCCTCACCCTCCGTCTGCGTTTAAGGGGTATCGTGCAGGTCTTCCCTTTTTTCCCCCTTTGTGCCGGGATCTTCTCGCTGATTACCAACAAGAATCGTCCCTTTTTCATTTCTCCTACCTTGGGTAGACCGCCCCT
>Ga0179593_1516505_pt1 | contig 11180 bp, 12 predicted proteins | sample CZODoug2_1_08_16_FD_185931 | JGI IMG/M metagenome (GOLD analysis project Ga0179593, IMG submission 185931) | Vadose zone soil fungal communities from Angelo Coast Range Reserve, California, USA - CZODoug2_1_08_16fungal (PacBio error correction) | ecosystem: Environmental > Terrestrial > Soil >... | reverse complement strand
AACCTCTTTCTCCCCCATCGCTCCAGTCGTGGGCACCCCACGCTGCTGATAGAGAGTTCAGCTTCGGCTTGCGAACTTCCGAGGAGGATGTTATGCTTCTCTTCCCTGAGTGATGCTACCCCGATGGCTTTCCCGCTCCACCGCTCCGATGCCCCCCCCCTCTCGACGGCGCCTACCACGGTCGTTGGCGCAGTGGTGACCCGAAGATAAAGAACTCTCCAGCTTCACCTCGCTCCCCACGCGCGGGCCCCCCGTCAGATATTCGGAGGCGCGTTCCTAATAGAAGTGGCGCTGTACTCGCCTTGTCCGAATCTCCTAAGATCCACATGAAAATTTCTTCCTCTCTCTCTCTTTGTAGCGCTGCGAAAGTATTGGACGTTGCCCGCTTTCTTCTTCCTGAGTCGTTGAGCCGAGATGTGGCTATTACGGTTCTTTTCTTATTTTGAACTGGTGTGTTAGTGAAATTAGGCGAGACCTTTGTTTTGGCGGGTCCAGAATCCGGTCTGTTTGTCGCGTCTCCTGCTAGTGGACTAAACACCCCCCCCTCTGATTCTCTCCCGAGATCCAACTTTGCCCCCACGACGGCCCCTTACCCAACCGATCTTCGTTTCATAAGAGTGAACGTCCTCAAAAACTCCACTTTCCTTGTTCCCCTCTTGCTGCATAGAGAGCGTGCCCTCCTTTCTAGTTCGTCACGGCGGTGTTCAACCCAGGTATAGCTTTTTTGACCTTTCCTTCACCACCGCGGAGATTGTTCTTACCGTAGCGGTCCGGTGTTGTTTTTCTCTTTAGGCGTTCGCCAGGTTTTCCAGGACCACCGGCTCCACCTTATATAGTAGCCGAGATCAGGCGCCTGATAGTCTGTCTCGCTTCGACCCCGTCCCTTCCCTCTCTCCTGACGACTGGGATGTACGCCTAGTTCCATGGCGAATAGTGCTCCATTGGCATTTTCCCACCGACTTTCCGGTTTATTTTCCCTCTAGAAAATCACTCCCCCGGCGGTTGGGGGTGGAAACGTCAGGAGCTCGAAAGGAAATTTATTTTCTTTCCTTTCTACTAGAGACCCCTGCGGCGGACAGAGTTGACCAGTTTCTCACGAGCTCATATCGGGGGAAAACCAGAAGAAAACCTCTACCTTTGTTTGGTCCTCTGAAAGGGAGGACTCGCTGATCTTCTTACCGCCGGCACCTTCGAGCCCAGGGTCCGGTGAAAGTAAGCTTGCTTCTTTGTTTCAGCTCAAGTTGTCGCTCTTTCTTTCGATGGCGACGCCCGGGGAGGGCATTCAGCCCCGTAGATTGGCCCCCTTTTCTCGTTGCCCTGGTGTCAGAACAGAGGAATGGAAGCACATCACTCCATGCGGCAGCCGACGATCCCTTAGTAATTTTTTCCTTTCTTCCCTAGAGTTTTCCGCCTCCCTAGACAGGGCCACGAAGTGATTGGGCAGGCCTCCGCTCCTCTTGAAGCTGCCGGACCCTGCGCTCGCTCTGCCCCCTGTTTTTCGACTTTTTCTCCGATTTCCCTCTAGACTTCAGGGTCAGTTCCCCTGACTCAGACTCCAGTGTAGTACCAGAACTTTCCCCTTTCGCCAAGCGAAGGGTCCCTCTTCCGCAGGAATGACCTACTTTTTCGTTTTTTTTTAATAACGAATCGGTCAGAGTCCTTGACTATTCTATTTTTTCCCTTTCCTCATTTTGGATATCGATGCACCTCTGACCGATTATGTTGGTTCACCCCTCTCCCCTCTCCGGCGGCTTTCACTCTCGCGGGCTGGACTTCCGCTACCTTGCGCTTCCACTCTGTGTCGACAAAATGTGCGTCCTTTGTCTTCCATTTCTGTACACGAGATTCAGAGAGTTTGTCCCCCTCAAGTTTTTCATCCAGCCAAAGGGTGAAGTCTCTCCTCGAATGCTTTTTCTCTTTGACCTACGTTTTTCGATGTTCGCCGCCAATAAAGTTCTCCGTTTCCCTTTTATTTACTCGACTTCCCTTCTCCAGGACTCGACGTGTCCTGCATTCTCTTTGCGGGTTCCCTTGAGTATCAAGTAAAAAAGGAAGACGCCCAACAGTCTCGATTGCCCTCAGCGTCGTTCCCCCATCGCCCCCGAATATCTAGCGATCCAAGTTACCTAGACCCCAGTTGCAGCGCCGCGCTTGATCTGCAAACCGTGTCCCGACGTTTGACGCTGCCTTCAGCTCCCTCCCTCCCAGGTAAGGAAGATTTTTTTCTTTTTTTTTGTTCTTTTTTTGGCCTGACAGATTTGCCGGCAGCCACTCCTTCTTTGTCTCTCGGCCGCCGGGTTAGTTCGTAGTTTTAGCGGCCCCACTTGATCGGCGCCTGGGTCCCTCTGCCGGAAGCCCCGCCCCTTCTGGTCGTTCTTCCCCTTGGGTAACGCCCTTCGCAGGCTTTAGTGTCCATGCTCCCTTATTCAACCTTTCCGTGCACATGAAGGGTCTCCTCGTTAGTCTTATTCTTCTGGATCTTTCCGATGCGCAGACGACATCCCAGGGGTTCGACTTTTCTTTTCTACCTCGAAGTTTCCGGTGAGTGGACTGTTCCTTTTTCCCACCCTTCTAGGAGGCCACAAACAACCCGCCCCCTCTCTTCGCGGCAGTCACTCCCCCCCTCGCAGTTTTTATCCGCCCCCGAACGGGCGTATGCTCTTCTCCGTGTCACCACAACTCGTTTCTGACAATTTTTCCCGATCGGCCCGTTTCGGCACTCGGTTTAACAAGATCACAACGCGTTTTAGTTTTTTCCCGATTCTTTTGACCCTCCCCTGATCGTTGGTCTCAGTTAGGGGCGTTTGAGCTAGGTGACCTCCGTCTTCAACTTTGTAACGGCCTTCTTTTCCTTGCGACCCCAAACAGCAGCGCGGCTTTAGCCCCCTCCTCCAACTCTTGACTTTCTTGGGTTGTTAAGACACACCGTGCAGACGAATTTGTGTTTGTATCTTTTTTTCCGTTTTTAGTCTTCATAAGACGCAACCCTCGTCGCCGTCGGCAACGCTTCTGGCTGCTACATCTCCCCCCAGGATGCTTTTTTTATGCCGGTTTCCCATTTTTTCCGGTTGTGATGATTTTTTTTTCTTCTCCTCCAGTATGGCTGACATCGAACTTCCTCTCGTTAACCAGACTTGGAAAATCCCCGTACAGTTATGCACTTCTCCCTTCACTTAATCGAGATGCAGTGCGTTTCAGAGGCTCGTGAGACCCAATGCTATTCGGTCCTGATTCTGAAGCATTTCTTCGTCTCCAGTTTCGCTTCAACCTCCCCCCATCGTTCCATCAATTTTTAGAGCCTGCACCTACATCATCCATGTGCCGACTCAAGTCGGGATAGGTTAAAAAAACCAGATATCTTTAAGAGCCGGTGTTTTTGAAATGGCCTCATTGCGAAGCCCCCTTAAGTCCTGGCTTACATGGCTTCCCCTTTGCCTTTTCACAGTAGGATGCCCTGCAGTTGGCTCCTCGGATTTCAGCAGGACGGCGTCTCCACTTTTGTGTTCTCACCTGAGAAAACCTCCGCGCTTCGGTTCCTCCAAGCTCATCATTCGTCCCCGCCTTGATCTTCGCCCGCTTACCTCGATCTTCTCGCTTGTTTCTCACTAAGCTCTAAGTCTAGCTCTGCGCGAGGCTCCCTTCTATTTTACTTGAGACGGCTGCGCTTGCCCAGAAAGGATTTTTGGACCGCACGGCCCCTGTTCTACTTCTTCTTCATTTTTGTATTAGAGCGTCTGCATCTTCCCTTTTACAGGCCTTTCCCTGGTTCAAACCTCGATGGTAGAAACCTCTTTCCTGGCTTTTTTAGCACTCTTTATTTAATCAGCCTTCCGGTTTTCGGAGCCTGGTTTTGCTACTTTACCTATAACATGTTCCGTAATCCTCAGGCGGCTTCAGACAAGCCGCGTCCCTAAGACCCGAGAAAGAGTCACTTACAACTTCTATGATGGTCCTTCCTCCCTCTTGATGCCGAAGGAAATGGAAAACTCCTTCCTCCTTCCCCCAGGAGAAGCTCATCACGACGAGGTACTTTCCCTTTTTCCTTTCGATTTTGAAACTTTTTTCCTCCCGTTGGTTGTTGAGTCTGATATTTCCGAAACCTCCATCCCGCCCTTTTTTCTGATCGTGCCTTGCGTTTCGAGGAATTTAAGTCTTTTTGCCTCCTTTCTTGTATACTCCATCCCCCATTTTTGTCCGTCGGTGGACTCGGCGCGGTTTCGATTCTTCTCCTCTGTCCCGCCTGTTCCGACTGCATCGGCCCCAGTGAAGGGTGCCGGTCATCGAAAGACGGATTGCTTGAAAAGACTTGTTGGACGCTCCATTTGAACTACCTGAGTTAGATCCAGCTCGGTCTTATCTTCCCATGACTGTTGGCAGTTTTCCGATCTGGACGTCTCGCCTTCATAAAGATGTGCAGCTCTAGCTTAGACCTCCTTTTTGGGCCCACTCCCTTTTTTACATGTCAGCCGTCTCTCACCCCCCCCCCCAAGTCCCAGAGAGTGCAGCGCTTAGACGTCACGTTTTTTCTTTTTTTGCCGAACCTCTGCCACCGATCCAAGGCGCGACGTGTCCTCTTCGCTTTTTTTCCTATGGCTATGATGCCTTGGAACGTCTGCCTTTTTTACTCCCTCGGTTTTCATTTTTTACTTTTTCGCGTACACCCCCCCACGCGGAGCCGCTCCAATCCGTAAGCCTCCTTCCCGGGCAATTTTCATCTTCCCGGTGTTCCTTAGATTAACCCTCGTAACGGCCGGCCACCCCCCCCTATCTCGATCTGTGTTAACGAAGCCGCGATCTCAGACCTTCCTTTGCTCTTTCCTCGCAGATCCGTGATGCATCCGATGGCGGTGTCATCCCTTTTTTCGCGAACTCTTCCCGTCGCCACATCCGCGAGGAAGGTTGGGATCCTAAGCCATCTCCCGAATGGAAGGTAGAGATCTCAACGGCGAGAAGGGCCATGTAGTTAACCCCCCTTCGCTTCTTTTTTCTGACGGATGTTGTTAATTCGCAGTTTGACACCTCTTTGCTAATTGCGGGCACCCAAAAACCCTCCCCCTTCTTCAGATTTCCCCACCTGCCAAGCCCCTTCCTCTATTCGATTCCTTTTTATCCACCTTTATGTTCATTCCTCCAGTGAGTTTCACAGACCCCTTCGGAGGAGACGCAGCCAGTTCTTCCGCCTCCTTGGATCGGAATTCGTTATAAAACCCCCAGTCTTTTTTTTCAAACCGTGAGCCATTTATTTCCAAGGCAGTAAATGTAACGGTGATTGTTGGGGCCCATGCCCGGGCCCTTGTCCCTTGCTCTTTTCCGTCCCCCTCCCCTAGACCCACACCGGGACCCCGAACGTAGACCCCCCTTCTTTTTAGCAAGACTAGGAAAGTCAATGACCACCCCTAATCTTTTTTTATTTCTTCTTTGCTGCCCTCCTCTAGCGTTCCCCCAGAATCGCACCCCGTTCGTCCCTTTTTCCCACTGGTCTCCTAGGGAATACGTCCGTGTTCCCCCCAGCTTCTTAGAGGTGATCACCAGACAGCTTTGTTTTTTTTTTTTTTTTTTTCCGGTTAAAGGGTGATAAGGGACCACCCAGTCCCGGACTTACTCGCAGGTCCTGAGCACGGGACCTGTCGTTTTTTTTTTCCGCTAAGCGAATCTCTAACGGGGGTTTTTACGTCCCTCGTTTCATGTTTCTTTTTTTATTCAAGGATCCCTCCAATCCTTTCAGATTTCTTCTTTCAGAAGACAGATGGCTTCCTTATCGACATCCGGCGTTCAAGAACCTTTCAAGTGGTAGTCGCTTCCGGCTCCCCTGTTTCCTTGCGGCCACATGCTCTGTTCTTTTTTGATCGGCAACAAACCCAGGCTTTTCACTATTAAGGACCTTTCTCTCGCTTTCCCTCAGGTCCCCTACCTTTTACAATGTCCTTTTTCTCATCATCCGGGAGCTTTGCTGTTTCTTTCTGTTTTCAAGTTTCTCGTAGTCTGTCGAGACAAGGGGATCTCTATCACTTCGAGTTTTTTAGTCACTTTTAGCTGGTTCAAGAAGAAGTTCAGCCCTCAATTTTCAAGTCGCCGATAGCCGTAGAATCCCCAATTTCCAGCATACCTAGGTACTAATTGATGGATTCGGAGAGCTGCCTTTCCCCTATTTTACTCGAGCGAGGCCTGGTTTTCTTCCCCGACTGGCCTACGAAATCCCTCTAGATTCTTCCGGGAGGCCATTACTCCGACGTCGCCCTTTTTTTTTTCGACATTTTTTCAGTTACAGTCCGTTGAGGCTTGGAAGCTTTGCGAATGATCCTTTTTCTCGTTTTCGAGCTCCCCTCCGACAAAGCCTTTTGATTCCCTTCTCGCTTTTCAGATACGTTGGTGGGGTGATAGCATTCCCAAGTAGTTCCCTCTGAATCTCGTCTGAAAATCACTAGAAGGCGGCTTTTTATACTTGGACGCCTTAATCATCTTGGCGGGAACCTCTGTTATGTCTTCCAACATGGGAGCGGATCTTCTTAACAGGCCATTACCGTAATTTCTTATTTAAAGTTCTTCACTGAATTTCCACAGTACACGTGACCGCTTGCTCATCTTTTCGTAAGTCTCAGGGAAGCTTGAACCCCTCCTCCTAACGTACCTTTCTCCCTAGCTTACCCAATCGATAGGAAATTCCTGGCTACTTAAGTAATGTGCTGTGCCTTTCCCCTCCAACCGCCTACAACTATGAACTAACCCGTATCGATTTCTCCCCCTGAATTTCTTCGCCATAGCCCTCACACGCTCCTCGGCCCGCCCCTCTTTTTCCCGCCTGCGCGCGTTCTTAGTTCACATGGACTGGCTAATACCTTTTAGGTCATTTTTTCCTCTAGCTTCCAAGCAGAAAGTCCTTCCTTCCCGCCTTCTGTTGAAGGAAGGAGCCACTCCTTCATCTCCCGAAGACAGGGCACCCCCGAAGATTTTTGAGGGGTACTTCGCCATTGGCCCTGTTGAATGACGCACTGTGGTGCTTGGACTCCCCGTAGTCTGTCTTATCTTCCCACCTTACCGCCGTCTCTTATACTTCCCCCCAAGATCAGCTTACAAGCAAAGCTACGGCCTTCACTAGGGCCCCAGTCTTCCCTCTATTGGGAAGCTTTCGATCCGACGATACTTTGTCGAAGGGAGGGCTCTTTTCCCCCTCATTCCGGGTCCTTTCGTATTAGTTTCTTTCCACCTTCCTTCACCAACCCCACGGACTCTTTGACTGTGGCCTTCTTGTACCCCTTTTCTGCCGATGTTTTCTTCCCCGCAGAAAGTGTGCTTTTTTTTTTCTTGTGGTGCCCCCCGTGGGACTACTGAATTCTCTCCTTTCTTGAATCTCGCTTGCCTAGCACCTTTTCAACTCCTGTGTGAGTCGTTTCCGACGGTACTCTCTGAAACCTCGGTTGGTCGCCTCCGTTCCCTCTTCATTTTTAATAGATCACCACCTTCCCCCTGCCAGTCCGTCCTCTTTAACAAAAGCCTCTCTGCTGGTCCCCAAGCTCACCCACTTCGTTCTTGGGCCCCCGTAAAGCCACCCCCCTTCAGGACGTTGTTGAGAATCCTCAAAGAGCCAACTTTTTTCCTTCTCTCATCCCAACGGATGTCACGCCCTATGTGCCCTGCTTAACGATAAAAGGCTTTTTCTCTGCGCGTTCCGGTGAGCATTCCTCTGGATTCGTGTCCTTATGTTCTGGAGCGGAGACACCTTTTTCCCCAGTCCACTCAGGCCCCGCCCCCACAGTTACTTCGCTTTTCCTCCGTGACTTTTCTTCCCATGCGCTGAGAGGTCATCTTTGAGCTCACCCCATTCGCTCTTCCCTGTCGGCGCCTTTATCTCGAGTAAGACAGCCTGTTCGCTTCCCCCCCCCCCCAACCCGGTCTGCATCACGGCATTCTTTACCTAAGTAAGCCCCGCCCCTGCGCCTTTCTCTTTTTCCCACCACCAAAAACGCCGTTCAGTTTTTGTGCGGAGGCCCTCGATTGCCCCCTCTAAGCTAAATTTTGAAATGTTGCCGTGACCTCCAGTGGGATTCTGATTTTGAAGAGACGGAGATCCCCTCCTTTTTGGCCTCTTCCCCCTATCCCCCTCTTGGCCAACCACAGACTCTCCTCTTTACTCCGCCTCCCTCATCGCTTCGGCACCCCCCCGTTCGTATTCGATCCACAGTCTCTTCCTGTTCCCGTCGAGGTGCGTGGACACACCCACTCGACGACTCCCCTCTATGCAACTTCTTTAATTTGGTTTGATAGAGGGGACGGCTGACGGATCCCATTTGGCGACCCCCCTCGGTCTTCGAGATAGCGTTCTTGTTACGGCGTCTGTAGTTCGATCCATCTCAGCATGTAGAGAAGATCTAGAACAGCTCTTGAGTCCTTTCTACGACCCCCGGTACCTCCGAGTCGTTCCCGTCTTTCCCTTTTAGTTCCCCTTCACGCGTAATATGTTGCAGCTTTTGCAGTCGCCCCAGTCGTACTCCTCCTCTCCCCCCTTCAGGTACAGATCCGTCTCTGACTTCACGCCGCGCATGAGGTCACCGATGTGAAAAAGGGCCCCTCTTGGTTTATCCATGCTTTTTATCCCAGCCTAGTAGGCAAACTCCTTCCTTTACTCCTTCCAGGCAGAGAAGCTAAAAGAAAGCATTGACTTTCGAGGTTCCTTTATGGACCCCCTCTTCACCTATTTTTTTCTCGCGATATTTGCCCTAGAAATGAACCACGAGTAACTGCTTTTCTTTTTGAAGTTCAAGGTGAGGAGTTGAATAATCTCTTCGGCATTCCACCTCCCCATCAGCCCCCCGTCATTCTTCTTCCCTCTCTGCGGGATCCCATTTGTTTTAGGAGGATAGCTAGACGAGAGAAGGACGCTGTATTTGAAGGACCGAGAAGGAAAAGAAGGAAGATCTTTGTGAGGGAACGCCCCCCACCACCACCCCACCACCCACCACCCCCCCCCCAAACACATAAACCACCACCAAAAACAAAACACCCAACCACCCACCCCCCCCCCCCCCACCCCCCGCCAGCGGCGTTCGCCATCGCTTGCTCCTTCTCCAGCCCTGCCTGACTGGTTATGCTGCACTTTTACCAGGACCGTACATCCTCTTTGCCTTCTGTCCTTTCTGTCGAACCAATACTCTGGTAACAATTTCGTTTCCTATTCCCCAATTTTCTTGACTATCTCTCCGTACGTCGGAGAGTGGTTGCCCGAACCTCTCAAATTTTGTATTGCGACAGATAGATGACCTGCGTTAGATGGGCTTTGGAATTTTCCCCTTCTAGCAGCGTTTTTTCATCGGGATTTTCGATTCCACCAATCGTTCTCGTTGAGAGCAGCAGCTCCCCCTTACCTGCCGGATCCTTTTTTCCTTGCACAGTATCATCCCCCAGGTTCTGTCCACGGTACCGGCCGAGCCACAACCTTGTTCGGCTTTCCAGTTCTTTCTGCCTACATACGGGCTTTTCTGGCCTTCTCACGCCGGTGATTAATAACGATGAATCGATCGCCCCCGTCCCCCTTCTCGGCCCTGACACCTGCCCTCCCTTGCGCGCGCGTTTTTTGTTCCTCCCCAGATCCTGAACCCCTATTCATCGCCTCTGACGGCGCTTTTCCAGTCAGCTCCTCTAGTTTTCGCGTCGGTTCCCCGTGGAAGACCTTTTCGTTTTCTGCGAATCCCCCCCTTCACCTCCGAGAAGCTCTCCAACTGCCCCCTCCGCTCATCTCTCGTCTTTTTTCCGTGTATCGATGAGCCCGGACGCCCCTTTTTGTTTTTCCGCCTTGTTTTGCCTCCCGAAGTGTTGATCGTGTCCTCGTTGACAGGGCTCACCCCCCCCATCGTTCTTCTTTTTGTTTTCTGTGTCTGTTCCAAGCAGTAATGGCAGTTGTTGATTGGTTTATGTTTGTCCCCCCCTTGAGTCGCTTTATAGTGGACGTCTTTGTTTTTAGATGCCCAACCTAGTCCACGGGGCCCCCCCCCACGGCTAAAATCCCTGTACCCCCTCCTACCCCCCCCCCCCCCCCCCCCCCCCCCCCCCCCCCCCCCCCCCCCCCCCCCCCCCCCCCCCTCCCCCCCCCCCCCCCCCCCCCCCCCCCCCCCCCCCCCCCCACCCCCCCCCCCCCCCCCCCCCCCCCCCCCCCCCCCCCCCCCCCCCCTCCCCCCCCCCCCCCACCCCCCCCCCCCCACACCCCCCCCCCCCCCCCCCCCCCCCCCCCCCCCCCCCCCCCCCCCCCCCCCCCCCCCCCCCCCCCCCCCCCCCCCCCCCCCCCACCACCCCCCCACGTCATGACCATAACTAGTGTGATTCGTTCCCTCTTCCGAAGTTCTTCCGCTCGCAACCGTCCGACGGTGTTTCCCAACCGTCTGAGCGAAGTTCCTCCTCAATTCCTTGCTGATCAGCCTACGGCGCATGCCCAGTCTGCGCATTGTTTTTGCAGACAATTCGTTTAGCTTCGAACAGTCACCGGACACTGAGAGAAGGATCTTATGAGACCTCTTTCCCCAGAAAAGCTCAGAAGAATAGTCACCGTGTTCAATCCGCAGAGTCTTTTGATACCCCGAGCAATAATCCTGCGGGTAAGTGGAAGACATTAACAGGAGAAGGGAGTTAGTCCTTATCAACCTTCCCAGGAGGAAGACAATAAATGTTCCAGGGAGATCCTAGATAAAGAATTATTTCTACAAGATTACAGTGATGGAAAACATTTTTTTTTTTGAAATATGCTCTATCCTTTTCTCGCAAAAGGAGTCGTCACCGACCGTCCTAGGGACCGCTACCTTCTCCCACTTCTCAATTAATTCTGAACGTATAAGGGACTCTGCGTTTATCGATTGCGAGGCCGAGCTAGTCTGACTGGTTTGTGCATCGAGGTAGATGGCCTATGTTTTTCCGGATGAAGAAGTCATTAATGGTCCACCTCCTTCCCTCGACTATAGATTGAGAATTTCTTTTATCTCCCCCCGGCTCAGTTGTTTCGGTCTTAAGCTCCAGTAGCTTTCGCTGACCTCTTAAGCATGCTTTACGAGATGACAAGGTTTCTTCCGACTTTCTCCGTCTGATCTTTTCTTGGAAATTATAAGACGGAGACCATGTTTTCGTCGTTCCCCTCGCAAGTAGTCACTAGGCAGCGTTTTCAAGTTCTGACTTTAATCCCGACCCACTCCTAGAAGAGG
>Ga0179593_1490890_pt1 | contig 11180 bp, 16 predicted proteins | sample CZODoug2_1_08_16_FD_185931 | JGI IMG/M metagenome (GOLD analysis project Ga0179593, IMG submission 185931) | Vadose zone soil fungal communities from Angelo Coast Range Reserve, California, USA - CZODoug2_1_08_16fungal (PacBio error correction) | ecosystem: Environmental > Terrestrial > Soil >... | reverse complement strand
TGTTTCCTCTCAAGCATCGCCAGCTGGCGCGTTAGTTGGAGAAGACGAGTTCGGCGTCTTTGCGAATTCCCTCCTTTCCCCCTTTGACTTCCTTCGCGTTTCTCTCCTCTCTCTTTCGGCCTCTCTTTTTTTTTTTTTCCCCCCAATTGGTTTTGTGGGGGGACAATTCCTTAACACCGTAGAGATTCGCCACTCTCACTTGCCTCTCTCCCCCAGGTTTTCCCCCCCTCCCGAGATTTCGACCAATTCTGTTCCCCGATAGAATGATGAATCCACCCCTTATAAGGTAGACATCAGTAGTTTTTATGCTTTACTTTCTCCAATCGGCCTGCACGATCTTGCGCGCCCTTGCGAGCGTACCTCTTTAATTCACTGTGGGATGGAGGTTCACCCATTTCTTTGGCACTTTTCCCCCACTTTTTAGTTGATCTCCAGCTAGAGTACCCCCTCCTTCCCCACTTTCAACGCCCTTCGTGCGTTCTTCTCTCTCTCCCCTTTTTCTTAAACGTTAGTCAGCTGCCTTCTATGCGAGTATCAACCGAGCGATTCCTTTCTGAATCTCGTTCTGTTTCCTTCCCCTGTGTAAACAGTCTTTTTGTTGGGACAATCGAGCCTCTGTCGTCACCCCAACCCATCTTCTGACTTCGTTTACTTAATCTGGTTAAAACGAGTTCGTTGCTGTGCCGCCGCTCTCTTGAGACCACTTCTCTCCCTCCACCCATCCCGTTGCGGCCAGGCTAACTTTCCCCTCTTTGAACCCCGCCGTGCTCTCTTTCCACCCCGCCCGCTTCGACGTCTTTTTTAATTTTTAAAAACAAATACCCAAAAGTCTTTGAGATTTCAAACCTTCCTTAACGATTCTGTTTCCGTCCCCTAATCCATTTTTCCTTTAAACAAAGCGGACCATTTTGTCTTCCCTCCCATTTGATGTTCTCCGGTCTTCGGTCTTTCATCGCGTTTGGACATTTTAAGCCCCTCGTCGATGCTTTCAGAACCCTCCCTTTGGCCCCCGCGCCGATGAGTGTTTCCCTCAACCGTAAATTCAGTTTTATTTTTTCCCCTCCTCCAGTTCTCGCTTCTTGTCTCTCAGATGGTTTTTTTTTTTTCTAGCCTTATCCATTCAACGACTTTTGGCCGAATCTCATGCGCGCCTGAAAAGAGTTGAGTCTCACCCCATTATTCGTACCCGCACCCTTAATGCCCCTGAACATTTTCTCCTGACCCCAAATTTGACGTGTCTGAATTCATAATAGAAATTGTCTAAGTCTACTTTTTGCTCGACTTTCGCTCGAAACCCCGATGAAACCTTTTGAATTATTGCCTGTCTCCCCTTTCTCGTCCCCCCCCCCCCCCCCCCGTCCTTTATTTATTTTCCCCCCTCGCCCTGTAAATCCTTTTGCTCTTCCTTCGTCCTCTCCTTTTCTCTTGTCCCCTTTTTATAAACCCCCAGGTAATGGATCACCTTCCCTCTCTCCGGTCTACTACCTCGGCCCGAAGAGCCCCTTACCAGCTTGTGCACCCTGTCTTAAACATTCTGTTCAGCCGGCGAGTCTGTTTTTTTTTTCGCTTAGGTGGCTGTGATGGTCCTCTTGAAATCTTACAAGGGAAACTTTTCTTTAGCGTCATTTGTTGTGCACGGCTTCCAACGGCCCCTTTTTCTCGGATTGAATTCGTCCTTCCCTTCGTCCCAACTACTTTACCTGTTTCATATCAAATGTTGCTCATCTCTCTCTTTTCCCCTTCTTTCTTTTTTCTTCTATTCCTTCCAATCGTAGTACCAAAATGTAAGCTTTCTTAGTGCCCCCATGGAGTCTGCGCCTCCCCTTCTGTCCCAACTACTTCGCTGTCCCCCCCCCCCGCTAGATTATTTTTTGGAATCTTTTCCCTTCTTCACCCCACAGCAGCCAGACCCCCTCCAAAAACAACCTCCTCTCGGACGCGAATGGCACGTCGCTTTTGAACCCTCTGTCAGCACTTCTTTGGTCCTCTTTCCGCTTGGTTCGAGGGCTGCCCTGACAGCCGTTTTTCAATGGCGGATCCCCCCCCATGATCTAGCCCCTATCTCCCCCTTCTTCGCTTTTTCTCTCTCCTCCCTGTTACTCTCTAAAATACTTCTCCAAGCTACCTGTCCTTTTCCCCTCACTTTTTCCCCCACTTTTTGGTTCCGAGCGATAGCGGAAATCTTCGAGGAGCCAATGTCCTTGTTGTACTTCGCCCCCTGCACCTTTGTCAGCCCCCCCTTTCATTTTATACTCCCTTGTTATTTTTCCCTATGGTTAGGAATTTCAACTCCTGGCAGTCTCCTCTTCTCCATGTCTCTTCCCTAACCCATCGGTTGCCGTTTCTCTCCTCCGCCCCCCTGACCAACCCATCCTTCACCATCAGATAACACTTCCTTCTCAATAGCACAAACTTAATTTCTTTACCCCTTTGAAACTCCCCCCTCTTGTCTTTTCCCCCGTTTCCCCCCTTTTTCCCCCTGGAACGTGTCGACGAGTAACTATCTTTATCACTCTTCTGCCTGACCTTTACCGGTGATAATCACTTTTTTCGGCCTTCCCAACACCCGTCTTGGTATCTTTAAAAATGGCCCTTCCCTGTTTTTCCCTGTGAAGAGGGAAAAGATCGTTTTCTGCTCAGAGGCCTCTTTTTTCTTTTTTCCCCCCATGCGCGCTGAAGCCGAAGGGCAATCTTCACCCCGTTTTTTTCTCTTATTTATCTCCGGCTCCCTCTGTTTGGTCCTCTAAGCTTGTTATAACTTCTCTCCTGGCCACTACCCTCGCGTTCTTCGTGTCCCCCTCCTTCCCTCCCAAATCTCCTTTTTTTAGAAGATTTCTATGTTCAACACCCCAAGCAACTCTTTAAAACCCTTCCGAAAATTCTCCAGAGATATCAGTCTTGAATACCGTAGTAATCCACCTTCTCCTCCCTCTTTTTGGCTTTCGGGCCATGATCGTCTTCTCTCAAATTTTGAAGAGTGAGTGTCTTGTTAGAGGCTCCCCTCTGTTCTCTTCCCTTCCCTTTTGACATCCCCCTCTTGTCTAGCCCCCCTCCTTAACCCCTTTCCTTTTCGCATCCCTTTTTCTCTCCCTCTTTTCTTCAGATTTTCTTCCCGGATTCCCCCCCGATACTATTTTTCTTCTCACTGTCGATTTGTTGTATGATTTAATCCGACTTTCCTCCACCTCCTTTCTTCTTCATGGAAAAACCGTTTAGACGCTTCTCCCTTCCTCTCTTTCCCGATTTGCATCCTTCCAATTCTTTTCTCTGTCTGACCCTCTTTTTTTTATTATGTTGATTTGACTTCCTATACATAAGCCTTTTCTCACTTGCTGTATGACTTCGCCCTGCCAGAGATCCCTTCCCCAGACTTTTCCCTGTTTCTCTTTACGAGCCCCCCTTCTTCTCCTCCGTGAGCAGCAGAGGAGATTTTACCCACTTCCAGGAGAAAACTACGCTTCTCATCTCACCCCTCGAAACCACCAGCACAGCTTCCCCTTTCTGCCCCTCTAAGTCCAAGCCCTATCGCTTCCTTTCCCCCCCTACTTTCCTTAAGTTTCACCAGTTCCATAGCCGACTCCCGACTTTTTATCGAGATCCTGGCCTTTGCTGCAAAGACAGGAGTTTGTTCCCAAAGGGTTTCCCAGTGCCCTTTCTTCCCTTTCTCCTTCTTTCCCACATTCCCCGATCATCCGTCTCTTTTTTTCTTCGGAATACCCCCTCAGAGTCCCCACCTTCAAGTTGTTTTTTTCCCTCGACTTTGGATCTTCCACTCGCGATACTCACCCCCTGCCTTCCAAGTTCCCCACTTAGATTTTTACCCTTCTAGGAAATTCTGTGACGCGCCTGTCTTCTTTCCCCTTATTGTGATCAAACCTTCCTTATCAGCACCTCCGGTGATCCAATCTCTCTTTCCTTTTTAATCTCTCTTGTTTTTTTCTCGAGCTTTTTTTTGTGCTCCTTGATTTGCTATTCCGCTGTCTACACATCCTTCCTCTCTCCCGCGATTAAAAGAATGCTCGGTTTGTTCCCCCTATCCCCTATCTTCTCTTCTTTTTCCCTCTCCGCTTTCCCCCCTAGTCGCACCCCGAACTTGTAATTTCGTTCTTTCTTAGAAGAATGAAGCGCTGATTGTCCTTTTTTCTGGATTCCTTTTTTTTATCCTTTTACTTTTCGCCTGTGCACCTAAGAAAGCTTTCATGCCATCCCCATTCCGTACTATCGCTTATCCTTTTTAGTTTTGATTTAAGGGATCCAAGCACCTTTGCCCCGGTTGCCTGAAGAGCTAGTCCTTTTACTTATCTAAGAGTATTATGATGTGTTATTCTCTTTCTTATCCTCTTTAGCCCCTTCCTTTTTTCTCTGTTTGGTTAATCCGTCCCTTCCTCTGACGCAGAAGATTCGCCCTATGTGTTGTCGAGAAATTCCCCCCCTCGCTTTCGTCCTAGTGTGACTATCCCATTTTTTCGGAGTGGAAGCAGTCATCCCCCTGGCAACCCCATGGCTGTTGTATATACGTGCTCGTCCGATGTTTCCCCTTGCCTCTCTCCTTAATTTTCTGTTCCCCCCAAAATCGCGTCTCCTCCTCTAACTTCTCCCCCTCTCCCCGTTTTGTCCCCATCCCGGATTGAACAAATTTCTGTCCTGTCCGCCCTCTTATCACACAATCTTCCCAGCCCTCTCCTTCATTTTTTATCTTTGTCTTGTCTTCTCTGCCTCAAGAGATTGAGCGTCACTTTCCTCCGCGATTACTTGTCATTACCCTTTTGGTCTGGGTGACAGCCCTGTCGGTACCACAACTTTTCTTGACGCCCGACAGCGCTCCCTCCTACCCCCCCCCCCACGTCCTTTTCGACTTGATAGCATTCCCCTCTCCCTTGCCGCCCTCCTCTGTTCTTTCGTCTGGTATTTTTCCTCCCTGAGCTAGGAAAAGTGCTAACCGGGATCGTTGTTACTTTACCTCTTTCTTGTGGGACTTCCGCTTCTCCCCACCTATTGCTTGTAGTTTACATTCTTTTCTCGCGGAGGTGATTGCCCTCTCCTCCCTTCTTCCCCAGCTTTTTTCTCTCCCCCACCCAGATCTCTACTGATACCCGCTACCAACAGCCGTTGATATACTACTCTTTACTTCTTGTTATTTTCACACCTAACCCATCGTCATTGATGCAACAACCGATCTTGTCCAAAAAAACCCGTTTTGGGGGATGTTGGTGTCCGACCACTCTCCCTTTCCAGAATCACTTCCGGTTTGTGATTTTCCTCACGTTGGCTTCTCTTGCCGTGCCGTTGACTCCTGATGAGTTCCTTCGAATGGGACTCCTTTTAGGGTTCTCCCCCCGAAGGGGACCCCGTTCCGCTTCTTTCGTCCTTTACACCCCCTTCAGTTTGCGAGTTCCCCAAGCCAAAGTGATGAGATCTTTCTCGTCTGTGAGAGCTTCACTCTCACTGCCCCTCTTTTTTTTTCCTCAGCTCATCCTCGGTCCGTCACCCGTTTTTTTAAGACACCCCTTGATCAGTCCCCCCCCCCCTCCTTAATTTTATGAAATTTTGACTCACCATTTTTGCTATTCCGCGCGACTTGGCTCCTTTTGCTCATATGAGTCGATGTTCCTCTTCGTGGAAAACCTTTTCCCCTTTTTTTCTTTCCTCTGTTTTCTCTCCCTGACGATGAGGCGATACTTTGCCCTTTTCTTTTTTTTTAATCACGTCGAAACATGTTTTTTTCTTCTGGTCCCTTCATTCCGCCCGTAGAAACCTCCTTTAGGATTAATCTTTATCAGTCCTTCTCCTCTTCCCCGCCTTTCTTCCCATTTTTGCCCCTAGTTTTCCCCCTTCAGCGAGGTCTGTTGTTTTTCGCGTCGGCTGTTGTGATGCTTGTGCCCTTCGGACTCCTTCACCTTTCCTTCTTTCTTTTCTTTTGCCCTTCTCCCGTAACAATTTTTATAGTCCTTTTCCTTTTCGTCCTTCTCCATTGGCAATCGATCCGCTTCCCGTTTTTCCTCCTCCCTTTTTCTGGCCTCTTTTTCTCTCCCCCCCTTCCCTCCGTGTTGTTGTTGGCCTTTCTCTTTGCTAAGAACAATAGACCTAACCCCCTTTACTGGTGAGAGAGATTGCCCCACAGGGGATCGAAAGGCCGTTATAACACTTTTTTCTTGCGCCCCGTCCCCAATCACGCAGAGTCCTTTCGTTGCCTTCTAAATCTTTACCGTCTCCTCCAGCCTTTCCTCCTCCCCCCCCAAAGAATCTCCTAGAAGACGGGCTCGCTGTGTGCCCCCTTTGTATAAGCTCAAATTCCTTTTCTTTTGTACCTCAGTCTTCTCTCTTTATCGCGGATAATTCCCCTTTGCTCCTTTTTCTCTCCAATGGTCCTTCTGACTGATCTCAACCCTTGATTTCCCCCTAGCTTTCTGAAGCCCGAGTCTCCGCTCAATCTTTCGTACCCTGCATCTTTGGCCCCTTTTTGAATTTTGCTCTGCCTCATCGCCCCTTACTCGCCTGACGCCCCCTGGTTCTCTTAGGTGGCTTTCCTTTCTCCCTTCCAAATTTGGAGTCCAAATCTTCCCGGTGGGGCGGGGGTTCTGAATCATGTTTTCTTGATAACTCTTTTCCATGATTACCTTTGCTTTTTTATCCCCTGGTTTCTTTCTCGCAGCTTGCCACCCGTACCACATCTCCTCGACCTCTCTTCTCCTTCCTACTTTTTACCACTAGCCCCATTACTTCCTTTTCCGCGACACCTTCAGCTGCGCTCCCCGTTTTTTCGGCCACCCCCTCTCGAATCTTTCCCTAGGTCTCAACTATGATGCAGACCCCGGCACCCTCTGGATCATAACGGTGGTTCTGACCCCCCATTCGGTTTCTTACTTTTCCCCCTTCTTTTTCCTTTTTTTCCTCCAGCATCTTCCACTTCTCGTTTCAGCTCAGAGGACGATTTTCATTTTGTACCAACCCACTTCCCCCCCCCACCTCCGTTCGCAGCGCCCGTTGACCAGAGATAACCTTTTCTTTTTTTTTTTTTCTTGATCAATTCGTCCCTCGCGGTGGTTGAGGGGAGATTTCCGGATTCTCGCGTTCCCTCCTCGGCGTCTCGTTCAACCGACACCTTCCTTGATTTTTGCTTCTCTTCGTCGAGGTGTCAAAGTCACCACCCAGCTTTACCCCCTTTTTTTGACGACAACCGTCCCCGCTTGATTTCTTCAGCTTGCCTCTGGTCCTCTTTTTCCCCAGATCGCCGCATTTCTTCCTTTCGGCCCCTTCTTCTCTTCCCCCCGATTTCCCCCTTTCCTCGTGCGTTGTGATTTTAGAGTTCAGCTCGCGCGCGTCCTCAAAATGTTCCTCCAGCGGCTTCTCCCAGCACCCCCAGCATTAAAGTCTCCCTCCCCTCTGAAAAGTTTGCGCTCACCCTTTTTTGTGCGTCCTCTGGATCAGTCTCCACAACTGACTATCAGTATCCGTCCCCCTTTTCGATTGTGATTCCCTTCTCGAAAACAGAAATGTCCTGCTTCGCTAGTTGCCCCCCCGTTTTTCCCTCTCGCTCCTTTCCTCTCTGAGCTCTCCCTTATTGGACTTCAATTGATCGCGGCGACCTTCCTTCTTCTCTCCCGGCCCTGATACACTCCTTCCCCCCTTTTTCTTCCCTTCTGAGAATTACGGAGAATTTGACGTCTCCTTTTCTCCCCCCCCCGGACCGGGCTCCCTCTTGGTCTCCGTGTATTCGCAACAAAATCGGCGCCTCCCTTGTTCTCGCGGCGATTACCACCCCCGATCACTCCTCTCCCCCTCTTTTTCCTTCCCCTTATAACCCCTGAATAATCCTCTGCTCTCCCCCCCTTCCCTTGATCGCTCTTCCCCCCGTACTGCCAAGTTAAGTTTCTTTCCTTCCGCCCCTCACCGACGATCACCTTCCATTCGTCTGCTTTTCTTGCCAGCAGGTCTGGGCTCTTCCACCATGTTCAATTTCCCCTTCCCTTTCGGAATTCCTCCCCCCCTACCTTCTCAGCGGCTCCCCCTTTCTGGAATAAAAGAACTATGTCCCCCCCTCCACTTCGTTGTTGTTTTGATTTTTTCTGGAAACTCTATGCTCACAAGAATACCGATCACCTCTCTTTTTTTTTTCTTCTCCATTTTCTTTTCTCGCGACGAGCTCCCCCCCCTTTGATCACCGGTTCCTCAAGAAATACATCGGGCTCACCTTTTTCTTCTATCTTTTCCTCCTAAATTCGTGTTTTTTTGCGTCGAGCACTTCGGATCTTGTGCTCCCTTCTATTTTTCTTTCTCCGGTTGTCTTTCAAGAGTGCCTATAGCTGTCTACCCCGAAATTTGCTCCGTTTCAAAATTAGAGTGATTTGTATTCTTTTGCTCTCTCTCTTCTTTCCTCCACCCTTCTAAACACTCATTTTTTCACGTTGACCTCTTTACTTGGCCGTAAGAAGAACTGAGCCCCTTATCGTGAAGGTGTTGATGAGTTAGGCAGAAGGTGGCCATTTACCCTGGTTTAAGCCCGCACCGCAATTCTTTCATGCAAATAGGAAGAGTATCTTGTCTTCTTCGGGGTCGAGGTCCCTATAACGTACACCTTTCCTTATGTTGACTTCCGCATCTCTCTTACTTTTCCTTCTCCATCTTGATCCTTTTTTTTCCTCTGGGTCCTTCCCGATATTAGCTCCTCTTTCATATGGTGGTCATAGAATATTTTCGCCAGGAAAAAAGCTTTCTCCTCTTGTTTTGTTCTCACTCGCCTTTCTTTCCCCGTTCGTTCCAGCTTCCTCGCGTAGGAGACTTGTCCGAATTTCCTCCCCTCTTTCAACCCCCCTTTTCTTGTCTCGCCAGGAAGAGCAGTGACAGTCTCGGCGTACTCGATTCCCTTGACTTATTTCCCCTAGATCTCGCGCTCCTTTGCTTTAGCCAATTTTTTCCACCCGCCTCGGCACACCTTTCGCCATTTGCTGCCTCCCACGCTCCATTCTACATGACGTCTTATTTTCCCTTGTCTCAATTTGCGCCCTCTATTGTCTCTCCAGGCGTCTCCCTATTACCATGTGCCTTCCCTTTTTGTATGGAGTCCTGCCTGCTGTCATTTTCCAAATTTTCTTGAAGCTCAGAGCCCGTCGCCCCTCTAAAAATACCCACCCACGCACTCTTTCCCCTTCTTGACGCATGCTTTCCCCCACTTGCCGACCCCCTTCCGAGTCTCGGTAGTGGAGTAATCACTTCCTGAGTCCCAGCTTCTGACTTTTTTTCGTTCTCCTTGGTAATTTTCTGACCCCCTAGAGAAGAGGCTTTTTTTCACCCCCCCTTCTCCTTTTCGTTCCCTTCTGCTCCTCCCCCTCGGCGGGAGTGACATTTTGATCGGATAAACATGCTTCTCTCCACCAAAGCCTCCCGCTGTCCCCTCCATCCCCCTTTCACTTTCTCTTTCCCTTCTCTCTTTCTCCGTTTGTGGTCTTTTCTCAACAAAATTCACCCCTTAGTTACTTCTGCCTCTTTCGTGTTTTGTGGGTTGTGGTGTTTTTGGGGTGGTTTGGTTGTTGTTTTTTTTTTGTTGGGTTTCTTTGTGGGGTTGGTGGTTGGTTTTTTTTTTGGGGTGGGGGGTGGTTTTTTTGGGGGTTGGTTGGTTTCTTTTTTTGTGGTGGTTTTGGGTTCTTTTTGGGTTTTTTTGGTTTTTTGTTTTTTTTTTGGGGGGGGTTTGGTTTGGTTTGTGGGGGGGGGGGGGTTTTTTCTCGGGGTTTTTTTTTTTTTTTTTTTTTTTTTTTTTTGGGGGTTTGTGGTTATTCTTTTTGGGGGGTGGTGGGGCTTTCTTTTTTTTGTCTGGGGTGTGGTTTTTTTGGGTTTTGGGGGGGGGGTTGTGTTTTTTTTGGTGGGTTTTTTTTTTTTTTTTGTTTTTTTCTTTGTTTTTTTGTGGGTTGGGGGGTTTTTTTTTTTTTTTTTTTTGGGTTTTTTTTTTTTCTTGGTTTTTTTTTTTTTTTTTGTTGGTTTGGGTTTTTTTGGTTTGGTTGGTTTTTCTTTTTTTTTTTGTTTTTTGGTTTGGTTTTTTTTTTTTTTTGTTGGGGTTTTTTGGTTTCCCCTATACTTGGCCAGATGTGGTACTCCCTTCTCCTTTTTTCCAGTCCTTCCCGTCCTGTGCTTTTGTCGCTCCCTAACTTGATTTTCCGCTTTTCCGGTATGCCATCTTTATTTGGACCCCTCTCATTGTGACCCTGTATCTCGTTCCTTGAAACCTTTCTTTCAAACTGCCAGATGCCTTCTAATTACCTCAACCTTGTTTGAGTCTTTCCCCTATTAAATTTCTTCTTTTTTTCTTTTCTCCTTTTTTGGTTTAGTTTGGTCTCTTGTCCGGGAAACAGTACGTTTTTATCTAATCCATTTCCCCGCGTTCATGCCCCCCAGCGTTGAGAAGCCCCATTCTTAAGTACCCTCAACGGTACTTATCATGCCCTTTTGCGCCCCAGTTCGTGTTTTTCCCTTCCTAGAGAACTTGGGCTTACTTCTAATATTGCTCCTCTTCTCTAGGCAACCAAAGCTTCCCCCCTTTCGGACAATGAAGGTAGCTTGTTTCCGATTTCTCCTTCTTTCCGCATTTCCTAGAGCGTTCAAATAATTTTGCCGAGGACAGCCCCTTTTTTGTCTTCCGCCATTTCCCCCGCTATTCTTCCCTTAATAGATTCAGTCGGCGATACTCTGACCCTAATTCGCTTTCCCTTTTTGCCCCTCGTCCGTAACATTCGGCGCCTCTCTTCTTTTGTTTGTTCTATCGCTTTCTTCTTTTCTGTTCTTCCAGTGAATCTTCCCCCCCTTTCCTTTTTAGTTCTTTCTGAGAACTTAAACTTTTCGGCCTTTCCCTTTTTCGCTTTCCTCCCTTTCCTTCCAAGCGATCCCAGCCTTTCATAATTTTTTTCAGGCATCTCTCTTTCTTTTCCCTCCCTCCTTTTTTGTGTTCTTCGATGCTCCTAACAAATTTAGATTACACTTTACTCTTTCTCTCTTGTGCCCTCCGGCAGGCCATGCGCACGTCCCTTACCTACCAAATTTTCCCTTTCTCTTTCAACTCACTGCTCCGAATTTCACTTGTTTAAGATTTCACTTCCCTTCCCCCATCAGGCAGCCATCCCCTTCGAAAACCAAAGACTATCGCCTGCAACCTTTTTACTCCTTTTTGCACAATTGGTAAGCGAATTTCGTTT
>Ga0179593_1236253_pt1 | contig 11180 bp, 17 predicted proteins | sample CZODoug2_1_08_16_FD_185931 | JGI IMG/M metagenome (GOLD analysis project Ga0179593, IMG submission 185931) | Vadose zone soil fungal communities from Angelo Coast Range Reserve, California, USA - CZODoug2_1_08_16fungal (PacBio error correction) | ecosystem: Environmental > Terrestrial > Soil >... | reverse complement strand
TAGTTTTGGCCACCCCCCCCCGGTTAAAACCACCCACTAGTCTTTTCCAGTCTCCCCCGCTGATAGAAGAAATACAAAATTTCCACTTTTTCTGTACCCCGGGCTTTTACCGACGGTTTCCGGCCCTTCAGGCAAATATGCCCTTCCTTCCCTCTACTATGACCAAAACGGCATCCAGACCCCCCCGCTAAGACCCCACCATATCCCACCTTCCCCCCCCCCACCGACCACACCACACCCAGTCCCACCCGGAGGAGGTTGTTTGGTGTACTTCCTAGGACGCCCTTGGACTTCTTCACAAAAAAAACTGAATCTTCCCACTACTTTTTTTACGGACCACTTTTACCTTGTTCCCCCTCTTTCCTTCTCCTTCCCACCGACGCCCCCCCCCCCCTTCCCCCCCAAACCAACCCTCACTTTCACTATATAATTTCGTCTCTTCTTTTGCTATCCCCAAAACAGGAGACTAATCGTCGCCTCACGTGAAGGGAAACATCCCCCCATCCTTGGCCCCCCTCTTTGCACTGTTCAAATGGGGTGACGCGTTGCCCCCCCAAAGAAGTGAGATGGCAACGACCTTTCCTATGAAAGAGGCAACCCTTGTTCCCTTCCCCCACTTGAACTTTTCGAATCTGGAAGCCACCCCGTGATCATATTTTCCCCCACAGCATTTTCCCGTTCGCTCACTGCTTACCACACATTTCACACGACCCCAGCCACAAGTGGTCCCCACTTCAATAGTCCCTCCCTCTCAAAACGGAACCTTTGAACCCACTTGATTTGCCGTTTTGCAGGTACCTCGAAAAGATACAAACGACCTCTTGAAAACCAGACCCCCCCCCCACCAACCTGATCACTGGCTATTTTCCCCCCTTCCTTTTCACAAACCCTTCCCCTTCCTGGTCTCCCATGCATTATCGACACCAAGCCCTCAGATTCGGGAAAACGATACCTTAGCTAGATTACAAACTTTTTATCGGAAAAAATACAACCTCCTCCCCGAGTTCCTCCACCCCCCCCTGTACGAGTGACCCCCTTCAACCCCCCCCCACTTCATCCTTCCTTCCTCCTTTCCCCTCCACTCCCTCAGAAAAGATCCCCCGAAAAAAGACCCCCCCCCACCCAAAACCAAACCCCCCCCTTTCCAACTCTGTTACCCCCCCCCAATCGGATGTATTCTCCCCCTGCCCCCTCCCCGGCGACAAAGATTCTCACCCCCCTCCCTCCCCCCTCTTTCCATATCCCCACAATACGTTGTTCAAGACAAACAGGCGTTAAGAACCCACCCAATGTCTGGTCGATTTTGCCCCTTCCTTATTCTGGTGAATGTTTCCCCCCAAGAAATCTGTTCTCTACAGAGGAGGGATACCTACACTCCCCTCCCTTCAAACACCCCTACCATTTTTTTTTTTCTGCGACCCACTATTCAGCTGCCCCCCGTCTTTGTCAGGGATCCCTTTGGGCGATCCTCCCTCCTCTTCTTAGACCAGCCCCCACCCCAGACCGCTTCTCCCCCCCACTGGTTTTACCGTATTTCTTCATTCCGTGACTCACCCATATTTAATTCTTAATGTTCGACCAAACTTCGAATTAAATGGGAATCAAACCACCAAAAAAAAGAGAGGACAACCCTACAAAACCCCCCCCCCCCCTTCCCCTTGATGACCTATAACGACACCCACTTTCCCGCTGACCCCCCACCCTACCTATTCTTCCTTTTTGTTCGGACATGGGAAGAACAATTCAGCTCGCCCCCCCTCTTTTTTGGCCTTAGACGTGTGGATGGGAGGAGTGACTTCCCTTGTGCCACTCCACACCAACACCTCCTGACCCCCCCCAGGGTGCACACAAGCTCCACCTCCCCCTTTTCTCTGTTGCAGCCCAGTTTTTTTTCTCTCCCCCGTAGGCGAATTTCACCGGATTTGGTCACTCTTGGAAGTCCGTTGTTTGCTGTTGCACTGTTATGGTTTACCATTCTCGGGGGCTTATAACCCCCTTCCCCCACTTGCATGAGGTTTTGCTTTATTTTTCTGGGCCCTCCCCTTCCCCAACCTTCAGGAGGGGGATTAGTTATTTTTTTTGACCTTCCCTTGCCCCCTCGCATTCATGCGTGATGCTGGACCTCACAGTTTTTTTTTCTCCCTTTTGAAAACTACCCCAACTTTACCCCAATTCGTCTCCCCTTCCCACAGGTGGGTTCTCAGTACCCCCCCCCTTCCCTTTTTTTTGTCCGTTGTCGGTTTCCTCGTCGTCTTACCTACTGTCATATTTGTCCTTACCCCCTTTTTTCCTACATACTGTACAAGTTGAGTTAGTGTGGTCTTACAGCTTTCATGTCTGTGATCGCCGACGACTTTTTACTCCTTGGGAGGCACACCAGGATGGTTTGGCGTCCCGTTCCAGGACTCTTTTAAGCATCCTTTCACTGTGATCGGTCGCCGCTGAGTTCCGGTCGCATGCGTGTGAATATAATTTCCCTCCTACTATGTCGTTCGCTTCCCCCACCCCTCCTCTTTCTGCCATGCTCGCTGATGCCCGTTACAGAGTCTGGCTCCTGATTTTTCCTTCCCCCTATGTGGGCTAGTCCGTCCCGTGACTCCCTCTTTTCTGTTGGTGTAACTAGATGGATCTCCAGCACACAGTTCTACCGTGTCTGGCGAGCGAAGGGCTGGTTTGAGAAGAACACCATCTTTTTCTGGGTAGACCTCACCCACTTTCACTACAGTGAACCGTTGCCGTGAGTCCGTTGTGACGTGCCTTCTATTCCCCTCTTTTTTTCCACCTCCTCCTCTTGCACTCGCCATTACTTTTTCAAACATACCGTTATAGCGAAGTTTTTGTCCCCCTTGGGCTAGTACCCCTCATCCGTTGGGTTCCCGTCCTGGATTTGCATCCCCTACCTATCTGAACCTTTGATTCGTTTGCACGTTCCACCAATACTTTGTGTTTTTCCAATCTCTTCGTGCCAACTTTTTTACTTGTTACCATGTGACTGCATCCGTTGCTGCTTTTTGCAACACGTTGTATTGCCCTCTCCCTCATACTTCCGTGACTCTAGGTGGAGGGAGTATCACCACAATTGTCCCGTGCCCCACGGAGTGATTGCCCGCCCAGTGCTCTTCTGTCCCCCCCCCGCCCTCGTCTCTTGCTCAGATGAAAAGCCAAACCAGTTGTTTTTTTTGATCAACAGTGTCTAGTCTGTTCGCGTGCGCCGGCTCCCCGTTCCCCCCCCTACATTATGTGTGCCATTTACTATTTGCGGGCCCCCCCCCATTTCGGCCTTTCCCCCCGTTACCCCTAGGTGGTATCTTGTGACCCTTCGTTTCGTCCACCATTGAGTTCCATGGCTTTTGCGTCCTGGTCCTTCTTGGCCCTGGGAAATAATCCTCTCCCTTGATTCCATTTCCCCCTTTCTTCCCCGCGAAGGCAACATTAGGACCTCGTTTCCCAAGCTCTGTACACAGTAAATAAACCTGTGGATGGACTGACTGACCCAGTTCACGAAACAACCTTGTCGACACCTTCACCCCCCTTTTTTTGGCGTTTCCCATAGCTGATTTGCCTTGTTTTTTGATTCGATTTTGGCATTGTTCTCCCCCCTTTACAGTTTACCGTTTTTTCGGTATTGCTTTTCTTATCCCACTTCTTCCACTTAATGAGTGGTGGGTTCCCATTTCCCCTTTCATGCCCAATGGAAGTCCTTTCCCTCCCCCCCAGTGTCACCAGCAAACCAAAAACCCAACTCCCCCAGGCTCTCCAAGCCAGCCCGTTTTTTGTACGTCCCCTACTGGCTTTCAGCTATCGGCAGACCATGCCCATCATCGTAAAACCCCAATAGTGATTTCCATAGTCCCCTTTTCTTTGTCTGATAAAATTAATTATCTTCATTGGAGGTTCCCTGATGTCTACCGTGTTAAACAATACCTCTTATCCATTCCTTCCTTATAGCTTCTCTCACCAGTGCCCCTTTTTTCTTGCGAGTTTACTTGCTTTTAGCTATTCTGCCCATATCGTTAAGTTGGAGTCATTTATGTGTGAGCGTGTACCTCGGTGCAGTGTTACCTCACTTCTGGTCTTTTTCATGTTTCTCCCTCTCTTTTAACGACGTTCTCAGTCTTGAACATCTCTCCCCTTAGCCTCCCTCCCCCCCATGGGACCTTGTTTCGTCCCCGCCCCTTGATATTTATGCTTGTCGCTTGGCCCTTTGAATCACCCCCACGTAAGGTTCTTCTTGCTAGTTTTTGTTTTTTTTTTCCCCTTGATTTGGGCGTGGCGCCGACTCGGTTTGTTCGAGGCTGAACGCTTTTCATTTCCCCCCCCTTCCTTCCCCCCCTGAACATCAACGGGATCAATTGGACAAGTCTTTGCAATTGACCCGCGTGAGTATGGACATTATGTTTATGACTTTTCCCTGTTCTGTTTTTTCCCCTCTTTTCCAACAACTTCACGGGTTGCTGGCTTTCCTTTTTCTCCACTCTTCACCCCTTAGGTCAATGCCCTTTCAGTTTTTTTGCCTTTGCAGCCAGGAGTTCAACTTGTGCCAATGCACGGGTCCCACCTTTTCGCCCCTTTGGTTAATCAAGGGTTTCGGCTTAGACCTTTCTTTGGTTAACCCCCCTACTCTCTTTGATGGGCCTGGATTCTACCAAGTGAGATCAAACTTCCCCACCCGTTTTATTTTGATCGCCGTCGTTGTCTTTGCGGACTTGGGTCCAAGGATGTCCGCTTCCCTTTCCGAGGGGTTTGGCTTTTTTGACGTAGTTCCTTCCGCACAGCGGGCTCTGTGATCATTAGTACGTACGCCTTTTTCACTTTCACTCATAGTATTCGGGTGATTACACGCTTAGTAGGGAGACATTGTGCCCCTGTTCTTATTTTCGGAGGCATGCTCTTCTTTTCCACCTTGGCCCTATCCCGCTGTCCCTTTTTTTTTCCCTCGTCATCCCGTTCCTGACTGAGGTTTTCGCGTGTTTTTGGGCCGATGATACTGCACCAATGATCAGTTTTCTTTTTTCTGCCCCTCTCCTATTTCTACCCGATTCACGTCTCTTCCCTTTTTTTGATGACGGCCCTCCGTTTTCCCCTCCCAGCTCTTTCCCTTCGCCTGTTTGCTTGGTGAACTGGACCCCGCCGACGGAAGCTCCTCCTTGCGTGACCCGGGTGTTCCCTTTCGGGACTGATCGTGTGATCTTCTCCTTTTTTTTTAGTCTGGTACGTACCACCACCCCGGAGTTGATCTCCCCACCTTTCTTTCTCTCCACCCTCTTTACTTCTTACTTCCCCCGGTAATGTTGACCCTACCAGTCACCGAGGTTGCTTATAAATGCTCGCCGATCGACAGTTCCCCCCCCCATCGGACTTCGTACCCCACTCGTTTCTTTTTCCCCCCTCCTTCCATCAGGCGCGCCAAGGTCATGGGTTTGAGCCGGCTTTCGTTTTTGTTTCCTTTTTTCCCTTATTCAGTCCCTTTTGCGCCAGCTGTGGAGTCAAGTACTGGTCTGCAACCACCCCCAGAACGTGTGCCACCCAAGCTGGTTTTCCGTCAATGGATGGCGTTCTGTAGGATCTCCTTCTTCTTACTGTTTTTCACGCTGTCTTCCAGTGTTCTTGTTGCTGGGCTCCACCTTGCCTTCCAGTGGCCCGCTATCAGGTTTTCCCAGGAGTATTTTTACCCAACGCGGTTTTTAAAGTTGTTGCCGTTTTTGGACTGATTTCTACCTCTTCTCTATTCTCCTCTTCCAGTGTTGTTGTGGTTTTTCTCTCGGATGTCATTCTCGTTAACCCCCAAAATACAAGCCCCCTGTCCCTCTTTTCTTCCCCCCCTTTCTTCGTTGTTGCCTGGAAATTTTTGGCCGCCCTGCGCCCTTTGTCATTTTCTTTCCCTTGCAATCGCCGGTGATCATCACGGAAGTGGGTTAATTCACCCCAGGTAGCTCCAATCCTCGTGTTGACTCTCTCCGTCCCCCCTTTTAGTAGCGATTTCCCCTTTTATGCGCCTGTGCGTATCGACCTGATAAAAACTTTTCCATCTTGCAGTTGCACAAACAGTTCGCCCCCCTGTTCCACCTCGGGCACCCCCCCCCCAATTCTTTTTGGCCGCTCGGCTTTCCTCTTTCTCACCGTTGTGTTTCCTTCAACTCTTATGTTTCTGTTTCCCCTTCCGGGAGATCTTCTGCCTCTGTATTCAAACGTTGTAGGTCCCCCATAAAGGACTTTAAGCACTTCCGCTTTTTACTCTTTAAGATTGTTTGGGGCTATTTGCTTCCTTTCTCTCCTGGTGTTGACCCACAACTCTCTGATTCCCTTGTAGATTCCCCCCCTGCTCATTTTCCGAACAGACACACACTCACCATGAGTTAGGTGATTACCTTGGTCGTCCCTTCCCACCAAATTAGGAGCCATGCTGACCTTCCCTGCTTTTTTTTTTGTTTTTTCCAGATACCCCCATTCTTTGATTTTCAAAGTTCCACCAACCGTGTGTTTCCCAGATTGGAATACGGGCTGATCGGTTTCTGATTTTGAAGGAAGGGTGAGTTAGGTCCATTCTTTTCCTTTTCTCTAATTCGTTTGCCTGCCGAGGTCCCCCTCATCCAGTGCCTGTTTTTCTGTCTTTTCTTTTACCACCTTAGGCCTTCCCTCTTTGATATTTCACAGTCTTAGAGCCAGCTCTGGCCGCCTGATTCCCAAAACTTTCCCGAAAGGGAGTTAGCAGGGCACGGCCCACCGTGATCTCCGCCATCGATGATTACCTTTTGATCACTTTTTCTTCTTCTCAAGCGCCGTTCGTGCGTACTATTTTAAATTCCCCCCCAATTTGCCCAGCCCCGTGTATTAGTTTTCTGACTTTTCTGGCCCCCCCCAGCTTTGGACCCCAGTCCCCTAACAATGGCAGAGTTTTGTAATCCTTCGCACCAGGCATCCCCCATTCGGGCTTTGTTCGGCCTGTGTAATAACTTTCTTTACCGTATCAACCATTGGTGGCTTTTTATTCCCAGTTTCTTCATTTCTTCTTTGCTTGACTGCTTCTCTGGACTAGTAATGTTTGCCCATTTTGAGGCGCTAGACAATTGAATGTGTGTTGTACCTTCACTCCCCCTTTTCCCCATTTCTTCCCTGGTTCCCGTTTTTCTTCCGGTTTCCACTTTCCGAGGTCCTTTCTCCCACCCTAGTCTGTTTTTTGCGGTTGGTCTTGCCCACCGTTCCTTTTATCATCGACCACACCTTGGTCCTTCGGTACCGTTTCTCGCAGCCCCTCCTTTCATTTTTCCAGCACGGAGGCCACCTTACGGTTACCCCCCGTTCCCACGGCCCTTCCTCAATGAGTTTAAAGACCAGGTTTGAGGCTGTTCGAAACCACGCGTCCCTTAGTTTCTTCCCTCTGATTTCCCGTGTCAACGCCTGCACCTTTCCGCTTTGACCCCATTAAATGTACTCAGACCCCCCCTTTTACCATTTGGAACCAACTCCAACAAGGCTTCAACTTTCCGAGGGTCAAGTGCAATCCCATTTCCTTCTCTCCCCTTTTTACTATGTGCATTTTTTAACCCTCCCTAAGAAAGAAAACCCTGCATTTTGTATTCTGCCCGAGACCGAATTAACTTCATTTGAAAACTCATTTTTTTTCAAAAGGTCCATTCCCCCCAACATTCACTGACAGGAGGAATTTTTTATCCACCACACACCACTTTTTGTGCGTTTTCCTTACTGTCTCTTTTTTCCACTCTATGGAGGGTTTTGCTGTTCCTAAGGTGCTTCCCAACACCCCCCTTTCCCCCATATTTGAATCCAAACCCCAAAAGTGCTTGTTTAGTCCCTATGGGAGTGGTTTTCCCTTTTTTTTTCCCACTTGTTTTTTCTTTCCTTGGCACATGACGGTAAATAAAACCCCCCCTCTTTCCTTCCTTTCCTCATGATTTTTTTCTGCCACCGCAAATCCCGTTCCGTCCAAACCGGTTTTAATTGACCCCCCCTCCTTTTTGAAATGCGGACCCCCCCTTCCACCTAGACCCCACACCCAATATCCCGTCAGGCTATGTACCTACCCTCCCAACAACTTTTGCTGTTCGACCCTGTGGGTTTCCAAACATTTCTTTTCCTTTACTCCGGTCTTTACTGCCTCATGCTTGCCCGCGTCCGTCCTTTTGAACCTTCGCTTGGGTCTATCGTTTCCCTCATTAAAATGTACTCCCATTCTCGTTGCTACCTCCCAGCCCAGTGCCCGTACCCCTCCTTGTCCCCCGGACATCATTTCATTCACTTTTCTTCCCCTTCATGACCCCCCCAAGATTACCACGTGACTATTCTGGAAGGGTTTTCTTATTTTCAATGAATGTCGCCTAATCCCCACCCCGCTTTTTTTCCCTTTTTCCTTTCCCAACCTATCCCAAACATTTCTTCCACAAACTTTGGTTTTACTTTTGCTACGCTTTTTCGCTCGATGTACGATAGATGATTGGTCACAGCACGTGCTGTGCAACCATGTTGCTCCAACTGAACAGTTTTTGCCCTCCACCCCCTCCCTCCTGAATTATATTGCTATGTCGTGTTCGCCCCTCTAAGTTGCCCCCACTTTGATGCAGTCCCGTTCCGTGGTTTTAACTGTCTACGATCCTGGCACCCCACATTTTTTTCCCCCTTCAAGGTTTCGGTTTTTTGCATCCCTCTCCCAAGTCCCAGTCACGTGTCGAGCGACAACACCCACCCCATTGACATTCACGCTAACCGTATATGTACCGAGGGAGGACCCCTGGCGTGTGAATCCCTGTCATAATCACCGATGTTTCCCCAACCGTTTGTTTCTGTCTACTTCCTTCCCTGTCGCCCCCTGAGAATCTGGGCCGCTTTTCAATAAAGACCATGCCGCCACTCCTTCTACCCCACTTCATTGACTCCCTCCGGTGACCTGTCTTTCCTCTGTGTTAAAAATTTACTTTGATTACCCCCCCCTCCAGCCCGTCTTCAATGGCAGCAGGACCTGGTCTTTTGGGGGGTGGTGCTGTTTTTTCCCTTTCTCTCATCCCATCTTTCCCCACCCAGGTTTTACTTTCTTTCTCTCCATTTGTTGTTGAGGTCTCGGTGTCTCCGGTAGAAGCCCCCCCTACCCTACCACTTGTTTCCGGTGGCCCCCCCCCTCCACTGATGGATATACCGCCCTGTAGTATGCCACCTATGACTGTTTCCTCTTTTTCCCCCTCCCCCCCCCGTATCGTAGTTAACCTGCTGAAACACTAAAGTGTCCCCCCCTAGTCAGGATTCCAGTATACCCAACTCCGTTGTGAACTGTTCTGGTTCCGTTTTTTTAACCACAACCCTTCATGAGGATCTTGTTTGAGCATATAAGTTACTACAAAATATCCACCCTTCCTGTATTTTCTTTGTCTTTTCAGGGTTTCCGACCTCCTTCCTCCCAACACTCATGCACATTTTGTTCCAATGGTTCCACTGCCCCAAAGTTGAGAATGGTCATTACGGGCACCCCCCAGCACCATTTTCCACCTCCCTTTTTTCCATCCCCCTCCTTACTGTCGGTAGTCACACCCTTGGTCTCCCACGCTAAACTTCATTCTAGGTGGATGCTTTGGTGCCCCTTGGTTTTTTTGGGGGGGTTGTTTTAGGTTTCCCCATGCGGTCCCTTCATCCCCCCCTCGTTCTGTCCCCCTCCTGTTTGATTTTGTTCCTTATTTTTCTTCCTGTTCGAACCCCTCCCCTAGGCAGTTGTGTTGTTTTTTTCTGCCATTGGTTGTGCGTTCCTAGGGTCCTCATGCAAATTTTTTTTTTTTTTTTTTTTTCTCCCCCCTTTATTCTCTTGTTGGCGAAACCATATGTAAGCGAGGTCCCCTCCTGTGTAGCCCTTTTCCTAGTCCACTTCTCTTTTTTTTTTTTTTTTTGACATCTGGCTGAGGGTCTCCAGCCCGCCGGTTCCCCTTTTCCTTTCCGTTGTTTTGGCGTATTTGATCCGTGTTGCTGACACCCAAAAGTCTTAGGTGGGGGGCCTTTGCGTGCTTTCTAAGCCCCTCTCGTCTCTCAAGTTTTTTCCTTTTTCCTTTCTCCTTACCCCAAATGCGCCCGAAATGTTGTGGTGTTTTTGTGTTTTAGCCAGGCAACTTGTTTTTCCCCTGCCCGTATTTGAATCGTGTCCCTTTCGTTCCTTTTGCTTTCTTTCCTTCGTTATGTTCCGCTGTTTCTACCTCGCTTTTCCGTCGGGTTTTGCCTGTGCTGCTTTTTGTTTTTTTGGGAGTTTTGAAGCCTTGATTGGTTTTTCCGTTTTTCTGTTTTCCCCTGTGCTGGGCATATTGGTTTTTGTTTTGCGCTCACGATGTAATCGTTCTTCGCTACCCTGGCGCTGTTTTTGTTTTTCCCGTTGGCTGGCTCCTGACTGTCTTTGCTGAAACTTACCTTTTGGCAGTTTTTTCCCGCTGTTGATCCTCTGGGAGACTGTTGTTCGTTTGGGTTTCTGTTTCATCATATTTTTTCTAGTTTTCGCTTGCCTCCTTTGAGATTCTGTTTTAGATTTTCCCTTATCGTGACCCTTTATGGCGGATTTTTTGTTGGTAGGTTTAGGACCCATTTAAGACGTTGGTTTATATTTATGTGTTTTTGTGATGCCTCCTTCATGTTCTCTGTCTTCTTTTTTCCCCATCTTCATATTGATATTGTTCGGGGACCCCTTACTCCGTGTTTCCACTTGCACCCCTTTTGTCCCTGTGCTTCCCCTTTTCTTTCTTGTGTGTTTTCTCCGTATTTCTTTCTAGCGGGAGATGATTTAGTTATCTGCATTCTCACACCTAGTGCCCTTTTGTTGTTTTTGTTTTTTTTCTGGTTTTGTAGCTGTTCTAGAAGGCAACGAGTTTCAATTGAAACTTTGGCCGACCGGTTAGAATTTATTCGGTTGGTCACCGAGTTCTGTTTACAGTGCAAGGTACACCTATACCTCTCACTATGTAGTCCATTGGGTGTTGTCCCGTTTGCTGTGTCCGTTCTATTTGGGTCTTCGTTTTTTCTTTTTGGTTTTCCCCCTGTTTATTGTTTATGTACAGATTTTTCATTTTTCCCTTAAAGTCCTGAAGCTCTTTCCGCACCTTTACGTTACGCTTGTTTTCGTTTTGTATTCGTCTATAGATTTTGTCTGGGTCTGTTTACCTGTCCGTTAATTACGGTGGTTCCCCATTTTCCCCTCTCCT
>Ga0179593_1759831_pt1 | contig 11181 bp, 12 predicted proteins | sample CZODoug2_1_08_16_FD_185931 | JGI IMG/M metagenome (GOLD analysis project Ga0179593, IMG submission 185931) | Vadose zone soil fungal communities from Angelo Coast Range Reserve, California, USA - CZODoug2_1_08_16fungal (PacBio error correction) | ecosystem: Environmental > Terrestrial > Soil >... | reverse complement strand
TTTCCTTCCTTCCCTTTGTTCTGAGAGCAGAAAATGAATTTGGAGAGTGTCCCCCTTTTTTCCTTTGAGGCGTGTGAATGCAATAGGGTGATGTTCCATACCCCCCAGATTCCAATTCCTACTTGCTCTCTCCCCCCCCCGCCTCCCGCGTAGGACGGCGAGGGAGACGTCAGCCGGGATGTGGTAGTACGTCTCCCCTTTTTTCCCTCCCTTTTAAACACTACGCCGGTCCCCCGCATTTTTTTTTTGGCCATGTTCGCCCACAGTGAGGAAGGGCGTGGGGCCTCCCCCCTTTTCGCAAAACCGGAGGACAAGTTGGCTTTTTCAGCATTCCCTGCAAAGTCGGGGCCGCCTCCTTCAAACGAAAAGTCTCTCAACCACGACGGGGGAATCGCCCACCTCTTTTTTTTTTTTGAAGTAGCTGCAAACTCCGTTCCCTTTTGCGGGGCCCATTCCCCCCCTGTGGTGAATGAGGAGCACTCTCCCCCCCCTTTCTCCCGCCACCGGCCGGCTCGTGCCCCTTCGAATTCCTGGGAGAAAACCTTGCTTTTTGCTTGTCCCGGATCGAAGGCTGTTTCTTTCTTCTCTTCCTTTTTCCTTCCTTGCAAATCTACTTGCCGCAGTTCTTTCCCTTCCCTCCCTGCCGCGACTCGAGATACGTGATATCACTGTTGCGCTTTTTGATCGGGGAAATGCCCTACCCCCCCCTCCAGTTCCCATCGAAACTTTCCCCCCTTCCCTCCCCGTCACGCGAGCCATTCCCTTCCTTTCTTTTTCGACGAGGCATAGTGTTTAAGGCATGTCGTGCTACCTTCCTTTCCTTCGGACCCCCGGAGTCTAGTGTATGTCTGTTTCTTTTGCGAGGGGGGCCCGGGAGAAAGACGTCTCCCCCTTCTATGATTCGAATCCGTCCATCCCTCCCTAACATGAAAAAGGTAGTGCCGGCTGTGCTTTCCCCGAAAAGGCCATTTTCAGGTTATGTGACATTTTACGGGAAGTGATGGACGATGAATTTTTTTCTTTTCTCCTTTTCCTTTTTCCTTTCTTTTTTCTCCGAGGTGAAGAGACAACCGGCCACCATTCAGACGGGTTGACTCCTGCCTTCCTTTTTCAGGTCCTGGTGATCGTAAAGAGGCTTTCGGCCATCGACCCTCCCCTCCCCCCCCCCCCTTGGTTAAAAAACTCCGTTTTTCTCGCACTTCGGGAGGGATGCGGCCATTGTCCCTTTTTTTCATCTGCATCTCAAGGATTTCAGGCCTAATTCCTTTCCCTCTTCTCTCATTGAAACCTCGCCGCAGGCTGATCGACTCAAAAAGGGCGACATGTTTTCCTTCGCACAGCAATTAGGCCAGGTCCCCCCGCAAACCTTCCTTCCAACGAGCTGATGGATTTCCTGCGGAAATAGAGAGCCCATGACTACTCTCCCCCTTTTCTCAGGAGTGGACCGGGCTCCCCTAAGGCAGGGAAAGTCGCTGCTCGACGTCGAGGGAAGTCCCTTTCCTCTGTGGGTCGGTCGGTTCCTGAGGCGAAGGCGGAGCCCGTAGGCGCGTCACCTTATGTTGCAAAAGAGGCTGGGCGGGGCCCTTCTTTTTTTTTTTGTCCTTCGTCGGGCCGTTGTCGCTCTTTCCCTGCTGCGCCGGATCTCGAGAACGACGCCCGCCGATCGTTTCCTTCCTTCGACGGCGAACACAGGGGCGGCGGATCTGGTCTTCCAGCAGCATGGGCCCCGTTCCCCCGAGGCGAAAGGAGCTCTTTTCTTTCTTCTCGACGATTAGAGAAGAAAACGCCTTGTTTTTTTCTTCCATTAGGCAGCATTGAGGAGGCCTCCTTTTTCCCAATTCCTTTTTCGAGAATGACGAGGCGATTTCGTAAAAGGGGCGGCAAATCGGACCACGTCAGTTCCCCCTCTTTTTTTTTTTTTGTCGGACCTTTTCATGGACCGTGCTGGTGATCCACTCTGCTTTCCCTGCGATTGAGGATTCGACAGGGCCCCTCTTTTCCCCCTTTTCCTCCGCAGTCGGTGAACCTCTCAGCCCCTTTTTTTTCTTTTCTTTGTACAAGGAATAGAACGGCTGTGCTCAGATTTTTTTCTGTAGGGAATGACGGACTCCCCTCTTTTTTTTCCTTTCCCCTTTTTTTTTGATAGTATCTTTAAATTCCTACATTCTTCCGATTCCTGCGCACAGCAGTCGATGCGCTTGTTCCCCAGTAGTGATTGAGGCCGGGTCCTCTTTTTTCTTATACTCTGAATAGGGCTTTCCCTCTTCTGTTCGAGGACATTCCGTGATCTTTCCCATGTGGAAAGGGTCCATGCCGTCTTTTGGTTTTTTGTTCCCGCGCACCCCCTTGTCGAATTTTCCTGACAATCCGACGAAGCTTCCCCCCTCCCCAAAGGAATTGTCGGGGAAGCAAGCCTTCTTTTTCCTTTTCCCCCGATGCGGCATGCAAAAAGGCAGTTTTTCTTTCCCTGAAATTGTTCGCCCCTTCTTTTTCCGCCGTTTCGTTTTTTCCCCCCCCATGGCTGCTGGCCGAAACGGAATCGGGCTTTGTCAGAAGTAGTAGTTCCGTGACTCAATGACCGTCCCCTTTCCTTGCGTCGTTGCTCCTCTCTCCCCCTGAGAACTGCGCGCCTCCTCGTCGAGAAAAAACGGCTTCGACCTCTCTCCCCTGCCGCAAGGCCGGGGCGTTTTGGCTTCCCCACCCTTTTGCGAGGCTACGGGGAGCAGCCCGGCCGGAACGTGGGAGGGAATTCCCCTCCTTCCCCCCCCCCCCTTCCTGGGGGGGGTTTGTCTTCTTCCTTCGTACTTCTTCTTCTCTCCTGAGAGTGGGCATGCCTTCCTTTTTCGTTCAGCGGGGAAGGCTTTTTTCTTCAGGGGTTGGACTTCGGTCATGTGGCTTCCCCCGGCGGGCAGGAGCGAGGGGGTGTCTTTTTTTTTCTCATGCCTGGACCAAACTCTGGCAGGCTGGATTGGCCCTGAGCATGGGACTTTCTTTGGCTTTTTCCTTACCGTGGGAACCATCGCGCATTAGACTAGATCTCCCCCTTTAGATTGAAATTAGGATGTGAAACCTTTCTTTTTCTTTTTTTCTCAGTACTTCATATCCCCCCTCAACGGAGTGGAGAAATCCTAGTACCCCCTCAGGGGAGGAGAGGGAGGGCGTTTTTCTTTCCACTAGTCTGTTTATGGTCCCCCTTTGTGCTGGCCTGAAAGCCCTCCTTTTTTTTCTCTCTCCCCCCCGGACTCCACCGTTGGCTTTTTTTTCGTTGGCAATTTCCGAAGAGGGGGTAGGAAATTGAGGTTTGGCCCCTTTCTCCCACTCCGGTGCGGGCTCAGTTCGCGGATGTCTGTTAGAGGCGCCACGGTCTCTCTCCGGCAGAGTCACTTCTCCCTCCTGAAAGGAGTTTCATGTCGACCCCTTTTCGGGGCAAGGGGTCGAATTCGATCCCCTAGACGAGGGAGCGCTATCTCCCTTCCCCCCTTGAGTTGCGTGGACTTGCCCTCCCCCCGAAGGTAGGATCGGGCGGTCTTTTCACTGACTGACTATGCATAGTTAGAACGACCGTCGTTTTTTTTCTTTTCCGGACAGTGATGAAGGGATTGGCGCGTGTTCCTTTTGGGATCTGTAGGCGGATCAGTTAGATGGTGGTATATTTCGGAGGTGTCGTCGGGGGCCTCTCTGAGGGCCAGGGAAGGCCGCTCTCTGGTCGAGCTGTATTCCTTTCGGTACGGGGGAGATTTTCCCCGCAATTGAGGCCCTGTGGGTCCTCTTTTTTTCCCTAGGAGCTGGTTCAAGCACCGCTAGATACCGCGCACGCCCCTCCCCCAATGGTTTTAGGAATCTATGGGCCGCCCCCGGAAAGGAGGCTCAGATGTTGTTTGCCTTTTATTCACAACCCCTCCCCTACTCCTCTTCTTCATGGCTCGGTTCTGTACACGCCCCCCAGCGTTTGAGGAGATCTTCAACCCCTCCCCTTCTTTTCGGAAGTTGAGAGGCCCCTCTTTTCGGACGGGACGGCAAAGTGGCGCGGACTTCCTTTTTTTTTGCGGCGGCGACTTTTTCCCTTTTCCCCTGCGGAAAAGACACCCCCCTTTTGTGGTGGGAGCGGGACTTCAATTGCGGTTTCCTTCACTTTTTTCTTTTTTTTTGCGACGGCGAGCGGCCCCTTCTCCGGGAACAGCGGGGGAAAAGGCGACTGTGGTGCCCTTTTGGAGGACCGTACGGGGAAAAAATCACGGCTGACTTTCCTTTTCCTCTTCCTCCTCTTCGCGTTGTTTGGGCCCCAGCGTTGTCCTTTTTTTCCCCATGGGAGTCGTCTTTTTTCCCCATCAACCCGAAGGGAAGCACACGCTCGCTGCTCCTTTAATTTCATGTGTGCGGCGGGACCTTGGTCCCCTTAGCTCGCGGGGGAAAAGCAGAGGCCGGGGCGTTTTTTTCCCTCTCTTTTCCTCTTCACTCGTTGTTGTTGTTTCTTCTTCCCACCCGGCCGGGCTATGATTTGTTCTTGCGAGCGCCAATTTCTTCCACCATCCAAGGGCGGCAGAGGAGCGTTTGGTTCTTTTTTTCTGGTTGGAACGACTCTCACCAGCTCCCCTTTTTTGGGGCGCCACCAAGCATAATCGCGTAGAACGCCCCCCCCCCCCTTTTGTCAGGCCGTGATGTTGTCGTCCTCCTTTTCCCCCTGTATTTCCAATGTCACCACCTGCGCCCTTTTTTTTCCGAGGGATCGCCATTGTCGCCCAACCCCTTTTTTTCCCCCCCCGACATTGAAGGGCGCGCCCAACCTTTTTTTCCCTTGGTCGTGGCACCTCAAACGTAGTGCAACATGCACCTCCAAGTAGCGCTTTTGCCTTCCTCTTTTTTTTTTCCAAAGAAGGTCAGCCACGTCGGCAGCGCCCCTCTTTCCGGCATTATGGGCGTGTAGGGAAGAGGGCATTGGACCGTTGGCCTTTTTTTCTTTTCCCGCCGCCACTCGAAGAAGTCCGTTCGGCTGCTTTTTCCCCCGGGGTGCCATAGCAATCTTTGTTTTTTTCCATAAGAGTTGCGAGTGATAGAAAGGGCGGTGGCTTTCGCTTTGCGCCGGCCGCAGTGAGGGCAGGGCCGTCTCTCCTTTTTTTCTCCTCGATCTCTATTTTGCGCGGCGCCGGCCTTCCTCCCGACGCCCTCGACATAGAACCACCATCCGAAACTGGGCCCCTCTCTTGCAAAAGCGGCTCTCCCCTTTCTCCTAAACTTTCCCGCCATGCCCGGCGTTTCTTTATTCAGGCAGGGTCCGCCGGACAGCCACGGCCCTCCTTGAGAACGCTGTACAAAGAACCGCGATTTTCCTATAGCCGGCGGCCTTGATTCTCTCGAATTCGGGGAAGCCATCTGGTATTCCCTTGAACACGTTCTTGCAGCAGGGAGTCGATTCTTTTCCCTTTTTTCATGGGCCTTGATCGTGACATCCCCCCTTCCGTGGCTGGAACGATGAAGCCCGTCCCCGACCCAGAGAAATCATTTCTTCCCCTCGTTTTTATTTTTTTCCTTTTCCCCCCCCATCTGGTGACTCCAGACGCAGGAAGGTTCCTGGGTGATTCTTCCCTGCGGACAAAAGGATTGCCCGACCCCCCCCTCACGCAAGCCAGCCCGCCGGCGATTGGTTCTCTTGGATGCGCCAGCCGGGCGGGCTTCCCCTTTTCATCTTTTTGCCCCCATCTCCAGATTTTCCGGTCAGGCTCCTTCATGCCCAGCGACCGCAAGTTTTTCGAATTGGGCGGCGAAACGGTTAGGGAACATGTCTGGTTTCTTGCCAGGCGCAGCAAAAAGGCCCGCCAGGCCCGCGGTGTTAAATGCTGGCCGCCTCCTGTAGCCCCGTGCCGCGCAACTCTCCCTTCTTCCTCCCCGTTCGGCATCGCCGGCACGCGACCGGTCCTACCCTTTTTTCCTGGCAGGGCCAACGTCGCTTCCCTTTTCCTTAGTAGGCTTTTTTCTGTAGGTGTTCAGGCGGTGAACCTGGCGGCGAAGGGGAGCGCCCGTAAGTCTCTTTCCCCTTTTTTTTAGGCCTGGCGATTTTTTGCCCCCTTTTGCTGCGGAGAAGGAAGGCGGGTCGTTCGGTCCTGTCTCCCCTCCGGGGGAACGATTCTCCTTCCCCCAGGATCTCGCGCAAGGGGACGCGCCCCGACTTTTCTTCACCCTTCTTAATTTTTAGGTCCAAGGAACGACGCCTTGCGATTCAGGGTCTGCAAGCAGCATTTGCTTACATTAACGCCGCTTTCGAAGGCGAACTCGGAAGATTCGCGCAGAACCCGGGCGAATTCGGGAGGAAAGGCATTGTCTCTTCCCTCTTCAGAAAGGGCCTCTCCAGACAATTCCTTTTCCTCTTGGCCGCAGTGGCGATGTCGACCCTCACATAGAAAAACAGGGCATTCTCTTTCATTGAGGGAACGACCTTTTTGGACAGTGCTGGTGATACAAATCGAGTCCTTCTTCCCTCCCGGTATTCGAAAGAACGATCAGCGTATTTTCTTTTTTTCCGCCAAGTCGGCTGGACCTGCTTCCCTGTCGCATGGTTACCCTCCGGATGGGGAAGAAAAGGAATCGTCCCCGATCCCAAATTGCTGTCAGGAAATTGACCAGATCTTTGTTTTGTTGTTGTGAGGTGAGCGACTTTTTTTTTTTCCCCTTGGACGAAAAGCACGACCTTCTTTTTTCCTTCCTCGTCGATGCTCTGTTGGCCCCCCCCTTCCTTTGTTCGTTCTGAAGGAAGGGCAGCGACCCGCTGATTAGGGCTGTCGACACTTTTTCTTTCGAGGGTACATTTATTCACAGAAGAAAGCGCCCATTTCCGTTTGAAAGGGAGCATTTTCCCCCCCTTTCATGCCGGGTCGATGTGAACAGCCCTTGCCGACATAGATAGAACCTCCTAATCTTCCGTCACTCCCCATTGTAGGGGAAGCCGCAGGGGAGGCCGATGCGCCTTTCCCCCTGATTTCTTTTGAATAGTAGAACCGCCGTCGCCTCGTGATGTAAGATTTGCCCCCCCCTTTTTGTTGTGAAGCCCGTAAAATTCTTTTTTTCCGGGGCGCGTGGAGAAATCGTAGTTCCTTTTCCCCCCCCCCCCCCCCCTTAAGTCAGAACGATCGGTTGTTGAGTGCTCCCGAGGATTTACTGGCGCACCCCTGTCCCTTAAGAGGAGGCCTCAGTAGACAACGGCTCGGACTTCCTCACAACTCAGGCACAGTGCCTCCCCCGGTTTTTTAGGACCGCGAGCCGAACCCCGGGCGGCGTGTCTTGAAGTGGGCGTTTTCCAGTAAAGAAGGGGACACCCCCCCCTTCTGCTTCCTAGAAGGAGGACGGCCCTCTCCTTTCTGGACTCACTTTGGAGGCCATTTCGAGGGGCAGGAGATGGTTTCTCGCGATTGCGCTTTTTCCCTCGAGGTATGGGCAGCCATGGACAAAGACAGCAGGCTCGTGGTCCTTTTCGTGGGCATGTGTTGATGAGACTTTTTTCATGGAGTTCTCCCCATTGTCGACGTTTAGAGCCCCATCTCTTTCCCTCGTGCATCGAGGTTTTCGCGAGATGGACATTCGGCTGGACCTTTTGAAAAAGGGGACGCCCTCCCCCCCGGTGGCGCTTTTCCGGTCGGGAAAATAGGAAGGCGGGCCGTCGGTCTGGGCAATATTGTTGTCGAGGCCTTACCTTCCCCCTGAAGATATTCCCAAGGGGAACACCTTTCCTTCTCTTCTTCTTTCGGCTTGAGGATACGATTCCCCCTTTCGTTGACGCCGGGGTTCAGAATATGAAGGGGCTGCTTTTTCCCCTTCAAGTGATGGGCTTCCATTTTTTCATTTCTCGCGAGTGATTTTTTTTTGGCGGCCCATGGTCGTGGCGCAGTAATCGACTCCCTGCGGCCCCCCTTTTTTGACCAGGGGTTGGAAAAGTCCTTTCCCTTGGAGTAGGAATCCCGTCTTATTTTTTCCGAGACGGGAGGCGCCGTCTCTTTGCACTAGGGGGAGTTCTTTTCCCATCTTAAGGAGAGAATTTCTTCTTTTTCGTTTGGCTGTAGGCGACCATTGCAATGACTATGCAATGTCTGGTCCTTTTTTGGGAAAGGGAGGAAAGTGCTTTCCCTTGATGGTAGCGGGCGGGCCAGTTTTTCCTTCAAATTGAAAAGTAGATGGTTTTTCCCTTTTTCCCTGTTCCAGAGTTGGCGTCGCGGGCAAGGTGGCCCCGAGCCCTCCTTTCCAATTGCCTTCCGGAAGCAGAGACAGGAACTTTATCGAGTCCGGGCCGTATTCTCCAGGGCAAGTTTCCCCGCACCGCACTGCGGCCCTTAGATGGTGGAGGCGAAAGCAACCGCCTTCCTCCTGCAGCGGCAAGGTCGCCCCTTTCTCCTCTTGGGGGGGGGTTTGGGGGGGGGGGGGGGTGGTTTTTGTCTTGCGCGACCGGCGGGATCGATGGCGGGGCTCTCTACGGCGGGCATGAAGGATAGACCACGGCCTATGCCTTGCTTTTCTTCCCCTCTTCTTTCCCCCTAGGTTCGATTCTTCGGTTTTTCGAGGACGGACGGGCAACTTTTCCTTCCTTTTTCCGTGGATTGTGCACAGACGTTGCGGCCCCGTTTGATAGCCTGCGAAAAAGCCATGGCCCTTTGGCGCAGAATTCAATGTCTGTCCCTCTCCCCGGCGCCCAAGGTTGGGCGAATCCCCCCTTCGGCCAGGGAGACCAATTTCCTTTTTTTTTTTTCCCGGGCAATACAGGCTGGGAGAGTACGCACCCCCCCTCCCTCTGGAATAATCTTATACGCGAAGGTCTCTTTCTTTGACTTCGCAGTTCGGAATGGAGGGAGCTTTTCACACCATCACCCGAGGACAGCACACGCTTCGTCTTCTCCCTTGTGCGGGTGAGCCGGCCATTTTTTTCTTTTTGCGCTCGCAGACAACCTCGGGTGTATGGGTAAACTTCCCCCTTCCTTCCTCTCTATTTTCCAATCCTCCGTTGTTGTTCTTTTCTCTTTCCCCTAGGTTCCGTTTTTACCAAAGACGACTCTGCTTTGTCTTTTTGAAGAGTGTACCCAATGTAAGAGCACCATCAAGGTCTCTTCTCTTTTTTCCTTCGGGTTCTGTTCACAGACTCTCACCTCTCCCCTCTTTTCAAAGCTGGGGCGAAAAAACAAGCTCCTCGCGGTAAGGCCCCCGTCAGGGCCGTGATGTGTCTTCTCTCCCCCCCAGACCTCATGCCAGGTTCACCCCTTTTCTTTCATTGGTCTCGGCGGAGGGAGCTCGCCATGTTCGTCCCCCTCCCCCCGGGCGTGGACGGGAACCGTCAACATTTTACCTTCTTTTCCCCCAGTACTGCTTTTCGCAGGCTCCGGACCGCAACGTCGTGAAACATGCACTAAGTTTCTCTCTTTTTGCCGTCAGCATTTTCCTAACACAGACGTGGCCTCGCCCCTTCCGAGGTTGACTGATCAGCCGAAAGCCGGCATAGGGCGTGTCCCTCCCTCGTTTGTTGGATGAGAGCATAGACGCCATCGGAGCCTTTCTTTCCTCGGACTGGGTCCCAGGGTTGGCCCTCCCCCCTTCCCCTTTGCCAGGCTGGCATAGGGAGTGGCGCGGATCTCTCCCAGCTCCGGAGGGGAAAGAGGGGCCGGCCGCCCCCTTTTTTCCTTTCCTGGGATCTCCCCGAATCGGCACTCCTCGAGATAGCATTCTGGCGCGGGCGGCTTTGGCTCGGGGAAAAATGAACGACGCCTCGCCATCTCCCCCCCCCTTTCGAACTGGTGCCAAAGGTGAGTCGCGCCCCTCCCTTTTTTTGGGCCCATCCCGGGGCAAAAGAACTCCGCCATGCCCCCCCTTTTCCATCGTCAGGAGGTAGAAGACAGCCCACGGGCCACTCCCCTTCCCCCCTTTTTCCCTCCCCCGCAGTGATTGGAGCGGGACGGCTTCCCCACGCCCGCAGAGGGGCGTCTTTCGGGCCAAATCGCCGATTCTCGAATTTCGACTCCCCCCCCCTTGAGTGCTTCCCAACCCCTGGTCTGCCCCCTTTTTTTGAAGCAGGGAGTCGAGGACCTTTTTTCTCCGCGCGACAGCAAATCGCGAACGACGTTTCTTTCTTTCCTTGCCCTCCACCGCGGTGCCCCCGACCCCTCGGAGGCCAACCACTCTCAGGCGGAAGATAGCCAAGACGGCATGACATTTCTTTTTCTTCGTAAAGGTGGCTTTCAGGCCATTTCCCTACACCTTGGAAAAAGCCTCCTCCCGGCGATGGGTCGGACCGGCACTTCGCTCTTTCCTTTTTCGACCTTGTCGGCGGGCTTCCCTCTTCATCCCCGATCCTTTTCTCATGTCCCAGGCGACCAGCAAGGGCGATCTCTTTTTCGAACTTTTTTTGCGCGAAAAACTTCTTTTTCATGTGCGCAAGGCCATTCTCCCAGCAAAACAGGGCCGCCAGCCCTTTCCCCCCCAAGATTCCTTTGTTCATTGCTGCCCTTTGCCGCGCAATCGCGTCCCATGGACAGCACCTTCTTCATCGCCCGGGGCCGCGACCGGTCCCCCCCGGAAGGCAGGCAACGTTTTCGAGAAGCAGACGATGTTCTGTTTCCTTTTTTTCCCAAGTTTGCGGCCACTCTTCTTGGGCGAGCAAGTAGCCGCGTTTTGTTGGCAAAAGAGGCTGCGGGTCCTTCTTCTTCTCTTAGGTTGTTTCTTCCCCCCTGTACGACGAAGATGTCCTTCCCTGCTGAGAAAGGATCTCGTGTCTCCTCAGCCCGAGGATCGGGTTTCTCTTTCCAACTACGATGCGGCGGACACGGCTCGATTCCGGTTTCCTTGGGCCCAGCTTAAAGCACGCCGCGCCTCTCCTCAGAGGCGCCCGATTCGCGCAGCCCCCTTGCGCATAGGGAGGCCCGGTCATGTTCCTTTCCGACAATTCCTTTTAGAGAATGGACGAGCGAGGCCCCTTTTTCTTTTTCGTAACCAGGCGGAAAATAGGACCCCCCTCCCTGCTTTTTCTGGGGCGGGGGAACGGGACCTAATGGGGGACCGTGCTGGTGTCTTCCCCCCTCTTTTCCTAGCACCACTGCGCGATGCTTCTCTCCATCGTATAGACGCACGTCTTGCTCAGGCACGCACGTTTTCCCCCCTGTAACCTCTGAATACGACGGCTGTTCTGGTCGCGGCAGGTTCGGGCTGCGTTCCCAG
>Ga0179593_1758408_pt1 | contig 11181 bp, 9 predicted proteins | sample CZODoug2_1_08_16_FD_185931 | JGI IMG/M metagenome (GOLD analysis project Ga0179593, IMG submission 185931) | Vadose zone soil fungal communities from Angelo Coast Range Reserve, California, USA - CZODoug2_1_08_16fungal (PacBio error correction) | ecosystem: Environmental > Terrestrial > Soil >... | reverse complement strand
AGTTCTAAAGGTGTCAGCGACTCTTATCCCCTGCACCAATTTTAAGTTGGGTTCCCCCAAAACGCACCGTCCTATGCTGCCGCTTTGTTCCCCCCCGGGCGCGCACGTCGGCGTCGGTTGGGCCTCCTACAGGATGTTGCCCTTTTTCCCCCGCCGCGCTCTGATAGATGGTGTACCGGTCGGTTTTGTCGCCCCCCCCCCCTTTCTAACCTCGATGGGTCGGAATGGTACTTTCCTGGGGGCCTCGGCCCTCCGCTCCCCAGTTCCAGGACAATCTTGGGGAGGAAATTTCAGCTGGGTTCGCGGCCTGATGGCAATGTGAGCCCCGTGACTTTTTCGGTTGTTCTGGCGCTTTTCTTTGATGGAAAATCCCGCTTGGCCGGCTAAATAGTTCGCCGTTTTTCAAAAGACCAGACCGGCCGGAGGGTTTCGGCCCCCAGTCGAGCTCCCCGGCAATTTTTGAGTCTGACGGGATTTCCGTCCCGGCGGGCCCGGTCCCAGGACCCAATCAGAAACTATTTGTAGGATACATGAATTTTTCCTCCAGTATTTTTCCTTAGGACCGAAGCTGACCCCTCCTTGGTCAATTTAAGGGACCGACCCAAATTCTGCAACCCATCCTCAATTGTTCAAAGGTAAGTGAGTACTATGGGGTAGACTTTAGGTTTCCTTTAGGGGAAACAGTATGATTACCCAATAGGAAGTCATGCCGTTCTCCACGCCGTCCTGTTCGGAGGCACTGGAAAGAGTCAGGAACAGCTCCAGGACCTTCGGCCACCGACGTCCGTGAATCCTGGCAACGCCGGCTACAACGAGTTTTCTGTAAAATCCAAGTAGGGAAAGCCTTTTCCGTTTTCCGATGGACTTTGCACCTAAGGGGTTTGACTCTACCATCCCGGCGTATCCTCACCATTGCAGGCCCCGCCCCCTTCCCCCCTGGTCCCGAGAAGGTATGCGTTTTTTCTTCAGTTCTTTTTCCCCTGCCCAGAGCTGAGCCTGTCACCTTCACCGTCGATTATCCTGAGCCCTGACTAGAGGTTTCCCGTCTCGGCACCTCAAAGTTCGTCATTGATGATGCTGCTGCTACTGACCCTTCGTTGCCAGTTGGCACTGGCCGGACACGACACCCCTTGGAGCTCTGATGTTCCTTTGTCCTCCTCTTGGCAAGAAGCGGGGAAGTTTGGGGCGGCTAACCCTGCTTTGTGTTTCAATTGGTTCTTCCCCTCCTCCGGTACAGACTAAGGACCCCCCCTGCCGGTGGTTTAACCGTGTCCGGGCTGTTTACCCACATTCCGGGCCCGCTTGTTTTTTTTTTTAAAAGCTGACAATAACCGGCCGCTTGTCGTATTGTCATCATGAAAGTCCTCCTCCAGTTCGGAAGCGTCCCCGCTTGCGGGGCGGCTGCTCCTGTGACAGAAAAGACGTGTCCCGGCCCTTTTTATTTTTCATAGAAGACTGTGATTTATTTTTGTTTTCCGTATACGCATTTCTCACATAAATTACACCTGTAAGACAAGGCACTGTTTGCGGGGACGGTTTTCGGTCCCCCCCTTGTGGATGATGTGGTTGAAGGTTTTCGCGCTCGAGTTTTGTTCCAAGTTACGGTAGAAATTTGCCAGAGTCGGACAGGTCCAAAAGGATTGAAAACTTGGACTCGCGAAAGTTCCAGGAAGGACTCTGCGTCCCTTGGGTGGACTGTCTCCTATATTCCTAAGCCCAGCTGTCGACCTGGCGTAACGCAGGATGTCTGAGCCAATGTTTGACCAGGGCGACGCCGCACAGCCGTCTTTCGGCGTATTGCGGTGGCTCAGATCGGCTTCATTTCCTTTCGCCGCCGAGTCGAGGACTTTTCCACGGCTTAGGGAATCCGGTTTTTCTTTTCGTTTGCTTGTGCCCCGTTTTCCCCGCCAGTCCCGTTTTTGCCGGTGGGCTGGGACCCGCCCCCTTTTCCCTAGGCCTTTGTTGGTGTTGACTCGGCGAAGTCAAGTCACTTACCCCCTTTTCCGGAAAGAGGCCCCTAGCAGGGGGGTTCGGTTCCGTCCCCGTCCTTGAGATATGACGAGTCTGCTTTCTGTCCCCCCGCGCCCCCCTTCGTCATTGCTCATCGGTGAACCCCCAGCCGCCCCCGTTTTACGTCCCCAGGATCGGCCAGTCCGGTCGGACCCACTTTTTTTTCCCTTGCCCCGCGTTCTCTTTCCCCGGACACTTCCTCTCCGACTTCAAGGCTCGAGTGAGTCCCCCTTGCATTTAGGGGTGTTGAACGAATAAACGAGCCGACAGGTGACGAAGGAACGTGTCTCCCCCGGAGTTTTAAGCCAGTGGACGGCTTGACCGTGAACGTTGCCCGGTTCATGTGGGTATTCGCGGCTGGGTTCCCTCTTGCGCTTTCTCGACGGTTGTTTTGGGGTTTTGGAATTTTGTATCCCCCTAGGAGAGTCCCCTAATGTATTGTTTTTTTCCACCTGATGAGGGAGTTTATTGAGTCGGAGGAAGGGATTTTGGCAGAGGTTCCTAGGGTTTTGGTGGGCTCTTGTGGTGGGGGGAGGGCTTGATGGTTACTCAGGACCGGCCTGGGGGGATGCGCCACTTACTTTCTTGGTTAGGGGTTTGTCGGGCGTCGTTCAGGAGGGGGGGGGCGATTCCTGCTCATGAGTTTTGTTGTAATTGAGCTCTTGTGTCCGGGCTGTTCCTTTCTTTTCCGGCTGGCGTTTTGAGAAGTTCCTGAAAGATGATATCTCCTTTCCTTCCCCCCCCCCCCCCAGTTTTTGTTGTTAGACTAAAGGAGTGAGGCCTAACATTCAGCGAGGGAGTTTCTCCCGGTGCCCCAAGAAAGTTTACTGCTGCAGGCCCACACCCGGAGTATACCTCTTGACCACGGATCGCCAAGCAATGACCTTTTCCGCCCCCCACCCCAGTCTGGAAAGTGGGGGGGCCCCGCGGCCGCTCGTCCCCCCCCCCCCTGAGGATGCTGGCCCCGTGTCCCAACACCGGCGGGCCTTCGCCCAGCCGGTTCCTTCCTTGTTCAATCATTCTTTCGATAGGGCCCAGTGACTGCAATCGTTTCCACCCACCACCCCCCCTTGCTCCTCCAGTCTCGTTTATTTCGTTAAAGTGCCTTTGCCCCGGGCAAAAGTGGACCTCGCCTTTTTGACCCCCCCTTTCTGGTCCGGCAGGAGGATCACTGTTCTTTTTTTCCCCCTTATGCTTTTCGCTTGACTTCGAACCCGGCCCCCCTTGCAGACGGAGACGCTGCGCCTGAGGTGGTTTGATAGAATATTTTATGTTTTCCCGCGGTTAAGGACCCCATACTTCCCTTCTCACCCGGGCCCCTTGTTTTTTTCTTTTGAGCATGCCTGTTCGGTTTAAGTTGACTGATCTTTATCCGGTCTTGGAAAAGAGGCAAGCGATCAACCGAACGTCCCCCATCATCTAGTTAACGGTGTGTTGGTCTTTAGTGGAATTCAGCCCCCAGAGTTCCTCTCACCCCAGCTCTTCTTGACGTCCGGCTTTGGAACACGGTTGGCTGGCGTTGGGATCGTCCAAAGCACGTACTACCTTTTAGCATTTCCCACTGGGCGTGTGTCTCGTCTCGGCGATGCCCGACAGGCTCTTTTGAATCGGGAATTCTTCCGGCTGGGGCTTCCCTCCCCCAGGCTCAGGGCGTATTGGTTTTTCAACCCAATTTTTTGGCTTCCCCATCAGTGGGAGACCCCGTTGATGGAACCGGGCTGCCGGTGTCCTTCCCCCCCCCTGTGAGGATAGCACCTTCCCGCAGGTACCTTTTTTCCCTGTTCCCCCCCGCTTGTTCCCAGGCGGTTCGTGACGTGGTCATCCGACTTGGCTGGGCTTTACCCTCCCGTTAACTTAGAGCCGGGTATCCCGGTGATTTTTTTTCGCTTTGCCTTTCCCCAATTTCAATCGTTTGGCAAAAGTCACTGGAGCACACGGTGCGGCTTTTTCCCCCCTGAACTTGCTGCGGAATCAACAATGTCGACGACCAAACACCTAAATGGACCGCGGCGACCCTACCGACAGGGAAAGTTCTTTTTCTTGCTGCGGAGTCAGCCTGCCCCCCCCCCTTCCGGATGGTAGAGTAGACTGCATTATCGTCACGCCGGAGGCTGTTATTTCCTTTTTTTTCCGGTGGGGGCCTTTTTTCGAGGACCGGCCTTTGGATTTGACGCGGTAAACCCGTTTAACGGCTGTCACCGAAGTCCCGCTTCTCCTAGGTGTCTGGGCAATAATGTGACAGAGTCTTTTCGTCCCCGGATTTGTTTTCGTCACCACCGGGGGGGGGGGGGTTGGGAAGGCACCGGACCTAGATGTAGGTTTTGTTCCTCGCCAAAGGAGGCACTTGGTTTTTAACACAAAGTAAAATCCACCATTGACTTTTGCCGCGTTCGTTTTTTTTGCCTTTCCAAAGACCGTGTATGGATTTGTTTCTCGGCGCAGTGTTTCGGGTGACCCGCTCATTCTCATAAGAGGCTCCTTGCTCAGCTCCACCTCCCTCCCTCTCCTTCTCACTTTTCCCTCTCCCTCTTTCCCCTCTTCCCCGTTTTTCCCCTTTCCCACCCCCCTCCCTATTTCTCTACGTCTCTTTCCTTATTTAATCCCTCCTCGTTCTTTCTTCTCTCCTCACCCCCATCTCCTTCCCCTTCCTCCCCTCACTCCCTCCCGTCTCCTCCCCCTTGCCGTTCCTTTCCCCTCTGGGCGTTTAAGTGAACCCCCCCTGGTAGGCTAATCGTTGCTGCCTTTAGCTGTTGTTCCATTCCGTCTTTCAATCGGCGTTAAGCGTGGTACCCTCCTGGTCCTAACAAGATAGGGTGTGTCTCGGTCTGTGGGCAGCCTTTATTCCCGCTCCGCTCCGTTATGTCCCATGCACGGGAAACGCTGATCACGTCTAGATTGTTCTTAAGTGCCCCAATGCGTTTTTTTTTTTTTCCTCGTTACGATTAGGAGAGCACGGACTGTGGAGCTTCCGTTGATTTGGACCGCCGTTGCTAGTTGACCCTTGGCCCCGGACAGGGTAAATGACCTCCTCTTCCTCTTGTTCCGGTTTTGCCCCCCCCCCCTTTGGTTCCTGAGGAATTGGATTGATTGGTCCTATTGTTGCGCTCGGCGTCCCCCGGGCGGATGTCTAAAAAGTTGAGCTTTTCGGGTATTTCCTTCCCGCGTGCGCCGGCCCACCAGCTTTTCCAGGGGGTGAATTTTTAGGTATCCAGGTGCCGCCGTGTCCGCTTTTCGGTTTCCCCCTCCGAGGGGGTGATTCAGGGCAGTTCAGGAGTTTCCTTTTTTGCCCTGGGCGAACACCGGGGTCATTGGACGGGATTTTTTTTTTTTCCCCCCATTACCCTGCGGTGGGCTTCCTCTGCTTACCTGGTCCTGAACAGTCCCTCCCCGCGTGGCAGGTTGAAAGCGCCATTGGCTCGGGAAGATTCGGAAAAACAAATTTCGGGGTCTAAACATCAGAGGTACGTCCTACCCCCCTTTTCCGGTAACACGTTCGAGAGTCGGCTCGTCAGTTTCTGGCCCTCCCGCACTTCCGTTGCGCCGACGTCGTCCGCACTTTTGATTCGGCGGCCGGTTAAACCTTCGTGTTTGCCCCCCCATGCTCAAGGATTTTAACCTTCCCCCCCTTCCTTCTTCTCTTTCCTTTATATCCGTTTTTTTTTTTGATCAGAGATTAGCGAACCGCTCCATTTTTTTTTCGTGGTAACCATGTTGGTTTCCCCCCCCATACTGTCCTTTTTTGATTTAGATGTTGCGCGCCAGGCTTCGGGCCGTTGGCCCGCCCAGTAAAACTTTCCGGGCCACGTTTTATTCGTTCCGCTTCGATGTGGTTTACCGGTACCCGACTGAACTCGATGTGTAAAATAACCAGGATAGATAACTGGTCCCACGTTTTTTCCTGGCTTCCGCCAGCCCCGTTGCCCAGCTTGGAGCAGATGCGGTGGCTCAGGTAAGGCTCCCTCAACCGCATGAGAAGACTTGCCTCTCCCGTCCTGACCAGTTTGCTTCCCTGGTCTCAGAAAATAAAAAACCCAATCCGTTTTTCTGGCCGGCTTCGCCCTCGTAGGCCCGCACACGGCTCGGATTGAAGGATGATTGACCCACTTGCTTCTTTTCCCCCCCCCCCTCTTGGAGGGACTAGGGCTCTCCAGCGAACTCCCCATACGCGCCCGTTCCCCAGGACCCCTTTGCGGCAGTTACAGCCGATTCCCCCTTAATGCCTCGACCATCAGCCGGGGCCGCCGGTTTTGAACCCTTTTTGTCGTGGCCTGCAAGAAGAATTTTCCCGGTCCGCGGACTTTTTTTTGATGGAGTTTCATTCGGGACACTGGAGTTTCGATCTAAACCTACCGTATCGTCCCCCCGGGTTCCCACCACGTCAAGTTCGGTCGGCGGCAGACTGATCCGGCTCATCCTGTACTGCACCTTTCTAGCGGTTTTTCCCAAACTCCGTTGCGAGGTTTTGCTTGTTTTGTTTTCTTGTGACCCGCGGCTTCCCACCGACGCAACCGAACCCCTTCTGTTATATTGACCCCAGGGAAAAAGTCTTGCCGCCTCCGTGCTATATGCCGAGATGCACCCAGGCTGCTCCCTGACTCGTAGCCTTGACCCCCCCCCAGGAACTTAGGCAAGGTCGTGAGTTTCCGGATCCAGGCTCCCTCAGGCTGCGATTGCGGCAGGTCCCCGCCCCGAGCAAGAAGGTACGAGCCCGACCTGCTACCAGAGGAGATTCCCTTCCAGGCAAGCAAACCGGGTTCGGGTCTTGATTTTACCCCTTTTTGACGCCCCGTCGTTTACTGTGCCAGGTGGTGTTCCCCAAACCACCCAGTATGCTGTAGGTTGTCCCCTTTTCTGTTTTGACCTGAGAGGGGGACAATGCGCTTCGAACACCCCGATTTTCCAGGGATGCCACACCCACTGCGGTCAGAAGAATGGTAGCGTGTGGACACTGTTTGCCCTTTTCGGTTCCTTTTTCGGAAAAACTTTTTACTTTCCGCTTGTCGACTCGGCACGGCCAACTGGTCAATTGGGTCGTCAGTTAGGCAAGAAGCCACGGTAGTGACGAAGCCGAGTCCCAGTCCCTCTGGGTCTGCTGCTAAGGGCCCACAGCTGCCCCCCCGGAAAATGGATGGCTCGCCGTTCGGTGTTATGGCGGCTTTTTTTTGGGCTGTCTACATTTTAGTCCCGAAGGACACGTTCCCGTCCGCTCAACAGTTTTGTTTTTCCAGGGGCCGGTTTCCCTTTGTTTTTCTGTGGTTTGCTGCTGCGGCATTTTCAGACCTCTGTCACCAAGAAAAGGATAGCCTTCACTATTTTTGGCCCCCCTCCCTAGCCGATGCTGAACCCCCACTGAGCGAACCAGTTCAGTTTTTTTACCGGGAAGAAGGCCCGCCTTCCCTTCTAAGAAAGCTTACCAGATCACACTAGATCAGGTTTTTTGAAAGAGAAGTTTTTTCCGGTCCGCTGACTCCTTTCGCAGAAACATCAGTTTGACAGTCTGTTTAAGATGGGGCCGCCTGCTCTTTTTCTGGTCCTATGCCAATCTGTGGAGGAACTACTTTTCCTGGGACGGTCTTAGCAGCTATCTCCCCATTCAAATTTACCTTTTGCGGTTGCATTGAACTCCCCTCGCTTGTTTTACGCCCAGCTGTCACGTCATGAATGCATTTTTCTTCCAGGGGGAGTTTTTTGTGGTCTTCATGAACTCGGCGACCGTTTCGTTAGGCCCCAGATAAAACCCTAGGGGGGTCTCCTTTTCGGTACCGACTTTTGTTTTTGATCTGAAGTCTTCCCCAGTACAAAAGAGCCCCATCCATGTTTGCTTGTTAACGGTGGTAACACCCCCCGCCCGGGCCTAACAGATTATCGTACTTGCGCCCCGGCGAGGGAAGGTTAGCTTGATTACAAGCCCCCCGGCTATCAGATCGTTCAGGGTTACCCTTCGGGGAAAGGGGCCCGATCCCTCCTATCCTTTTTAAGTCCCCGTGGAGATCACTCCCAGTTTTGCTTCCTATTTGGCCCGGCGTCCCCCCGGGCCGGCAGCTTTATGACCCTTTGCCGTAATGGCGCCCCTCTTCTTCTGGACCCCTTGATGCTTGTTTTCTCGCGGCCTTGGTGGTTGACGGCGGGTTTTCCAAACTAGGGGGCAGGTTCGTCCCCCCATTCGGTTTAATGGGTGGCCCTTTGAGTTCCGGTCTTTTGTCTGGGAGCCTCTGGTTTGAGGGCGTTGAGCCGGGCTACGCGTTTGGTGGTGCTTTGACATCTGCCGTTTTTTGGGAGGGGTTGCGAAGGCGGTGAACCCAGGCCGGGTGTTTGACGACCTAGGGGTGCTTCCACTTCTCTTAATCGGCTCCCGCGTTTTTGGCCTCTGCAGTGATAGCTGGGACCGGTGTTAAGTGATACGCTCCGGGCTGTTTTGGCGGTGGCGACTGTTCGCACCGTTGTGATCCCTTTCTTCTTTCCTCCTATCGTTTTGTGTTTTTTTCCTCTCGATTTTTTCCGTCTCCGTTCCACACGTTCCAGGCACGAGCCGAGACGACCCAGGTGCCCCCAATGCAGGGTCTGATTTATTCCCCCCCCCCCTCGGGGCCAGAGAAGGCCATCACTCCCCCCCCTCCTTCCAACCACTCTTTCGGGGACCCCCCCTCCGGACGCCTTCCAGCCCACGCCTGACGGTGTTGACCCTCCTCCCACACACCTTGGACTTCCCCCTCGTGAACACCGAAGAATTACCCTCATTTCCTCCCCCCCCCAGACCTTATTTCTTCCATCCTATTATGGGTCGACCCCCCCTCACGTTTGCCGCGGAGACCTCTCTCCCATTGGCCCGCTGGGGGCACCTTGGAAGAGGCAAAGTTAATCTTTTTTTTTTTTTGGGTGACACTCACTCCCCAAACGGGAGGAAGCGGGAGTAGCTTCCCACCCTTATTTTCCCTTGGTGCTCTTCTTCTAGTACAAATCGCCTTGAAGCCGCTTTCTTCTTTCTTCCCCGGAAGTTTTTTTTTTCGGGCTGTCGCTTTCCTAATGACTCCGATCTCTCGCGGTCCTGGAGGGGTTTCTTGTCACCCTTTGTTGTGTGAGGTTGAGCGGCGTTCGCCGGGGCGTTGTTCACTTCCCCCTTAAAGTGTGTTTCCTTCGCCACCCGAGGCGAGCCATGCGGCGCGGCTTTTATTGGCCCGGGAATTAGGAGAGTCCTCCCTCCCCCCAGCTCATTTCCCAGTTCAATTCCAGCCCCGGTTGCTCTTCTGGTTGCGGATCCCACAAAGAAAAATACCTCATGGCCCTGCAGGGGAGTGGCTCATCAGGAGTTTCCCCCATGCGATGTCCCTTGAATCTGTTCTCACGTCCCCCCGCGGGCCCGTTTTTCCCTCTGTCTGACTTTCCCCCACTGGCAAAGGTTCCCTTCGTCATAGCGGTTAGCCGGACCCGGCCGCCCTTCATTTGCGGCTGGGCCCCTTTTTTACTGCGGATCCCCCTCCCGGTAAGGCAAGGGAGTTTCGGGGCCCCCTTTTCCCTTGGGTCTCGTTCTTTCTTTTTTCCGGTTTTTTTCAGGCAGTGTTTTGGGCTGGCCACCTCGAACTTCGTGGTTTGATCCGCCTTCATGTGCTTGTCATGACACACCATCTCTGTGGACCACCGGATTCCCTCCAACATGTTTCTTTTTTCCGTGACAGTTGAGAGGAGACTGATTTCTCCCCCCCTCAAACCTCCTGCAACTTAGATAATTCCTCCCTGGGGCGGGTTTTTTTCCCTTGCGCCAAGACGGTTTTTTTTTTTCGTTCCTTGCAGAGTTAGTCCCCCAGGAGGGATGGGCCTGCTTTCCCTTTTTTAATTTGGTGAGGGAAACTTTTTTTTTTTTTTTTTTCCTCTTCCGTTCTTTTTTCTCTGGCAGGGTCTGTTGGTACCGAAATTGCCACGGCCTGTACTCTCCACCCTCGACCGAAGTGGTGAGTTTTTCCCTGCTGTACCCTCCACGGTTCCCGGTTCTCCCGTCCGGCCTGTGCCCTCTTTCTTCACCCATTGGGGCATTCCCTTTTTTTTTTTTTTTTCAATTTTTGGCGGTGGTTGTTCTTGGCCCCTCCCCGTCGGCATAACTAGGTCGTTTCCTTCCCCCCCCTCCACGTTCATCGTTTCTGTTCGATATTACTTATTCCTTTTTTTACCGTTGACTTTACATCGTTCTCCCCGCCTGCCCGGCACTCGGTCTTTTGACCAGACATGGTTGGCCCTGTTTTCGTCTACTCCGTGCTGGGGCTTTTTTTTTTTTTTTCTCTTTGTGCATAAGGTCCATCCGGTCAAGGAAGGACGTTCCGTCTTTATTAAATAATTTTTTTCGCGCGGTGCCCTACCTAGCAGTTCGCGGGCGTTATGTTAATCCCCCCTTATTTCAACGTGGGATGTTGTCTAGAAGGTCTTTTTTTATTTCTTCCCTGGCTTTGTGGTGTCTCTCCCCCCCCCCTTCGACCACGGAACGACACCCCGAGCATGTGAGATCTTGGGCCCGGGCCGATGAAAAGTTTCCCTTCCCCGTCCGGCTTAACTTCCCTTCCCTCAGGCTGATGGTCCCTTCTTTCTTTTAAACCTCCGGTGTTTGCTTTTTCCCTTGAGTAAGCCTGGTTCCTCTGTCTCGCACTGGGTCCCCGGTGCTCCCTCCCCGTGGAAGCTTTTCTTGACTAGGCGGCCTTTTTTTTTAACCGGCGGCATAATCACTTCGGGAATCCGGCCGGGTCCTGTGGAGTGGCCCCCAAGGAGGAAGTTTTTTTGACCCTTATTTCTGAGAAGGACCGTTTTTCATGTTGTCTCCACCTTTTCCATTGACGGGATAGTCTTCCTCCTGCGGTGGGGTCCCGAGGGCTTACATTTTTTCCCCCTCTTTTGGTGGTTTGCGTTTTTTTTTTTGGGTTTTTGGGGGAAGTTTCCGCGGCACCGAGGATCAAACGTGTCCTTTTTGATCCGGCTACCACTTTTTTGCATAGGTCCGTATACCCCCCATACGAAGAGATGGACAGTTTTTGTTTTTTTTTTTTTTTTTTTTCTTAGACCAGTAAAGTTACCCTTTCCGGGGTGCACGCCTTTACTGGCTCCGCCGAGACCCCTCCCCCCTCTCTTTCGTGGTGTGTCATTGTCGGGCAACCACCGTTTTCCCTTTCTCTTGGCGTCTGCGTCTTTTTT
>Ga0179593_1537119_pt1 | contig 11181 bp, 14 predicted proteins | sample CZODoug2_1_08_16_FD_185931 | JGI IMG/M metagenome (GOLD analysis project Ga0179593, IMG submission 185931) | Vadose zone soil fungal communities from Angelo Coast Range Reserve, California, USA - CZODoug2_1_08_16fungal (PacBio error correction) | ecosystem: Environmental > Terrestrial > Soil >... | reverse complement strand
CTTTCACGCGTTCCTTATACTCCAGGTTCCAATCGTTAGCTTTTTTGCTCTTTCTCGCATCTCCTCGCAGCTCGCCTTCTTGAGAGGGGGTGTTTTTTTTTGAGCTTGCTGTATCAAGTCTTTTTGATTCAGAGCGGACCCTTCACTCCTCCTTCGCCGCGGCGCTTCCCGAAGGAATCCGCCATCCTGGGTGAAGAGGCTCCTTTATTTCCGAGCTTGCCTCTTTTTTTCCTTCCTTTATGTCTTGCCCCCCCTGCCTTTTTGGCATGCGAGAACTTGACCCCCCCTTGCAGACCGATAGACACAGGCTGTAGCCAGTTTGATAGCGAAGACTTTTTTTTCTTTTCCATTTTTTCCCCGGAGTTACTTGATTGGCCCCCTTTGGTGTCCGCTAGACTTACTCCTGCTCTTTTGGCGCTCCAAGCATTCCCCTTTTTTCTCTGTTTTCGCGAATTTTTTCCTTCTCGCCGATCGCATCGCTTTCTTCTTCGACTCTCTTTCTCCCCAGATACTTGGAGGGATGTGCCGATGAGATATCCGTTTTCTGAGATCGAAGCAACTTCTTTTTCGTGAAGAATTTCTTTTCTTTTTCATTGCCAGATGTCATCCTTTCTTTTTCTTTGACGTGCGAAGCTTTCAATGAAGTAGAGACGTCTGACTGAATCACTTCCCCTCACAGAAAAGCATCGTCTCTTTTTTTTTTTCATGCTGCGACCCTGGCGCAAACTTTTTCAAAGGTATTTAAAAGTTTTTCGATATTCGTCTGTTTGGCGATTGCGGTTTTTTGAGGTTGCTGTGTAGGACTAGTCATTCCTTTCTTGAGGTCAGACCCTTCAAGATGATGTTTGAAAGCCGGACCGATAGAATAACCCTCCTTAAGCTACTTTTTTTTTTCGCAGGACGGGCGCGCGAGTTTTTTTCGTCACGTTTCTTCCCGGCGTTTTTCTCTTCTCTTTTCTGAAGATAGCTTAGTCTGTCTGGCCACCGCCAAGAATTCGCCAGGGCACTTTCTCATGGCTTCCGGCTGTCATTCCCCCAATGCATCTTTTTAATGTCAGACCTCAGAAGACTCACCCATACTTTAAGTTACCTTAGAAGAGTCCCCTTATGGATGAGCCCACGCGGGGACTCTTTCCAATCTCCTGCCTTTTTTGGCACAGCAAGATCAGTGTTCTTTGAGCCAGAGGCAACGGCTCTGTCCCGATGACTCTTTTGCGGGTGAGTTTTCTTCTATTCCAGTATGAGAAGATCTCGACCGCGAACTTACCCTGTTCCGTGAACTCCTTTTGATTTCGTCCCCTCCTCCCTTTTCCTCGATCTCAGGTAGTCATGTGGGATGTACCCCGAGAGGGTACCTCGGCGAGAAGTCCCTGGCTTTTGGAAGAAGGAACGCCCAGGATTTCGCCCTCCCGCTCCCTGCCCGCTTCTTTTTTGATCGGATTTGCATGGCGTCGAAATAGCTCGAGCAGATTGTCCTCTGTCTCTTCCCATCGTCACGTGCCGCCCTTTTGCTATAGCCTTCCTTCCCGACAGAATAATCGGTTTTTCTTTTGCTTCGGCACGCTGTACCCCGGGCGTTCTTGTAGCCATCGATCCCCTTTTCTTTCCGAAGGCAGACTGTCCCTTGGCTCGTCCTGCTTTTCTGCGCCCCTCCCCCCTTCGAGCATACCCCACTGCTTTCGGCGCATAGAAAGGACCGCCTTCCGGCCAGACCCTCGCACTCCCCCCCGTTTTTAACGGCCCCGTACCGTCCTTCCCTCCACACAATCTTTTCCTCCAGCGCGTCACCCATTGCCTACTTTTTTTTGGCGAAGTGGTCGGAAGCAATCGACTCTTGTCCTCGTGATGGACTTCCTTATTTTGGAACCGACCGACTCCGCGTGCAGCCTAGACGTCTCCCCCCAATATTCCCACGATCCCGAATTTTTGTCTTGCACTGCGCGATTTCTTCGTTGCTTTTTTGGCATCTTCCTACTATTTAATTGTTTGTTGAGAGTTTTTGCCCGCCTCCGCCGCAGTCGCATTACTCTTGGAAGATGTTTCTTACATCCTCTCCTGCTCCTCTTCTCTCCGGGCGACGCACGCAGATAAGCGCCAGCACGCAGAGCGTCGATTTGCCCAATTAGCCCCCCCCCCCCCCCCCAATTTTTACACCGCACTTTTTCTGCTTTCCTTAGAGAGAGAATCTTTCTGGATTGTGTAGGCATTTGGCCGGGAGATCGATAACATTCAGGGACGATTTTTTAATTTTTCTTGCCAGAGTCTTCCTGTGACACTCTGTTTTCGTTTGATCGCTGACAGTGGGTTCTTCTTCCCTTTTTTTTTTTTTGGAGCACTGCTTCAGAGAAGGAAGCCGCTTCGACGCCCGGCACGGCCCTCTTCCCCTACAATTTTTTTCTGCTACCCCTCATTATCCGACTGATCTCTTCCCGCTCGATTTACACCACGATTATCTCTTTTGTTGTTCTCAGGGCTAGCTTTTCTTCGCCTCTGGCGCAGGGCCTCTGTCTCTCAGTCCCAGGACTTCCGATGTATTTTCTTCCTACTGAGCAAAGGACGCATTTCTGCCGGGGGGGGGGGGCGGGGACCGGTATGCGCTCCTCTGCCCTGGGCGTCCCTCCAGGACGTTTACCCGTCTCTCTTCAGCCAAGTCTTTTTTTCCGCTTATCGGACTCATACTCTAATGAAGAGGATTTTTTAACTCTCCAGGGGAAACCTTCCCCGTCGCGGTCCCCGTCCGCCGCCTAATACCCGCTTCGCACAGCTTTTCCTTTTTTTCCACCTTACGCGGGCACATGCCCTCATTCTTTTTGAGAGGAATTTCCTCCCCCCCGGATATTGGTCCCATACGTCGCCAAGAGACCCTGGAGTATTCTATTCTTTTTTTTCCTTCCCTTAATTGCAGACATCCTCTCCCTCCATGCAGCTAGACGCGCGGCCTCTGCGCGGTAGCGGAAGAGTGCGTTGTTCCATTCCTCGCTCTGCCTAAAGAGGAGAAAAAAGCACCGCTGTTTTTGAGCCCAGAGTGTTTTTTCTATCGCCGGCCTCCCCTGCTGCCGTGACTCAGCAGTCCTTCCGGTACGTGTGCCGATGCTGAAACCTCGCGTGGTAAGCCAGGTGCCCTGGGAGATCCCTTTTTCTTTCCCCCACTCGACTTACCAAAGAACCCCCCCACGAAAAACCCACCCCGAAAAAACTACCCTTCTTCCTTTTTCCAAACATCCTCCCCGGCCTTATTTATGCCGCATTGCAACCGATGCGCGTGTTGGGCCTCGCGAGTATCGCCCCGACGGTTTTTTTTCTCACGCTAGTACCCCGTTCTCCCCTCCTTTTTATCATGGACAGTGAGCATCCCCTCCCGGAGTGAGTCAGGTTTTTCCGTTTCACCCCACCCTTTATACGCCATCCGCATCCCCCACGGATCTGCCTTCACTTCTTCGCTTGACTCCACTTTTTCTGAAATTTAGCTAGTGACGATTCTGACGCGCCAGATTCCGCGTTCGCTCCCAGAGACATTTTTTGTGTTTTTTTGCACGTGTCACTTCATCCCGCCCGACCTCCCAAAACTGGTTCCGCGTGGCCACGATGTTCACATTGACAGACTTAATTTAGTTTCTAAGCCGCAGGTTTTCCCCTTTTTTTTTTAGGTTCTTTTCTGATCGAAGTCCCCTGCAGTGTGCGCCAGCCAGAGCCCCGTCACCAGCGGACTTTTTTCCGCCCCTTCCCCATGGGCTGTTGCCGCAGCCGAAGGTATCGAGTTGTGAAGGGAAGGCGCGTAGTCCCGGAATTAAATCCTCCCCCTTCGTGCTTCGGCACTTCCCATCTCCGTGATTACATTCCTCCTACCCCTTGCCCGTCTTGAACTGCGAGATTCTGGCTTCCAACTCACGCAAGCTGTTGTCCCCAAGCCCTTTTTTTAACCCTCCGTCGTCGCCCGCCGGTCCTGGCCGCAAGCTTTTTCGTGACCCTGCGTACGATTCCGCTGAAGCTGATTCTTTTTTCTCCCCCCAACCGTTTTTGTTCCCCCCCCAGTGCGGGCGCGCCCCTCCGCCATTTCCTCTGCAGGATGTGCGTTCTCCCTCCAAAGTTCCCCGGTCTCTCTACCTTTGCTCGACCAAGGGGCCCCTTTTGCCTGCTCGCCCCAGGCCAAGGCTTTTCCTTTTCTTTTTTGCGACTTTGTGCTACAACCTGCGACGCCTCCCACGCAGCCGCTGGTAACCCTCTCCCAATCAGATCGTTTAAAAGGGCACGGCATACCTTTTGGTTCTTCGAGAACTCTCCGCTCGCCTAACTGGTTCAATGCTCTCCCTTTGCTGGTGAATTTTACCGCCCTTAGGAATGACATCGCTCCGCTTGCTAGTGCGTTTTTTTTTTTCTTTACCATCGACTTTTTTCTGGGCTGGCCGTCTCCCTCAACCCTTCGCATTAGCCGATTCGACATTGGCAGAAGTGGCGTCTGTCATCTAAATGTCGATGAACGTCCTCAGCACACCACCACCTGCTCGTTTTCCTATATCTATTCTTTCTCTCCTTTTCTTTTTTTTTGTTTTTGAGCATCAGAGATATAGACGCGCGAGGTCTCTTGTAGATTTTGCAGAACCCCTCCCGGGCCGCTCTAAGAAACCGACCAAGCTCGACTTAATGTATGTTTGTTAATACGACGGCCTACGTCCAAGATAATGAGTTCCCTTCTATTCCCCCGCCCGACCTAAGCGCCTTCCGCTTGAATCGCGGTGATGATAGATCTTTTCCCTCCACAGCTCCTTTTCTCCACCCCAGCATAGGCATCCCTTCCCCGTTCGCGCAAGGCCCCCCCGCTAGATAGCCTGCCGTGTGAACCTCTATTGGCGGCCTTCCCCACTTCTCCCCTAGCATCTAGAGCCCTCGTTTTCAGCTCTCGCCCCCCCCGACTCAGACGCGATTTTAAGCGATCCGGATCCTCCGCGTGCCCAGATGGAGCCCCCCCACGCGTGCATCGTTTTTGTAGAACGGGTCTCCTTTGCGGCCAGCACACTACCCTGCTTGAGACCCTCCAGATTGCCCCCTGGACGTGAACATAGACCCCCCCACTCCCTCCATTACAGCCCTTCGCAAATTTCTCTCTGCCTTCATCCCAAACAGTAAACATGCTCCAATAATGTATGAAAGAGTCCCTCTTTTGTGAGACAGCCCCTACTAAAGTAACTCTTACACTTTTTTTTCACTCGTGCTCGAAAGATATCTCAAGTTTCCCTCGTGCACCGGGCTCTTTTCCCGAACTCCGATCTCTTTCTCCTCGATCTTTCAGGCGCAACTTATTTTAGACTGAATAAGGACACGCCCGCTTTTCGTACCCTTTCTCTCCTCAGAGCCGAAGGTAGATCCAGCCCTCTTCTAGAAGCAGCTTGTCTTGCTGCACGTAGCGTCTTTTCTGCCTCTTCCTACACACCTCTGATGGAGCCCCGTCACACGCCCCCATAAATGTAGCCCTCTTTCTCCGTGCTTTCGATTTCCTCATTCCTTCTTTGTCACAAGTTCTTTCCCCCCGGCTTCCTTATATGGATCGAAACGGCACTGCCGGAATCGATCTTTTGCGGATCCTTCAAACTTTTTGTCCCCCTTTTTTGCTTACTCGTGAACTTCCTCTCTATAATTCGCTGAAATTGAAGTCCTGCGTATATATACGTCCTTCTACACTATTCGATGCACAGGGATGACTGCTCTCTCCGATTCTCCCAAGACCCTCCCTTGTTCACACGCGTCACTTTTTCCTCTAGAAGGATTGACGAATGAGTCTCTTTGGTCCGCCGTCGACGTCGCGGATGATGAATCCCGATTATACACAGCGCATAGTTCCAATCTCTGGACTTGCAAACCTTAATGTCGCGAACTTTTTCGTGGTGCTGTCGTTGGTGTTGTGGCTTGCAGCGTTGTTGTCTTAAGTTTTCTCCTGGGAGCTCCTCCCCATTTCTGTTTTTCCCCTAGCCCCGTTCCCCCTGTGATAGAGGTCAGGCCATTGGTTAGAAGGGTCCTCTTCGGGAGAAGGCTCCGGACTCTTTCGTCTTCGCCTACGGAGCTTCTCTGCTTTGAGGACGTTTGAGCAACGCCCCCTCCCGCCCTTTACCCCCGGCCGCCATTGTGTGCTCTTATGAGCCTCACCGGCTTAACATGATAATGACTCAGCTCTTGCAAATACTCGAGTAAGGGGATGTCTTGCTTGCCGAACTTCATCTTTGAGCATCCTTTTCTTGGGGTCCCTTGATATTCCTGCAGGTACGCGGCCTAGTACCGTTTTTCTGTTGCCCTTAGGCGGCGCCGGAATCCCTTCGAGCGCGTGCGAGAGTGAGGCGTCCCGTACCTATTGACCCTTTTCGCCCCTTTTTTCCTTCACCGGTTTTTCCGAATACTTATCTCGCGCACAAGGTAGTCCATGGTTTCCGCGAGTTTTTTAAATAAGGCCTCTTCTTGGGAGACGCAAAGAATCGGTTCTGCGAAAGCTCCTGCTTCTCCCCTTTGCATGGTTCTTTTTCCAATATCGTTTTTCCCCTGTCTCTCTCTCTTTTGTTTTTTTGTCCAGTTTCCGTAGAAGCATGCAGTAGCTTATCACAGGAATAATAGGAGGAGCAGGAGTTTTCCCTTCCCTTGTCCCGGAACGCGTCCTTTTCTCCATCGATCCGTTTTTTTTTTAGTCTTTCCCTTTAGCTGTTTTGAGTTTCCCTTCTTGCTCCACTCCGTCTTCGCATACCCACTTTCGCCGGCGATCGACACCTTTTTTTTTCGGGAAGATCCCTCGCCTTTCTACTTTTATTTTTCACTGTACGGAATAACCGGAAAGACAAATTCTCCAGAGTTCATGATAGTCTCATTTTTTTGTCACAAAGGAATTTTTTTAGGGCTCCTTTTTTCCTTTCCTTTCGCGACTTCTTATTTTGACGACACAGCTTCTGTCGATCGTGTCTTTCCCTACCCGATCCCGAGGGCGCTCTTGCACTGCAGAGAGGTACTTCTTTCCTTTTTTTTCTCCCCTCATAATTTTTGCTCTTCTTCAGTCCTCCTCCTCTGAGTGTCGGGATAGCGTGCCTTTTTTTTTTTTTTTTTCGAGGTAGCGACAGACACACGCTCCGAGCTTTCTGCGCGCAGGAGTCAGCTTTCTTCTCCGCCTCAAGCGTCCTTTCGATGGCCTCTTTTCTTCCCAATTCTGAGGCCCGTGGCCTTTTCTGCAACCATTCTCTTTTTGAATATGTTAATAGTTTTTGCGGAACGGATGCTCACATTAGGAAGCGGACGTTTTTTTCCTCAGAGGAGCCTCTTCGGCGCATTTCTTCTTTCTCTTTCGATGAAGTAGAGTTTTTCCCTTGCGTGGCTTGTGAGCCCGGCAGCCGCAAATTCCTCCTTCCACGGCAACCCAAAACCCTTCTTTTTTCCCCCCCCATTCTCTGCTCACCGCTCCCTTCTTCTGTGACCAGACCCTCCCTTCTGACGGCACTGCCATGGCTCCCCGACGGCGACCGAGCGCACTTCTCTTCGCAGGCCTTCTCAAGGACCTTTTCCCTTTTGTCTTGCGGTTTGACCCTCCCCTTCCAAGGCGCCGCGTTGAAGGTTTTTCCAGGAGAGCGATGCTGTCATGACCACGAGCCAGGACTTTCCCGCCCTACGCCCTTCTCCTCTTTTTCCCTCCCCTGGTTGTGCTTTTTTCTTCTTTCCTCCAGGGCGGCCTCCCCCCCTCTCAGAGTAATGACCTTTTCACAGGCGACCTCAAGGATCTTCCGTTCCTCCTGCAGTACTTCCCCCATTCAGTTAATTTGCGCCCTACTGGACTACAGACCTGGCAGACGGGCACTGACCCCGTCCTTCTGGAAAATTTCCTTCTTTATTGCTCCTTTTTTTTTTCTTTCTATGGCAATCCCGGATTTTTTCTCTGATCAGGAACTCTCCATTGCGTTTCGACGAGCCACATTGCCGTGCCGTTTTCCCTGTACTAGGCGCCGGAGAGAAGAGCTTTCCTCCTAAGCAAAGAGTTCCCCCCCCCCCCCCCCCCCTTTTCTCGAGGCCCGGTCCTTCTGCCCGACCGCCAGCCCTCTCATGCTGCCCGGACTTCAGACTTTCTGTCGAGTTAGTCATACATCTTCTTGTTTTGGTCCAATATTTTCTTTGATGCCCCTTGACGACAAAACACTCCCCCCCCCCACGCCAACCTTCTCCCGACAGACCCTCCCCTTCCGTTTTCTTTTGTCCCCTGCAGCTCCTTTCCTTCTTGCTGCACAGGCGTCCTTTTCGCTTTCATACATCCGACCTAACGTGATCATGACAACCCGGGGCGTAATTTCATTTGACCGTGCTCCGTCCCCCCCGGTCGTCGGGCGCCCCTCTCTAAATCGGATATACGCCCCCCTCCGCATCCAGAAAATTTCTTCCGACGGTCCCTTCTTTTCGCTCGGGCCCCTTTTTACTTTGTGGTCGATACGGTTTTTGAGAACCGCGCCCCTCATCGTGAAAGACGCCCTTGGCCGCACGATCGACTTTTCTTTTTTCCTTGAATTTTCCCTCAACCCGTTGAGTTTCAACCCTTGGCGGAGAGTTTCGCTCCCCTAATCAACGTCTTTACAGACCCCTCCGTGCTACTGTTTTTTTCCCAGTTCTCGATCGACGTCTCCCTTCAAGGATAGCGGAAGCGCCCCCTTCTCAAGACAAGAGGCTTCCCCCCCCACGGTCAGATTTCGTCCTTTCCAAGTTCCCTTCTCTTTCCCGAGCCCGTAATTCGCCTTTAGAGGATGAGGAAGCAGTTTTCCGGAGGAGAAGACGGCCCCCCTCCGTTTCCCTCCCTGAACTCAACGGCCCCCGTCCTTTTTTCGAGCTTCGGTCCTTTTTTTCCCCTGTTAGAGGTGAAATTGATCTGGCAATCACAGACCACGCGCCCCCCTCTGGATCAAGACTTTTTCAATCGCCTGCTTTCCGGGACGGTTTCCAATCTTTCTTTTGCCCTTCCCTTCGACGAGAGAGAGCATAGCGCCCTCACCCAAGGGGCTCTTTTTTTCTGACCAATCCCTTTCCCTTGCCCCCTCTCAGAGACATTTCTCTTTTTTTTAGACAGCCGTGACCCCCCTCACGCAGTCTACCAACGACATCTGAACATGCACTGCACTTTTTTCCAATAGCAAGCTCCTTCTGCTGACCAGCCTCTTTTTTTTTCTGCATGTTAGATTTTTAAACCGGTTTGCGAGCGGGCCTAGCCCCACTCGCCGTTGGCTCACCATCTCCAGAAGAGGGCCACTCCCCCCCCCCCCCCCCCCACACACCCCCCCCTCCTCCCCCCCCCCCCCCCCCCCCCCCCCCCCCCCCACCCCCCACCCCCCCCCCCCCCCCACTCCCCCCCCCCCCCACAAACACCCCCCTCCCGCCCCGCCCCCCCCCTCCCCCACACAACCCCTCCCCCCCCCGCCCATCACACCACACCCCCCTCCCCTCCCCCACAAACCACCCCCCCCCCCCCCACCTTCCTTCTCTTTCCCTTCGCGAACAGCTCCCTAGCGCTAGGAATTTGGGCGCGGTAACTGGAATCCCCCCGAAAATCTTCTCCCGTCTCGGACGTCTTTCTTTTGTCCTCTTCACAGCGGTTTTTATTCGCTTCTCCCCCTATGAAGATGTAGGCTTCACCGGTCGTCCCCCCCCCCCCCCCCCCCCCCCCCCCCCCCAATATTTAATAAGTTACCTTCTTTTAATAGAGATCGCGACAGCTTATCTCTCTTAATATTTAATCATCTCCATTTTCTTGTTTTTTTCTCTCGCGAGATCTTCCTTCCCCCCCCGAACGTTCACCTTTGTCTCCGTTTCTAACCCAGCAATACTCCCCTCCGCGAAGGCCGCACCGTTAGCGTTCATGTCAGATATCCCGATTTTTCAATCTCCCGTCGAGGAAGCTTTCTTTTTCCGAGTAAATTCACCTCCTCGTTTCTTTAGCTGCCCCTTCTCTACACAATCAAGCGCTGTGCGTAAAGGAAACCCCAGCCTAACGACTGTGGACCTTCTTTTTTTCCCTTTCCCGTCGATAACAGGCTCTTCTTAGAGGAACTCGCTATAAGGGGTTTCCCCCCCCACAGATACCTACAGCTTCTTCGTGCAGCGATTTGGCCATGAGCGTTTTCCCTTTCCACAAGCGTTCGAAGTTTCTTCTTTTTAGACCGTTTCCTTCTGAGCTCATGAATAGCCGTCCTTTCTAGGGCCGTAGGCCGGCCCTCTCCCAACAAGAAAGCTTTTTTTTCGATATTGAAATTCTCTTTTTTCCCGACCCTATTGCTTTGCGCAACTTCTCCCTTTTTTCCCGTCTTTCCGGCGACTTCTCAGCCATACGAACATCTCCCTTCATCCCAGCGTTTTCCATCATATACATTTCACCCTCTTCTAGGGTGGGAATGGCGTTACGTCAGTCCTTGCTTTTTTGTTTAGGAATCAAGTCGCCAGGAGTCTTTCTCTCTTTTTTTTTTGCTCCGGTTTTTTTTCTCCACGTCTTTTTCTACCCCCCGCTTTGCTGCGGCAGAGCCGAGCGATCCCTCCCTTTCCGAGTGCATAGATCGAGCTTCAGCCCCGCGTTTTGACGTGGCCGAATGGTCTGCATTTTGCCCATGCATGCGCCGAAGTCGTTTTCTTTTCGAATCTTCTCTGAGCCTCCTTTCTGATTGTCTATTTTTTTGAGAAGCCTCCCTTTCTTCCCTGTGAACAGCGCGCACCGTTCTTCTCCCCAGGAGTGTTCCTCCTGACTATCTGGACTCCGCGAACTTCTTTCAGGCAACTTGGCGATCACGCTGCCTGTCGCATGTTCTCTCTCACTCCTCCTCCGATCGCACAGCCACGTCGACGCTTTCTTGTACTCTTGCTCTTTCCCGTTCGGCAGCTCGAAAGGGTATGTTCCTTCTATCTTGATTTCGGCACACATAATTGGTTCTCACGCCAGCGTCATTTTCCCCCCCTCCCCCTCTACGCGCAAATTGAAGCCTTTTCTTGGGACCTTCACGAGTCGGGTGGATGATGAATTCTGACCCATCACAGCAGCCTTTTGCTATGCGCGCTGCTTCCTCTTCTTCGGCTTTTCTACTGGCCGCAACGGTGTCCGAAAGGTTGATGTAGTTGGGGCCGTTTTTGTTGTCTTGGGTTTGGGGGTTGTCGTAGGAGGGGGAAGAAACCGTTTCTCCAGGCGGTCGACACCGT
>Ga0179593_1290136_pt1 | contig 11181 bp, 13 predicted proteins | sample CZODoug2_1_08_16_FD_185931 | JGI IMG/M metagenome (GOLD analysis project Ga0179593, IMG submission 185931) | Vadose zone soil fungal communities from Angelo Coast Range Reserve, California, USA - CZODoug2_1_08_16fungal (PacBio error correction) | ecosystem: Environmental > Terrestrial > Soil >... | reverse complement strand
AGCAAAATTTCCACCATCCTTTTCCTGCGCAGGGGACATTCAGCATCTTTTTGGTCTTTGACCTTAATCCATCGGCTTACTGTTTCTATGCAGCGGCGAGTCCATTCTTCATGTCACCCCAAACTGTCCTGTTCGTCAGTTCTTTGATTCCAGACTCCCTGTCTGAATTTAACCTTCTTGTTTCCATTGCGCTTTCTTCGCGGTGCCCCCCAGCGTGTGCGCAATCCTTTTTTATTTGGAAGTCGTCTCCATTAACCTTCCTTTTCGATGTCTTGCTCCCTTTTCTCTTTGAGTTCGCTTTGCACTAAGAGACGGCCTCCTCTCTTCTCCCCTGATCGTTCGACAAAGCTTTCCTCCTTGCGCTTTCAGTAAATTCTTCCGCTGTGACCCTTGACGGTAAGCGTTGGGTTTTCTAGCCACTTTAGCAAGCGCCGTCGATTTTTCCCCTTTAGGAGTTCTCTTCTCAGCGTTCCCGCCCTTCGCTTCTGTTTTTATTTTTCACTCAACGTTCGTCTCCTGTTCTCGACTTTTACCCACTTTCCTCGCCGGTCTTCTCGTCCTTAAGGTTCCTTTTTTGCCCTTTCAATGCCCTGGTCGGAGAGCGCAGTATCTTTTTGCTCGCTCTTCGAAAGGGCGCTGCCCGGCGTGATTAAACAAAAACCTCCCTTCCTTCTTTCAGGTTCTTTTCTAGGTCTAACATATTGTCTTTTTTCCCTCATGTGGGTCGCCGGCGCGCGAGTCCCAGATTTTGATCTTCCCTCTCCCGTTTGGCTTCACAGGAATTTTCTTTGTATGACGGACGTAATCTGCACGCTTTACCCAGGCGGCCTCAGCAGGAACCCCTTTCTAAGATGTTTCATATTTCCTCTTGGGTATAGATCAGGTTACCTTTGAACGGAGTTTCCGGCGAGGCATAGGCGTCGCCCCCCTCTTTTCTTGGTGTTTTCAAGGCCCTGAGAGCAGGCGCCACTACTTCTTTCTTCTAAAATTGATCCTTTGGTTCGGATTTTTTTACTCATTTTTTTCGGAAAGCGAATCGACTGACGGGGACACAGACTCTCTCCAACTATGAATCTCTTTTGTTTTGAGTTTTTAACAACGCATTCATTTTCTCCTCACTTGCAAGGATTGCCGAGATCTTGTTTCATCTCTTTCTATCCCACTCCTTCTCCCCAGTGTACTTTTTTCCCGATTCTTCGGGATATGCGCGATGCCAGGCACCGTACTAGAACCCGGTTGTCCCCCCGATAACGGCGTCATCTTGGTTTTTTCCCTCGGTCAGCCCTTTGCGGTGCTTTTTCTTCCTCTCTCCCTAGTGTTTTTGGGCTTATGCCCCCTTCGGAGTTCCTTCCCAAGTTCTTTTTTGTTGATTCTTCGCGAATTAGATTTATGCGCCCCCAAACTCTTTTTCCTCCCAGTCAGGACACCTTTTCGCATTCTCTTTCCCCAAGGGGAGATCATTCTCTCTTATACAAGCTGCGCGGTACAGTTTCACACCTTCGGACGGTTCTAGTTACCGACGAACGCTTTTTCGTTTGTGGGCTTGTTTAACTTTCGTCACTTAGCGATGTTTTCCCTTTTTGACGTCCGGTAAAGCCTGACTTTTCCCCCCCCCCAAATGAACGTGATTGGTATCCGACTAGCCCAGCGGCTATCTTTTCCCAGTTTGAGACTTTTCTTCTCGTTCGAGCGTTTTTCCGGCGAGCTATTAAGAGGTTTTTCTTTTGACTTTGTTCTTTCTTTTTTTGAGATTTAGTGTCCCTGTTGAGCCGCTTTCACCCCGAACCTCTGTTTGCTTCTTTTCTCTCCCCCTGGAGCTGAATGGTGTCCGTAGCCAGTTATCGTTCGCGTACGGGTTGGATCTGCAGATTGCTTTTGCTCTTCGAACCCCCGAGGCCGCTGGACGATTCCCCCCCACTTGTGCGTTCCCCGGTTTGAGTTTTTTTTTCCATGTGTCGCACGGAGCAAAACATCGCGCGGGTTCCTTCTCTCCTCTTTCCCGAATCGCTTTGGCGTAAGGAGTTCGCTTACTTCGCATGCGATGGCTGAGGTCCCTTTTTTCGTTTATGTTACCGATAATTGCCACCCCACGCCAGTATGGAACTTTGCTGAGTAAGGTCCGCTTCCTTTTCTTGGACTTGGTGTTTTCCTTCGGCGTGACAGTTCTTTTTTGTTGCGGCTCTTTTTCGGCATTTTCCTCTTGCTTAAGAAGTTTTCCCCTTTTCTTCCTGGTCCTGATTGTTTCGACGATTTTTTTTTCGTCTCTTGCTCTTTTAGTCCAGGATCGGTACTTTCCATTTTTCGCCCCTCAGTCTGGATCTTCTGGCTCATCTCTTCTTTCTTTTGATCGTTTTCTTCTCTTGACGGCTTTAGTCTCTTTTTTGCTGTCCCGGAATCTCGCTTAGTTTCTGCCTCCTGCAATAACCTCCGAGGCGTTTTCAGTCTGCTTCCTCGAAGTCGATTCCTTTTTCCCCGCAGACCCCTCTTCTCTAGACTTCTTTGATTCATTTTCGCGACGCCGCCGCATGAGCCCCCTTTTTTTTTTGCGGACGTCAAGTATTTAAGTGACAGTGTTGTTTCTCCCGAAGGAGCGCGTTTGAGTTGCCTTTTACTTCCTCTCGCGACCTTTCGCTTTTTTCGTCCGTTGCTTCCTGCTAGACCTTCGCTTTTCTCCCCTATCACTCCCTTTTCATCTTTGGGTTGCTGAGAGTAGCATGCCTCTAGTCGCCGGAGAACGCGGTTCACGACACCCTCGTTCTCGTCGCCTTACGGCAAGGCGGTTTCCCCGAGCTCCTGACTGTACAATTTTTCTCCTACATGCACACCGATCTTTTGTCGAACCATCCCCCTGTGTTTTCCTTTGTTCGGCGTCCTTCCTGATCCCCGCCGGCTTCGGATCGTCCGGGGTTTTGGCTGGCTATCAAAAGAAGTCCTAATCGCTGGCCTGCATTGCACTAATTCCGTCAGATTTCTTTTTACTGGCTGCCTCCCCATTGCTCTTATTCCTTCAATCGACAGACTCATCCCCCGGGGTTCCCCTGAGCCTTTCTCCTTCCCGCCCCGACAATCTCCCGGCCTCTAGATTTCCCCATCTTTTAAAAATCGCAATGATTTTTTTAAAACAGGGTTTCGCGTTTTAAGCGAAATTGCTTCGCCCGAATTCTCCACGCGTAAGCGCTCCCCAAGCTCATTCGAAACATGCCCCACAAAATCGCTCTTCTGCCCTTTTTGCAGAAGTTTTCACGGGGCCTCGTCTTCCCCCTCGCCGAAACCCATAAATATCTGTTCACTCGAAAACCTTCCTGTTTTCCTTCCAAAGCCAACCACCGACGAGTCAGTCCACCGTCCTTTCCGTCTACCCCCCCTTTGACATTTTTTTCGCAGTTTGGTTGCACTTTCTCTGGCTCCCTTCAACATCTTTTAAACTCAAGCTCTTTTCGCCGTCGTTAGCGGAGGAGCCCTACGAACTCCTCTTCTGCACATTGCCTTTAATCATTCGTCCATTCTCGCTCCCTTTTCGATATGTTCTTCTCATCTTGCCTGTCCCCTTTTGCCCCAATTTTGAACCAAAACCGATACCATCCAAGTTTTTATTTCTTCGTTTTTTCCTCCTTTGAGAGCTCCCGCTGCTCTCCCCCTCGGCAATCCCATCATCGTCTTTCGTTGACGTATTGGTCACAAGCCCCCTTGCGCGTCATGTCCTCTTTCACAAAACTATGTTCTTCGATAGAGAGTTACTTTCCCCCTCCCCACGGACTCAGAACCCGTCGACGCCGTCGTTCTCTATTTTTCGCCCCTTGTTCTCCGATCGTCGCTCCCTCTTTCATTCTCGCCGTGGAGATCTCGCCCCCTCCCTGTTTTTCCTCGGATATCTTTTGTCAACCAATCACGATTCTTCTTATTTCCTGTACCGTCCTTTTCCTGTTTGTTTCCGCGCCTCGTCGCACTTTTAAACACCCTCTTACCAACGTTCTCGCTTTGTCGTTGGCCTGTGCTGCCCATGACCCAGTTCCAGTTGCACCTTCCCGACGCGCTCCTTTTAGGCATCCGCTTCACTTTTTCCCCCTTTCCGCGATGCGTCCCCTTTCCCCCTTCTCGTTCACTCTTGTTTTTTATAGTTAAGCCGGCACTGTACGCGCTCTACCCGCCTTTTCCGTCTGCGGAAAGAGTCCCGCTCCCTCCCCCTGGCTCTCCCCTACTTCACATAGACGAGTCGCAAAGCCTTTCTTCCTTTTCTTGGTCTGTGATAGCCGTTCTGTATTTGAAACCCCTATGCTGTTGTTTTTTGCAGCTTTCTCATTCCCCCCTTGACTCGCGGTGTTTAATATTCAGATTGTCTAGTACCCCGATTTGCACCTGTATCTCTGAGCCTCCCCCACCGGCTGCTATTGATGTACCCTTGCCGGTCTTTTTGCCAAACTTTTCAACCGACCTCTTATTCACCTCTTTCTATTGGTTTACTTATTTCAGGAGCTTTAACGTCCCCTTGCCAAGGTCCAATGCAACTGAAACTACTGTTATTTTTTACACTAGGACATTGGCTTTGTTCTTGCTCTCGTGTCAGTCCCCAACCCATTTTATTCGTTTGAGACGCATTTGAGCCGGTCATCACGTTCCATAGGGGGCTCCCTTACGGAAGACCGGTTCTCTCCTTCCGGTCTCTCTTCGAAAACCCAACTTGCCCCCCCCTTTCTTTGGGCTCTCCGCGAAGCTGTCGTTTGTCGTTCCGTTTATCTGTGGACTCGGCAAACCCAAAATTTTGTGACCCTATTCTGTTTCCTTCGGTCGCCTCTTGACCATCCTTTTCCCTTAAATTCATCTGTTCTGTATCTGAACCAAAGAAGGCCTTTGCAGGGTTCCTCAATAGCAGAAGTTTCCATGCCGAAGAGTTTTCCTCTGCCAAACCAGTCTCCCCTCGCCCCCTTTCTCTCCCCCGGCTTTTCCCTTCGTAAAAGGCACTTCTTTTTGCCATTCCCGAATCTCGACCGGAGATTCGTGACATTCTTACCTCCCTACGCTTTCTTTTTCCCGCCGTGTTTACACCCGCAGTCCTCCTCTTGTCCAACGCCCGGCGTCGATCTGAGCGAGGTGCCCCCGCACTGAAGATTCTTACGGATGGCTCACAACGACGCTTATTCCGTTTTCCGTCACGAAAGATTTGTTCTACTGCGCGGAATGCCCCCTTTTGAAGAAGTTTCATCAAAAGAGGATGCATTGACTCCCCGACGCCTTTCACCCTTCTGTCCACAAGCCTCTCAGCTTGTTGAGTGAAGAAATGTTCTCCCTCTCTCGTTCTCTTTCTCACTTGGCACTTCGCTCCAGCGCTGGCCCTCGTCTTTTACCGACGTCGTCTACCGAAGGTCTCACCCTTCTTGACACTCTTTGTTTTCGGCTCTTTCCCAAGTTACTTAATCTTTTGTTTGCAAATAAATGTTTCATCTTTCCCTCTCCCCCCCCCCCCCACCCTTCCTGCAGGGCCGCAGCGACAATAGCTTCCTTCCCTCCCGATGTTTTTGAACACTGTTCCGAATTCCGTTTCCATTTCCCCTTGTCTACAGGTCTCCCTTTCCTTTGCGTTTTTTTTTGATCGATCTCTTTCTTAACCCTTCCTTTGTTTTGAGTTCCCTTCCCCTCCCATTCCAAAGCAGATCGCGGTCTCCTAGACTCCCTTTCCTTGAATAGATGCTTACACGTGCACCCACGCCAAAGCTGGCTTCTCGTTGCCTTTTCTCGTCCCTGGCGGCGCCTGATGTCAGCTCTGGAATTCTTTCCCCCAGTCCTTGTTTATAACACCTGATTTGTAGACCGTTTTGACCCCCTTTATTCTTGAGACGGGTTTTTGGTAGCTGTTTGCCCGCGCTTTATAGAAGTGCCTCAGTGATATACTGTTGCGAGCGCGGATTAACATAGTCCTCCAACATGGCCTTTCGCTGGTCAGTGCGATCGTAGTGGCGGTCTTTTTTCCTAAGTCCAGTTTTTCTTTTTTCAAGGAGACTGTGATACTACCACTCTTTTTTACGTGGAGTTCGTATGCGCCCCTCCAATCTTTTGGAGCGTACCAGGTTGTCAAGTTGTGTAGAGGCAATCCGTCGCGCCTTCCCCTACATTTGTTCCCATGCGCAGGAGATTCAGGGGCGTTGACAAGTTAATTTTCTCTCCTGTGTCCCCCGGCACCTCGTAGTCAGCCCCCCTTCTTAGCGTACTTTCCAATGAATGGGTCTAGTCGTATCAACGAGTTCCGGTTTTTCTCCCGGCCCCTTCCTTTGCTGAAGCTTCCGCGAGATCCTTTCGACATTTGAGGATTGTCTTGTTTGCCTGTCTTGGCCTCTCTTTTCTTCTCCCCGTTGTATTAAGACCTTTCTTGGTCGTCTCCCGCAGATGTCAAGATATCTCCCCTCTCCCTTTTTTTTCCCAAGCTAACTCTTGTTCGACCGGACGTAAACTTCTCGGTTGGAAGGCTTTGGCCCCAGACAGACCCGTTTTTTAGCTGGAGAATCCTATTAGGTCCCGTACTCGCCTTCTTCATGCCTTCCATTTTTGTTCTCTTCCCGGCATTTTTAGTGAGCCTGATGGTGTTTGACTTTTCACGAGAGCAGGAGCCAAAGCACTTCATTCTTCTTCTAACGTGTCTTTTTTCGTTTATGGCAAAAATTTGGCCTGTCTTCACTCTGACGACGTTGTGAACATAATATTCCCTTTACTTGAATTTTTTTCTTTTCCTGTTTCTTGGAAACACCCTCTGTCTTCCCCTACGCATGACCGGTGGATTCGTTGCTCTCCCTGTTTGCCCCCGCCGGTTCGAGACCAATTTTTTTTCTTTTTTTTTCCCCCAGGACCACCGCTTTAGCTTCCCCGGCCTGCCGGCCAACCTCTATGCCCCCGTTTGTTTTTTTTCATAGAGAACTGCGACTTTGTCCAAGAGGCATTGCGTTTTCTCTTGATTATTATCTTTCCTTCGTTTTTTTTTTGGCGGCGTACTTGCCGCAGGCCGTCCCCAAGTTTCTTTGTTTTCACGCACAGGTTTAAAACGAGTTGTTCTTCGCCTGCTTTTCAAGGAACTTCGCTCATTCGCTTTCAAGGTGTGATATTTTTCGCTCTGCATACACTTCTTCTTTGGTCTTTCTCCTGTGCCCCACCTTCCTCACTTTTGAACGAAATCTGAGTTTCGAGAACTGCTTTCTGTTACCAGTTGAGTTGTATTCTTTTATCGGATTTCCTCCCATCCGGAATCCCCCCTAGTTCGTGATTTCACTCCTATCCGTAGACTTTGGAAATGACTACCTAGCGAATGACGTTCTGACTTTCGCGTCGTCGTTAAAAGTTTTGCGAGCAGGACGAGGCTTTCTCTCTGACTGTTTTATTTTAGTGGAGATCTCCTGCTTTCTTTTTTCTCCTCACCTCGGGTCTCTTTTTTTTTTGAAAGAGACGGCTTCTGCTGGCCCTTTTCTGTACGTCCCCTCTAGATAGGCTCGTGGATTTTTCCCTTTTGTTCCCCTCCTTCTTCTCGCCACCGAGGCGCCGGAAGTCTGTGACCCCCCCTTTGGGATCGGTTTGAGTCGTGTCCTCGCACGCTGAGCATACATACTTTTTGTGTAGTTCCATACGTCCCTGCAGGCATAGTCCTCTTATTCCCCCTGATCGCACTTTTTTTTCTCGCTTTCCCTAGGCTTCTTTCGGAACCTTGTGTTTCATGGCTCCCTCTACTGCACAATGCTATGTCCATTTCTTTGTAATTTAGACTTCTTTGGATTCGGATCGCTGCCGTTACATTCTTTTTTCCCGCGTCCAACTCTTTCTTTTTTGTTTCGGTTTTTTTCTTTCTCCCGGCGCCGATTCGTTGCACTCCGTGGCATCAGGCGAAGTTATGTGCGGGATGGCTTGTCGCTTGTTTCTTGGTGTAAACCATTGTTTCGGTCGCTTTCCCGCGACCCCCCTTTTTTGCCCCCCCACGCCGTCGTCTTTTTCCGTTTGTCCTTTTTCATCCTCTTCGCTGGTTTGGCGTGATGATGCGCGTGCCGTTCTCAGTCTCCCCTTTTCCCTTGTGTCATGACGTTGACTTTTTGTTTTTGTGTTGATACCTAAACGCCGATTTTCAGTTATGCATGCACTCGTAGTCGACAGCTCAGCAACCGCGGGTATTCCTTTTTTATCTTTCCTTTCATAGCAATTTTGTTCGCCAAAACTCTTTTTTCAGGTCCTTTCCTTTCCAATTGAGAGAACTCCCCCTTGACGAGGAATTTGACGTAGTAGAGCGAGTATCTCTTTTGGTGATGATTTTTTTCTTGATTTCCGGAGTTGCTCTCTCTCGTTTCCTCCTCCCTTTGTTTTTCTCTCTCTTTGCTCATAGCGTTCGAGAAGGATCCTTTTCCGCCCCTCGCCGCGCTTCTTTTTTTTCCCTTTTTCCTCCCCCCCCCCCTTCCTCGGTGCACTTCGCGCCGGCTTTCCACCCCATTTCACGGAAGATCCTGACCCCTTGTTTCTCACCCCTCGTGCAGGTCCGACAGGATACCCCTTTATTACTAACGCTTTTTCTGCGGGCTATTCAACCCGAGTCGCTCCCTTTCGGTCCTTCATACACTGCATCATTCGTCGATTTAGGCGGACTCCTTACATTAGACTTCTTGTAAAGCGACACGTTTGAGCTACCGCCTTTCCTTCCATCCAAGCCGCTCTCTTCTCGATTTTCTTAGCGTCAATCCGCGTCGGCAGTTTTGAAAAAGTGTTTTTATTCAAAGTTTTCTTCGCTTTCAATCCGAAACAAAGCCCTTCCGTCGCAACTTTCCCCCACTCGCGCTTTTTTTTGATGACCCGTTTTTCATCTTATCCGATCTCCACTCCATCCCACCTCAACACAAAGCCCTTCCCTCCTAACACAGGCCTTCGGCCCTCCCAAAAGGCGAGTCACGACTACCCATTGTCACTTTTCTGCGCTTAATAAGCCCAGGTGGACTTTTGGTACCACTTCCCCTTGTCGCCTATCCGACCCCCGTCCTCAATTCGGTTGCAGTCTCTCTCGTCTCCTCATCGAAATTAGTAGTTCGTTCATAGCCAGATTCTATATTGCCACCTTTCCTCTTCTTTTTTTCACCCTTTTTATGGGCCAAATCCCCCTTCCACACTCCGCAACTTTTGTGTTCGTTACGTCCTTTCGGTTCAGAGATAGTATTTCATCGGAATTATCCCCCGATATCTATCTCGTTCTTGACTCGTTCGATGAAATTGCATATCCTTTTTCGTGTCAGCATGCCACCTTTTTGAAGCTTTCTAGCAGGTTTTACCTGTCACAATCCACCCTGTACTCAGAAATTTCTTTTCTGCTAGCCTTTCCCCCAATTTTCTCCCGGTTTCATCGTAATTCGGTGAGACTATCCTTCGTTCTGGATATTTGTTTACCAAATTTCACGTGATTTTATTTTTTTTTTTCCTGAAGGGTTTGGTAAGAATTCACCCAGTCCGCAATGTAACACCCCTTTGTACATCGTTGACATATTCTTTCTTTGCCCTGAGCCTCCTTATCCGGTGTGTTACGATAAAGCTTTGTTTTCCCTCTTTCTTCGCCTAACGTGTAGGCTCGGCCTTTCACTTTTTCTCCCCCTGCCGAGAATGACCGCCAGATTTCCTCAGAGTAGTAATACCCTCTATGTGACTCCTCTTTACTCGATTCTTTCCGCTCAGTTCACCCTCACTTGGTCATTGTTGCCCTCACGAATGACCCTCTCGCCCTCTTCCCTTGCAATCGCCGCAGCAATTCCTTGTTCTTTTTGCTGTCGATGCCGTAATAGTGTATTGTCCCCCACCGTTTCTACTCTTTTTCCTTCAGCTGCGCATAAATGCCCTACTGCATTTTTTTTCCTTTGGTACGATGAATCTTGTTCCTGTTCCCCCCCCAACCCCCCTATTTTTTTGTCAATTTGATTGCCTCCAAGGTGATCTGCTAAATGTCTTCCCCTTTTGTTACCCCCTCTCACCTTCCAAAAGAGACCTAGTTTGATTTTGGTCCCCGTTGTCGATCGCTTTCCGTAAAGGCAAATCACCACGCCGTAATTTCGTTTCTAAAACTGAATTTTCTTTGTATTCCTTGCTTCTTTGCCCGGTAACCCCCCCCTCTCCCTATCTTTTCCCCGATTCTGTCCTTCGCCTGCTCCTGGTCCCTGTGGTCTTCTTCTTTTGCCACCCGTGTTTTTGTTGGTGGGTTGGCGAGTTTCCCTGCTAGAGTCCCCCTTTATTTCGCAAAAAAAACGTCAAAGTTGTGTGCTGGATACGCTTTCCTCCCTTCCTTTTGCGTTCTTCGTGACACAGATTCTTTTTATCTTTCTCCCCCCCTTCAAAAAATTTTTTTTTGCATTGGGCTCTGCGGTTTCGCGACCCCTCTCGTAGACCCTACGTAGAAAAGAATTGCCCACTTCAGGTACAGGTGTTTTCCCCTCCTCTCTCCCTTCCTGTATCCCCCCCCAGCTCCCTCTGGACTTATAGCCAAGTTTTCCTTTCGGGGCCCTTTTCGCAAACAGGGAACTTTGACCCTAGAATATCATCCTCCACGGCGTTAATTGGCCATTCCTCTCCTCCCCGTTTGACTCCTCTTGTTCGCCTTTTTACACGCAGGCCCCTCTCTTCTTTTCCCCCTCCGTCTTAGCTTGTAACCCAGTGACATGCCTTTTTCAGTCCTTTTTCTAATCCAGGAAACGCCTTTACCTTACTTTCTTCCCTCATCTTTTCTTGAAGCTACGCGTGACTGCAACTTTTGTAGGGAGACCTCTCCTTTTTTTTGAACAATCGCGTTAGCTTTACTCAACCTGTACGTCCTCTCCGCCCCCATTCCCTTTTCCCTTACAGAGAATTAATGGGACGTACCTAAATGTCTCCGTCTAGTTAATTCTTTCTCCCTGTCCTTCTCTTCCCTCGTTTGCACCTCCGAATGTGCGCCGAGAGATGTTCTCCTTCCCCCCTTATACGAAACGTATTTTTTTTTAATTTGTACAAAGACTTTACGACTATCGATTCTGACATTCCATTTTTTGTCAGTCTTTCCTTTCCTGCCAGCCCTCCCTCCGCGCCCACAAAAAAAAATGAGCGCCTCCTTCTCCCATCTAATTTTTTCGAGAGTTCCATTTCTACCTCCTTCTTTTTTTCCCAGTTCCCACATGCGTTTCCAGTCCCTTCTTTTTTTTTAGCCTTTTGCTG
>Ga0179593_1681208_pt1 | contig 11182 bp, 16 predicted proteins | sample CZODoug2_1_08_16_FD_185931 | JGI IMG/M metagenome (GOLD analysis project Ga0179593, IMG submission 185931) | Vadose zone soil fungal communities from Angelo Coast Range Reserve, California, USA - CZODoug2_1_08_16fungal (PacBio error correction) | ecosystem: Environmental > Terrestrial > Soil >... | reverse complement strand
CGCAGTGCATGTCCCTGTGCTTTCTCTCTAGCGCGAAGCAGATCCGCTTTTCGAGTGTTCGTCATGTCCCTTGATCACCTACTTTTCATCTCCAGAGCCTTTCTCTTTTCTTTGAGGCATGCCTTAGACCCCACTTCACATCCTGGTGCCACCAACTTTGCTCTTCTTCTCCGTTATCCTTTTCTCCCCCTTTCGATTTCACAGTCGAAGGTTTTCTTTCCCTTTCCTCCCCACTCTCACGAATCCTCCTTTTTTAACCTTCGGATGATTAGATTTTTTTTTCGTCAAGTTTTGCCCCCCACCTTAGAGCAGTTCTCTTTCCTTACCGCTGGCAGGGATCCACCCTTTCCCCTCCCCCCCCCTTCCCTCCCCGGCCTCGTTTCTTCTTTCAAGTAGTACCACACTCCATGGAGGGACTACTACTTTCCCCTTCATCTGTAGGGTAAAAGCTTTTTTTTTTTTTTTTTTTTGGCGGAGAGTAGCGAGAGGCTCGTCCCCCCCCCTCCCTTCATTCCCTATGGTCTCCTTCCCCTCTGTTTGCCTTTGGCGCATGCCACTCGCTTCTCGCAAACTCTGGCTGCAAAGTTCCTTCGCGACAGCAGGCGTCCTTTCTTTCCTATTCCTTTGGCGAAGTTCGAAGGCGACGACCTTTTTTCGTCCGCGTAGGTATTTTTTCTCATGACGAGAGCACAAGTTCTCTCCACTCTCTCCTAAATCCCCTCCCGCCAACAGCTTCGTAAGCCCCGATTTATTCTCTTGCCTGGAGTTCTTAAATGTCGGATTCCTCTCTTCCTCGACTCCATTTTCCTTCCTGCCCAACCGTTGCTCTTTCTCTTTCAGTCCTCTTTTGCCGTAATTAATTGGACCTCCCTCGCTTTTCCTATCGTCACGGTTCTCCCTTTCCCCATAGGGGAGGACCCCGCTGCAGCAACAGAAGGTTATTTAACTCTTCCTCCCAGAGCAATACTCGAGCTTCCCCTTCCTTCTTAAGCCTCGGTTTCCTTTTCTCTCCTGGATGCAAGGTCATTTTCGCGGCCAATCCATTTTCCTCTGGAAATGTCATGCTTTCCCTTCAACTTGACCCAATATCCGTTCGCTTCTTTTCTTTTTTTCCAATTGAACCTTCCTTTTTTTTGCAGGAGTAAGAATTTTTTCCTCTTTGATGTGATCCCCCCGCATCTTCGGCGTTGGTAGGCCTTTTTTTTTCTGGTGAAGTGGCAGACGTTTTCGCCCCCAAGCTTCTTCTTCCCAAAAAAAAAAAATGTGTTTTTTTTTTTTTTTTTTCCCGGAAATTCTGTTTTCTGTTTGCCCCCCGGTGATCATTTGAATTAAAACACCCTCTCTCTCCCAGTGATCCCTTTTTCCCTCCCTATTGGAGGCCTTCCCCCGCTGATCCTTTCACTCGGACGGACCTCCCCCCCCAAAGATGATGTGAGTTTTTTTTTTGCTCGAGAATTTTTTTCCGCTACTGTTGGGAATTGAGTAATTGCGTCTTCCTCTGGGGGACAAAACTTTTTTCTTTTCCCAGAACAAGAATTTTCTCCCTTCCCCTTTTCTTCTCTCCCTACGGAGTGCTTCCTTTCCTTCTGGGATTTGTGCAGCCTTTCCTGACAAACGTGCAGTCTTGTTTAAGAACTTTCTGCTGCGGCGCAGTCCCCCCTCCTTTCCGAGTTCCTTTCCTTAACGATGGATCTTTTCTCCGCTGCGAGAGAGCATCTTTTTTTTTTTGGGGGATACGGTTTCCCCCTAGCTGTGGATGGTCTCTGAAACGGGGAGACATCTTTTTGGTGGAACGTCCTTCTGTTGCAGGAAGGACGGATTTCCCCCTCCGGTGCGCGGGCCAAAGCGGGCGCTTTGAGAAGTTTGTCTTCTCCTCTTTCACCTGTCTTTTCCAGTGAGATTCGGCGATTTATCTGCGGTGGGATCCCCCAGTCCCCTCTCATTTTCCCCCTTTGCAGCCGCGGTGGCTCTCTTTTTTCCCCCCACTCGGTCTTCGTTCAGTAAGGAAAGCAACCCGTCTCAGTCCTTGCGTTTATCGCCAATTTCGAACCCTCTTTTCTGTGCAAAATGAGTTTCCTTTCCCGTGCTTTCCCCTCCATCCTTCCGCATTGAAGATGCCTCCTCCATGACCTTTCACAGCGCCCGCGTTCATGACTGCCCTCAAGATCACCTTCCTCTTTTCTTGAATATAGTTAGTACACCTTTCTTCTTCCCCAGATTCCCCCATTTCATACTCCTACGTTGTTGTTGTTTTTTTCTTTTTTTCCATCCAAATGTCACGGGTTCCCAGGGTTTCACTACAAAGGCCCGCTAGTGCCAGGTGGATATTGTCCACTGTTTCATGACCCTTCCCTCGGGATGGGAGGAGGAGCTCTTGGCCCTTTTTCATTTATATTCATTAACCCGGCCCCCCTCCATTGCACCTTCCTTTCTTATGAGAATCAGTTCTGCCCCCCCCCCTCCCGCCCCAGCCCTTCTTTTTCCCATTTGATTTACTTACTTCTTCTTTTTCACGATTTATGCGGGCGCCACCAGACGGATTCCCTCTGAGAGGTGAATTGTTCTTCTCCCTCTCACTCTCCCCAGTAGACTGGTGGTCAGCCGGTTCTTCGCCCGAGGGAACCCCTTTCCCTTCTCCCTCTTTAGCTGCCGCGACACCCTTCTCTCCTTCAATGCAAACAGAAATCTCTCTCTCCCCGAAACAAACAAGCTTCAGTTGCCAACCCTTCTTTTCCAAAGATAGATGTCCCACCCCTCCTGGTCCCTCTCTTTTCTACCAAAAAGTACCAGGTTCCCTGCGAGACTTATTACCCCCGCTTGTCCTTCGCCGGAGTCTCTTCCCAGCGGTCTTAAGGTTTGTAATTACGTTTTCCTCCCTCCGTAACTCTTTCCTTTTTTTCTTTCCGCCAAGGTTCGACGTTTTTGCGACAGCTTTCCCCGCGCCGGTTGCCACTCCTTCCCTTGTACAGGATTCACAACCGTAGCCCCCTCCCCCCCCCCCCTCTTTTCTAAGCATCTCCCGCAAAACAACAGCCTTAAAACATCCTCCTTTTGTTTGATATTTCCCCCTTCATGAGTGACTTTTCGTGCTTCTCCCGTAGTAGAAAGGCTCCCCCGATTCACTTGGCCGCTACTCTTAGGTTTTAATTCAGTCCCCCCATAACGAGAGTGATTCTCCAAACCTCCTTTTTTTCCTCCCCTTTGATTCCCCTTTTTTTCCCCGAAACCCTTGGCCCACCCTGGAACCCCCCCCCCCACCCCGTAATCCCTTCTTTTCTTGCGGAATAAAATTGGAGAACCCCCACCTCGAGCCTCCCCTCTTTCAAACAGAATTTATTCCTTCGTCCCTTCCAGCGATCCACGTTAGTTTTTCCAAGTTTTTCTCTTCTGAAATTTATCATGGATAGAATTTTTTTTCCACCTCTCCCCTGATCAGTATTTTCCCTCCAAGGGCGGACCCCCCTTTCTCGAATGGAAGCTCGACCCTGACGTTGCCTCCTTTTCATCTTTACCCCCCCAGCTGTTCGTGCGTTTCTCCCCTTCCTCTTTTTTCCTTTCCTTCTCGATAAGGCTTCCCTTCCTCTCCCCCCCCTGTGGAGGTAAATGATTACTTTCCCTATCTGGACGCTCACTTTTGTCGTTCTTTAAACCTTTTTCTCCGCGGAAATCCTTTTCCCCCTCCCCCAGTCCCCTTCCCTTCGGTTATTCCCCCAGGATATTTGACTTCCGGTCGTTCTTTCTGGCCTTCTCGAAATTGTGCTCTCGTCCCCCCCCTTTTCCTGCCATACTCCCTTTTCAATTACCAGGTCTTTTTTTTTTCCGCAGCGCCCATTTTCTCTTCATCAAAACCTATCCGTCCCTTCCCGCGCTTGGGACAGATCGCTTTCCTTCCCTCTTTCTGCCCCTTCGCCCTTGCATGCGAAAGGACAAGGACACCTTTTCCCTATCCATATGGCCTGGTCTGTCTCTCTCCTCGCCTCTCGCTAATCTCCCCCTTCTTGGGGGAAAGAGGCATTCCTCTCTTCCTTTTCCCTTTTAGTATCTTTTTCTCCCCGCGAGGAGGATTTGTGGTACTTCCTTTACTTCGCACTTGACGGCATTTTTTTTTTCCTGGTGGCTCTTCCTCTTAAGTAAAGCCTTTTTCCTCCTTTTCAGTTTTTTGTCCCTCCCTTTTAGACAGCGAACTCCCCTTTTTTTTTTAAAAGACGCTGAATTAGTGTTTTTTTTTTTTAGCTTTTCATCTGACGATCCTCCCTCCCCCTTGAAGCGCTCATAAAAAGTGTTCTTTTCTTTCTTCCCCTTCTGCGAAGAAGCGTATGTGGATGCCCCCAGTTTCTTTTTCTGGGGAACTTATGCGTTTAGTCGGACTCCTCCCTCACTCTTCCGAAACGCCTCTCTTATTCCTAGGACGCGTTGAAATGTCTACTTACTCCCCCTTGTCCCTCGACTTCTTCCCTTTCGTCCTCGGCGAAGCATTACGGAAAGACATGCATTTTTTATTTTTTTTTTTTTTTTTTTTTCTTCCCCGTTTTGGGTTTCTATCATCTCTTCCCCTTTCTGATCGACGAGATCGAGCGATCTTTTTTCGGTTACCTCTTCCTCTCCCCTTTCCCAGGAAGCAGTTTAAACAGCGCTTTCTCCTCCTTTCCGCGGTTGACTCTGGGGCTTCTGAGAACCTCATTCCCCTTCCCCTTCCTTTTTTCCCGCTGCGCTATCGACGCCTTCCTCCCCTTTGATGAGCGCTTCTGAATGTTATTTTCTTCAAACTCTACCCTCCTTATTTTCGTCTTTTGAAAATTCGAGCTATTCTTTTTCTTCAGGTTCTTTTCCTTTTTTTAAATCAGAGCAGTTCTTTCTTCCCCATTCACTTCTCTTTCCCCCACATTCCCACCGACCTTCGGCATAGTGAGAAGTCATTTGGGGTTCCCAATCATCTCTCTTTCTTCTCAAATAGGTAAACGTATCTCCTCCTTCTTGCCCCCCCTCTCTTCTTTCCTTTTTTTTTCCTCGTCGAGGACGATTCGACTTCCCCCCCCCCATATGGATCGGACAGGGTTTGTACTTTCTCCACTCGAATTTTCTCCCTTTTTCAGGCATCTGCCCCGAGCCTTCCTTTTCTGACTCTCCTACTTCTGAGGACACATTTCTTCCCCCCCTGGGTATTTCCTTTTTTGGAGGTAGGTCCCTACGAGCTTCAATTCTCTTCACCCCCCCCCTAAATACGAACCGCCCCCCTCTGGATAGGTCCCTCCTCTTTTATTGTCGGAGGCCTTAGACAAACCTGAATCGCTCCTTTAATCTCCCACCCTTTGTCTTTACTACGAGTGCAAGTATTTGCCCTTCTAGTTCTGGACATTCTCCCGGTAAGCCGAAACATTCGGGGCTTCGCTGCCATGTCACCCTCCCTTTATTCCAGATGAATTTCTTTCCCCCCCCCTGAAACAGAGCGTCCAGTCTGGCTTTTCCGCTCGTACTTTTTTCCTCCTTCCAATACTGGATGCAATGTTCTCCGGATCCTGGTCGCTTCCCCCTTTTCGCAAATTTCTATCCCTTCTCCATGAGGCAACATTCTCTTTTCCTTCCTTCCGGAGCCTGCTTCTCTTTCCTCCCTAAGGAATAAAGTAGGGGTTTTTCAGTAGGCTCTAGGCTGTGTCTTTTCTTTCCTCATGGCTTTGGGGAGGACGTCCCTTTCTTTGTTCCTTTCCGATTTGAAAACCAAGAGGATCGTTTCAGCTGAGGACTTGTTTTTATCCCTTTCCAGGGTAGATTTTCGCTCACCCCTCCCCCATGAGTCTCCCCACTTTTCTCTTTTCCGAGCAGGGCCTATTTGTTTTCCCTCACCGCTGATCCCCAGGAAGACTTTCCATATCCACCCCCCCCCCCCCCTCTGATGGTGAGTTTTTTTCAGAGATTCCTTCTTCGGCTTTTTCCCGGTTGGGAACCTGACGCTGTGTGCTTCTCCTTTGGACCTGTGCCCTCCACCCTAACGTCGAAACTGGCGCCTCCCCTCCTTTCTGACGGATTTCTTTCTTCCGAAGGACAAACGTGAAGCCTTCCCTTTAGCGAGAGGTTGGAATCGCGCTCTTACTTTCTCGCTTCCTTCCCTTCTGGATAATTTTTCTTTTCCTCAGCTGCGCTCTCTCCTCCTGCTTGTTGCCATCGAGATTTGATGCAGCATTGAGTTGTGTCCCCTTGTGCTCGCAGTTTTTTTTTTTTCTTTTCGGGTACGCCGCCTCCCTTTCCTTTGCATTCCTTTTACGGATATCAAGTATTCTTCCCTTTTTAAAGCGGGCGATTAGTTTTTTTTCCCCTTGCCGAATTCCCCCCCCCCCCCCCACAACCAAGTTCATCCTGAAGTGCCTCGCTTTAGGGATCCCCCCCTTCTTAATTTCCCCTTCCTGCGGTGGCGCCGCTTTTCCCGCCGCCGTCCTCCGGCTTCTTTCAAGCAAAATGGATCCCCTCAAGTAGTCTCTTTCGTGAACTTTGATTAGAAGCAAGTTTCTTTTCTCTTTGCATTTCCCTTCCTCTCCTGAGAGAAGCCTTTTCTCCTACATTACGCCCTTCTCCGTCCTTCCCCTTTCCTATAAAATGGCATGTTCTATCTTGCCTCTCTTCGTACCCCTTCTCACAGAAGGCACACTCTTTGTGGTGCTTCTCCTTGCTGTGTCCCCCCTTGTCACGTTTCCCCCTCTTTACGACAATAGGCCAGCTCCCCTTTGACTTCGCGTGCGGTCATGACGGATTTTTTCTGGGATCGTTCTCTCTGCTTGCTCATATATTCATCCCCTAAATTCCCCTCCATTTCTTCGAATCAAGGTGCAGATTGAGATTCTTTGACTCTCCTCCTTCCCCCCTTTTTCTCCTTACTTCTTACGCTCCTCCTCCCATTTTGGACAGAGCGGGTTCCCCCTTTTTTTTCTTTCAACTTATGAGGTGACTTGTTATACTTCCAAGAAGCACGTCGTTCATCAACTTGTCGGGAAATTTCTTCCCCAGAGGGCACCATAAATTAAATAGCAACGCCCTCCCCCCCCCACTGAGTCTTCCCCCCCAGGAAATATCTTCGCCTTTTTCACACGCACAACCTGCTTTCTTCCCCCCAAAACACTAGATGAGGCCTATCCCCCCCCCCCCCCCAATCTGCTCTCTCTCCTCCCCTTTTTATGACCCCCCCCTCTCCAGGCTTTTCTTCCCGAGAATCATATCTGCTTTTTTCCCTAAAATCCATTTCCTAGCGGTTTTGTCTTTCCCTCGGCTCCCCCCTCCCCGTCATAAGCTAAGTGATTTCCTTCTATTAGATTTCTACCACTCGAAAGGTCACAAGAGAAGGTTTCAGCGTCCTTAGTTTTTTCCCCCCTTCTGCACAAAGAGTCCTTTCCTTTCAAACAACCAGACCCCCTCAGCTTTTGGTGTGATATTTTCGCCTTTTTCTGGTGTGCGTTTTTTCCCAAATAGCCCTTCTTTAAGATAAAATTGGCGCCTTTAGGGTTGTTCTCAAAATCTACCTTGATCCTCGAGTTGGGGACCTCCGACCCCCCTGATACTCTTTTCACGAAAAAGTAGGCGAACAACCACAACCGGCAGACTTCCATCTCTTCGCTTCCCCACTTTCAACGAGTGCGCCCCCTTCTCTTTTTCTTGAAAACGAAGTATGCCACCTTATTTTCCCCTTTCCCAGCGACCCGGCTCTCGGGGTCAAGTTGGTCGAGATTGCCTCTCGACTTTTCTCCGTATCCTTTCTTTTTTCTCTTATCCCCTTTACAGGATTACTTTAGAAAAAGGTGAGCTTCCTCGTTCTGAAGCTGAGTATTGCTATTTGGCCCCTCAACCTTTTTGGGTAGCTTTTTTGCCGTCTATGTTTTCTATTACAGTTTGCCTTTTTTCTTTTTTCAAGACTGTGGCGGTCCTTCTGCAAATACTTGCAATAGTAGTAACTCACGAAGAAACGGTTTTGCTTTCTGGGCCACCCCTCTCTTTCCGCCTCTTCCTCTCCCCTTCCATGCCTCCGACGGCAAGTACCTCCTATCCAGGATAGATGTTTTGCTTCCCCCCCTGTCGGATTTATGAATGTTCGCCAAGGTTTCTATCACAAGTTCCGCATACATACGCGTCCCCAGGTCGGGCCTTCCCATGCAGTCGCAAAATTACGACTCCGCTTCCGTATCGACTTTCGCCCTCCTGTCTGAGGAGAAAATGTAGCTTTTCCAGGCCAACCTTCCGTGGGAAGTCCCCCCGGTCCTTTTCCCTAGCTAGATTTCTCCGTCAAAAGGAAGATCATGTTGCCCTCTTAACCTAATAGATAAGGGGCCCTTCCATGACGCGGAGGATTTTTGGAGAATGGGACCCCCCATTCGCACACCCTGGCCCTGTTCTTTTTTTCTTTCTTGGTGGATAAAGGCCATCGGTTTCTTTTTCCTGCTCTGATTTTGCCCAAAACTTCGACGAACCTTTTAGCCGTTCTCTGGACTGTACAAGCCCATCCATGCCTTCCCTTCGGGGAGAGTTGTAGCTGTGCTCACTTCCTCTTCCTGTGACGCTCGAACAAAACTTGTCTGAGGCGAGGATAGCAGCCTTTACCCTTCCCCACTTTATTTGCTTTTCTTTTCCTCTCGCACGCTCTCTTCTCCTGAAGCGTAGCTGGAGACCTGTTGATTGGTGAACCCTCCTTTTCCATGCGAACATCGTGTCTCGCTTCTCTCGATCTCTTCTCTTAAAGTCCATCATCCTTCCTCCTCCGTTGTTTTTGTTGACCTCTATTTTCAGTGATGCTTGCGGAGGTCGCCTCTGGTTCCAGATCGAGTCTTTCTTTCCTTAGCAGTTTAAACCGTCTTCTTCGTTCTTATGCGTCTGCTTTCTCCCCTCCTCATTAAGTTCCCCCCAATTCCCTTCACCAAATACAGCTTTCTTTCCAGGTCTGCTCGAACATTTGATCCTTCCGTCGAAGGTCTTATATTATCGTTCTCTTCCGACCTCCTTTCTTTACCCTTTTCCTTCTCGTGAGCTTCTTTCCAATTTTTTTCCCCCCCACTCAGAGCCAGTTCCAACGATGGCCTGTATCCACACCTCCCCTCGCACCGGCCATAGTGCGAATCAATCCCTCTTTCCGTTGCCCCCAGTTCCCCGTTTCTTTTTCTCCCACTCTTTAGTGCCACTGAGTAAGCGCGAGGCGGCTTTATCGCCCAAAGACTTCTCTATTTGCATGTTTTTCGGCATGCCCCTTTTTTGCTACTGCAGCTCTTCGATTGGCCCACTTCCTCCTCCCCGAAGGAGGACTCCTCTCCCTCATCTTTTCTTCCGGACAGGCGCGCTTTTCCTTGAATGCCCTTCCTTATAAGGTCTTGGCTTAACTGACATGAAGCTTTTCTATTCCCCTCTCGACGAATCGTCAGCCATAGAGCATCCGCTTTCTTCTTACTTGCCTTTTCCCCCATACGCGTAGGAAGAGCCGAACTTTTCCCCGCCAACACACATCCTCGATTTCCCTGAAGTCCTCTTTTTGGCAAGCCCGGCTTCCTCCCGCAAACAGGTCCCTAGGGAGAAACTTTCCCCTTGATAAGCTTTAAATCTCCCAGTGACCGTTTTTCCAGTCGAGACTCTTAATTCCTTTTCCGACATTGGGCTTTTCATAGATCCGTGATCCCTCGAGTCTTCCAATACGACCCTCCCCTTCCAGCCCCTTCTAATCCCTTCTAGTCCTGGCTTTCTTGAAATTTCACTAAGGAATAAGCCCGGCGCCCCTCCAATAGTCTCTCTCCTCCTATCTTTAGCAGTGCTTCAGTTCCTTGGCCGACGGGTTCTGACGCGTGATCGTGGAAGCTCGGAAATTTCTTTGGATCCCCGCGCGGTTATCTCTTGAATTTTCTCCACTTCCCATGATCGGATCTCCTTTATGTGGTTCAACGGGTTCCCCCGCTGAGACACGCCTTTTCTCCCTTGGCGACCTTCCCCCACCCCTCTTTTGGTTCGAGATAGAGAAGGCTTTTTTTCCCCTTTTTGCAGCTAATGTTGGTTTCAAGGCGAAGCTGACGCTTTTTCCCCCCCCCCTGCGAGTTCCCCCTATTTTTTAGGAACCCTGTCGGTTCTTGATGACGGGAGGGATGGTCTTTTTTCCCTCTTTACAACGTTTTCCCTTTTCCCATGAAATTGGAGCGCGCCTTTTCCTCATGCCTTAAGAGGAAGTCTTTTACCTCCCCCTGGATACTCTCATCCGCTGCGAGAGCCCTCCTCGAGCAGATTTTGGAGGTGCCGCCCCCTCTTTTTTCAACGGTCTTTATGTTTGGGTTTATCAGAGATTTCTGTTGCCTTTTCTTTCTTACAAGTACGTCTCCTAAACGGGCGATTCTCTTCTTTTCCCGATGGCTCCCCTTTCCTTACCCCCTTGACTCTCGTCTCGGAAGGGGACGGTTTACCCGTCCCCCTCTCATCCGAGGCAGACTAGGTTTCTCCTCTCTGCCAAATTTTTTTCTTCCTAGAGACTTTTAAAATGACCGTCGAAGTCCTTTTTTTTCCCCGGACCTCTGAACTTGACTTGTGACAATGAGGTTTCCTTCGGTTCTTTCACCATTTGAATTTTAGATCAAAGACCGTCAGCTATTCGAGTAATTCTTCTATCAAATGGATTTCTATTGCTTTTCTGCCTTCTTGTGGTCCCCATCTCTCTATCTTTCCTCCTTTTTTCGTTGATCTCTTTTTTGGAAAACAAATGTCATTCCCCCCTGAGGTAGACTACTTTTTTGGTGAACGGTCATGACCGGATCCTTTTTCAGGGATGGTCTAGGGATTATATAATTCCTTCCAGCAACTCCATGCCCCTTTTTTACGAAAGTTCTTTCTCAAGGATTCGAGGCCCCTCTTCAACGCTTTCCGATTTGTTCCCTCCGGGCTCCACCTCGTCCTCTTATTCGGTTTCGATAACGAGCACTTCCTATGGTCTTTTTTTTCCCCGTTCCTCGGGAACCCCCCTTTCAATCGCCCCTCTCTCGACTTCTCAATCTCTGAGCCGGGCTTTTCAACAAAAACTGCTTTTTCCCCACGCCTTCCCGGTTCCTTTTGGCCATCCTCTTTTTCCATACCCACCACTCCCCTTGGTTCATGTCCTCCTCTTCTGATTTCCTCTTTCATCACGTTTTCAAAAATCCCATCCCTCCTCTTCTTTTTGGGGGTGGTGTTGATTTCTCGTCCC
>Ga0179593_1668144_pt1 | contig 11182 bp, 15 predicted proteins | sample CZODoug2_1_08_16_FD_185931 | JGI IMG/M metagenome (GOLD analysis project Ga0179593, IMG submission 185931) | Vadose zone soil fungal communities from Angelo Coast Range Reserve, California, USA - CZODoug2_1_08_16fungal (PacBio error correction) | ecosystem: Environmental > Terrestrial > Soil >... | reverse complement strand
GTTATACGGTGTGAAATGGATTTCCCATTCTTCTCGAAGACTTTCTTTTTCAGAAGCCAGCTTCTAGGGGATAGCTGTGGGATCGAATCTCTTCCCCCCTCGAAAGGGAATATACCTCCTTCTCCCCAAAGGTTCTCCGGCCCTCCCCAATGTCTCCCCCGATAAACATTTAATGGTTTCTACCAATGTCCTTTACGGCGAAGTTTCCCTTTCTCCCGGTGGTTGTGGCCTTCTTTAAAGTGAAGGCATGGGAAAAACCCCTTCTTTATCCCATTTTCCCAGGGTAGGTTTTTGTTTGCTTCGTGTTGGATCCCCCCAAACAATATCCACAGCTTGGTTGAGAATTCTTTCCCCCCCTCGAACAATAGTTCCGCTGATCCCTTTCCCCTCCGACTTAAAGTCTTGACTGACATTTGGTTTTAGCCCCCCCCTTTTTTTGGAAACCGAATCCCCTCTTCAACCCCTTTCTTATTCCCCCCCAAAGCTCCATCTAACCCCCCTTGGACAAGATATCTCCTCCCCCCTCCTAGGATGTGGACTTGGCTTCATGGAGGCCCGGAGGACTCCAGGGCCTTACTTGCTTTACCAAGGAATTCACTTTGTTGCGCTCTCCTGGACCTCGATTGAGTTTTGCCCTTCCTACTTTTCCGGTTGAGAGTCTCGATTTTTTCCTTTATGGCCCTCCAGATTTTTCAGGCTTCTCCCCCCCCCCTGGAAATAAAGTCACTCGCTCTTCCTCCCCCCCCGGCGGAAAGACACAGCCCACTGTGTATCTTTGTTGGGGCAGTAGATAACGCCTCTTTCTCGGCGACGATCCTATTCTTAGGCAACTCGCTCCCTGTGTCTTCGAAAACTTGGAACGAAATGCTCCCCCCCCTTTCCGTTCAGTTTTTTTGTTTTTCTGCTTGCGGGACCCCTCTTCTGGCGAATTCGCCGTTTCCTTCCCTCTGTATCCGATGGGTCTCTTTCCCCCCCACCGAACGACATTGCCCCCCTTCGAGACATCACCGTCTGACCCCCCGCGATCTGTTCTCCGTCGAAGTAAGTTGTGCCCTCTCTTCCCCCCCCGCCTGAAACGACGCTTTTCTAATTTCGGCGACGGTCCCTGCTCTTATCCCCTTCCTTTCTTTTTCAACGGAACAGATAGTTTATCCTCCTTCAGTAGTGAGGGACATCCCCCCGTTCTTTTTTCCCTGGAGTCTTTCTTGCTTCCCCCCTTTTGAAATATATTCTGGTTTCCTTTTTCCACGTTCTTGTTGACCTCAGATGGAAATGCTTTTTTCGAAGAGAATCTTTTCTTTCACGGCATAGTCGAGACTTTCCCTTTGTTTAATGAACGGCATCGACCCCCTTCCCTCTGAATTTGTAATTGAACCCTCCCCCCCTCGAAGACTTCCGAGGGGGTATTACTCCCTCATTGGAGCAAGTTAGAATGTCTCCCCCCGACCCCCCCCCCCCCTTTCCCCCCTGTCCAGAATTTTTGCGGTTTTTGTTTTTTTTTTTTTTTTCCTTTTCCTGCCCGGAAAACGGGGTGGCTTCTGAAATACCGCGATGAGCATCCTTATTTCCGGCGATGTCTCTCCCCCCCCCTTCCCCACTTGACGGCGACCACCTTTTGGAATCCTGATCACTCCCCTCCCTCCGTTGTGTTGCTGCGTATTTTTCCCTTTTTTTGCCAAGGGCCCTTAACGCCGCCGGCTTTCCCTTTTTCTTTTGCTTCGATTGCGCACGCAGCCTCCTTCCTAAGCTCTTTCTTTCCCGATGACAGGGGTCTAGGGCGGCCCTTCCCCCTACCACTCGATCCCTGCCAGGCCGTCTCCTTTCCTTAATTCAAGCAGGCGGCACTCCCCCCCTCTCTGTAGTGTGTACCATATTGGCCTCTTCCGGTAATGAAGCAATGCTCCTTTTTCCGAAGATGCAGTTTCCTTTTTCTGACCGGACGAACGGGCTTTCCCACACGATTCGTTTCTCTTTCTCAAGTACGAGAATAGATGCGCAGTTGTTTTCCTCCCTCCCCGGACAGAAAGAACTCCAGGCTTCTTTTCCCTCCCCTGACGTCGCGATACCCGACCGGTTTTTTTCCCCCGGTGAGCGCAGCGATACCTTTCTCTTCTCCTCCTGCACGGAGTAAGGGTCAGCGTTTCTTCCTGTGGAAAAAAAACTGTCCCTCCCCCCCCCTTCGCCCGATCGGCGGGCCTTTTCCTAAATGACGGATGTCTCTCCTCCCTCCCGATGAATGTAGATGCGTTTATTTCTCCGAACCATCGTAAATTCTCTCGAAAAGAGGTTCCCTTTCCCTCCTCCATGTGAACCAAATGTTCAGTCCTACACAAAGACATGACTAAGCTTCCTGGTGTAAAGGTAATTTCCTGCCATGCACCCTCTGAGTTTTGGCCTAGACTGTAGTTTTCTCGAAAGACGTTGCCTCCCCACCCCCGGAAAAGAAATATCCCCCCCCTCGGGAGAGAGGAATCCACGGTGTCTCGTCTCTCTTAAGTTATGTGGATACCCCTATCAAAGATGTAGTAACTGCCCCTTTTCCCCCTGCTTAAGGAAACCTTCTCAAAACCTGTCTAGTAATCCCCCCCCCACGCAATCTTCTTTTCCCTCGGCCGCTTGCATTCTGGGGACTTGAGGGCCCCTTCCTTACGAATAGCCCCCCCCCCCTCCCCCCCCTCGTCAGGCTTTATTTCCCCACTGAGGATTTCCGATTAGCGTTGGGAATTCCCTGGATGTTAGGATGCCCCCCCAGTTTTAGGCAAACCAAATTCTCTTTTTTTCTAAAACAACCCCCCTCTCCCGCAGAGACTTTAATGTTCTCTTTGGAATAAGAGGGAACGTCCCCTTGTGGAAGAATAGTCCCCCCCCCCTTTTTTCCTAAATTGTTGTACCCCCCGTAACAGGGATATTCCCTCTACCTCGGAGGTTAAAAAGTCTTTTTTTTTTTTCCTTAGAGGCCGGTCCCCCTTTTTCCTCGCCGATATGGAATTTTTTCATACCTGACCGGTGTAGCGACATGGATACTTGGACTTCTTCCGGGTGAAACCCACTCACTTTTTTTCTCGCAAAGGGAAGCTTCATATTCCTCTACCCGCGAGCCCCCCCCTTCCGGAAAACAGAAGGCCCTCCCCCAAGGGAACACCCCCCTTCTTCCCATCTATATATTTTAATCCTCCCACGGGGTGACGGACTCCCCATATGAGGGTGTTCATTATCTAAGACTGCTGTTCTTCGCCCCCCCTTTCCGGGGTCATCGGGGGATCGCCTTTCTTTGCCCGGGATTAGAAAATAGTCGTTTTTTTCCCCCGGGGTTAGAGGTACCCATATGTTGGTCGCTACCTTCTCCAGTTTATGACCATTAAAGCATAGGCGACCTCTCCCTTCTCTAAAGTGCCCCCCCTTTCGTGGGCACAAACCGCCTTTCCCTCTGGGGATATCCCTTTTTTTCTTTTCGAAAAAGAACACTTATCCATTTTTTTTTTTCCTGATCCTGGAAAACGAATCGTGTGATTTACCTCCCCTTTCCCGTGATTCCAAGCTCCCGCTATCCCGCGAGGAGGGCGTCTTTTTTTCCCCCTTCCTAAGTTGTAGTTTTGAACCCCTCCCTGCCGCCGAACCCCCGTAGACGGGCCTTCCCAACCCCCTCCCTAGAAAATCCCTCCAAGGGGCGACCAAGTTTCATAAGGTCACCCCTCTTGCTGGGGAATGGAGTAGGAGGTTTTTAAACTTCTTTAAAGGGCCGTTTTTTGATCTTTCCAAGAATTCACGCGCTAGTATATAAGCTCCTCTAGATTGCGTTTTTCTTTCCCTCTTGACCCGTTTTCGGCTTCCCTTTTGGAGGGACTATGCCTTCTAGTTTAAGCGTTTTCCCCAACTTCCATTTTCTCTCTCCACCGTGTTAGGCCCCAACCCTTGCGCCGATTTTTCTAGTGGATGGTGGCCCTTCTCTCTGTGCTGCCCAACAGCTTTCCTTTTTCTAGGCTACGCCTTCTTTCCCCCCCCCATGCTCCAGGGGCATGTCTTTCCCTATGGAACTTGACTCCCCCTGCGCGCCTCTTCATGGCGGTTATACTTCCGTGACCAGGTTTCCCTGGCGAATTAGCGGTTCCGCCTTCCCTTTCTTTCAGATGGGTTTCCTTCTTCCCCTAACGCCAATCTTAAAATCCCTCCTGGGACGTTCGATTCCATTTAACCCCACTCTCCCCCCCTTTCTTTTTTTCGATATGAACTTCCCTTTTCAGTTGGTGCACTCGTTTTCTCAACCCGATGAACCCGGACTCCCCCCTTTTTCATTTCGGCGACGGTATCTTCTTCTTTCACCGGCGATATCACTGTAAACCTCGCGACGTCAGTGCGTTTCTTCCTGGAGTTCATTTATGCCGTTCCCTTTGGAAAAGCAATGAGACATCTATTGCTCCTTCCTCCCCTTTTCCTTCGGGTGATGAACATAACTATGTCTTCTCGACGCGTGTTTTCCGGTGGCATAGTAGAACGGCTTTTTTCTCCCCCCCCTTTTCTCATTCCCGGAATATCGCTCCTCTTTTGGACAAATCTGAATTACGGCCGCTATTATGACTTCCTCCCCTTTACCGGATGGCAATCTTTTTCCCTTCCTTTCGCAAGAGACCCGTTCCTGTACACATTTCTTTTTCTGCCGGCGGCGGTGCGAATCGCCCCTCCTTCTCCTCCCCTCGGCGGGAGATTGAGGCGCCCCTTTTTCTTCTTTTTTTTCCCCTTCTTTCCCTTCTCTTTGCCTCCTCCTCTTTTTTTTTTCTCTTCAGATTCCGCCAGGTGAGAGTAACCTCCCTTTTATGCGCTGAGTCGATGCGCACGCCCCCCTTTTTCCCAAAAGGGACGAGGCCGGTTTTTCCTTTTAAACGTGAGCAAATCGATCCTCTCTTCTTATTCGGCCCGTTCTCCGACCGGCCTCCCCCCTTAAGAGGGGTCCAATCTTTCTTGTAAGCAATTGCTCGGGTGCGTTCGACTCCCCCCCCCTCCCGTCGACCGACGACACTTTCCCTCTCGGTCACCACGCCTTCCTTTTTCCCTTGAATAGATGAGTGACTCCCCCAAATAAAAGCGGCAGAAATCCCCTCTCTTTTTTTCCTTCCCCTGACAATGAAGTCGAGGATCCCCAGATTGTTTTTTTTTCTCTTCCACTGGTGAAAGGGCCCGCCCCCCCGTAGAAGGAAATTTAGCGCACGGAGTCCTTCTTTCTCGAGATTTTTGTCTACCCCCCCTCATTCCTGCTCAACAATTATAGCCCGATTTCTCTCAACAGAAGGATGGTCCTACTCTTTTTTCTCTGTCAGATGCGGTATTTCTTTTTCCAAAAGGAAACAAATATATTCCCCCTTTCAAACGCTTTATCTCAATGTGCGACCCCTTTTTCACGGAATCCCCTCTTCCTAAGCTGAGCCTCCTCCAGGTTCAAGCGTTTCGCCCCCCCTTGTAGGGGGGGTTTCTTCTTTGGTGGGGGGGGTTTTTTTTTTTTTTCTTTGGGGGGGGGTGGTTGGTTTTTGTTGTGGGGGTTTTTTTTTTCCTCTTGGGGGGTTTTTTTTTGTTGGGGTTTTTGGTCTTTTTTTTTTTTTTTTTGGTGTGTCTTGGGTTTTTTTGAGAGGGGCCTCCCCTCTCGCTAGGGCGCCCCCTTCTTTGAGAAGGTATCTACCCCTCCCAGCTACCCATGCTTTAGTTCTTTACAGCCACCTTTTTCCTTCTTTCGAGAGTGCACGTTATGTCTTTTTTTTTCCCCTCTTGTCGAGACGCTATCTCTGAAAGACTCTCATTAATGCGTCCCCCCCCCCCCCCCCACTCCATCTAGGAGCTGAGTCTCCTTTTTTCCCCTCGCGTGAATGCTTCAGCGGCCCTTAGCCTTCGCTTCCCGAAAAGGCCAACCTTTTTTTCCTAAGAGTTTTCTCCACTTGAGGCGTTCGTAGGCTTTTCCCCAGTCACAGGATCGGTTTTTCTTGGGTTCCCCCCCCAAAGTATTCTGGGGCTCCCCCAGACGCCAGCTCTTTCCCCCTGTGAGCTTGGAACATTTTCCTTAAGGCGATTTTTTTCTTCCCAAAAACAGCTGTGGTCCCTCTTTTCCCCTACACACGACCTGATACCCGGGTAAATCTGCGGTTTTCCCCCTTCTTTCGAGGACGGGTTTTTTTCCCCTTCTCCGATAACTGGTCCATTCCTACCCGTTTCCCGGGTATCTTTCCATCGGATCTTACAGTTGTCCCCTCCTCTTTTATCACCTTCCCTTCCCCCTTTTCAGGCCGCTTCCCCTACTCAGCCCGTCGCGAGTCCCCCAGAAGGCTTCGATTTTTTTCCCCCTATTAGATACCATCCCTTTTGTTTTTGTCTCTCTTTCTAATGAGGTGTGCACCTTTCAGAATGCTGATCTTCCCTTACTAGAGAAGGGGCTCTCTCTTTTTCCGGATCGTCTTTCCCCTTTCTAGGGAAAACTACGTTTTCCAACGGGTCCTTTATCTTCCTTAATAAGATGTCTTCCACGGGTATCTTCCCCGATAGGAGATCCCTTTTTTTGCCCCCCAAGTGCCCGGCAGTGGGGCCCCTCTATTTATCGATGGGCCCTTTTTTCTTGAAAACGGAACACGTTCCCCTGTTGGTTGCGCTCTTTTCCCCAAATGCGTAACATCCGTTCCCTCCCTCAAAGCGAATTAACTTTCCTCCTTGAGTAATTGTTCTTTCTTTACTTTAGTTTTTGCCCCCTCCGTTCACCCCCTCTTCTCCTGGCTCCCAAATCAATGAATAAAGTGGGGCCTTCTTTTTTTCCTGTCAAGCAGGATGTGGACTTCCTTCGAGACTCAGGCTAAATTTCTGGATAGTAATTACCCCCTTTTCATTCAAGATTCGGCCGACCTTTCCTTGTAAGCGACGATCTTGCCCGCTTTTTTTTTGCAAGGGGCATAAGTCGTGAGAGTCTCTTGAGAAGATGCAAGTACCCCTTCCCTTTTATCGCATACCTCTCCCTTCTGCCTCGCAACATTGTCCTGAATTTCGGCCGAAAGGGTATTTCTTTTTCGATCCGCTGCGTCTTTTTTTCTTTCCAGATAAGGGGGCTTTTTTCTCAAGGTGAGCTGAGCCTCGCGACTGGACCGCCCTTTCTTAGGAATGGTTTCCCTGCGTGACAAAGTTTTTTTCCCCCTGGCGAATCGCCCCCCCTGTCTCTTTCTTCTTTGATGTCCTTTCCTATAGTCCCTACAGTCCCCCCCTCCTCATCGGGACTTCGGACCAATCGTTTTAGTCCCCTCTCCTTCTTCGGGCATAAATTGGCTTTCTTTCCCCCCTTTGTGGACCTTTTTTTAAAAAATCCGCTGAAACCCGTTTTTTTCCTTTCGGCGACGGTACCGACTAGATTCCCTTCTCTCACGGAACAGATCGTTCTCCCTTCACAGTAAGTGAGGGCCAGGCCCCTTTTTCTTTCTTTCTGAAAGGTTCTTTTCCCCCCCTTCGAGTACTTTTTTCGCCAAGGCTTTTATAGACATGACGTCTTCCTTTTTTCGAAGAGCTGTGGAACTGGACTTTTGCGAACGAGAAATTTTTCCCTTCCCTCCCTTTGGTTAAACTCATAATTGTACTTGCTCTTTTCCCCTCCTTTACGAGGAATGGAGAGTTCCCTTCCCCTCTCATGTAGAAGAAAAAGAGAAAAAGGTCCCCATTCCGCTGTAGCACCCCCCTGATGCACATAGAATCCCGCGATGAAGCAGCTTTTTCCCCTTCGTCAAATTGCGGCACTTTCTTTCCTCCCCCTTCTTTTTTGTGTACTAGAGGACTTTTTTTTCTGCAATTTAATTTCCTTTTCGCCGCAGATGCCTCAGCGCGGGATTCTCCCCCCCCCCAGAAGACGGAGCAGCCCCCCTCCCCCCCGGCCGAGGGTCTAGGGCGGCATTTTTTTGTGTCCCCTCCCCGATCCGCTTCCTTCGAGTTATCTTTTCTTAAGCAGAGCTTCCCTTTTGTCCCCGATCGGGCAGATGACGTCATTTTTTTTTTGTTGACCGTTAGACGATGCCTTTCCCCTCGTCGAACTTTACGCTTCCTTTTCGACTCCCACCGCGGTCGGCGTCTTTTTCCTTTCTTCGTTAAAAGAACATCTTCCCTCCCCCCGTCCCTCCGGGGGCTGGCCGCACTGACTTTCCCCTTTCTTGAGATCGCGAATAGAGAAATTCGCGACGGCGTCCGGGTTCTTCATGCTTTCGCGCGCGGGTCCCCTTCCTTTCTCCTTCTCCAATTTTCGCCCTTTCTTTCTTGGTAGAATGATACCCTTCTTCCAGATCGAGCATGCTCTTTCTTTTTCCTTCCGAACAAAAGCGGAAAGAAATTCCCTTCTTCTCCCAAAGAGCGACCTCCTGTGGCGACCCTTTCTTGTCATATCCCCCGCCATGCCTAAGCGGTTTTTTCCTTTAAAGGTAAAGAGTTTCCCTTTTTTCCCTTGAGGAGTGGGCTTCCTTCTTTTGCGACAGACGTCTTCCCTCTTATCGACGGCACCCCTCACTTTCGGGCGCGCTTCTCGTGGACGATTGCTCCGGTATGTCGGGTCGCGACTTTTCGGCAGAGTCTCTCAGGTTCCTCCCGGCATGCTTTTTACAAAACTAATTTTTTCGAGAACTAGGCCTTCCTCTGGGTAAGGACGACTCTCCCTTCGCAAGAAGAATACGCCAAGGTCCCCCTTTTTTTCGGGACGCTCTGCAAAATGAGGAGGGTTCGTGTTTTTCCCCCCTTATAGGTAGGAGCATCCCCACATAAAAGTTCGGGTGACCCCCCTTTCCTCCCGCCGCGACTTTAAGTCCTTTCTTTTTTTTCCCGAGGGAACGGATGTTTTTCCTTTCTTTTTCGAAACCCAAGATGTGGATCCTCGTGTTCTCACACGCAACCGGATATTCCCCGTAGAAATAGGGCGGTTTTCCCTCTTCTAGGAAGGGTCCCCCCTCCCCTATAACTGGTCCCTTTGAACAAGTGCAGGGTAGAGACACCCCTTCGAAAGAGATAAAGTTTCTTTCTTTTCCTAAGCAATTCCGAACCCCCTTTCTCCCACCCGCGATCTCCCGCGAGTACGTCCCCCCCGAAGGCTTCCATGGCACCCCACCAGAAATCTAACATCTCTCTCTTTCTCTCTTTTCATAGAGATGTTTGATATAATTCGTTTTCTTCTAGAAGCTGTTTTTTTCCTTGGATAGCTGGGGATTCTTTCTTCCGTCTGGAAAGGGATGAGCCCCTCTTTTTGAAAAAGGTATCTCTTCAGGACAGGTACTTCCTTTTTCTACCCGGAACGTGGTTAGACCATGGACCTCTCCCTTCGAAATTCGGTTCCCCCCCTTTTCAGGCCTTGAACCACCCTTTCCTCTTTCGCTGGACCCTGGTTTCGTGGTTCCCAAGAACAAGTGATCCACTTTTTTTTTTCTTCATTCTGAAACTCTTTTAACATTAAGGTCCACCGCGACTTAAAGTCGTTTTTTTTTTTTAGCACCAAGAAGACTTATTTTTGCTCCGAAAGCTCCTAACCCCCTTTCCCCCTTCACACCTTCCAACTTTTGAGAACTTTGGGAAAGATATAAGTTTCTTTGCCCTCCGGCTTTTTTCTCACAAGGCCCCCTTTGTGGATGCTTTACCTTAACCGAATTCAAGCTTCTCCTGGTGTATCCCCCTTTTTTTTGAAAAGGGCCCCCGTTGAAGTCTGTAATTCCTCTGCCGTAAGAAGATTTCCTCCCCTAACGTAAGCTTTTCCCCACCTTGGGGTGTGGTCACTTTCCTCGGTTGGATCTGGCTGTGTCCCCCTTTCTGCTGCAACCTCTTCGCTCCGTAGAGGCCCACTCTTTTCTTCTTCGGCGCGTCATTCCTGGACGCACTGCGCGCCCTGCTTTCTGTATGAGTCCTTAGGTTTTCATTTTGGATGAACTGGTTTCCTTTCTCTGATAGAATGTCTTCTTTTTCCCTAAAGCAATCGACAGTCTCTTTCAGCCCTTCCCCTCGAAACCGACTCTCAAATCCTTTCCTTGAGAGAATTAAGTGGTTGCTCGAAATGCAGGATGAAACCCCTCCCCATCTCGCGGAATTTCGGCTCTTCCTCTTTCAAAGGAGATAGAACGGCCCCTTCTCTTTCAGTGAGGGAAAGGAACCTTGTCCCCTCCTTTTCTTTTGAACTCCCCTTAGCATCTATGCGAGTCCTTGCTGTGATAGACATGAACTACTTCCCCCGGTAGAAGAGATGTGTGGAAGTTCCCCTTCCCCTCCTTGTCCGACTTGGGAACCCCTCTTCTTTAATCAGCGACCGAATCTTTTTTGGACCAGCTTGTTTCCCTTCGAATGGCTCACTTCTTGACCCTCTCCTTTTGCGAGGCGGCGCCTGCTTTCTCATAGAAAATCCCGCCGTCGATTGAGGAGCAACCCTTCTCTCTCGCATCCTCCCTTTTGTTAACTTCCCTGATTCGCAGAAAGTCCGCCGCGTTCTTTCCCCTATGCGCCAAGAAGACTTCCCCCCATTATGGAAGAGGCCGGGTCTCCTTTTCTCCCCTCGATCCGCCTCTAAGCCTTTCTTTACATCAGCAGCGGCAAGTACAATTCCCCCCTGCCTTGAGAGAAGGGAATGACCTTTCTTCTTTAGACGATGGCCTCCCTTTGTTTCGAACCGGACAAGCTTCCCGTCGATCACCACGCCGTCGTTCGAGAGATGCGAAGTGCGTTCCCCCTTTTCCCGAAATAAAGAATCCGGGTTCCCTCCTCCTCATAAACGATCTCTTGAATTTTTTTTTTTCCTTCCTTCCTCTACCGTCGCCGAAATTTCGGGGTTGAAGGAGTTTCGCCTTTCTCCAAAAATGAATTCGCTTTCTTCGACTCTTAGGCTTTTTCTCGGTCTAGAAGTCCCGATCTCTCCCCTTTCAGGGACCGATCCGAACCCCCCTTCAGCGAAACAGCGGTACTCTCTTTGCGACCACCTGGTCACTTCCCACGCCATGTTTCTACTCGGGCGCGCAGGGGCTTTTTCCTCCGAAATGCACATTGAGATCGTTTTTCCGTAGCATGCTTTTTTTTTGCTCAGGTATCGCCCCTTTGCAAGCCTCTTCGCGCGGCAGTCAGCCAATTCCCTTAAGTTAGGGAGGGATGAGATTTCCCGGCAGAGTATCCATCCTTCCCCTACCTTCCTTCACTTGAAAAAAACGCCTTTCTGAGACCC
>Ga0179593_1667122_pt1 | contig 11182 bp, 14 predicted proteins | sample CZODoug2_1_08_16_FD_185931 | JGI IMG/M metagenome (GOLD analysis project Ga0179593, IMG submission 185931) | Vadose zone soil fungal communities from Angelo Coast Range Reserve, California, USA - CZODoug2_1_08_16fungal (PacBio error correction) | ecosystem: Environmental > Terrestrial > Soil >... | reverse complement strand
TACGCTTATCACAGTGAACGGTTTATTTGGCCTACCATGGTTTCAACGTTAAGCCCGACGAATCGTTTCCAATCCCCGAGAACCAAAGGCCCCCCCAATCCCCATCAACCTTCGAAAGATTTTAATTGTTCCTTTTCCACACCCCCCTTCGTAACTGCCCCAGAAGAGGATGGCTAGGTTTCTTAGACCCCAGTATTCCCCCCCCCCCTTGCCAATGACTCGTTTACGACCCCCATCCCCCCAACCCCGTGAGTTTTCCCTTGCCACAGCAATGCGGCTTGCCAACTTTGACCTCACCCCCTTTTCCTACGCCTTATTTCCTTTTCCCCCTCAATCTGCTTTTTGGTACAGGTACGAAACTGCAAATTTCCCCTGCCCCGCATTTACTCACTCCTTCCCGTGGCGTTGATCCTTTCCCATGTTATCTTGTATCAATTTACAATCCTCGCAAGTTTCTACCTCCCGAATGTGCTTTATGGTGAGCACCCAACGTTAGTAGATCGGCGGCGACGAACTCTTGCTCTTCCCTTTTCGTTAGCCAGCAGGAACTTTTAGCGATCGCCTTTCCCCCTTCACGGTTTCAAGGAGAGCCCGAGATCTTTTCGCCCAGCCCGGCAGCCCGCAATTCCGCTTGGTACCTGTGCTGGCGCGAGGAGTCCCGCATGCCCGGCCCCCCAGTCCTCAACTCTTGCTTCTTTTTGCGGTCGCGAAGCGTGCTGAGGTCTGTTCTCACTCACGAACCAGGGGTTCAACCCCTCTTTTTTGATCCCCTAGCCGAAAAAGTACCCATGAGTTTACTGCAATTGTGGCCAACCACCCTATACTTTACTGTTTATCTCGCCATCCAAGCGGCCGATGGTTTTTTCCTCCTTAAAAAGGCCGTGCAGGCCCCTTCCCTCTTCATGGCTTTTCTCACTGCGGTTTGGCATTTCGCCCTTTCTCAGGAAATTTGCGATCACGTTCCTACTTATTCACCCCCCCCCGAAATTGCGTTGAATCCCAGCCGGTCCCTGCATGTTGACTCCCCCTTTTTCAGCATCTTATAGCCATCGTATCTAATGGTGAGCACAAATACCCATTTTTTTTTCTCCCTCTCTGAACCCCGCGCCCACTCAGAGATGGTGGGTCGCAACATGAGGCGCTAATTGTAGGGACTGAAGAGTCTTTTTTTTTTTCCGGTCTTCCTTTTTACTGTGGCCCCCTGCAACGTATTAAGCGAGTTTAGCGTACCCTCCCTCTCCCTCATTCTTGGCGTGTACTTCTGCCATGGGGCCGTGCGTTTGTTCGCCGAGGGTGCACATTGTTCCCTTTTTTTGTTGTTTTTGGCTCCAGGGTGGGGTTCGTTGGCATTGCATGATGGCCTCGGCTTTTCCCTAGCCCCTTTCAATCCTGTGGTTTTGGTCAAATTACACCTTTTCTTTTCGCATTTTTCTCCTTCCTATTCTGGACAGTTGATGTGCCCCCTTCCCCTACGACAGCGGGAGAGAACCCCCTTCATTCTTTGCTTGTCGCTTGTTTTGGTTTCCCCCCTAATGGCTTCAAATACTCTATCTTTTTAGCCCGTTGTTGGTGAGCTATTCCTGTCTCTTTTCCCATTTGGGAAACGCCCTCTTTTGATGCCACTGCCTTCCCCTTCGAGCTTATTCTTCTTTCCCTTCCATTATTTCTTTCCCGCTTCAACACAAAAAAAAAAACTTCTTCCAGCCTTCCTTGGTGACCTAGTTACCCTCGTGCAGCTTTGCCCCTCCGTTCATCATTTTCGTCCTGCCCCCCCCCCCCCCCTCCCCCCCCAACAATCTCCCCTCTCCAAGCAGCAGCGCAATTCCACTCGGAGAACTCAAACTGCGTCCCCCCCCCTCTTCCCCCCCTTACGAAACCAATTCTGCTGGTGCATGTTATCCTGACACCTTGGCCCCCCTTTACAGGGCGGTTCCGGTTGCACGTGCATCTCTCCTTCCACATATTCCAGGAAGCCCCAAAATTAGCGCCCCTTAGCGACCCCCCCTCCTTGGGTAGATTTTTTTCGCTTCCTTTTGATGTTTCTCCAGATCGCTCCTCTTTTGCCGAATCCAATGGAGCTTCCCTTGGGGAATTAACCCCTTCCGGCGGCTTTTTCATCGTCCTTTCTGGTGGTCGTCCTTGGCCCTCCGGCAATCTGATCTCAATGATTTTCCGTCTAACCCCTCCCAGTTGAGTCATCAACGTTCTCGTACTCCTGTCCCTCCTTTTTTTCGCCGATACAGAATTTTCCGCGCCCCCATACCTTTTTTCCCTTGTAATACCGTTCCGTTCCAAGCCAATTGTTTGTAATTTTCACTTCTTCTTTAGTTTTTCGGGGTTTTCATCTGAACCTTTTCCACTCTTTTTAGTGTTCCGTACCTCGAACGCTTCGTCTACCTTTGACGAAGCCATGCAGTTTTTGATGGTTTTTCTTGCGTGTTCCCGCCTCCATGCAAAGTAACAATCCCCTTTAAATTATTGTTTTCCTCCTCTTTTTCTAAGACAACGTGGTTTCTCTCCTCTTGTTCTTGATTGTCACCACCCCGTGATTTCCGCCCTATTTCGCTCGCGCGATCACTTTGATATGTGACTCCCCCCCGGAGAACTCCCTGTCCCTAACGCCGATTCCCTCTATTTATTTTTTTATTAGCATAACATATAGACCTTGTCCTGGTACTGTCGGCCACTCTGACACTTGTGATCATATTCATGTCGATTTAAGTGGACAATAATTAGCAACTAACAAGATGCGTCCATGGCCACTACAGCCATTCAGATTCCCCCCTTTTTCTTTCAATTGCCTAATTTGATTTTTCCCGCATGTCCCAATGTAGATAGATTTTTGTTATTTTCCCTTTTTCTTTTCCCCCCTGTTTATCGCGCGGTTTGGAATTCCCACCCCCCAAACAACCCCCCCCCCCCCCACCCCACCCCAAACAAAAACCTGGTACCCTGAATGAAGCCTTTTCTTTGTCTTTTTTTGTCAAGACTTAATCCCTTTAGACGGTACCCTTTTTCTTTTTCCTTTATTGTGTTCCTTCGTGAGAGTTTCTTTTCCCCTGATTCTTTTTTCGATGAAACTTGTAACTTCCCCCCCCAGTAGAACGAGTATCTTGCATCGCCCCACATCTCCCTCCTCCGTTTTTTTTTTCTCTCTATGCTCCTGCCCTCATTACTCGTTTGAGGTCTCCCTTCGAAGTCCTCTTTCTCCCAGATCTCGGCATCACGCGCCGACAAGCACCCCCATAACGAAGATCACGATTTTGTTCCCCTTTCTCCCCCCTATCCAAACCTTTTAGTACCTTCCCCCCGAAGGACGAAGTATCGCGTGGCTATGCCCCACTCCCGTACTTCCCACATGCCGAGTTTTGACGACCATTCATCCCACCTTTCTTGAAATTGGGTGGCTTTGCCCCTTTTCCCCCCATTCAGGAGTTCAACCTTTCCAACCTTTCTCAACAGTTTTAATTGCTAGTCGGCGGCCACTTGGAAAACTGCCTTGATGTACATGTCGTTTTGTTTTAAATTACACTGTAAATCTCATGCCCCTATTCGTAGTATAGATCACGCCCCGACTGCCAGTGGGTAGCCCCTAACTTTTCCCTTAGATTCGTAATTTTTCCTCTAACCCCCCCCCCATCGAGGTTCATAGGTCGCATCTTCCTTTCGATTGTTGAGTGCCCCACCTTTTTTCGTCCCCCCCCTTTTTAGTCTCTCCTCGCTTCCGAAAATAGGGTCAAATCTTAGTGGGCCAGACCTGGAGACTATCCTCCTCCTTCCCCAAAATTTGAGAAAATTCTGGCCCCTGCAAGTTTAAGCAGTCCGCGGCGTTTTCCCCCCATCACCATCTCTTCGATCCCCCCCAGCCAACGCTTTCCCTAAAGATCTTGAGTTATCCGAGTTTCGCGTTGGCGTCTATCCCAGCCAACAGACTCTGCAGTGACCCCCCGGCTTCCTGTGTTACCCATTTCCCCCTTCCCTTCGCTTTGATGCGGTCCTCAACCCATGGTTTCGGGGTTAGACCCCCCCCGACATCCGGGCGCCCGGTTATGTTCAGCAAAAACTGCGCATTCAACTTTCGACTCCCGTGCGTCATGGCCTTTTAAGTGTTTTCTCCGTTGCTCCAGTGCTTTTTTAGTCCTCCCCTAATATCTCTTATGCTGCTCTCCCTTCCCCCCGATCCGGCGAAATTGATTTTTCCGAATCCTCCGGACTTTTTTCTTCCCCCCTTTCCCCTCCCCCTCCCGTTTAGACCCCCTCGCTCTTGTTTGAGTTGCCCCCCCCATGGGGACTCCTCACCCTTTTTCCCATCGATTGAGTTGTCTTGGAATTTGTCTTTTGACCTGACTTCTTTGTTTGTCCCTTCCGCTGACGGCGTCCGGAACGCTTCTCCGCAGAGGTATTTTCTCTATCCTAGACCTCAGGATGGGATTGCGTACGGCTAGGTGTTTTTTTTTGGTGGTTTTGGGCTTTTTTTTCGCCGAGCACATTGTAATTCGAGTTTTTGCCCGTGGTGGCATCATAACCGATGGTAATAGGATTGGCAAGGGTTCCCAGTTCCTGGAACTATTTTCACCGTAGCCTCATGGGGCCCCCTCTTTGCTAGATGAGTCCTTTTTCTTTTTTGCTCCCTCTAAGTTGCCCCTTCTCCCTCACGCGCGGAGTCCCTAACGGGTTTTCTGGCGCATTTTTGTTGCGTACAATCTTTCAGCTCCTTCCCCTTCCTCTTCATCTTTGTGTTTCTCTCTATCTTTTTAAAGTCGGGAAACGCCCAACTCCGTTTCTTCCTCCCCTAGCAGCCTTCGGCGTGGCTGGAGAAGTTATTGGTGGCAGCGAACTCATTAAGACGGAACCTCATCCTTTTCCCCCCCCTCCTGTTCCTAACTTTCCGCGACCTGCCATGGCCCCTCTCCTATCATGTTGACCATTCCCACCAAAACCGGTCTCCAAGCTCCATCCCCCCTCCCCCTCTCCCCCCCATTACAAATGTGTGCTCACTTTTCCCCAACCCCCCGAGAACAGAATCCGTACGCCCCTCATGCTTTTTTTCGAGGTAGAGTATCCTTCTACACTTCGGAATACTCTTTTCCTTTTCCGTCATTTCCGGTGCCACCCCTAATCTTCAGTCACCCCCTCCAATATTTCGCCATCGTTTACGTCCACCGCTCCCTTCTTTTCTTGTTCGACTACATGGGATTTTGCTAACTTTTCTCTGCTTTGCTACTTCATCCAAGGGAGTCGGTAATTTGGGTCCTTTTTTCCACCTTTCCTGATTCTTTCTCAATCTTCAATTAGTCTGGTGGCTTTTTTCCGAAATGCAGCGCTGTCTCTCTCCCCCTTAACCTCCATGCGATTTGCTATCATCTCCCTCCTCCATGACGTTAGCGTTTCATGCGCAAGTCTTTTTCTTGTACCATAAAGTCGCTTGTCTGCGTACTACTTTTCCAAATTTTTACCCACCCCCCCCCCCAATTATCATCCCTCTCATTTTTGACGTTTTCGGTCGTACGGCACGGTTTTCTCGGTTTTTATACCTGCCTTTCTCCCCCCTCTTTCCAACTCTTTCCTACTCCCCCCTTTTAGTTTTATGTCATTGATGGAGCTCCATCTCCATTTCGTAACCAATCCGCGTCCTTTTCTATTGGGGCTGAGGACGTTCTCAGTGCACAGTGAGTGTAGCTTCGACTTCTTCCAGTCTCCCTCCTTTCCTTTCTCTTTGAACCTGATTTTTTCCCCCTATTTCCGTGGCCGAGTATCTAGCTATTTTGTGACACCCTTCCGACCATTATGCGCCCCCTCCCTTCTTCGACTTTTTATTCCAAGAATAAAAGCGACCGGCCAATCTTCTGCCAATTGCTGATCTTTCTTCCCCCTTCCCTCATCCCTTCCTCTTTATACATTGGAAATACGTATCCCCTAAGAATTACTCCCTACTTCCCCCCATTCTATCCGGTGATTATTTGCAATATTCCTCCGCAAGTTCTGTTGTAAGCATTTTGACCGAAACCCCCCCTTTCCTTCTGGTTATTCTTCAGTAACCTTCATGTGTGCTCTGTGTTTGTAATGGTCCAATAATCCTCCCCCTAATGCCTTTCTCTGGGGGACTCCGACCTGTGAGGATTATTACCCCTCTTTGAAACTCGTGTCTTATTTATTTTTCTTGTCCTTTCGTGGTGATCCAGCGCTCCGCTAAACTGCGTGACCTTGGTTTCTCCCTTCAAACTATGCAAGTCCTTTCTTTTCAGCCCCCCTATACTTTCTCCTAATGATTTTTGTTGAGAGACGGCGCTCTTCTTTTAACCTCCTCAGGAGGGACTCCCCCAAGCATTTATCCGATGCGTATTTTGGCTCAAGCTCCAAAGAAAAGGACTCACCCCCTCCTAGAGACAGATGTTTTCCCCTTCGCCCGTTTGCTACCTCCCCACCCCGTGAGGTATCCAGTTTCAGAATTGAACTTCTCGCGCGACTTATGACCACGATTGAAACAAAGTAGGGAAATTTCCTGAGGTTGCGGACAAGGGACCCCCCCCCCCCGGCTTGAGCCGAACCCTTTTTTTTCTGCTGGACCACCAGAATTGCGCGTTCCTGAACCCCCAAAGGTCGGTCCACCCCCACCGAACCCTCTTAACTACTTCACGCTTATGACACTGAGATTAATCGGTCTCTCTTGTCTCCTTGACCTCTCCGGCGCCCCCCCCGGACCCTTTAAAGCGTGGAAAAGCAGCCACTCCCTCTTCCCGTTAGGAGGTGACACCCGGCGCCCCACCCCACCGAAAACCCCCCCCCCTAACCCCCCCCCCCCCCCCCCCCCCCCCCCGCCCCCACGACACCCCCCCCCCCCCCCCACAACACCCCCCCCCACCCCCCCCCACCCCCCCCCCGCTCCCCACCCATCAACCCCCCCCTCCCAACACCACCCCACCCCACCCCACCCCCCGCCACCCCGCCCCCCCCCCAACCCCACAAGTCTCAACTCTCCCAGTGGATTTCTATGCTTTTCTCAGGTGAGCCTTGTAATAAAATCGAGGTATAGTCTTTCTCCTTATCTCTTTTTTTCCCCCCCCCTAGCAACCCTTGAGAGATCGCTCCAGTAAACGGGCGGGACATCTTATTCCCTCCCATTTCCCCCCTCCTAGTCCGTTTCTCAGTCACCCCACGGTGGTTACGAGAAGCACGAGAGTCGTCGCCCTCCCGGACCTCTCCCCTTATCTTCTTAACTGCCAAGGCGCTGCCCCTGTCACTCCAAGCCAAAGTGTTTTTTTTTTTTTTTTTTTCCCCGCCAATCAAGATAGGCAGGCTTCTCATCTTATCTACGGTCCGGCACCACACCCTATAGCCCCCGTGAACCCCTTCTTTACGTGGTTCAACCTCTAAAAGTCCCCTATGAGAGTCTGGGGACTCCAACCATGGTGCTGGTTACTTCCCCTTTCTCTCAAACCCCTTTCTTCCGGGCTTTATAAGACGTGCAAAATTGCTAGGCCACGTCCAAAGTCATCCGGCCTCCTCTCCAGTGTCATTTTGCTTTGTTCGTGAAAAGAATGGCGAGATCCGCGTTCCTTGCATGGCACGTTTTTTATTCCCCACCCGACCCTTTTCCATATGGCTCCTTCCCCGTCCTCACCCTGATAAAAATTAGGACGACCTTTTTCTCACCCTATCTAGATGTCTAACTTGTGAACCTCCCTTTAGAGAACCCCCTCCTCCCCTCCTGAGCCCTCTGTTTTTTCGAGTACTTTAACGATGGAGCATTACTTTCCAGAGTAGCCAGGTTTTGCTTACTTTTCCTGCCCAACTCTTCATTCAGAACTTGTACGGTGGCCATCATCTCTCCCTCTACGGATTGTTTTTTTTGTCTTTTTGCCTCCAACTCTTTTTTTCAGAGTCGGGTGCAGTCGCATAACCTTTTCCTCTTTTTTCTCTTGGCGTGTACCCTGGTTTTGTGTTCATTGGAATGATGGCTAGGCTTTCCACTTTTCCCCTTTTTCCTCCCGTCCAACGTCTTTCCCCCCCTGAAATGGGTGTTTTCTGCTTGACCCCATGCGGGCGTGTTGATCACGCACCCTTCCCTCCATCACGCCGCTTCTCCCTTTTCTTCCTTATGCGCCAGCTTGCTCTTTTTCTGTTTCCCCCCTGAAGGCAGGCTCATTTTTCCTCCCCCAGTGTTGTTTTTATCTATTATTTCATGATGGATTGGGACCCCACAGCTCGCTGAGCGCAACCTGAAGTTCAAGTTACTCAGCCGCGGTCTTCTTCCCTCCTTCTTTTTCTTTTTCCTCCGTCCAAACTCTTAGCCGAAACCTCAATGACTCGTCCGACCAGGATTTCCATCCGAGCCTCATTTTCGTCCCTTCCAACGCCAAAACACCCGGTTCTGCCCTCTCACCCCCCCCCCTCCCTCCTCGCAATTACATGTGCTCGGTTTCCATCACAACAGCCAGGACCCCTACCCCCCGACCCTCCCCCCAAATGCATATGGAGAGGTATCCGTCCACCAGTAAGATTTCTTCCTCCCCGATTCTCCTTTTCCTCCTCTCCTGTACCAATTTCTTCCTTCCCAAAAAATTCGCTAGTTATAAAATCCCCCCCCTTATTATGAGGTAGATGGGTTAGATCCCCTTTTCAACATGATTTTGTTCCCCCATCTAGCTAGATTTTTCTCCTTCCTCCCTTTTAATGTGCCCACATTCCTGTCGTTGATTCTCATACGTTTCAGTCGGGTGAGGAATCTTCCATGAATCTTATTCCGCCATTATCCTGCCCATCGTCTCTCCCCCCTCTTCCTCCGAGCCATGACATTTAGAATGCATTTTTCATTTTTCCTGCTCACCTTTCGAATGGATTTTCACTCTGTTCCGGATCCCAACCCCAGGGTTGTGCCCCCCGCAGCCCTCACGGTTTTCCCGTTCGTACTATGCCCTTTTGTTTTTCTTTACCCCGAAATCGCAACTCTTTTAGACCCCCCCCCCCCCCCCTCAAGAGCAATCCAATGCAGATTTTTGATGATGGACTTGATGGTACTACCCCTCTCTCCTTACACCTTTTTCCCAATCAGCGTACTCTGGACCTGGAGACTAAGTATAGGTATTCTTCCGTTACCCCTTTTTTTTCTGATATTAGCAGATCGTATTCCTGGCTGGACCTAGGCTCTTACCTTCCTGGAGACTTTCTCCTCCTTCTTTTCTATGGTGCTCAATCGCAATCCGCGCAACCTTATGCACCTTGCCTCCCCCCCAACCTTATTTCTCAACATGTCAGGGAATTCTCTGCCCCTTTTTTGGTACCTCAATCCTATTTCTTTTCTTTTTTTTTTTTTTTTTATCGGGTAATAAGTAACGTACCTGTACCTCTTGCAGATGCGTTCTTCCCCATCCCTTACATTTCCTTACTTTTTATTTTGCCTGAATACCCTCCCTTTTCTTTTTTTTTTTTTTATTTTTCCCCCCCGGCCTGGGAAAGAACCAATCTATGATTTTGGTTTATGTAACTGGTACTCTCATTCTCGTCTTTTGTGTTCTCCTTCAGAATGGCAGAGCCTTTTTCAGGTTTAGGTATCAGCCCCCAGGGTCTTTCTTCCCCCCTTAGTCCCCTCTTTATAGTAGGGATGTTGGTTTCGTGCGGATTTGCTTTCGATCGCTCTCTTCCCTTTTTTCCTGAAACTTCTTCGCCCATATATGATGCCATCATCCACCTATACTCTCCCTTTCGAGAGTGGATCTTCCCCTCCCTTACCTCGTGCTCTCTGAGTTCCGGCGACGCAAGTATCCGCCTGTAATAGATTCGGATCAATCCCTCCTGCCCTTATTTTTTTCCTGTCCCTTTTTCTTTCCCCCCCACCTAGGGCCCAGGCAGAAGCTGAAGTCTTCGTTTTTATGCCCCTTGACCCCCAACCCTCCTGCCCAAGATTGTTACGACCAGGTCACCCATCCTCTCTTCCCGTTGCTTTTCCCTTCTTTCCAAAAGACCAGCGGAAATGCCCCCCTACCAACATCCTCTAAATTGTCTTGCCATTTTTTTCACCCTCTCTTCTTTTCGGTACCAGTCACTTTACCTTCCCCATTTCCCCTGTCCTCCAGCGCAACAGCCCAGTTTTCCCAGGCATGTACCTTGGACTTCTCGTTCTGCAATACAATCACCATTTTCCTATTTACCCTCAGGAATGTTTTTTCGATGGGACACTCAAAGCCTTGTTCTCTCTTCCTTGAAGCCTTTTTCCCGGTCCAATAGGTATTGAACCGAACGATCTCTGCTCAAATTTCAAAAAGTGTGAATTTGAGGAGAACGGAGAGTTTCGCAATCTTTCCCGCCTCTTTTTGGAAAAGGTGCACTTGCGACGTGAGACACGTAGCCCGGACTCCTTCCCTCCCCCGAATGGGTCTTATTACTTCGAGGTCTGAAGCGTTCTATTTTTTCCTGCCCCCCCCACCATACATCATTGCCCCTTCCTTCATGCGCTCCCTCCTTCAGGATCTTCCTTTTTTTTGAAAAAACCATTAGGACCCAAATGTAGTACGCCCTCCAAGGGCTAGTTCTTTCTCCTCCTCCCCTGCTCTCTTCCAAGGCTAAAAAGTCTTCTGTCGTTGCGCATCTTTGATAGCCCTTTCTCCCTGGTCTGGTTCCTCAGGAAAAGGAGGAGCAGCGTGCCGTCTGGCCTCTTTCAACTCCACCCTCCTCCCCCTTAGATGGGTGGGCATAATCGAACCTGGAATGGACAAAATCCCCTCCCCCTTTCCACTCCGGCTATCTGTGAGCACCCCCCATAAACAATAGCGCCCTCCCCCCTATCGATTTTTTTCGAGCTTTCAGATGGCCCTCTCGACCTTGTAAAGTTGAACGTTACGGGCTCCCAACCTTTCACACTCCTTACCGAACTTTGTACGGATATACATGCCCTCTCAGGATTTATTGGTCAGCCCAGGTTTTTTGGTGAGCGAGCACTTTTTTCCTTCCCTCTGCGGGGTTTGAGATTGTCGACCCTTTTTTTTTTTCTTGCCGAATCTTTCCCGGTCGTGGTAAGATCCTGGCAAGCGGCCGATCTTCCGATTTCGATTCTTCTTTTTCTTTTCTCTTTCTTTCTTCGCTGCATTTTTCCATCAAGTGCCATTCCCTCCCTCCCCTTCTTACGTGATAAGGATTTCTCCTTTTCCTCTTAGCTGTCTTTTTTCCCCCCCCCCCCCCCATAATG
>Ga0179593_1528814_pt1 | contig 11182 bp, 6 predicted proteins | sample CZODoug2_1_08_16_FD_185931 | JGI IMG/M metagenome (GOLD analysis project Ga0179593, IMG submission 185931) | Vadose zone soil fungal communities from Angelo Coast Range Reserve, California, USA - CZODoug2_1_08_16fungal (PacBio error correction) | ecosystem: Environmental > Terrestrial > Soil >... | reverse complement strand
GACAATGTAAAAAATGCACTTTTTGTTTTTCACCCCTAGCAGGCCTCCCTTCCTCTTGAAGGGTTGCTATGAAAGATTTCCCCCCTCCCCAGGTTGAGACAATGATGGGGGCTGGACCGGACTTAACTTGCCCTCCTTGCACGGGCATCTCGACTTTCTTTATATGGGAGTTCCCCCCGTTTTTTCCTTCTTCGGGATAGAAGCGACTTTTCTCCCCCTCTGAAATAGTTAGGATCTCTTTCCATCCTACCGAAGATCTGCACCGTTTCCTTTTTTCTAAGTAGGGCCTCCTTGATGCCTTGGAAGGTCCCTCCCTTTTTTTAAGCCCGTTGGCAAAGTTACCCTTTCTCCTAAGAGGGAAGTATTTACCGTACGTTCCTTCTTTCTGATCTTGGCTGGGACATCCAGAAAGAACTCTCCCTCTCTTCTTTCTCAATGCGGGGAAGACGGGATCGGTTCTTTTTGAGATCGTTTTATTTCTGAGTCAGGAGCCCCCTTGTTTTGGGGGTTCTTTGTCGAAAGTTTTTTCTTTCCCTCCTCTGGCCGGATTCGGAAAGTGTTTGCTCTTGGAGGCTTTGGCTTTTTCTTTTTCTCTAGGTGGTCTTTTCTCTTGGAGGCCCGAGGGCCTTTTTTCGTAAGGATAGGACCGTGGCTCTCTTGACGGTGAAGACTTGGATTTTTTTAGTCGAATTTCCTTTTCTCGGGTCCAGGAGATGTGCTTCTTTTACTAGGTGAATTAGAGCTGGTCTTTGCCTTATTGGCGAATTCGGCTCTTCCTTCCTTTTAGAAGGAGCTTACGAACCCCATAAGCAGCGCACTTCTCTTGTACGATCCCTTCGCATCGGACTCCTCTTCTTTCCTGATGGTCAGGTTGCCAGTAAATCCTCTCTAATGGTGGAATAATTCCCTTCCTCCACAGGGCGGAACGTGTTTCGTATGGGGCTAGCTTTCTCTTATTTCGGACTTTCCTTTTCAGGGGCGGGTGATCAACCTTAAGACTTTTTGTCTCTTGATCTGTGTCGAGGAACCCTTTTTTCGTCACAGATCTTCCTTCCTTCATCTTTTTCATAACGACGGATTTGAGCACTGTGCCGTGTCGTTCTTTTTCCTAGTGATGGGCGAGGACGGCCCGCCTTTTGCGGCGCCGGCTTTTTTCTTCCGTAATGGGGAGTATTCCTACGAGGGAGAAGTTAGTGACTCTGGGGCGAGGGTAGGGATTGTTTTTTCCTTTCTCTTTTTCCTCTACTAGGAGAATTACCTTTCCTTTCGAAGTTTTTCTGGGCGAAGAAGGTAAACAAGTGGTATTTTCCTCCGGGGATCTCGGATGCCTCTCGGATGAGGTCATCTCCTTCTGTAGTGATACCTTTCCGCCTACCTGACCCCCCCTCGCTGGTGGCGTCGGGGAAATTGGAGGATTCTTCTTTCCTTTTGAGTGACACTTTCCCATGAGCCTCCCTTTTTTTAGTCGTAGGTGTCAACACCCCCGCTTGATTAACAATTGAGGTTTCTCTCGATGAAGGTATTGAAATTTTTTTTACGGGCTTTACACTCTTGAAGAGGATTAACCTTTCCCCTCTTATTCCAATCCTTCGGCTTTTCCTTTCTTCTGGGTGGCCCCCGGAGTAGAAGCCTAACTCTTCCCTCTTCCTAGATTTTTTCCCTTTTGCATCCATTGTCTTCCCCCCCCGGCGATGGCGTGGAGTTAAGTTTCCCATAAGAGGAGGCGATCTTCTCCTTTCCCTGCAGTCACAGCATCTTATTTTCCCGCCATCCTGGGGGAGAGGTCCCCCCCCCTTTGCGATGCAAAATCGCCCTCTTTCTCTCCTGAGTCGTGTTGGGGCAAAGGGAATGTCTTCCCGGCTTTTCTTCTTTTTCCTCGCTTGTTGAAAGATGTCTTCTTTTTTTTCCTCGTTACGCAATGTTTCGAATGAGAAACAGCTTCCCCACAGAACGAAGAGACCATAGAAATTTCCCCCCCCCACCCTCGAGGAACACAAAAGCCCTCCTTTTAGGATGGGACCTCTCGCCGCCGTCAAGAGGCGTAAGGGGCTCCATTTTTCCTTGAGATTGCATTTTTCTTTTTTTCCCCCGGAGATCCGCTCTGGTTTCCCTTTTATCTGCTTTCACCCTTTTCTCCCCTTTTCCCGAGCATTGCGGCACGATAGTATTTTTCCTTTTTTTTTTTTTTTTCGAGATTGAGGAGATATATTTGGTTAAACCTCCATCCACAAAAGGCAGCTATATCCTTCTTTTAGAGAGAGGGCTATACACGGGGGTGATTATCGTATCTCCTCATATCCTTCCCTTCGACTTCTTTGAATTACTATCGGCCTCAATGGATAGGGGCCCTTCGATTTGAAAGAGAGATGTCCTCGCGGGTCAAAAGTTAAGACTTCGTCCCCCAACCGAATGACGAAGGAATGGACCACAGTTTTCCCCCTTGCTTACGCGCAAGGAATCCTTTTTACTCCCTTCCTCTCACTCCGGTTACCGATATAAGTCTGTCCCCTCCGAGGAGGAGTTTGGGCATTGGAAATTGCCCTTTCCTTGTTCCTTTCTTAGTCATGGTGTTTCTTTTTTCCCCTTCCATTGCGTACTCGAACTCCCTCCCTTCCCCCCTGGCTACCTTTTTCTTCCTTGGAAGAAAGTACCTTGTCTTTTTTTCCCCTTTATGAAGCTGGACGGATAGCCCCTCCTTCTCTCGTTTGTTATATCTCTTTTCCCACAATCAGACGCTCATCTTCCCGTCCTATGCAGAATGTTTCTTTTTTTTCTTTTTTCCCTTGGACTGCGCAGAGGGCGATCCCTCTGATGGAGCAGGTGCCAAAGAAGTCATAACGCTTTTGTTAAGCCGGGTCCCCCTTGTTTCGGTCAAGTCTCCTTTTTTTGACGATGGGAGATATTTTTTTTCCCGGCCATAAACGTCATCCCCCCGACCTTGGCTTGCAAGAGGATTTCACCCCCTTTCGGAACTCCCCCCCACCTCTACTGCCACGCAGAGAAAGTTTCTCTCTTGGACACTCCCTTAATCTCTTCGTCTCCCCCCAAGTTCATAAATCCTTTCCCTACTACTACCCCCTACCCCCTCGGCATTTTCTGGTCCAATCAACACTGTCGTGAGAACTTCTACCTTTTTTTCATTAACACTCCATTGATGGTGATACCGCTTCGTCCCCTTTCCGTATTATTTTATCTTCTCCCTTCCATCTCCGCGGGTTGGCAGTTTTTCCAAAGGGTTGACTTCGGGCGCCCACGTAGCACCTCTTAAGCGAATCTTTTCTCTACCGCGAGAGCTGCCTCTCCCTCGGTCGACCCCGGGAACTCACTCTTCCTTTCCTTTCGATCCTCCTTCCCCCTTCCGGGATCAAAGATGGTAGAGGGAGTCCTCCAAGTCCAGAGTTCTTGCCTGAAACCAGACCCCTGTCTGCTCCCCCTCTTTTTATGAACTCTCTCCACTCCCTATCTGGGAAACTAAATGGTTTTCCCTTCCACATCCGAAAAACCGGCGGCAGTACCCAGCCCCTGCTCCTCTCTCGCAGGACTTCCTTTCTCCCTTTCCCCAGCTACTCACAATACTTGCCGTCAAGGTGGAGAATTTATTTATTACCCATGACCTTGACCTGGCGGCACATGACCCCCCCTTTTCTTCTCTCGAAGATAATTTTTTTTCCCACGTAGAAGATGTCTTCCCGGAGAAAGCTCCCTTATACCCCTCGCCCTCATTTTGGGTTTCCCCCCCCCCCCCGGGCCCCCATATCCATGTCCTTTCGGCCAGTCAACCCTCTACCGTCCCCTCACGGTCGAGAAAAGATGAAGGGATTTCGAATACAAAATAAAGGCACTTCTCCGTCCAGTTCATTTGCCTTACGAAATCAAGAAAGCGTCCTCTTCTCTTCCTCCCCAACTAGAGTCCTTCCTCCCCTCCCCTCCCCCCCCACCCTGTCCGAATAGGACCTGCGAGGTTTTCTTTTTCCCACACCGCCCCCGCTAATACTCGTAACATCACCTCACCCTCCTCTCTGGCACAGCATTGCTCCTTCCGCGGCGGCTTTTTCTCCTCCGGAAGACTCCCCCCCCCTCTTCTCCGGGAAATAAATTAAAGGCGTCTTTTTTAACGTGGAAAGGCTTACCAGCTGTTGTTATTGCCTAAGGCCAATCCTCTTCGCCGAATTACTTTTTTTCTCTCGCTTTTTCCTATTTCTTTTCCTCCCCGCCTAAACGTGATCGAAAAGCGCCTCGCGATCCGAAGAAGCGTGTCTCCCCAACCGGTGCCCTCCCAGAACGGCGAGACCTTTTCACGTAGGTCGTGTATCCCCCTTGCCTGCCGGTTAAAGAGACTTTCAAACAGGGGGCGTTTCGACGGCCCCTAGCACCTTCACTCCCTCGGCTAAGTTCCTTTCTTTCTAGAATGGGACCCTTTTACATTGTAAAAAACTGCCCTTCTCTTTTCCTCCCTCGTCTTTTTTCTCCCCTTTTGTGAAAATGTAAAACCTTTCATTGTACCCCTTCGGGCCCCGAGCGCAGAACCCTTCCTTTTAAGGGTGATATGAAAGGGGTTCCTACCAAACCCCACTTTCCCCCCCCGGTTTGAAAATTCTTTCAGGACAGTCCCGCGGCTAAACCTACCTCCCCTTTCGCCGGGTTTCTTTTCTTTCCTGGGGTTTTTTCCGGGATAGAAGCGATCTTCTTTCGTTAGCTGATTCATACAAGAAAGGAAGATCCCCCTTTTCAGTCTGAACTCCCCCCTCCCTCTGCTCTTGGAAGGCAATAACCTTTTTTTTTTCCCTTAAAGGGATTAAGATCGATCATCTCTCCGACGGAATCCCGATTCCTTTTTCTGGAGGATTGAGGCTCCTCCCCCACAGCAGAAGAAGCTTCTCCAGAAGGGATAGGGGAAGGTTTCTTCCCCTTTTTCTGAGGAGGAGGCGGGGGGGTTTTTTTTTGTGATGGTTCGAACGGAAGTAAAGTCTCTAGGGGGACTGAGACTGGTGTTTTCTGGCGGGAGGGGGCTGCGTCCTCTGTTCTTGACGTTCTTTTCTTTCTTTCAGAGGGCGGCTCGTAAGGATAGAAAAGTGATGAAGCTTCCCTCGAAGCGGGTTTCTGGACCTTTGGGTTTCTCCTGTAGGGTTCCAGTATCTTTTTCCTTATCTACTTGTCTGTAGATGGGTTTTTTTTGAGGAATTAGGCTCGCTGTGGAGTTGGTATCTTCCCGGTTCTCCCCCCTTCCCCGGAGTGAAGTGGCGATCCCCAGGTGATAGGTAGAATAGAAGCTTTCCTAAGGATTTTCCAGGTAAAATAGCGTATCCCCTTTTTTTTAAACTTAACTTTCTCCACTTTCTCCATTGATGGTACAATTTCTCTTAGATGGAGAGAAGTACAGAGGCGGCCCTATAGAAGAATAAGGTTCTGATGATCTTCCACCCCATGCAAGAAGATTTTTTTTCCGGGATAGTGGAGGCCAAAAGGGTCAGTCCCATTCCCCCGTCGATGTTTCACACTCCTCCCTTTGCGCGTCATGGTTTCTTCCCCCGTTGAATCTGGAAGTTTATTTTATAATGAGCTTTGGGTCCAGGAAAATCTTCGGCGAATATTGTTTTCCCAATGGTGATTCTTATAGAAATTCCTTGATGGAGGACTTCGTTGACTGTGGTCCGCTCTCGAGAATAGAGGTAGAGCGACTAGGAGCTCCCTGGCAGTCTTTAGTCGCCGAAGGTCAACCCCTTTTTGAACATCCTTCACTCTTTTTTTTCGCCGTCGGCTCCTCAGATACGATACACATACCGTCATTAGGTTTTTTCCCTCAGATTGAGATTGTTTGAGTTTTTTCTTTATGTGTGATAAAAAATTTTCTCTTTTCCCACTCCCTCTTTTGGTTTGCGGGAAAAGCTCGGAATAGCAGGTGGATGTTTGTTTTGTTGGTAGTGTACGCCCCCTTTGTTGATGAAATGGGAGGAATGGCGCTTCGGCCTCTTCACGTTCTCTTCCCCTCTCTGCATGGGAGATTCAGGGGGCTTTTTTTCTTTTTTTTTTAGTAGAGAGGATTCCCCTTCTCCCTTCTTTGAGGAGAAGGAGCTCTCTTTTTTCTTGATGCCGGCGGAGATCTCCGAGAGGGCCCGTAGCGGTTTGTGTGTGGGGGGGTTTGGTGGGTGGACCCCCCCCCCCCCTTCTGCCGCCTCCAAATGGATTTTTCGAGTGGAGGGAGTTCCGGTGGGTCCCCTTCGCACTTCACTGCTTTTCTGCGCCTCTTTTCCCTTTGCACCAAGACAGTGGCTCCCCTCTCGCATGCCGGGGGCGAGTTTTCTCGTTGCGATTGCAAACGCTTTTCTTCTTGGCGATCTTCGATAGTTTTTCAAAGGGACTGTATCCCGGTTTATTCTCCTTTTGAGGACCTCTCTTTCTTCCCTTCCGTACGCAAATGAAGAATGCTCCCCCTCCTTGTCCCAAACCAGACTTCCTACCTGTAAAACTTTTTCCCCCCCTTCCTCCCCCCCCCGCTACCTAGGATCCCTTCTCAAATGAGATCGGGAAAACCTCTCTCTTCACTGGACCTAGCTTTCGTGCGCCGTTAGCCATTCTTGTCCTTTTCTTTTCATCCTTAGTCCTTTTCTTTTTTCTCCCCGCTCTGGTTTCCCCTGTTTGGACCCGTCCCCCCTCGCACAATGAGGTTGATTGCCGAGAATTGATTCCGTATGGTTTTCTCCTTATTCTGCTGTGTTCGATTCTCTCGATATGGTTAACCTCCCTCCCCCCCCGGGATAGCAATATTCTCTTTCTTTGAGAGAGTGGCTATCCCCGGGGTTGCTCGGTTTCCCCAACCCTCCTAATCCCTTCCGTATTCTGCTTCCTCCCTTCCTTCTTTCTTCATCACTCCTTTTTCTTTCTTTTTCGATGTTCCTCGCGGCGTCAAACAGGGTTTAGAATGACAAAAAAAGAGACTGCCTCCTTTCCCAAGCAAGATCACCCTTCCCGGGACGACGCTTGACGGCGTCTCCTTTCTCCCGCTTTTTTTTTTTTTTTTTTTTTTTTTCTCCTTTAAGTGGTGGAAGAGATTTGAAAGCTTTCCATTGAATGCTTTTTCCGTAATTTGGTTTTTCTCCCATAGTCATTCTTCCCGCCTCCACCTCATATTTGAAAAATCTCCCCCTTTGAGACAGTCCGTTGCACGCACAGGACAGCGCGTTTTTTCCCGGCGGCGATAGTTTGGTCCTTCCCCTCTTACTTTCACCCTTTCCCCCCCCCCTCTCTAGCCCCAGGATGAGGCCTTCCTTTTTTCGAAGGGGCGCCCTCCAGCTCCGTCGATTTTCCTTGTGCAACAGCGGACATTCTTTTGATTAAGCCCTTTCTCTTGGAGGAAGCAGCGCTTTTTCCGGGATCAGTACGACTCCCCCCCTTTTTTTTTTAACCCCCCCCGCAATGATACGGATCCGTTCTTTTTCCTGCCAGGTGATCCTCGTCTCTTCCCCCCAACGACGCAGGTCCCCTTTTTAATAGAAAGAATAATCCTTGGGCAGTTCCAGACCTTCCGTTCGACTCTTCATCAACGCGAAGGGTTGTTGGCCTACCCATACACACAATCCCCCTCCTTTCCTTCTCTTCAACAATGGGGCCGGGTCGTGAACCCTTTCTTTCACGCACAACAAGCCAATCTGATGGTCGATTCTTTCTTTCCACTCAGCATTTTTCTGCAGAAGGCGACATATACCGCATTTTTCTTCATTCCAATACAAACGGTTTCCCTTTTTTACTCCAACCCCCCGTCAAATTGCAGGAACGTCGCCCTTCAGAGCTAGAGATTCCCTTTCTCTTCGGACAAAGCACTCCTTTCCCCCCCCCTTCCCTAAAGTCTCCATCGTTCCCTTTCTGAATCCCCATTAAGTCAGGGTTTTTTTCTTCCGATGGTAGAGGAGTAATATCCCCCATGACTAAACAGTCCCCCGCCCACGCTGCTCAAGCCTTCGTCTCGATCCACGTCCTTCCTAACTCCCTGGGTGCAAGAGAACCCCCCCCCCACACGGCGGCATGTTGATTTCCCCCCATACCACATGTTTCGAGTATCTTCCTCCTCGGACGGCTACTCCTTACACGCCCCCCCCCCCCCCCCCAGGGGAAGCCCCTTTGGAGAAGTGTCATTCTTCCCCCACATTCATACGGAACGACGTCACTTCCCCTGAACTCCGGCTCTTTTCGATGGGAAGATCTTTCGTAGCGTGCGCGGAGGAGTATCTTCCCCGGAAGACCACTCCGAAGCCTCGAAGGACTAGCCCCTCCCCCCCCCCCCTCGAAGGGCCCCTCTTCCCCCCCTTCGATAAAAGTACGAGCCTTGGAAAGGACTAAAACTCATTCAAACTGCCGTTTTCTAACGGTAGACTTACGCCACTCGAAGACCTCCAGAAGAAAATACCCCTAGATCCTCAGAAGACCACCACCTGTCCCTCCTCCTTCCTGCGAGGCGGAAGTAAACTCAGCAAAAGAATCATACATAAGTACGACCCTCTACCTGCACCTTTTTTCCTTTCTCAGTGATCATCGAGGCGATGCGTTTCCTCAGCAGCAGATCATCCCTCCCCTCCCCACTCCCGGCGTAGTCGCGGGATCTCTTCCTTTTGCACGGCTTCCAGCACGTGTTAGGGCCTCACTCGCAAGCCCCTTTGCGCTCTCCACCACCCCCCCCCCCCCCCCCCCCCCCCTAGCTCCTCCCTTTTCTGTATCGAAAGCGTCTCTCCTTTCCCCAAGCGAAACGCAACGGAGATCGCGCGTTTCGGGGATCCAAACCCAGTTTGAACCTCCTCCACGAAACTTCTCGATTCCTTCGTCGGAGTGATAAGCTTTTCTCCCTTCTAACCAACTTTGTAAACCCCTGTCGTGTTTTCCTTTTAATAGAACCACTTCAGTTTCCCCTTTCCTTCTCTCTCCAAGATTGGACACCTGTCCCTTTTTTATTTGTCCACCAAAATGCAGTTTTTGTTGTGAGAGGAGATGCAATTTTTGTGACAATGTAACAATTGCCTTTCCATTTCTTGTTTCCCGCTGCACGGAGCCGATTCGAGTGAATTTTTCCCCCTGAAGAGAAGACCGCCCCCTTTTGCCCATGTCTGTTTTTCTCTTCCCGACGATGGATCACACCCTACGTGAAAGGTCCCTCTCCTCGGGGATGCTGGAGTTTCCCTCTTCTTAGGATATCGCAGCTTCTTCCTTTTGAGTTTATTTCTATGCCCTCGGCGATTAAAGAAAGAAGTATTTCGTCGTTCCGTCGGCGACTTTCTTCTTTGCTCTTGGATTCTTTTCTGGAAGCAGTGCCAACTTTCAACTTCTTTTCCCGCTCGAGAGACGTTCTTTGTTCCGATGGGGATTGATCGTTCTCCCCTCCCTTGAACGCCGCCGCCGCGAGGCTTTTTTTGATCGTGGACGGTGGCTGGAGGGCATGTTTGGATTTTTTATGTTTTTTTCTCCCTTTTCTCACGCCTAGAAGGGTCCCGGTGGTGGCGCTTGGTAGTTTGAGGTGGGAGGCTTCTGGGGGCTTTTGACGCGGGCGGGATTTTTCTCTTTGCCGCTGCCGGAGAAGCGGGTTGTTCCTGGCTTCCGGTGAGGGTCATCCTCTTTTGATTTCTCTGCTCTTAGTGGATGTTGCCTTTGGCCCATGGGAGACTCCTCTCGTTAGGCTGGCGGATTGGTAGCCTCTTCCCCTTTTTACGATAAAATAAGCAGTCTCACGGAGACGTTCCCAGTTGGATAGTAGCATCGTCCCTTCCCGTAAGGTTGCCCCTTCCCCTCTTCCCGGCTTTAAGGGTTTTTCTCAAACGGGAAGGAATTGATGGTCACCCTGGATTCCTGGGCTCTGGAGTAGTCCTTCTTCTGGCACTGAGCCTTCTTCTTCTCTGCTGGGTGACCCCCCCGCAGTTTTGGTAGGAGTTGGGGTTGGTGATAGTGCCTTTGTTACCTGATAGCCTCTTTCTCTGCTTAATCAAGACGGCTCCTCCCAGCCTTTTTTTTCGATGCCGTGAAGATTTCTTTTATGGGCAGATGAAGACCCCGACAATCGGGGCGTCCTGAAGCCCTTCTGACGTCGTAATGTTTCTTCTTTCTCGAAATTCCCGGTCCCTTCCGAGGCGACCTTTTCGAAGAGGTTGTCTTTTTTATAGATAGTCTAATCTTCGCTGAAGGGTCCTCCTTTCCCTTCCTACGGAGGGGGGGGGCGGGCGAAAAGGTAAACCTTCCCCCTGCACTGCGGAGATGTTTCTCCCCTTCCCTTTCGGCCGGCCCCATAACGGATTATTTGTGTACGCCGTGATCTTCTTGTTGGCGTAGGGTAAATTGGATTCTCCTTTTCTCTTTTTCAAGAACCTTTCCCTTTTGGACACAGAAAATTTCCCTTTTTCTTTGGTTTGAGTAGTCGTTTTTTCACAACCCTTTTTCGTGATCCTCAGGTCCGAGTTGTAAGTTCTATTTCCCCAAGGATGATGCTTTTTTCTTTCCCCTCCTTGGGTGACAGGCCGTCCTTCTTTTCCAATGGAAGGGTGACTTAAAGAAGCTTGCGCTATTTTCTGCAGAGAAGGAGGTTTTCCTTTTCTGAACGGTCCGATCCCGATAGTAAAAGACCTAGAGAGGATGAATAAATTTACGGCCGTCCTGATGGCGGTGGGATTTCAGGCCTTTTTTCTTTTCCCTCGACATTCCTCTTCCTGCGCTTTTTTTTTAGGGCAACAGCAGAGAAGTCTTCGCCGCATCTGGCGATGCCTTTTCTATCGTGGCGAGCAAAACGATCGACGCTTTTAGTGGAGGAATTCCCCTCCCGGGAGTCCTGTTCGCGGCAAAGGACTCTTCCTTTTTAGAGTTGAGCTTGGTTTTGTACGCAATGACGAATGCTCCTTACCAAACCAGCCTTCCCTCTTCCTCCCTTGGAGAGAAATTCCCTTTTTTCTTCATCGCGGCCCCCCCCGTTCAAGCTGTTTTTTTTTTTTCCGCCCGGTTCGACTGAACTCGGCCGCCGTCCCTCTCTTTCTTTCTCATTGCTCCTGGGCATGGGTCATTACTCTTTGGTCATTATCCCGGATGATCCGCTCTGGGTTCCCGTTTTGCCCCCGCGATGTTTTTTTTTTTTTCAATCGCACAATAGGTGATTGTTGGCACTATTAGTATTCCCTCTTTCTTCGTGTTCGAGATTGAAGGGAGAGATTTTTTTGGG
>Ga0179593_1513641_pt1 | contig 11182 bp, 12 predicted proteins | sample CZODoug2_1_08_16_FD_185931 | JGI IMG/M metagenome (GOLD analysis project Ga0179593, IMG submission 185931) | Vadose zone soil fungal communities from Angelo Coast Range Reserve, California, USA - CZODoug2_1_08_16fungal (PacBio error correction) | ecosystem: Environmental > Terrestrial > Soil >... | reverse complement strand
TCCCTCTTTCTTGTCCGTGGTTGAAATCAGGGCTGTCCTGCCTTAGCCCTTGTTCCCTTGCTGACAGTAGATCCCCTCTTCCTCGGCAACCTTCAGCACAAATAGGTGTTTGAGGCATACTCTCCTTCTCGCTCTCCCCTTTGGCTGATCTCGTGACTGGCTCCCCGCGGGGGAGGAGCCATCCCCCCACCTTTCCTCTTCCCCGAATATTTAACTTCCCCTTTATGTACCACCCCAAGTCGTCGTGCCCCCAATGTTTGATTAAACTTCTTCTATGGTTTGCATTTTTCCCGGACGAGGATTCCCACTGCGGGCATTTTTCTCGTGGATAGAGGGAGCCCACCATTTTTAGCCTCCTTGCGACATTCCGCCTGGCCCCCCCTCTAGAGTAGCGTTTTCGCCTGATAGCCTCCTGTCCCCCCCCGGCCGTGAGCTTTTCCGTGGCTCTTGAAGATGGAAAATTTCACTTTTTCATGCGATGAAGATCGGCTTTTGCCTGTCGATTTTGGCCCCCCCTTCTTTGGGCTTTTCGCCCTACATGGCCTTCCGCTATTGCCGAGATTGTTGTTTCACTTGTTCATGTTTGGTCTTTTTTTTTCCCTCTTTCGCCCCGTGGAGAAACGGGCCCCGGTTCCCCCACCCAGTATACCTCCCTACTTCGTCAAAAAAAGCGTTCAAATTTCCCCCCCCCCACACCAGTCTCTTCCATCCCGTTCTCGCAAGCGCACGTTTTCGGGGTTCTCCAAAGGTTTCTGGCTGCTTTATGGATGGAATAGCTTTCCCTCCCCCTAATTTTATTTTTTTCCCCTCAGTGTCCCCCCCCTCTGCCCCCGCCACAAGGGAGAGTCCCCTTTCTGTCGGCACCCCTTCCCTTTTTCACTTTTCGATGCTGGGACGGTCCCCCCTTCATTTCGGTCCAACAAACTTCTTCCTCGGAATGAATTCGCCGGGTCTCTCCGTCCTTCTCGAGTGGTTTGTGTTTCCCGCGTTCTTTTTTTTTTTTCCAAAAGCGCGCCTCCTTCCTCCCCTTGCTGATTTCCCCCCAGCCCCACCTTTATTCTTTATTGGAGGCACTTCGCTTTTGAGATTCTTTTTCTCCTAGGCCTCTTCCATTAAACGTGCAGATCGCCCCTCGCCCTAGCTTTGAGTCCTCCCCAGATGTTTTTGACTCTAGCAAACCTACCTCGTACCTCTTTTCCCCCCTTCCTCGATTCCTTTTCCTAGATTGGGATTGTCTTTCTCGGTGCAAACACCAATAGCTCGGATTCGGATTCTGTATCTTTTTTGTTCCCCCCCCGGAAACCGCCTTAGGGTAATACGGAACATGCCCGTTTTCTTTGGTTTCTCTTTACAGGAAGTGTAGTGAGAGTTCTTTTTTCTGTGTATGAAATCCCCTCCTTGTCCCGTGAGCGGACGGCCAATCAAAACTTCGGAGGCCGATGCACCCCGAAAGAAGCCTTGAACTCCAAACAAAACAAACGGAAGTGTGCCGTCTTTCTATGAGTTCCTCTTGGATGAACCTCTTTTGAACTATCGGCAACCTTCCTCTCCTTGATGCGTGCCGTCCCCCCTTGGTTGCTCTTCCCCCCCCAATCACGACGCCTTTTTTGTACACCCCCACACATGGACAATCGCAGCAAGGACTCTAACGCGTCAACCTCCCCCCAACAAGACCCCCTTTTTTTGGGCATCCACTAGACCAGACCCCTCATCGCATTTTTTTTAAGTGATTTCTTCTCTGAATTTTCTTTGATCTTATGAGTCAAAAGTTCCCCCCAAAGTCCAATTATCACCGAAATTTTTTACAACCCCCTGAGAGATAACTTTCCCCCCCTTGCCTTCACTGGGCACGGTCCCCTTTATGACGTCTTTAATATTCGCAATTGAGCTCTTTGTTCGCTCTCTGCACACAAGAGCCACTCCTCTACTGAATGTCCCTCCCGCGCACGATTTTTTCAGCAAACTCGCCATCCGTCACAGGCTTTTGCAGTCCCTACCTTCCGCGGAAAACCCTCCTTCCTTTTGACGGTGTCCCCCCTCCCCCTCAGCTCTTTTTCTTCCTAAGCCACAGGATGCTTTTGGTTCTTACCTCTTAATGGCGGAATAAAAATTCCTTTTTGCATATCTGCCCCCCCCCCCTTTCCCCCCTACCCAAGATCCCCCTCCTCGTCTGACTTATGTCGTCGAGCATCTCCCTTCTCTCACCGGGATTACGATTTTTTATCCACGGGACCTTCTTGATGCGATTCAGGTTTCCCCCGTCGACGGTTTTTTCCCCCCCCCCCCCCGCAACTCCGTTCTTTTGTGGGATTACAATTTTTTTTCCTTCCGGTCCCTTCCCCGGTCCTCCTGACTTTACATCATTAAATATTTTCGCTGTCTTTCCCTGCGCGGCCTCCTCCATGGCAAGCACCCTTTTCCGGTGGGACAACCGCCTCACCGAGGAAGAAGCTCTTTTGGGTATGAGTGCACCCTCTTCTTTTTGAGGAGCTTGTCAGCTATCACCGTGTTTTCTTCTACTTGCCACGGCTCTGCCGAAGCGGCGAATATTTTTTCCCCTTAGCATCACATTCCCCCTTTTCCGAAAGCGAGGGGAAGATATCGTCTCTGATGATGAAGGAAGGGAACACCCTCTTTCTGCACCCGCAATTCCCTCTCGTTCAGTTCCCCTTTTGGCGGAGCAGGTTTAGTGAAGAGCCCCTTTCTGAGAACCCTTCTTCTTCTTTTTCTTTCTTTGGGGAGAACCAGATATCCAGGCGTCCTGGGCTTTCCGATTGCATTTCGCAAAAGGCGCTGGTCTATTTTTGTCTGAGATCGCGAGCTTTCCTGCTTCGCTCGATCTCTTTCCGGCTCTCTTTGCTGCGCGGATCAATCTTTCGGAAATCCTCTCTTGTATCCTCTTCTTCGATGTCAGCCCACTTTGCAAGAAGAAGGGTTTTCTCTCTCCCCCCGGTTTATTTGTGGCTCTTTTATTCCTCTTCCCCTTCTGATTCGCATATGATACTTTCATCTTTTTGCCTTATGGTTTCCTTCTTATGCTTTTTTCTCCCCCAAGCGTACGATCCAAGCCCCTCTTCTCATACTCTCCCCCCCCCCCTTGCGCGCTACCCCGTTCCTCAAGTCCCGGCTCCCTGTCTCTTTGTTCGAAGCCGTGTTCAATGCCTTCCCCTCCTCTTACCGTTGATTTTTTCCCCCCTTTGCAATTCTTTTTTCTTTTTCTTGTGTAATGTGATGCTCAATCCGCCCGCGATTATGCTTTTTTATGTCTTTCTGCCTTTGTTAGAGATCAAAAAGTTATCGTTGGGTCTTCTCTCGCCTCCCCGTCGGGGGCTTCGCAAGACGCTATCCGTCCCCCCTCCCCTCCCTCGGTTTTTTTCCCCCGAAACCGTGCTTTCCATTTTTTTCGAAAAGGGAGGATCCTCCTCCCCACTATCTCCCCTTTTGCAGTTTTTCCCCTGTTCGGTACGTGCAGGATTCCTCCCTCTCACAATTCGCACAACATTTTTTTCGGTGGTTGGGGCCAAACGTCTCCCTCCCTCTTGGCGGTTTACTTCTTTCCCTCTTCCGGGTCTTCCCCCCTTGGTATCCCGGATCTCGTAATCCCTCTACGTTCACATAAGTCAATTCCCTTTCTTGCTCTGGCGCGTTATGGCGTTTCCTTCTCACAACTTCCTGCGGATTTTTTCTCCCCCCCATTCGGTCTTTTTTCATCCAGCACAACCACACTCTTCTCCCTTCCACTTAGCGCTGTCCTCTACAGCCCCTCATTCTCCTTTTTTCCGCGGATAATTCTTTTTCGGTCTCCCGGTTTTTTTTAGTCCCCCTCCTGCTCTTTCTGCACGATCACAATCGTGCCCTCCTCTCCCCCCTTCGTATTTTTGCCGGACCCCTTTTTTCAAATGACGGCTTTATTTCCAATTTTTTCCCTCCCCTTGCCGGCAGGACTCCCGTGTGAAGGTCGCCCCCCTCTTTTCTTTTTCGAGCATGTGTTCCAATCATTGTTTCCCCCTCTTAATGATTTGTTGATTCCTTTCTGGTCGAGCCCTCTTCCCCGCCTTCCTGCCGTTTCGCACCTGCCCTCCGCTCCAAACTTTCACGACTGTTAGTACGAGTTGATCACCACCGAAAAGGCTTGTTTTTTTCGGCTCTCATGACGGCGTTTTCCCTCCCTTTCTTCGATTGTCATTTTTTTACCCCCCTAAAGGCATCGTGAGAGTTTCCTTGACGGCACCCTCCCTTCTAATCAAGTCTGTTTTATTTTTTTCTTCAGCAATTTCGTTGTTTTTCCCCTCCCAAGGAACTAATTCCTCTCTTTCTTCTGACGCTGCTCCCCCAGACTACCTCCACAGTGGGATTTGCCGTCCTCCCTGGATAACTTCAACTTTTCCCTCCGAGGCCCCCTCCTCCGACAACGGCAGTCGTCCTTCCAACTGATTTCCTTCTTTCGCCTAAAAATGCGCCCCCGGTTTCCGAAGGTCCCTCACAGAATTCTCAGGACTCCCCCCTGGTGGTCGTCTCCTCATATTATGAAGCCCCCCCAAATCTATTTCTCGAAATCATAGAGATCTTTCCTCTTCTCCTCCGGTTTGCCTTCCTCCAGCCCACATCTTGGCTTTCAATAATCTCAAAGCTTTAATTATTCCTCCTTTTAATCCAGCCGCCCCTTCCTCCGAACCAGAAGTCCTTTTAAGTGGATGTTCCTTTTTTTCAAGTTAGAGATTCTCTTCTTGTGCTTTTACACTCCCCAATCAGTGCCCCTTTCCTTAAGTCTTTTTTTCACCGGCTCCTTTTCATTCTCCCCCGGTTTTCCTCCCTGTCCTTCCTGCCAAGCAGCTCCGACCCCGGGGCGGTGATTTTGCCGAGCCCTCCCCTGGTCTTACTCTGCCATTGTGCGTGCCTTGCGAGTTGTTCCCCCTGCTGCACGTAAATGTTTCGCGATTCCCTCCTCATCGCGGCCAAATGTGTTTTCGATGCGCAGCTTTTTTCTTGTCCATTTCCTTTCTTTCTACTGAATCTCTGTGGAGTTCTCTTCCCTGCTGTGAGCCGCCCTGTGGGGAGCCCGGTTTTTTTTCCCAGGTGTCGGGTCTCCTCTGCCGTGCTGACTGACCAATCACAAAGCTACTTCCCTGATGCACCTCCTTCCTCTTGTTAGGGAGAACGCTTTCTTTCCTTCTTTTTCCTAGCCCACCTTCCCCTCCGCCGTCTCTTCCAGTCCATGTTCAAGGCAGGCTTTCACCGGCAGTTCATATGTCACGGGGAGAGAACGCAGGTCTTGATTTTCTTTTGCGAGCACCCGAGATTTCTACCTAATATCGCTGAAAATGTCGTCGTTGTTCCTTTGGCCAAAAACTTGTGCTCCAGAGATTCTACTATCTAAATTCCTCTGTAGCGCTGGATGACTTCCCACATCTAGACGTGATCCCGCCCCCCTTAAGTTGGTCCCTTGTTCTTTGACCTCACCTCGATAACCGCTTTCCCCGGCAGCAAGAACTGGGTTTTTCAGCCCCCCTAACCGTCTCCGCCCGACTCCAAAATGGCCTCTACTTGCGTTCCCCTATGTGTCCCTTCCGACTTCCCTTAATCGAAGCGCGCCCCCCACAAGAGCATTTTCAACGGGTCGCGAAACCCTTCCTCCACGGGGCGACTTTCCCCGAGCCTCTTTTCATCATCCTTCCTCTTTGTTGAGGTCTATCCAAGACCTTTTCCAGCACCGTTGTACAATCAGGGTTGTTTCGCTCCCCTAGAAGGCATGTTTCTTCATCCTGCCTGTTGATGACCAGCGAGGAACGAGGGGACCTTCCTTTAACCCCAAACATAGGCAGTGAGAAGGGACTCATAGGAGCTCTCCTGGTGGAGGTTTATCTTTTATTTTGACTCAATCATCCCTGAAAACCCTTTGACTTGACGACCTTCTTTGTTTATCCTTTATGTCAAAGCCACCTCACCGGTAGTATGGGGTGCTTCTCCAGGAGAGTCTTTTTTTTAGATGGTTTTTCATTTTCTCTTGAGTAATCCTGGAAGGAGGGCCTTAGCTCGTCGCTGCCCCGGCTTTCCAAGTTTTGCCCCGCTCCTTCCCCAATTTTTCTCCTCCCGGAGAGTAGCCGTTTTTTCCATTGCCTCTTTACGCTCCTTTCTCCGGCGTGTTTCCCCGTGCTCTTGCCGCCGTTACCCTGCCACGGCAGTTCGCCTCCCTGCGCCGCCTTCCTCCCTTTCTCTTTCTCTTTTGCAGCGGGGGTCTAGCCCCTTTTTTTTTTGTTTTGCGTCAAGGCGTCTGAACCTCTTGATTAGTCTTTTTCCTTTGTTTCTTTTTCTCGTTCTTGGCGTCCCCGGCACCGGGGAAACACCCCTCTTCTCACCCCACCCGGTTCCCCTTCGGCTCACCTCTTTTTTCCCCTGCACTCACAGAATTTTCCCCTGTGAAATCTTCTTGCGCGCCCTTCCGGCCGGGGGGCGTCTGGACACCTGTTGGCCGCCCCCTCTCTTTCTTCCCTTCTCAAACGCTCACACTAACCTTTCCGGTTTGCCCCTTAGCGGCACCGCACAATGGCATCTTTTTTTCGCTCTGCGTCGGGTCCCCAAAAATCACGCATTTCTTTTTTCCGGGGAGTTTTTGACCACCCCTCCATTGTTCCGTCCCCAAAAAAGGATTTTCGCTTGGACCTCCTCTTTTTTTTCTCCCCCGTCCTTCATAGTGCATTCCTCTATGTTTTGTCTGGGAAGTCTTTCCCCCACACGGGTCCCGCAGATTTCGAGGAAATTCCTTTACTCCCCCTGACAACACCACTTAGACGATTTTTCAGCTGGCGGCTTTTTTTTTTTTTAATTTTGGCCCCTCATAACGTTCCCCTTCGAGATTTCCTCCCCTTTTAGATATTGCATTTTTAAGCGGACCTCCCCCCCAAATCGTACCTTGCCCCCCCTTTACTCTCAGTTCGTTTTCCCCTTTTGCGGAGCTGGTCCTCGCATCCTTTCTCGGGACCCCTCCACCCCCCACGTTTCTTTTCTTCGGCGTACCCTCTCCTCGGAAAAACCGTCCCACTTCTTTTCCTCCCTTAACCGCCGATGTGGGGGCCGGTCCACCTTCTTATGTGAGAGACGTCCCGTTCCCCCGTTATCGTCGAGGGTGTCTTTTCCCCTCGAACACCTTTTATTATTCAGGCAAATTCCCCCCCTGGATATGGATTTTCAATTCGCACTCCAGAAGCGCTCGCCTATTTCTGTTACTCGCTGTTTTTTTTCCCCGAAATTTCTGACTTAGCGTTTCCACCTTGGATTCTCGGCGGGTTCGGCACAAACTTCCCCCTCGGCGCTGCCTTCGGTTTTTTCCCCCCCAAAAATTTTTCAGCAGGACCGAACGCCTCCCATATGAACTACCGTTCCCTTTTTTTGGATCCCCGAAATAACCGTCCCCCCTCCTGCAATTTGCGGAGGCACATGTCCTTTCCTTTTGATGACTGCGTCCTTAGACAACTCCCACCTTTTCCCCAGCCACCCCCCCCCCCCTTTCTCATTCGCGGAATGCCCTCTTTTTTCACAACTGCGATTCCTTCGTTTTTCGACATTCACCCTTTTCTTCCTGCTCCGGCCGGCCTTTCCCGTCCTGGAGATTGTTACCGACCTTTCTGTCGGCACACCCGCTCCTCAAGCCTACAGACTTTTTTTCCCCATGTGGTATTGATCGCAAATTTCTCAACGCACTTCGCCACGCTTCCCTCTGCACATCAGAAGTTTCTGAAGACACTTCTTCCTTCGCTCCAATACCTTCCAGCGATAAGTGATTCCCTCATTGATTGCTGGTCTTTTGCTTCTTTCCCTCCGAATGGCGGACAAACTAAGAGGCCTGATCCGCCCTCACAAGAAAACCTACTTTTTCTTCCATTTAATTCTTTGTCTCCCCCTCACATTCGTCACACGTGATTACGATCCCCGACCGGGTGATACTTCTTCCTTTTTTTCCTTTTCGCATGGAGAGCCCCTCTTTTCAGCCGCAGTTTTGTGGGTCCCAAACACCGACGCAGACGTTCCCTTTTTTATAACGGAGGATTTTTTTTTCCGTTACCCTTCCGAGGAGCCACGGGCTTACATCCCTACCCATATCATTTTGCGCGACGCAGATCACCTTTTTCAAGCCCAGTTTTTTTTGACACTTACCAAGCAACGAGGCGCACTTTCTCTTTTTTTGTAGTTTTCCCCGCTGGTAGCGTTAGTGAGGGGAGAGCATCTATAACTGTCCTCCCTTTTTTTATCTTCTACTTCCCCGGCGCGACGCACCCTCCCGGGCCCCCCCTTCTTGAAACCCACCCTTCTTCCCCCCCCCCCCTTTCCAAGCGATGGCAAATTTCTTCCATCTATCTACGCGAGGTTCTCCTTTTTTTTTGCCGGAAACACTGCTTAAGGACGGCAAGCGCCTTCGGGTCATTCGTTGGCGCCGGGTCTTTTTGGTTGCGCTGCTGCTTCCCCCCTGTTTTGCCGTCGTTTTTCAATCCGGCGCTTTTCAGATTATTTCGAGTCGCTCAGCGGGCCCGTCCCGGGCCCCTGCTCGCTTTCCCCCAGCCTACCATACGCACACCCTTCGCGTATAGAGGCCTCTTTTTTTACGCGTCTCCTCCTTCCGCAGAAGCCATCGGGCCTTTCCCCCTTACAATGATGAGGACGATCCCTTGAAATTGCTATTTTTCTACTACTTTGTCGTTGTCTTTATTCCCAACAGGAGGCTTGATCGCCCTCACCTTTTCTTGTCTGAACGGTTTTCTTCCGATCTATGCGCCTTCTCCGCTCTGTCTCAGCACGCTTTCCCTTTTTTATGCAAGCCTTTCCTTGGTCGCAACACGCGTTGTCCCCCCCTCGCGTAGGGTGACTCTTTACCCATTGCGCTGCACCCTTAGCCGCCAGTTGCGAGGCTACCTTTTTCGTGCGGGCTCCTTGTTTGTCGCCGTGTTCCCTTCCAAATCAGGTCAGGAACCCTCCCGATTCTCTGCACGGAAACTTTGGCAGCTCGTGCGAGTAATTCCTCCGGCCCCGCGACTTCAAGTACTTCTCCTTTTTTTTCCGTCCCTCCCAGTTCTGACACTTTGATAGATTTCAAGCCCGAAGTCTTCCTAAAGACGCTATCAGACAACCTCCAGAGTACTTACCCCGTCGTGCCCTTTTCCCTTGCTTTCTTTTTCGAACTTCGCGAAGCGCCCCCCTCCCGTCTATAGTGAATCTTGCCGGTCCGTGCCGCTTTTGATCAGCTCTCACCCTTGATACAACATTCTCGTCGTTGTTTTTTTCCCCTCTGCCCGCTTTGTGGGACCTTTCCCTGCCTCTTTACATTATTCCCGGATATCGTCATCCCGTGGTACTTGATCGAGACGGACTAATCAATTCCCTTTCTTCGGACTGTTTAGTGTTCTGCTAACAACCTTTCTCGGCTTTTCTCCTCCATTCGGAGGTTCTCGGTCCTCACCGCCCCCCCTAGGTGCTTAGGGACAGTCATTTATTTTATTTTTCGTCTTCCTCATTTGATTCCTTTTTTTTGTCATGTTCTTTTTCTTCTTCCAAGCCTGTGAGCGTAGCGCTTTGCTTTTTTCTAATCGATTAGCACTTCTTCATTGCTGGATATTGTGTCCTCCAGCCTCATGATTTTAGGTCACCTTTCTCCCCCCCGGTCATGCCGCCCCCCCTTCCGGATCTTCTGGACCCTGATATTACGAGCCTTTGTGTGGTACTTCTTCTCTTTCCGGAATGATCCTTTGTTGCCAGTTGACTATATCGGTACTTCAGCGGGGAACGCCTCCCATCTTTTTCTTTCCAATTTACGATGCCGCTCTTTTTAGTGGCTCTCCCGTGTCTTGTGGTGTTCTCCCTTTTTTCGGCCATTCCCTCGATTGTAATTTTTTTCCCAATTCTGCTGTTGCTTTTTTTTTTCTCGGCACCCCTCCTTTCCTTCTTTGAAGCCATTTTTTTTTTTGAAGCTAGTCAGACTCAAGCAAGCTCACTTACTCATCGACGAGTTTTTTTTTCTTTTTTACTCATCGCAGAACTCCCCTCTCCAGTGGGTCTTTTCGCCTCCTCCAAGTTCGATTAAGCGCGAACCCGCCCCCTTTCCCGGCCCTTTCCTTGCACATATCCACCTTCCACGTCGTCTTCGTATTAACACTTTTGGCGGTTTCCTCAGGACACTCTCAATTTTCCTCCTTTCCCGAATCCGGCACGCTTTTTCTCAGCGACCCTCATATGCAGCCAGCTACAAAGGGCTTCATCATCGTAGATCCAGAGGGACCGCTTCCCTTTTGCATTCTTTCCAACCTTGGCATGCCCCCATCTAAAAGTTAGTCCTCTGATCTTACGTATTTTTCCCACTCCGCCTCCCTCTTCGAAGGCCTCCCCACCCTCGATCTACGTTGGCTCGCAAGTTCCCCCTCTTGCGCGCTGGTGGCTTCCCTCTCAACTGCTACACCCTTTTTCACTATGAAGGACGGAGCTTTTGTCGAGGCCCTCCTTTTTTGTCATACCTGACAGCATCCCCCAACCTTGGAATGCGGCTTTCCCGTTCCGAGCAGGCGAGGACATTTCTTTTCGCGAGGTTGTTCACTTCTTTTTCACCGGAAAGTTTAGAGATACAGCCCCCTCTCTTCCACCTGTGTGTTGCCGAGCTTCGCCGGACATGTTCTTGATTTCTACGGCCTCCTTTTTTCGTTTTTCTTATTTGATTCCGTATGTGTCCCTGGGGGTTTTTGTTTGTGTGGTCCCGGTTGTAAGTCTCCACTGCCCAGGTGACCTTCCTCCACCCAATGAACCAGCTTCCTTCAATAGTTCCTCTCTCCCCTGCGCAATCACTGGTTCCCCCGATCTGCGGTTCCTCCAAGCGGAACAGGGCCCCTTCCCCTGCCGTCTGCCCCTAACTTCCCCTTTGCAGGTTCAAACTTTTCATTTTTGCACGCACGCCGTTTGCCTAGAGCGTAGCAGCGCTCAACTGTGTAGCTCGCGACTGCCAAGGCTAATTTTAGTGCGGGCGGCCCTTTTTTCTCAGTCCGCTACTAAGGCGCCCGTGGTTCCGCGGCCGTCTTACACCCTTCCCATCTCACTCGCCGTATTCCCCTCCATTGACCCATGTGGTTTCTCTCACGATCCACCACTTTTTACACCTCCTTCCCCCCCCCTCACCGAGTCCTTTTATGCACCCCACCGACCACCTTCC
>Ga0179593_1399944_pt1 | contig 11182 bp, 12 predicted proteins | sample CZODoug2_1_08_16_FD_185931 | JGI IMG/M metagenome (GOLD analysis project Ga0179593, IMG submission 185931) | Vadose zone soil fungal communities from Angelo Coast Range Reserve, California, USA - CZODoug2_1_08_16fungal (PacBio error correction) | ecosystem: Environmental > Terrestrial > Soil >... | reverse complement strand
TTTCTACCACTTTTTTTTCCTGGCTTCTGAAGAAAACCTTTTCTACCCTTCCAGTTAATCCAGTTTCGTTGCTCAATTTGAAATTGGTCTCTCCGTTTCCTCTCAAAAGGCACGCACTCGCTAGTAAGGTCTTTTTTATCTGTTTCTGCGGTGCCATTGGCATGTCCTCTTTTCCTTTAGTCCTCAATTGACTTCCTTTCTGATGAAGTTTCCCCTCCCTCTAGGCTAAAGACCCGGAATTCTTCCTTCTTTCTTCCTTACGGTTGAGAGTTACTCTTTGGGATGGCCGACAGCTTCCTCCCATTAGGACCTCGGTCCAGTTCCTCAAATATCCTCTCTGGCCAGCCCTTTTACTTTTCCTTTGGTTTGCCCGAAACCTCTCTAGGGTTGTTATTGCCACGCTTCCGCTTGGTCACTTCTTCGGCCTTTCCCCCCAAAGGGAACTTTTCGAAGTCCAAGTTTTTTTTTCCTGCGGAATTAGACGAGAAGCACCCATTCTTCTTTTTAAGGCCTGGAATTTTTTTAACTATATGCGTCGCTTTTTATTTCCTCGCCACTTGCCTTTACATTCCTTTTTCCCCCTGTCATTCTCTTCCTAATTCTACGCCCTGTGGCTCTCCCCCCCCAATTACGTCCCCCTCGCTGGGCGTACAACTCTATGAAAAATTTCGTTATTCTGCAGAGCGTTGTTTTTTGTCCCCCCTTTTTTTGGTTACCCTCCGGACTTTTGAAAGGACAAGGGTACTGGGTGGACTCTTGGATTCTCAGTCCCTACGGACTTTTCTGGGGCCTCGATAGGCACCCCCTTCCTTTTCCTTGAAGTCCGGCGCAGGTCGAGAACCCCCCCCCTGTGGTTCACCAACTTCTTCCTTTTTTTTTCCCCGCTGTTGTCCCCGGGATTTTATGTGATGTTTGCCATTCCCCCAGTTGATTCCTTTTCGACCCGTGAACGCCCCTTTTCCTTTCTCCTTCTTCAAATTACGGTGATGTTGGTTCTAATTCATCTACCCTTCTCGACTCATGCAAGTGCTTGTTCCTGCCTCGAGGTTTGCTAATCCCGCCTGCTTTTCCACCGCCTCCCCGTTTCCGCCCCATGTGGAAATTACGGTTGCTCCTTTGTTCAGACAGACTTTGCCCCATTCTTGAAAGTTCCCCCTAATCATCCTGGTTAATCTTTGTCTTCTCTTTTCTTCCGGCCGGTTTGTTTTTTCCCCCAGCCGTTAGTTCCCCCCTGAGCTGAAAAACCCCGCGGATTTCTCTTATAGGCCTCCCCAACGCATTGCCTGATTTTCAGGTCTGTTTCGCTTTCCTGGTCTTGGACGAGAGACTTTCTATTCGAATGCCTTGGAAAGAAGAACTTCCACTTTTTCTCCCTCCCCTTTGAGGACTGCTATTTCTTTCGAAACATCCACCTCCCCCCTTTCATGGCCCGATGCTTGACCCCCTAACTTCCATGCGGCCCGTCCCTTTCCGCATCAAAGTCCTTCTGTTTTTCACTTGAGCCCTGAGACCTCCTACCGATTTTCCTTTCGCCGGTCCAAGTCCGGCCTTACCCTTTCTTTCTTGAGTCCACCCCCGTGGATCAACCTAGCCCTACTGCACTTCTGCTTTTCGCAGACCCCCCCCAACGGTTTTTTTCCAATGCGCTTTCTTCTCCTTTTGCACCGAAAATCTCTCTCTTTCTTCCTCCTTTTTTGTTTTTCTCTCTTTTTGCACTTTCAATCCCACTCCTATTGGGTCCTCCCAACCCGTTCCCTTTTGTTACAGCCTTTCGCTTTCATTTGCGCTCCACGTTTTGCCGATGCGGCAACCCCGGCAGGTTTTCGGCTTTCATTTCAATACTTGTGTCCACCCCCCGGTGAGTTTCGCCTGTCTCCCCCTTTCTTTTTTTGCTGCAATTTTTTCGTCTCCTCAGAGGGTAGTTTCCCTTTCGTTTTTTACCTTTTTTAAATGCGTGGGAGGTAACCTTTCCCCTTTTCTTTCGTGAGTGTTCCTCCGCCCTTCCCCGCGTCGCCCCCGAACGCCTTGAAATATTTTAGGTTTACCCATAATAGACCTTGATTCTTTTCCCAATTCGTGCTTTCTTGTTTGATGCAACGTTTGGCCTTCGAGCCGTCTCCCCTCTCCTAAGTTTCCATTCACTGTCAGCTCGTTTAGAGATGCAAGGCCTTTTTCTGATCAACATACGGAGTTTTATTACGCCCATTGATTTCATCATCCTCATTTTTCCTTGTGCAAAGCAGTCTTCTTTCCTCCCCTTCATCGAAAGTATGGTGCAAGCTACCCCCACTTTTTTTCCCTGTTGATTTATGCCCCTTTCCTTTTCCATTTTTTCGAGAGATGAGTACGTGTTGCTGGTCCTTTCCCTCTCCCTACATTTTTTCTTTAATCTTCGTGACCCCAAACCGCCCCCCGTCTTGACGATTTGTGCGCCTTGTGTTCCTCGACAACACCGTTTTCTCCTTCCTGCCCCCTTAGTGTCCCCTTTTTTCGAATTATTCTCTCATAGGGTTGCGCCCCGGCAGACCAAAGACCCCTTGCCAAGAGTGCCCCCTGACATTTTCCTCCCCAGCCTTTTGCGACCTGGACTGTGGCCCGCTAATTTGGTCTGCTCCCCCTCTCGATTCCAATCTCCACGCCCCCTTCCGTCATGCGTCATCCATAGACCCGTGTGATTCGTCGATCCCTGCATCCTCCCCCCTTAATTTTTTGGTTTCAACATCCCCTTCCGAACTTACTAGAGCTTTTCATTTGTAATCTCCCTCGTGACTCCGCGTTATTGCTGTTCACGAGCTTACTTTGATGTTTCTGCGTCCTTTCATCCCGCTTTAGTTTCTCCTTCTTTCCCCCCAAGATCCCCCTTTGACATGGTCGCCTGATCTCCTCCCTAGAATTTTCTCCCGCTGGCGAAACCGGACGTTTCCGTTTTTAATCCCTTCCAGATCCCTTTTTCCCTTCCCTACTCTCCTCAAGCTCCCTCGATTCCACAGCGTTGGGCCTTCTGGCCACTCCTCCTACCACCAATAATTGTATGGCAGCGCGGATTTTTTCTTTTTCCGCTCGTTTCGCTCTTGAGCAACTCCCCCCCCCCCCTCGTTCGACTTCTCTGCGAAGCCTTTTTTTCTCACGTCCTCCTTCGTTGAGACAGATTCTGGAGGTTCATCCTCCTGTGCCGTCATTGATGCTGCTGACTTCCCGCCGAATCTTTCCAAACAACTTCATCTTTTGCTCTGCGATGTCACAAGCGTGAACTTGGGAGTTTCGTCGTACTGGGGAACCTTCTCCCCTTGTCCCCCATTCACGCCCCCTTCGTTCTGGACTTTTCTCAACCCTGTGATTCCTCCCCCTTTCGATCATGCCCTGCTTTTCACCTCTATCTTTTATCCTCCTCTTTTGTTGTTTTTCTCGAGTCGCTTGAAAAGGGGTTCCTGCCGTTCAGGAATTTTTGGAGGCCCCCTTTTAACCCTTTTTTCCTTGGGAATTGACTTTTTCTTCTTCGCCGTCCCAATTTGTTACGCGTCCTTTCTATGAGTTGGTACACGTAACCCCGGGTGTCTTGGTTTCCACTTCTGTCTCAGACCATTGACTTGGCTCAGCTGAGGCCTCCCAGAAATGCTTCTTTATTTCCCCGTTTGGCGTTTCTCTGAGAATTGGGATGTTCGGCCCATTTTGCTCCCACTTCTGCTGCTTCCCTCGCCTCCGTTTTTCCGTGACGTTTGGGTGGGCACTCGTTTCTTTCCTGGTTACGCCTTCTTGTGTTTCCCGTCCAACATGATTGTCTTCTGTTCCCCTTTTGGGTAACTTAGAAGTCGACTCTGCTGGTCGGTTCGGCTCTCAGCCCCTCCCCCCCCCAATTCTTGGTTTCTGCCCGGCATGACGCCTCCATTTCAACGTCATGATTTCTTCTCGAATGGTTCTGTCGCATACGGGTCCAGTATCTGATTGGAAGGGTGCCTCTCCATGGTTTCCCATCACGATTTGTGATTTTTCAGACCTACGAGAGTCCGAACCTTTTTGTTTTCCCTTTCCGGAAATCCGCTTTGCTTTTTTCAACAACGTTGGTTGCTTCTACCTTCTCACTTTCATCGCACGTTCTTGGACTCTTCTTCTCGGCTACTTTCCCCTTTTTTTCTCCTCATGCGCACCACCATTCGAGGGCCCCCGGCGCTCCCCCAAGCATGATTTCCCACCTTAGGCACGTGGCCCGTTTTTTTTTGACATTGATTTATGTGGTATTCCCTCCCACCTTATCAGTACCTCTTTCCCTCCTTCCCCTCCCTCGGACTTCGTGCCCCTTTTTTCCGGCCGGACCCCTGTTTGGTTCGCCATGCCTACAAGATTCTTCCCTTCTACATTTGTTTTTTCCCCCGCCTTCGCTTCCTCTCTTTCTATCGAGCCACCAAGTTCACCGATCCATCCTTTTCGACATCCTGACTTACGTTTTTCCTTCAAAAGACATGTTCTTCCTCCCATATATTTTTCCCCCCAATAGCTGGACCTCGGGCCCAGCTTTGCGGTGTATTTCACTGGTTTGGCAGGGAGATTCCCTTCTTTTTTTTTGTTAAACTCCGGGAACGCCTCTAGCTTGAACCTAGGATGCCATGTCTGTCCCGCGGCGCCCAAGCCTGACGGATTTCTGCGCTACTTTTTCCCCCCTTAAAGTTTGTCTCAATTCCCTGTATGTTGAATACCTCAACCCGCTTTCCCTAAAACACGATCCTTTTCTTTTCAGTTCTCGGTCCACATCAATCCACTTTGAATGGGAAACTTCCGCCCCTTCATTGAACAAATTGTAGCCTGTGTTGACTACTCCTTCGAGTTCCCCTTCTTCCTCCCACTGAGCTTCCAGGGCAACCTTCCCCCCTCCCCCCGAGGATGTTTCCTCTTTGGCCCAAGTTACGGCTCCGAAACCCCCTTTTTGCCTTTTCCGCTCGGAAAACCGTGAGGTTCCTTCGCGGGGACATGGTCTGTTCGCCGCCCCAAATTACAGTTTCTTTCCAATGTTATGTTTCTTTGCCATCAACGCGTGCCGGTCTCTTCTTTCCTCGTTGTTGAGAGAATCCCCCCCCTCTTTTTCCCAACCTTGGGATACCAAACTCCTTTTTTTTTGTTTACAGCACATTTCCACGGTTTGCTCAAACTTGCTCTTAGCCCTTCACGCAAGGTGTCGGTTTAGTTGACTGTCCCTTTGTGGACCGTCCCTTTTTGAGGTTCCGTTTTCCCTCCCTGGAGATCCCTTTCCCATTTCTTTTTGCTTCCCTCCTTTTTCTTTCTCCGGGACGTAAATTTGTACTGCTTTGGTTGTTTTACATTCCAAATTGCTTTTTTTATGTCGACTTATATCTAAGCATTTGGAATCTTTCGTTGAATTTTTCCCCATTCATCGATTTCGCTTTTCCCTTTTCTGTTTTTCCCCAATCCTGTTTTTACATACACTCTTGAAAAAACTTCTCTTAGTTTTCTCTGTCTCCGAAGTCCCTTTTTTTTTCCCTGAATGGTTCAGCTAGTTTCTCTGCACGAGATTGCCCAACTTTATCGAATACTTACCCTCACCCGGCTTCCCAGTACTTTTAACGCATTGTAGTTCTTCATTTCCGCCCCCCGACGACACACACCTTTCCGTTCGCCTTTGTCGCTTCGCCAAGTTCATTTTATGCTTTGAACAGTAAGTCGGGAGTTCCTCCTTTTGTTTATGCTGCCACGTATCCATAGTGTGAGGCTCACCCCCCCCCTCACCGACTTGATTCTGCTTCATCATCTTGTATACTGGCCCCCCCCCCGTTATCCGTCCTCTTTCATTAATTCGCAAAGGCTTCGTCGACAGGATTTCATTTTCAATAGTTCCACCGTTTCTTTTCTCTGTAATAAATAAATTACCTTTACTTTGCCCTTTTTCAACGCTCCGTTACCTTTCGAGAATTTTTCTAATGTGGCTCTCTCTCCCCACCCTAACCGCCACGCGGTCTCGCCTCATGACTTGACATTTTTCAACTAATTCCCCCCCCTATTCCACAAACACTCTTTTCATAGGCTACCCCTTACGCCCACTTTTTGGCACTACCAGCTCGTCGACGTGATGTCCCGAAGCTTGTATTCTTTTTTTTTTTGCGCTTCGACTAGGAATGGCCAACTCCCTTGGTCTACGACCTTCTACGCCCTCCGCCGGCGTCCCAATTCCATTGTTTTCTTCTCGATATTCGAATAAGATCTTTTGCTCTGTCGAAGATTCCTTTTGGCTCCCTCACAATCGTCTTCCTCCGTGATCAGTACGTGCGTTTCCGTTTTTTTCTTTTGAAACCATATCAATCCGGATCTACACCCACCGGTCCTACTGTGGCTCGAGGCTCTTTTTTCTCAGAGCCCCTGTTCTCTTCCCCGATTTTTGATCCCTGTCTCCATTCCCACTCTCTGATATGGAAGCGAGTGCAGATTTGCCCACGAGTACCGCCCCCTTAGTCGGTCGCTCACTTTGCGACTGTCCATCGCCATGTCCCCTCCCCCCTGAAGCAAATTTGCTTCCAGATTCTATTCCCGGCTCCCCATGTCACAGCTTTTCCGGTACCAAACCCCCACAATTTTTTTTCATCGAACTTCCGCGCCTCTTGTAACCAATCTTATTGGCGTCCGCTGGACAATCTGCCCCTTAAGCCCCCGTTTCAATGGCCCATCCTTTTTTTGGATTTTCGATCTTCGCCCTGCTTGTCCCCAAATTCCTTCTCCTTTTCCTCCCTGTTGTGGTTGATCTCCGTTGGCGAAACTCTATTCTGACAGTTTTTCCCTCAATTCTTTTTAGCTAAGGGACTCCCGTTGGTTGACCTTTTTGGCCACTGTCGAGAGTTTCTCCAGCTTTACCTTCTTCTTTTAAAGGATTTTTTCCCCTCTACAGGGTTTTGAGTTTTCCTTGTGTAGGGTATTTGCTTTCCGGCCCTGTGCTTCAGTCCGACTTAAGTCACCGATTGAGCCTCCGACCTTTTGCTCTGCCAGTTATTTTCTGCTCCCGGCTTGGGATGAGAAAGGTCTCCATCGCGAGTCGGTTATCTCGATCGCCAATGTCCCCGCGATGACCACGTTCTCCCTTGGGTGGGCCTTGTATTTTTTGGGATTACAGCACGCCCTCCTTTTTTTCTCTAACCCTTTCGAAGTCGTTCTACATAGGCTTCTAACTCTGTCGTCCCCGTCGATTGCTGTTCCGTTCTTTCTCTAGAACCGCACCCACATTATAGAGGTTTTCCCAGTTGATATCGCTTTACTTTATTTTTTTCGATCGACACTTGATTTCTCTTTCCCCCCGGCGGTGTCTCTATTTATAGCGAGCAGCAAGTCCCCTGGGTTTTCCACGAGATGAGGGAGTAGCTAGCTTTTTCCGCCAGTCTTTCTTTTTTTTTGGGCTGTTCAAAACATTCCCCTTCCGTTTGCCGACTTCCCTTCCTAGTTGGACTGATTTGCTTGTCCCGGCCCCCCGTGGCGGTAGTTTTTTGTCGAATTAAACCAATCTCTCGTCCACTTCCCTGCCACGAGGACCCCCCAAACTCCGATTTTTTTTTCAGGCACGGTTTTACCCCCGCTTTCATCTTGTATGACCCGCGCCATTTTTTTTTTTTTTTAATCTTTTTTCAAAGACGGCCTTTTTCTTAGCTTGCCCCTCTTGACTTTTCCCCTACGTTTTAACGCCCCCGTACTTCAGTACATTTTTTGATGATCCCCGTCCTCCTTATGCGTGGTTCCCTCTCTATCCTTGGCCGATGGAGGGTCCCAGCCCTCTCTCGTCCACCCCGATACTACATTCTCCTGCAGACCTTTTTCCCAACGGTGCAGATCTTTCCCAAACGGAGACGATCGTTGGGCCATCTTTTGCCCCCCCATACTGGCTTCGTTTTTCCCCCCTCGTTGACAAGATTGCGCGTTTTTTTATTCTTTCGCAGTTGATGGACTTTTTCGTCCCTTCTGGAGGCAAATCTCCTCTCCCACCATGTCGATGAACAAGGAGAGAGTTCTAACGAGGCGCCTAATCCACTCAGCTTCCGATTTTCAGAGAGGTATTCCCTATTCCGTGTTGGCACGAAGCGCTGCGAATTGATCCCCTAATTAAAGCATGGAATCTATTTCGCAGACTCCCCTTTCCCCCCCCCCCCCCCCAACCGGGCTCTTAGGTAATGACACCCAATTTGAATGGAGTCCCCCTCTTTCCATTCCTTAGGCGCCACCCTTTTGATAGTCTCTTTCCGCCCTGGTGAAAGGGTAGCTTCTCACTTCCAACTATTAGGTGACCCTCTCTGCCGTACGTTCCGTGTCCGTTATCAGCAAAAAGTTTTGGTTCCCCCTAGGACCCCCTTTTTTTTTTTTGTTCGAGAAACTTCCCTGGATTTCGTCCCTTCTTTTATTGGCCAAATGTGCCTTGAATCTATCCCTCTTTTTTGTGTCTCCCTGCACATTCTTTGTGCCAAACCCCCAGCTCGGATGCTGGAAAACGTTTCCGACCGGCCTTCCCCTGGCGGTTTGACCCTTCCGATTTGTTGACAAATAACGGCCACTGCGGTTGCTTCCCTCTCGGTGGAACTTCTTGAAGGTTTGTTTCCTCATCACAATGATTCTTTTTACTATTTGATCGCACTCGGGTTTTTTGGTTGCAATTGGTCAGCTTTGCCTTCACTGATATTTCTACTTTTGCCTATAAGATTCTAATTCGGAAGAGGAGTTCAGTTTCCACCCTATCGTCTTTCGTGATATTTCACCCTTGTTTTTCCGTCTCTTCCTCGGAACTTCGCCCATCCGGCTTGGCTTTCGCTCTCCCCCTCTCAGTTTAATCTTTTCCGTTGTTTCGACGTCTCGCTTCTTCTCTTTTGCGCTCCTCTTACGCAACCGCATTCAAACCACAGGTCGAAATCCTCCACCCGTTCGTGCCCCTTGGAATCTCTCTCAGTCTTTTTTCCAAGAGGTGGACGTCCACCCCCCGGCGTCGCGTCGTCACGTCTTTTCCATCTTCTCGCGAACTTTCTTTTTTAGGAGTTTTGTTTGTCTGCGGGATTACCCCCTCCTCCTTCCCTTTTTTCCAGTTGAGGCGTCCCCAAGACCCCCCCCCCCCCCCCCCCGGACCTGATAGTCATTCCTCCTAGGGCCTGTCATCTTTTCCCCAACTCAGTGCAGAAGTCGACTTTCTCCCTTCGCCAAAGGACTGCGGTCTTCCAAGTCCCCTGCTTTGGCATACAATAAATGTTTCCCGCGTTCCAAACCACTTTCTTGTAACCTCATCGCGTTGGTCACTCTACCCTGGCCTCTATTATCCTTGGCTATCCTATCCCCCCTTCGGTAATATCCACTCCCCCCTACCCGTGATTGTTTACCCATTTGTTTTCCCTCCACTGAACCCACCGCCTTTTTTCAACCCCTTCATTCCGAAGGCCCCTTGTTCGGCCTGGCATCTGAGACTCCAGCAGTCCCCGTAGAATTTCAGAGCCATTTTGGAAGTGTATACTCGCGACTATCTCTTTCCTTTTCATGTCTTGAGTGTCCCCTATCCTTCAAGCAATATCGGTGGAGCCCGCGCTGTTCTGGATTCTGACCTGAACCTTCCCTCCACTGTTCTTTTGCTCCCTTCGACCTTTTTCATTTTGGCTCAGGTCCCACCCTCCTCTTTTTTTCCCCTGCAGAGTTCTCTCAAGTTAGGGGGTTGGCTGTCCCCCCCGATAAAGTATCCCCCCCCAAAAGGTTTCCCTGTTGTAATGGTCCTCTCCGCTTTTCAGTCTCTTTCGTTTTTTGCAGTCTCGGATTTTCTTCCCTGTCTCCCCCATCAGTATTCTTCGCCGCTGCGTGAGAACCTTCCTCTCTCAATATTATCGATCCGGACGCCCTTTGTCGAGGAAGTTTTTTATGACCTTCCCTTTCCCCCGCAACACCCTTTTTGTCTTCTGAAAAACAACAATAATCCTCCCTGTCCTTCCCTCCGCGATAAACCTGTTGGCAGAACGCTCCCTTCTTCTCTTTTTCATCAAATTCCAACCTGGACTCTTCTACCAATTTGATTCCTTTTTCTTTTCCGGTTTTGAACCGATTCACACCTCTTCTCTTCCTTCCCCAATTTGTGAGCTATCTCTTAGGGATGCGTCCGCCCGTTCATCAAACTTCTTATCTTTGAGAACTGTTTCTTTGGCGTTTTTTGGAATTTGAAAGTGGCATCTTTTCCCCTCCTCTAGAACCACTTGTTCTCTCTGAGCGTTTCGTCTGAATTTTTTGCGTAAAGGGTTTTCTCTGCTTTTCCTGATGTTGCCTTCTTTCTCGCGGTTTTCCCCTTTGCTTTGAAACATTCTATTCCGTGGTATTGAACACTCCTTTTCCTCACGAGTCCCAACTTTTCTAGTTTCGAAACGGATTGGGATGGCATGTGTTCCATCGCTTACGCGGTTAACTCAGAGATCGCCCCCATCTCCTCTTCATGAGTTCCCATCTTGGGTCCTTCTCCTCTTGTATTGTTCATCCGGCACGGCCTACTGCCCCCCCTTCCTCAAATGTCCAATTCTTCTAACTCGGTGGCCTGATCCCCCTGGAACTATTCGCTGCTCCCTCAAAGGGTTCTTATTTTTATCTCTCCCCCTAAAGACAAATTTCTCGGCTTTTCCTTCTTCCGCCGACTCCCCGATCGCGTCGTATCGAGCGGTCTCCTCTCCTCTGGAATTTACTTTCCTAGATTCGGTTCCGCTGTTACAACTTTCCCTGTCCCCCCAAAGATACGTATCCAATTTTTTGTCTTCAAATGTTTTTCTCCTCTTAATTGATTCATTTTCCAAACCCCCCCTTTTCGGGATTTCCCAGACAAGGAGCACTCTTTCTTTGAAGGTGAGTCACTCGGCATTTTCTTTTTTTTTCCCCTGAAACCCATCGAGAAGTCCACGGTTCCTGTTAGAGCCCCCCCCCTGCTGGCACCCTTCTAAGTTTGGGACCCCATGGATTTCACGCGTCCAGGAAACACTTTAACCGATTTTACTGTAGTAACCTCCATTCTACTTTGAGGAGAACCCGTACCTCGCGGCACCACCTTTTTTGTTTCCAAGGAGCCGATTTTCTGCCCTCCTCCAGTCGCAGCCGTTTTTCGCCTCTCCCGGTATTCGCGATCTTCGTTCTCCATCCCGCCTCACCTTCTCCCCTCTCCTCTCATTTTTTTTCCCCTCCTCCTCCCTTTCCAATTTTG
>Ga0179593_1362708_pt1 | contig 11182 bp, 7 predicted proteins | sample CZODoug2_1_08_16_FD_185931 | JGI IMG/M metagenome (GOLD analysis project Ga0179593, IMG submission 185931) | Vadose zone soil fungal communities from Angelo Coast Range Reserve, California, USA - CZODoug2_1_08_16fungal (PacBio error correction) | ecosystem: Environmental > Terrestrial > Soil >... | reverse complement strand
GTTTTGATGCACCCAGCAAACCCCCCACCACACCCGGGTTCCCTGGAGACTTTTGCTTCTCTTGTTTTTCCTTCCTACACGTTTCCCCCTATGGCAAGATTTCCCGGTTTCCAAATCTGCGCCCCTTTCGGTCCACCTCCCTCAACCGCGTTCTCCTTGTTTTCCCCAGATCGCGGCCGAACTCCCCCTTCGACCACACGGCTTTTGTCAGTGTCAAGTCCTTCCCTACCGGAAAAAGACCTCCCTTCCTCCAAGCCTCTCTCTCCCTTCTTTATTAAAGGTTCTCCCCATTTTTCTCCAGTCTCGAAAATATTCCCTATACATTCACTTGACTACCCGTCAAATTTCTTAGGCGGTTTTAGAGAACAGACTTCTCCGTTCGTAGGACCTCGCTTCGTCCCTGACGTTCGACCGAGACGACTTTTTTCAGCGGAAGCCATGTCAAGACTTTCTTATTTTACCGTCATGGAGGAGCGAACGGCGATTGACCCCCTTCCACCCCAAATTTAAAGAGATTCGGATCTACAAGTAGTTCCGTTTAAAAGAGCCGACCTGTCTGGCTCACGCGTTTCCTTTCGAACCGCAGTGATCTTGGTCACTATGTACCCGGTGACGCCTTGGGAATTTCCTTGCCGCGATTCTCCCCAAAGACAAACACCCTCCCTTAGTTATCCGGCTCGCATCTTCCTCCTAAGTAAAATTATGGTGCCAGTCCCTTTCTGGAAAAGCCTCACCCCCTTCTCGTAAGAGCGGAGAAACGCATGACGGTCAAGACCCCGACGGATCCCCTTTTTCTTACTTCACTCTCCCTCACGACCCCTAAGTTTCTTTCACTACCTTTCACCTTTCCGTCGGTCTCTGAAGGTGGCGCGCTTTAAGAACGCCGCTGTCCGCCTCCTTCTGAAAGTGGACCTTTGCTCGATTACAACCTGCCTCGGCTTGTCTGGACTGTTTTTGAAGTGGAGACTCCCCCTCGGCTTGTAGTCCTATCGAAGGCCTTTCTCCGCTGGAATTAAAACTCCCTTGTTCTTACCGCGCCCCCTCCTTCGTCACTCGCTCCGGATAAGATTTCTCCCCTTTAGTGATCGCCCTTACATTCCTCTTACAAATTAAAATGTGTCCGCACTGTCAGCTTTGGTCCACTTGAATTTTTCCCTCTGCGTCGAAGAGCTTCTCTAAATAATAGGCCCCCTGCCCGGTTACCCTATCCTTCTAGCTGACCGGGGACACGTTCTTGTACGGATTCAACTCTGAGTCCTCTCTCTCAGTCCTTATCTCCAAGTCCGACCTCTGCAGATTCCAGTCCTCTACCTGAATTTTCCCTTTCTCAGAAAGGTCCGAGCGCGCGGAGTAGATGTACGCTTCTCCTTTGTTTTTGTTCTCAACGGCCTCTCGTTCTTTTCTCCCTTTTCGAACACCCCCCTCCTCATTTTTGGCAGCGTCTTTTTCTTATTAGTCTTGCCTGATGTCCCCCTCGACTGAATTGCCGTAATCAACAACCTGTTGAAGACCCAAAAGCTCCCTCCTGCTGCCCAAATAGGCTTCCCCGTTCTTGCAGAGCCTAATTCCCTCCCTTCACACAATTTCCCCCTCCAGACAGACAGCAAACTTTTTCCATCCTGGCCCATTTTTTCCGATCCTTCTTTTGGCCCATGTAAAGTTTCCTCGATTCCCCCCTACCTCCTCTCTCCTTCCCCGAGATACCCGGCACAATCTAACGCCCTCCTTTCTTTCCTCCCCTCAGACAGGCGTTTTACCCCAAGTGTTTTTTTTCCGGCGGTGGGCCACCACGCTTTCGGTGGAGTTCCCGGTCAGGTCGGCCCCCCCTCACTACCAGTGATTTTTAACTGGACGTTTGGCACCTTCGACTACCTACTTTCGACTGTCGATCCCCAGTGCCTAGTCTCCTCTTACTTCGAGGAACGTTTGTGTTCCGGGCCCTAAGGCGCTTTCTCCGTCTGACTTTTCCTTTTTCGGAATAAGGGAGTCTGACCGACTTTAGCGGGCTGCTTTGTCCCGAAGACAGCGTAGAGTTTCGATTCCTCTATGGCATGCTGCTGCCCCCCCAGTCGCTTTTCCCTCTACTATCTCCCATCCCTGGACCCCCTTTTTGAAGGTACCAGTCCGGATGCAAAGTGGACGGGCGACGATGGCTTTTAATGTAGGTCTTCTTTCTTCTAGTGTCTTCCTGGTGATCCCAGCACCAGACGCGCCCTTTTTCATCCTCCCCGTGCGCGTGCGTTTTCACGCACTCCCTTTCTGTACTCCTCATCCTTATGAGGCCGAACCAATCGGCCGCTCTCCTCCTTCTCCATTGAATTTAGAGACTTGGCCTTCCTCCCTCCTTGTCTTGTGATTCCCAGAATCTCCTTCCTTTTCCATTTCCCGTTTTTTGTGGATCTCTTTCTTCTTTAAATAAGGAACGCCGCGTGAGGCTGTCCGGTTTGTCACGTGCGACGCGTTGTCATCCGATATTTCCTTCGTAGTGAGCCCCTTTTTGCCTGCGCATGTTTATTCGTGAGTACCTCCATTCATGCTTTCGGGACACCGTCACGGCACCAGACGAACCGTGTGTATTTCTTCCCCCGGGCTCGTTTTATTTTAGCTTCTCCCTCTCGGTTTTTTGTCCTCTCAATAGCCGACTACGCTAATCGGGATGCCCGCCGAGCCTCCTTCACTTCCCCCTTGCAGCGGGAAATACAGGGTGCATACATTTATTCTATCGGTGCGTGCTGCCTTGCTCATTTTCAGTTTTTGTGCCTCCCTTCCCGGGGAACATAGAAAGCCTTAGACGCCTTTCTTGTGGACCTCCCGAACTGGCGGCTCCTCTTCCCTCACAACCGAAATTTGCGTTCTTAGTATTTAGTTCTGATCCCTTCATCCCTCAGTCCTTAGCTTTCATGCGCTAACGACGGTAACGGAGGACTAATCCTGGACTGGTACGACGACGTTTTCCAGGGGTAGTTAGAGTTCCCCTGCCTTCTCTTTCCCTTGAAACTTTGAACATCACCCTTTTTTTTTCCTCTTCGCCACTTTGTTGACGACCTTCCCCCTTGGCTGTTGGTCCGCTTTGGCCCCCTCACGTGGTAGTTCCCCCCCCCCCCCTTTTCCTTGATCCGCTCCTTCTTTTTTGCTTCGTCTGATGCGACACTTCCCCATTTCTTACTTCCCCTTTTTCCTTTGGAAATGGATATTGAGTTGCGGATTTGTGCGTTTTGGAACCGTGATCTTTTCCGGCGGGATCTGTGACGTTTTGACTCTTTAACAGCATTTTAGGGTCTTGCTGTTTTTTCTGCCATGGTCCTTTACCGGCGGGCTCCCGTCTTTCCTGATTGTTCCATCAAAAACCCCTGCTGCACGAGTGGGTCGAGCAGTGGTGAGCGCACCCCCGCCTCTCGTCTCGTCGGTCCTGAGGCCAGATCCTAATAACACCTCTTTTCGCCATTCGAGGCGTGTAGTAGAGAGTCCTTTAGGGCGGCATTGCTCTCGGTCTTTCGTCCGGCGAAGATCTCTAGTCAGTCCTATCTTCCCCGGTCTACAGCTCCAGGTTCTAGCTCGTCCCTTCGGTCGGGGACCCAGCTTTTTGAATTGGAGTGAAGCGCAGTCCCTACCGTTCTGACCTTTTCAGCTCTACGCATCCTGTTAGGACCTCTCTCTGACTCCCTTCCCTGAGGTCAGGTTATTGAGCTTTATGGTGCCTCGTAAAAAATACTTAGTTCACCCGATCGGTTGGCTTTCTTGCCGATGGCCGATTTGTTGTCACCCTCCTCTTTTAGTCAAGATTTCAAACTTTTTCTCGATCGTGACAGTGAGAATCGGGGGCTTCTCCCCCTTGCAGGATTCCCCTCCCCATGCGGACAGTCAGGTTATCTTAATTTTTGTCTTCCTTCCTCCTCTTTTTAGAGATTTGCTGACAGCTGTCTCGCCGGAAGGCAGTTTGTTCAGCGGTGGAGTTCTGAGCTTGTTTCCCCCCACAAGCTTGCGTGCTGGCCCCACCCTCTCCTCTGACCCCGCCAGCAGCGAGTTCAGTTCTGTGGTTTAGGTTTTCAGTTTCAGTGGATCGCATAGGGAGCTTTCCCCGGGGGGGTAGACCTTAAATGTGTCGGAGCGGCAGGTGCCTATCATGTCCAAAGTAAGTAGTCCTTACCCGGAATCTGCGAGCAGGGCGAGTGAGTCCGAATCTTTTCGGTTTGTCTGGCTTTTTGTCTCTCCATCTGCGGATTTCCTCTGTGAATTTTTCGCGGCGAGTCACCAATGAGGTTGACAACGGGATCCTTTTGCGGTCCGACTCACTCTCTGTAGACCGTTCTCGGCCCCCCCCCCACCCCAAACAAACCCACCTGAGGGTTCACGGCCGATGGAGGTTTGCAATCCTGATCAGAAGCCCGTCCAGGGATTACTGCAGTATGCGGTTCGGTTGATGTCGTGCCGCTTCACCCACCGGTTGCAGAGGATTTCTGAAGACTCTTCTCGCGGCCTTACCTCCACCCCAGCCGCTTCGCAGAGCCGTGCTCAATTTGGCTCTTCCGCCGTTTTGAAGTAACCTTCGTCTCTATTGTCTTTAAGATGATTGACACTTTCGTCAGAACCTCCCGAACTTTTTCAGGCGTTCGTTTAGATGACGTTATCGTCTTTACCCTCGCCCGCTTTTTTTTTTTCTTGTTACTGGTTCTGGCTTCGATCCGACTCGATCCTTGATTCTGGGAAGGTCATTTTGACTTTTCTTGGCTCCCCCTGAATAAGTGCCACGAGGTGGCAGTCATTGTCTAATAACCATCAAGTACGCAGGACAGTCGGGGCCCCCTTGTTTGTTGTCGGGCACCCCCCATTCTATTTTTTTTTTCCCTCCTCAAGTCTTATGACCGGTTTGTGTGCCACGGCAAACCCCCCCCCCAACTGGTTACCCGTCTGGAGTACGTCCTAGGTTCTTTCCTCAACACTCAACCCCCTGCCACCCCCCCTTTCAATTTGATGGAAAACCTCTCACATGGAGCCGGCACCAGCTCACCCACCAGAAGGTCTTTTTTTTTCTCTACTTATCCTCCCGACCATGAACCTTCCCCTCACCCAAACTGGGCTGGCTGGCGGCCAGAGAGATGAACGTCACTCCTACAGCCAACGGACCTCGGATTCTTCCCCCCGCATTCGGCATGACATGCCAGTGCGCGCGGACAAGGGTTCTTAGCCCCCATTGTGTAACGAAGAGTACAAGGAAACCTCTTATCAACGTTTCCCCCCCCATTAACCTCCCCCGCAGAGCCAATCGAGTTTATCCGTATTGTCCTGGCTGCGGTTAGTGGGCGATCGTAAAGCAGTTCCCCTTTTTCCCGCTGTCGCCGGAGGGTTTCCTCTTTAATTTCTACACGGTCCACTGACCCGTCCCGCGCTCATGTACCTGGGACTTAGAGAGACATTGCGATGAACACACTCAACCCTCGTCTTCCCCCTCCTCCTTCCGCCTCCCCATTCCTCACGCTACGGCTGAACCCCTAAGCCTCCTTCGGAATGTCGCCACCTCTCTCGCCACCCTCTTCAGCTTAAGCTGTCTGGCGAAAGCCAGGGCGGCCAGTCAGTTTTACCATTTTTAACCAGTGGCAAGCGGCTCCAGCTAACTGCTTCCGACTCCCTCCTCACGTTTTTTTGGTCTGCAATTCACTCGTCCTGCGTAACTAAAAGTGAATTTGAATCACCAGACTGATTGTGCCTCATTTGTTCGTACCTCCCCTTACCCTGCTGAGAACAAGATCCGCTCTGCACGACAGATGTACCAGTCGCCAGACCTGAATCGGTGTCCCTGACTTCTCGTATAAACGAGCACAGGTCGTCTTGGTGATTTTTCGTTCGCGCATCTTTCATTATTTTCTCCCTCCGTTTTCTTACCCTGACTCTTTCCTCCCTTTTTTCCCTCTTTTTTTTAGTATGCATGCACGTGTAGACGAATCCCCCCAGCGGGGCGCATTTTCCACGACCTAGTCGTCCGAGGCACCCACGTTTCGGTGTGATAAAAGACCCCTCCGTCCCCGTCGCCTCGCTTCCCCAAGGCAAGGAGCTGGGAAAGTTGATAAGTCTGACCACTTCATAACGGTGGCTTTTCCCGTCTCCCTGCCCTTCAATCCTATCAGCGTCGTTTGTAGGCGGGTCGGTGAAAATGGCCCGCGGGCGTGTTAGCCTCTCTTCCGCCTAAGCGAGGCAGAGGGGGACCCTCTAGGCTCTCGAGCCTACCCCACGTCTTCGGCGACGATTTGCCCTTCGAGCCACTCTCTCAACTGCTTATTTGCTTCGACGCAAGGTAACTAAGCCGCTTTTAAGGCCTCCTCACGACGGCATCATTAGGACCTCGCTGCTAGACTGGGTTGTTTCTTCTCTGTCGAGGACAGTCTCACTAACATTTTCCCCGCCCGCGTGAGGGGCTGATTTTTCAGAATATTGCGCTTTTGAATTGAGTCCCGAGCTTGTCGCCCTATCTGTCCTTCCCGCGTCATCGTGACACCCTGTCTCAAAAATTTTTTCTCTCTCCATATGTTTACAACTCGGCCCAAGTCCTCTCAGTATCCTTTCCCAGGCGCCCGTGCCTCAAGGTCCCGCACTTTCGAAACGCCTGTTCTACTCGAAGACTAGGCCTGGTTGCCCAATTGCTCTCTTCTGACGCCGACCCCCACTCCCCCCCCTTTCCCCCCCCCCAGAGTAAAGGCCACTTACCCGCCCGAGCTTCCCAAGTGCGAATCGCCAGGGGTCGGGTCGGAAACAACTTTTTGCAACAGTTGCCCCCCTCTACGGTTAGGTCCCATTTCGGCCCCTGCACCTATCGTCCCTTTCCCCCTATAGCCTCCTGGAGAACGTCTTAGATCACCTTTTGCCTTGCGTCGGTTCCCCCCCCTGCTTCCTGTGAGGAAGCTGGGAGGGGGTTCTTGTTTACTGGTGATTCTCCCCCCTTCCGAAGACTTTTCCCCTGTTACAGGTGCCCTCTCATATGATAGATGCGGCGGATGTGACGTTTTTGATCTTTCTCAGGTTACTTAAGCAGTCTCTTTTTCGACTGATCGACCTTGCCCTTTCCCATGCTTTTGTCTCCCCATTTACCGCGTCGAATATCATACCCGATTTCGTGTGGTCCCGCCGTCCTTCATTGTCCCAAAGTGTGACGGGCCTCCCCCTTGGTGATTTCCCGCTTTAGTTTTTTCTGCGGCTATATTGGCCTCAAGAAGCTGCGATAGAGTAAGGACGCGCCTTTTACTCTTTTATCCCGTGTGTCCGTCCCCTATGCTACTCCGTAAGGAATTTTTTTCTTCTTTTGCCCTCCCAAGAGGTCCCCTCTCGAAAGGATGACCTGTTGTTTCGACGTTGAAAAACGGCAATTTCAATTGTTTGGTACTGAATCTTTCTTCCCCCTAATAATTTGTGTGACTGCGTTCGGCGCCCTCTACAAAGCCGTCCCCTTTCTTCTTTTCCCCTTTTTTCAATTTTTTCCCCTGGTATCTGTCGTCCTCAGAAGGTGATTTGAATCTTGTGGCCGGAAGAGCACCTTATGGAGTACCTCAGAAACCTTACGTCCCCCCCCCTTCCCCTTCTTTGTTAGAGGAGCGTTTTTTAGCCTCAGTCCCGTTTTTCTAAATAGAGCTCCGCCGCGACTCTGTCCCTCCCTTCAGTCCGCGTCACTTTGCTCCGGCGCGCGAACGCATTTTTCTTCCTCGCTTGTAGTTCGAATCATTTAGCGTCTCCTTCGCCTTTGGGAGGAGGTGCATAACCGATGCGGCTTTTACGCGGTTAGGAGGTACATCCGCCAGTTCAGTTCTGTCTCCGACAGTCGCTATTTTTTCCTCCAGCGCAACTCCCGCAGGCTGTGCGCCCTTGATGATCTAAGCCACGGCCAGTTCCAGCAGGAAGAGACTCTTTGAGGTCCTGACTGACCCTGTTCCTGTATCGACGACCGTTCTCACTTAGGTTTATTTTTTGTGTGACCCAGGACTGCATTTCAGGTCGGGGCCGACTTAAGACATCCTTTTAAAGCGTTTGTCGAGGCGTTTAACTTTGTGCAGACCCGCTCCTGAGGGAGTACCAGCTTGGCAGCTTTGGAGAGATTTTATCTTATGTGGCTTTCCCGGCTGTAGTCCCTCGCGCCAAAGGGCCACTTATATCTCTCTTTGTGAACCTGAGAGTAGCTTTTTTGACTTTTCGGATATGGAAGGTCTTTTTACCCGGTTTGTTGCCTTTTTTTTCGGCCGGGATTCTCTTGACTGGGGCCCCTTTTTGTCCAGCAGTCGGTGTCCTGACTATGGGGCGGAGGCCTACACCATTTTTTCTTACGTTCCGGCCAGATCGGCTTTCCTAACGACTGCTGTCCCCCCCCCCCTGCCAGGACTTTTCTTTTTTCTTTCGAAAATTGCGCTCCCGCGCCCTTCTCTTCCCTTTTTCTTGCCTCTGAAGCATCCCAAAGGATCTTGTTTTTTTTCTCTTTGTTTATGGTTCCCTTCCCCTCCGCGCGGCTAGGGTCGGCTGAGAGTGTTCTCCGGAAGTTGATTCTCGATGAGGAAGCGGCCGTTTAGCCTGCCGGGTGTGAGATGTTTTTTAGCTCGGCGGGTTCCCTTTTGTTGGCCGCCTCGGATTCCTCTCCCTCGCGTCCCCTGCTTTCCCTCCCCCTCTTGCCACACGTGTTGTCTCCCTGCTTGTACCCTCGATGAGGCTTGAAAGTCCGGCCTGTGAAGGTCCTTGACGGTAGGCTTTGTACGATCGGTTTACCCCTTTCGGTTCTGGCGTATTTCTCTCTCCCTCGGTTTCCTTTTTGACTCGTATTTTGTCGGAAGCTGACACCTTCGCTATCGTGCGATCGCAGAGGGGTCCTTCTTCTCAAACCGTTGTTGATTCCTATCCGTTTTACCATCGTTACTGCAGGGTTATGATCTTCCTGCTTACTCCTTTTTTTGGCAGAAGAATTCCCGTCCCGTTTTGACCTCAGCGCCGGACACCTGTGTTGGGAGGTACTCTACCTTCAGGCTGTTTTTCTTGCCTCGCGAGGGATCCTACTCTCCCCGGCTTCCTCTCTTGTGTTTAGAGGGTACGTGTCCGTCCCCTTAGGCTGGCGATGATGTGGACGGCCATGGGCTTGTCGATAGCCGGATGGACCTACGTGAGTTCCACGTGTTTTTTTCTTAATCCGTCGAGCAGGGGAGATCGACGAGGGCGTTCTCCGGCCCGGGGCTGGGACAGACAGTTCTTCTAGTCCGGTAAGATTCACGGGCTCCTGCGATTCACTGCGGTTCCGACATACGGCCGACGTGGGGGGTTTGGGTTACTTCTATTTTTAGTAACGGCCTCTCTTTTTCAGGTTCTCTGGTGGCCCTCGCCGGTTTGTCCCTTCAATCTTCTCACCGCGCCTCGTGGCAGTTTGCAGCTTTTCTCCGTAAACCCCTTTTCTGCGCTTCAGGAAGAACTTTCGTGTTACTCTTCCCCGTCAATAACCCCCCCTCGACATCGGAACTATCGACGCTTTACATTTTTTCTGGCTGGAGTGCTAATGAGCGTCTTTTGTAATTCTTCTTGCCCATTTTTTCCTGCTATTTCATGTTTTGAGTTGCCGAACGTCGTCCCTGCCTCTGGGTATGGCCTTCCACGCCGCACCGGTGTCCTTTTTTTAGGTACTTGTTTCGGCCATCATTCCCGAGCCTTCCCTTAATGGTTGAGGAGCCGCATTTTTTATTGACGTGTGCTCCTAGCTCATTTCCCCTTCGGTGTGTTTCCTTAACGTTGTGGTTCCTCCACATCTAGACGGTTCCAGTGGTTTTGTTTCCCCTTCGTGGAACCCCAGGGGTTTGGTGCGGAACCAACCCCCGCTTTGCCTCCCACTGCGTTGTTTTGGTGTTGCGTTCGCTGTTTTTTTTCAACTTGCCCAACAACAAGGGGCGCAACCGACGGGAAATTGCCGTGCGCCCTTGTCTTCCACAGGTTCTCCCCGGTTTCCTGCTCCAACTTTGCCCAACTTCCACGGACGACTTTTCCCCCAGCATTCCACCCCGCGTTAGAGAGCGTCTCCCTACGTTTTCGGTGAGCCCATTACACCCCCGACACCCTTTTTTTTTTTGCCGGACAGAAGCTACTTACCTTCCCTCATCTTCCCTGTCGGCCAACCGCAATTGATCCCCCTGATGATGTAAACGGAAACATGGCTGCACTGTTCCCCCCCGCGCCACTTCTGTTTCTTCACGCTTCCCACAATTTTCCCCGTCGCAATGCGCCAGCGTCTAGTGTGATCTCCTTCGGTCATTGTTTGTCTTCCGAGTCTTTCTGCACCCCCTCCGTTGTCCTACATCAGCGGACCGTGTTTCAAGCGACATCTACAAGGCACCCCGTACGGGTACATCTCGCCGTCTTGACTGTGAGCTCCATGGGCTTTGTGCACCAGTCACGCACTTTTTTGTCCCAAAGCCTCCAGTCGGGCAATATCCACGCTTATCGACACGCGCCCCATTCTCCTAGTTTCTTCGGTGCAAGAATTGACTCCGCCATTCTATCTACCCTTCCCTCTGCTTCTAATAGGCATGGACCCCCACCCCCCAACCCAGTCCGCAGCACACGACCACTCGTCGGATGAGTTTAGTCGCCGCTTTTAAGAAGAGCACGTTTAGTCTGGGCCTTAAGCCTGATACCCCCATGACCCCCTTGGCCGATCGAATCATCACCTTTCCGGCACTCGCCTCAGCACGACTGATGAAACTTTCTCTGTCCCGCTCGGGCTTCTAGTACAGCCCCAGACCCCTCCCCCCTTGGCTGTTGATCCGCCTCGATTAACGTCTGCAGATTTTCTGCTTCGCACTGCCGCGTTGACCGCGTTCTTCTTTCAGCCATCTTTTTCTACGCAGCAGATCCCCCGTCGTTATGTCTGTTACAGACCCTTGGTGCTTGGGTTTTTTCCCGCCCGCCTGTATCTTACCCTCGCCGGGTTTTTTTTTTTCGACCACCCGCTGTGTGTTTCCCTGCTGAAACCTCGATCCGCACTACCGCCCGGCCCGAGCTTTTGGGTGAAGACGTTGTCGTGTTGGACCGTCCCCTTTTTTCTCCTTCCCTGGCCGGCGTCCTGGCCCAGTCCCATCAGCTGAGGTCGTTGTCTGGTTCGCGCGCAATTTTAGTGACCGCGGCAAGGGGACGCGCTTGTAGTTTCCTCCTCTTTCACATGTTAAGGGCTCGTCCC
>Ga0179593_1356340_pt1 | contig 11182 bp, 11 predicted proteins | sample CZODoug2_1_08_16_FD_185931 | JGI IMG/M metagenome (GOLD analysis project Ga0179593, IMG submission 185931) | Vadose zone soil fungal communities from Angelo Coast Range Reserve, California, USA - CZODoug2_1_08_16fungal (PacBio error correction) | ecosystem: Environmental > Terrestrial > Soil >... | reverse complement strand
GCTCTCAGGATCGTATGGGCGGAAGGTCGTCGCACCCTCTCTCCGCAACGATCAACCCGAGTGAGTTTCTAGTCCGCTGACCGGGAGTCCCGCATGCGCTGGTCCTTTCCGCGTGGTCCCCCCCCCCCCGAGAATCCTCTTTTTCGCACTGAAAAAAGCGGTAGAAAGCGGCACGCCTTGGGAATTGGTTGGCAACGCCTAGCCCCTTTCCCGTTTCTCTCGCAACGGTTCGTTGGCCGATGCACCGCCCAGTTTTGGCTTCCACGACCTTGCAGGATAATCCCCAGCAGGTTTCGTCCGCCTGCGACAAACCCGACTTCCCCCTTCCAAATGGCGATACCGCTCTGGCCTCGCTCCCTGTTCGGCTGCCCCAACGTAACCCTTAGATTCGAAACAACATCCCTTTTTTCCTTCGAGCAAGCGTGAGGACGCCCCGATTCTTTTGTTTGCCAGCTCCATTAGTCCGCTTTTCTTCTAAGGGCCGCGGCTGGGTGCATTTGCGGAGGAGGCCCCCGACCTCCTACTTAAAGACAGCTTGTGGCCTCCCCGTCATTGTTTCGTCCTCATGCTGACGCTTGGCTTCGCCCTGGTGCCAGAAGCTGTGAGCTCAACTCCGTGAAATCTGGCTGGGTACGGTGGAGCTCCAATTTGGCATGGCACGTCTACCTCGGCTTTCGCGTCGCGTAAAACTCCACCCGTGATTTCGGGCCACCCTCGTTCGGCTTCTGTTCCTCGCCCTATCGCCCCTATACAGAAGCGTTGCGACGGCTCCCGCAATAGCTCTTTCACTTCCTAAAGCTTTTCAAAAGACAGCGATGTCTGGGTCTCTACCAAACTGGAGGCGGTAGTGGCCCTCGCTTCCTCCCCCAGACGGATTTTCGACGTGCATCCCGGCATTCGCGCATCGACTGTCCTCAACCCCCCCGGCCATCGTGCGTTCGCTCGTCAGTCCTGCGGGCCTAATCCTGAAGCCATCCCGTAGAAGCAAATCGTCGAAGTTAAGATTATGCAAGCGCAGTTGCATTGTTACTGCCGCCTCCTTCGGCGGTCATTTCCAGTGCTGCCTTGGGTTTTACTGTTGCCCAATTTACCTGTCGCCCAAAACCCTGATTCCTGCTGCAACAGTTTTCTAAAGAAGGGCGGCCTCTCCGTCCGTCTTTTTTTCTGCCTAATAGTCTTTTTCCGATGGGCCCTTGTTTGTGACGCTTCACGACCCTCTCTCGTCTTGGCTTGCCGACGACCTGTGGAACCCCAGGCTCGGGCAAAGCGAAAAACGCGATCATAGTCTTTTTTTTTTTTTCCAGTGTTGTGAGACCCCACACTATTCGTCTTTTCTGCGCGCCGAATCCAACATTCTTTTGCACTATTGAAAATCGCCTGCGCAAGCGGTTTAATTCTTGGGTTCGTTTTCTCCTTGCTCGAGAAACTTTGACTCCTGGCCCCTTTTTTTTTTTCATCGCGGCCGGCCCTGCAGCACACCCCACAGTTTACCACAACGCTAGAAGCCATGTGCTATGGCCTTCCTCCCCGAAAGCCCTAATGGTACCCCGTTCTTTTTATAGTTTTCCTTTCACTGCCGATCGCTCACCGACTAGGACGACCCATCCCATCGGAGTTTCCTGCCTCTCCAAGCCCTACGGGATCCTCATTGTCACCCAACCCCAGTGTGGCGTCAAGGCCTTGACGTCATTCTGTGAGGTATGAGAAAGATATTCCCCGTTTGGAAGTTCTTTTTTTTGACGTCCGTTACGTTTCTTGTTCGGTACGCCCTAAGGACCTACGCGCCACGGCTGCTTTTTTATGAGCTCGTGCTGCGCCCGACCCTCTCGACAAAATTCGCGTTTTACCCCACCTTCTCTCCTGTGCGTAGGAGTCACGATGTAGGCCGGGTGCTGTGACATGGTCTCCACATCCCTGTCGCGGGTTTCTTTTTGTTGTTTTGTTGTTCTTTTGGTTTTTAAAGAGAGACCCCTTCACGCGGGGAAGTTTCCTTTTCCCCCTTACTACCCCTTGACCACCCCCTAATGCGATGGCCGGGTGTCCCAAATAACATGATCCCCGCCCCCTCCTTCCCTCCTCGGCAAACCAACGCGCTTGATCTCCCTTCGTGCTTTTCCCCCCCTCTCCAGTTTCAATACGCCCCTAATCTTCGCTGGCATCCCCTCAGTCCCATCCCGGATTTTGGGTTAATGTGTGATGCCATCCACTGCTTCTTCCCCTTATCCTGCGATGCTTGAGCCAATTCCGGGTTCATGACCGCCTGATCGAATAGTGCAATTTCGCCGGAAGGCGTACTTCCCCAGACTCCCTCCGCCTCTTTTTTTTTGCCGGCCCTGCCTTTTGAGGCGCCGGGATCCCAACAACTTTTGCTTTCGCGCTTGCCGGGACTGAAGCAGTTTTTTTCCCTGAAAGCGGTCTCGGGTGGCCGCCTCCCCCCTCATGATAGATCCAACCCCACCGTGCCATACCGACTCTGCTCAACCGAACCACACGGGGGTTTGGTCGTTCATTCCAGCGAGCGGGTTATTTCCCTTCTGAGGGGGGCCTGAAGTGGGGCGCTTTTGACGGGAGCGGCTATCGCATCCCTTCTACGTTTACGGTCCTTCGGGCGTCCCCAGAAACTACCCACCCTCGCCTGTTTTCCCTTTTTCCGGCCCTTACGAGAAACCGCCCGCGTTCTGTGCCTTGGCGAACGATGGAACCACCCCTCCGGGGGTATTGACGGTTGTTTTTTCTAAATTCTCCTTACCCCCCCTCCCCCCTTTCTACTTGTCATCACTTTTTGTGTGTGAGAGATGATTTGCAGGCGATCAGTTTTTTCTTTCGCGCCGCAAACATAATCGTACGGCACTTTCCTTGGCATTTTTTTCGCCCCTGTTCTCTGATGGTCGATGCGCTTTCTTACAGCAAAGCCTATGTCCCTTTTCTTTGGCGTGTGTTCTTCTCGTGTTTTTTCCCGCCGACTCGTAAAGTCGATAGAGATCGATAGCGCTCCCTTTTCCGGCCCACAAGTTTGCCAGAGACGCATTCGATCGTGCAGTTCTCTTAGGGAATTCCCCGCCCCACGTCTTTTTTCCTCCCCCAGCTTGCGGGTTATGGCGGCCGGTGTGGGGTTTCACAGGCACCTTGATGCTTTCCCCCCCCCTCCGCGATTCCCTTCGTGCCATCCGGTCCCCCGGCAATTTTTGCGAGCGGTTTCCGCGTCTCCTCCCTGAGCCCGGACGTCCGTCCCTTTCTGCGCATTTTCTTCCGTCCAACTAGGTCGGCGACTGGGAAATTTGGCACGCATTCGATCAGGCGTTTCAACATTTGAGAATTGCCCCGGTCCTAATCTCGGACGCTACCCCTCCCCCATTTTGCCTCCTTTTTGCTTTCAGCACCCCCTTCCCCCCACAATAATACGGGATTTCTCAGAGTAATCCCTCGTCAAGATTAGCTTGACAATTCGATTTCCCGCCTCCTTAGAGTGTAGCGGGAGGTTCGCGGAGATGGCTCCTTTGGGGATCATGTCTTTTGGGCCACGCACTCGACATGGCCCCTCACAGCTGCCGTTTTTTTTTGTTCCGGTCTTTTTCTTCAGTGCCCCAGGGCAAACCCACTCCGCCCTGCGTCGAAGTTGGCGTTTCTGAGGCTAGTCTGAAAGGCCCCCCCTTTGACCGCAGAACTCTCCGCGGTTGCCCCGTTCGTCCTATTCCTCGCTAATGTCGATGACTGATTTTGATGGTCGGCGCTTCCGCCGAGCTTATCGCAAGTTGTTGCCGTTTTGCAATTTTCCTTTTTCCTCTGGTTGAACCAGACCCCCCAACGCGCCCTTCTGTCCGTTCCAACCTTCCCCCTCGCTGCCGGGCCGGCGCAGACACCATAACAGATCCAGGCTTTCTCTCTCCACTTTGGTCCTCCTTCATCTAAAGTAGGCATGCGGCCCGTGAAATCCGGATTTCGACTGGAGCAATAGAACCTGCACTTGGATTAGGCGGTGGCCCCTGTTCCCCCTCAGGGCTGTTTCCAATTAGCTCTTCTGAGGCCCTAGCCACTGGCTAGTGGTTCGGGTTGCGATGGTTCCGTCCTTTCCCGTCTTTTTCCCCCCTTCTTTTCAGTTTAGCTGCCCTTGCGACTGTCTGAAACGTCCTTTGCGCGCGATCCTATTTGCGACCGTCATGCTCTTCCTCTTGCTTGTCTTGTTTTCTGGCGCCGAAATATTGTGTAGTCGACTTTCACCGGCAACAAAACGAGCACTCTTCTCCTGTTTTATTTGCTTCCGTTAAAGGTGTTCCTCTGTGCATCCCCACCCGATGATGGTTCCGTAGACAAGAACGGCTTTCACCCTCCTCCCGACAAATTTCTATCGACTCGTGGCTCCTACTCGGCGCGGGTTAGAGCTGTTGCAGCCCGAATCAAAGGTTTGTGCCCGAATTGCCAGATGGTAGTCACAAGAAGCATAGGGATTCCTTTGACGTGACGTCGCCGTACCGTAGTTCTTCGATAGGCGCAGAACTGAGCACTTTTACTCCAATTTACCGCTTTGCCTTTGCTTAGGCGATAGTCCCTTCCTACCCGTAAGGAATTTCGCGTAAAAGCGATCTGTGGTGAGGGGCGTCGTCTTCGCGGCCCGATGGAGGGACCGTCCCCTCCGATCCTTCGGCGGTTTTTTCTCCTTTCCCCCGTTTCCCAACTCGAAAACCCATTGGATTCGCCGTGCGGTGTGTTCATGGCCGTCAGGAATGGCAGTCGGCATTTTCTAAGATTTCTCCCTTCCCTTTTTTTCTCTCGATAGTCGCGAAGCTCGAGGTTGTTCGCGGCCCCCCAACGGGGGCAGAGTTCAGTTCGAGCGCGACGGTCCTTCCCCCCCCTTCCTTCTTTCCCCCCTTAGAGACCGAGCTCAGGGCCTGACGCCGCACTGCTTTCGCCGGCGAATTGACGCTTTTTTTCCGCAATTTTTCGGCGGAACCACATTCGGCACGCTGACTTTTTTTTCCCCGTTCATGCTTCTTTTTCCCGAACAGTGCCCCCAGGGAAATGGTCCTTTCGCAGCAAGCGGCGAATGTAGCTTTACTAAGCGGGGCCGCGGTCTCCATCCTTGCAGGCTCCACGTCTGATGTTTTTTTTTTTTTTTTTTTTTTTTTTTTTTTTTTTTTTTTAAGTAATACATGTACCTCCTCTTTTTTTGCATGTTTTTTCTCCCTTAATTTGGCGCGCGTCAATCGAATCTGCGCTCGAGCGGGAAGACAGGATTTTCTCTTGGTTTGGTTGGCTTGCTACTTCTTACACTGCTTTCCTTAGAGTAAATTGGAGACCTCTGTCGGGAGCAAATTTTTTCACGACGCCGCGTTTGTCGAGCGGGAAGAAGGTCTTGTCACGTCAGGTCCACCCCACTCCACCCCGTTTTTTTTTTTTTCTGTTGTACGAGGGAACGCGTTTTTTCTGCGCAGCGATTCTAGGGCGTTGACCATTAGCAGTAGAATTGAAGACGCGGCGTTTTCTGGCTCGTCTCCTCTCCATCCCCGCTTCCCGCTTGGTCGCGAGAGGGTGCCGCCCGCCATGACCTCCCTATGGACACCACTTTTCCCAGATTCCCTTCCCTTCTTTTCCCATCTCCTCCGTTGTTCTCTTTTTCTTCTCTTCCTGAACCAATCTTTTTTTTTTTTTTCTGGAGAGGCGTTCATGCGGCGGTTTTCCACCTACTCGCAGCCCCCACGCTCAACGGCGGTTATTTTCTGAAATCTTGACCAGGATTTCGCATCCCCTCCCTTTCAAGTTTCTCTCGAAGTGATGGTCACCCGACAATACTAACGCGCATCCTGAACACCTTCGGCCTCCCTCGCGCACAACTCCGTGGATTGGTTTTCAACTGCGCGATGGACCTCCTCTCCCCACTTCGTTCGCCGATTTGCTCAGACCCGACTCGACCCGCTGCCGTACGTACGCAGGTTTTCGGACGTCGTCCGCCCGTACCCATTTCCTCAGCCCCTTCCCGCATACAAGACCGTTCCGATTCGCCTTGCCGCGCTTCCGCGGCATGCTCGCCCCTTAAAAACGCGGGAGACGGTCTCGATTAAAACCCCCAACCATTCCCGCTTTTTCGTTTCTCCCCCGGGGGAAGGCCTACATTCCCCGGGTTCAGCCTACATTCGTCCGCTTCGCGAATGACGCGGGGCCGACTAGGTAGTTTGGCCCTTTCGTGCTCTCCCCTCCCCTCCCCTTTTACCCCTTCAGATTCTTTTAGGAAAGGGTTCCTTTTAGCCCGATGCTGACGCGCCGCTGGCTCTGGCTCCGATAACTTTTGTCCCAGGTCATGAACGAAGCTGCTGTCTCCTTCCGTGAGCTTCGAAATTGGTGCTGAAAGAAATGTCCAGCGGCGACAAAGCGCCCCCCTTATTTTGCCCTTCCCCCCCTCTCGGGCCGTTATGTGGCAGTTTTCTGCGCGACGGTCGTTGAAGCCGAGCCAACGGCCATTATCAAGCTGTTTTCAAACCAGTTCCTCTTTTCTTTTTTTCTCCCTTTCTTTTTCGTCTTGTCAATAATGAACGCCGGAAATTGATCTCCGAGGCACTCGCCATGGGCCGCGCGCATCGCTTGAGTTCCTCACAAGGAAGTTGCCGTCTTCTTCGCTGTTCTTTTTTGACGAAATCGATCGCGCCTGAAGATTACCAATTCTTGAAAGTGCGCAGTTCTGTTCCCCTCTCGAAGCACCTACTTACGGTCTCTTCTCGGTTTTCGCTCCTTTTTTTTCCTCATATGCTCGTGCCTTCGGCTAAATGTCGTGGGCCCACCTTGATTTTAAAAAAGACTTAGAAACGCTCGGAGAGTTTCCCACCCTTAGCCGTGAGTTGGGCGAAGCCCTGGTTTGTCGCCGGCGTGTGTGCGCGAGGCATCACGCGGTTGTTCCTCGACACGCGTAGCCCCCTCTCCAACCCCGGCGCCCTGCTTAGGCGTTCTTTTTTTTTTCCGGTCTTGTCGAATCCCCACACCTTATTACAGCCGAGGCCGCCGAATACGCTTCCACCCGCATGCGGGCGCCCCTATGAAGACTCGCCCACTGCCTTTGTTTTTTTTTTTACTTCTTCCCGTTTTCCTGCTCTGCAGTCCCCTAGCCCCTTAGGGCGCGCGGCCCCTCCCATTCTGAAAGCCCAAGGCACACCCACGCTAGAAGCCAAGAGGTATGGCACTACCTCCCCTCGACTCAAACGTCTCTCTTTGTGGAGATTCACGTCCGTAGACACCCCAGTTTCTAGGCGCCCGTCGTGACCCGGCTGTTCACTTTTCCCTCCCTGCTTGCCTTCCTTTTCCCCCACTCATCTCAAAAATGATTCTTGGCCGATTCAGGCCTTGTTCCGATTTCCTGGTTTACTGCGACAGTAGCGTTCACGTGGTGCCTTGCGTGACGTTATTTCCGCGGTCTTTTGTTTGTTTTCCTTTTCCCCGCCCCTCTCAATTGACAGGAGCACAACGCGACTGCAGAGCTCGATTGCCTTAGCGCGGACCCATATCGAAAAACAATCACGCGGACCTCCTCCCACTGCTGCTGACCTAGTGTACACTTTTCTTTTTTTTGCTTCCTTTTCCCCTTCCCCCCTGAAGCGCGAAAAATTATTTCGGTTGTTGCCCTGGCCACGGACTACTCCCGTAACCAGCCCCCAGCTTGCATCTTTCCCCTCGCGCTCACAAATTCCCCCCCTTTCTCCCTCCGAGTCCCTCTCCGTCTCCTCATTCTATGCAGGATGCTTTGCCGGTCAACTAGTTGGCAAATTATCCCTGGCATCCTCTTGGGATCCCTCCTCCACCCCCCTCTTTTTTTTTAACGATGGTGAGGCCAAAAATCGGCTCAATTATTTTCCGATGCAATTCCGGCAATCTCCAGTGGTAATTCCCTCCCGATCCCTTTTTCAATTTATTAAGCACTGTCCAAAGTGGACGCTGGTTTCTCCGCCTAGCCGCGTGCCGGTGTCCATGTCATCTCCCTTCTCTTGCTCCCTTCCACCCACCGATCGGGTCACTTTGGGAACTGCGGCCGTGGCCGAAAGCGGCATTGAGGAGTGGGCAAGCCAGCCCCATATCTACTTTCCTTGCCACCCCCCCCTGGTTTTCCTCCCGAATCAACATGTGTGCCGTTCATCAGGTAGCGCTTGCCATTTTCGAGAATGGTGCGCTGGACTACGTGTTTTTTTTTTCCTTTTTTCTCCCCTCCCTAAGCTCCGTCTATTACTTTGAGTCGGCGGGCCACTTGAAAGAAATAACCTCCCCATCCGCAACTGCCCTTCGTAAAGAGCAGTGAAGAATCTTTCTTCCCTCTTGACTCGTCCGGACATTTTCCCCCCCTCAACCAAGATTGAACTTCAGGTTTGCTTGGCTGTAAGTTCCTTCCCCGCTACAAAATCATCTCTTTTCTTTCCGCTAACGTTGTTGTGTTTGATTCTGATTTTGTGTCTGTCCTCCTTCCTTCGTCTCGCCCCCCTCCCTTTGCAAATTCGCTGGGTTGCCCCCCTGGGTTCGCCACTCCTGCGGTCCGCGCCGATTTGGGCAGCCGCTCTCACCTCCATTTCCTGCCCTTTTTTTCTTTTTATATTTTTTAGCGCGTTTGGCCCGTCCTGTAAAAGTAGGACGGGGGATGCGATACCTCTCCCCCCTACCCACCCTCTTTCCTCGCCCCCCGACCCCCCTTTCCTCGTGTGAAAGAAGATTGCATGAACGGCACCGTCGGTTGGTCTTCGTTCCTTGGCTCGCAGTGTTTGGTTTTGTTCCCGTCCTTCCCCCCTTTCATAAACGCGAAGTCCCGCTTTCGGGCCCCCCTGCTCCGAGTTCCCCTCAAGGGACAGCTGTTTCTCTTCGCCCCCTTTCGTTCAGCAAATTTAGAAAAGGTGTGGCTTTTTGTCCCGCGCGTCCTTTGTACGTTTCTGCGCTCCTTTTCCACTGTTGCCACTCATCGATAAATTTACCCCTGGAGAATTGCCTTTACAAGTTGATCTCTGTACTAATTTCGCCGTTGGTTTTAACCCCATTTTTTTCCCCCCCCTCCTCTTTCTTTTCTTAGATTTCCAAGCGAAGAATTCCGTAGTCTTTTGCCAAACTCGATTTTCCCCGGCGCATGGAGCCGCAGAGATATTGAGTTGAGGGTTTCGCGTCGAGGACGTCTTTTATCCTGTCATTGTGCTCTCCCCTCTCCCCCTGGGACATCGGCAGAGGAGGTGTTTTTTGGGTAAGGGATTGCCGTCCGTGGCTTTTACTCCTGCGCCCGCGTACATTCGATGGAGGTGAACTTTCAGTCACCATCACCCTTTCATATGGCCATAAGTCTTTTTGCGTTGAATGAGTGTTTCGAGGATGGTCGGCTTCTCGCAGGATATCATTATCGCAATGGCGCGGCCATTAATGTGTTCTTTCTTCTTCTTTTTTGCAGGAGGGGGGCCAACCAAACGCGCACGGCCGTCCCTTTCGCCCGCGCCTTGCACCCCTTTTCCACGGAAGCGTTTGCAGCATTCAACTCGGCACGGCTAGGCGCCCTCGTTCTCATCATGAAATAGATTCTCCCCTTTTTTCTTCTTTATGAAAATCACTTTGTGTTGCAGAAACGTGGTCCTGGGGAGCGGCTCCTGCTCCCTCCCCCCCCCCCCTGGAGCGTGCCAAGCGCTTTTTCGAGGCCCTCCCAATCTTGGGCTTCTTTTGTGGTCCGTGCGAATGGAATCCTCCCGCTCCCTTCCTTTTCTTCCAGTTTCGTACCTCCTCTGTAACTTCAGATCGCCTTTGTGCGCGCATCTGTCGACAGCAATGTCTGTTCGTAATTTCGTGCGGGGGGACTAAACTTTTTTTTTGGGACCTCGAGAACTTTTTCAAACAAGCGCCCGCCCATCCTGAGTTTTTTCGCGTTGCTTCGGGAAATTGCACGCCTTTTTTCGCGGCCCACGCGTTCTTTTGCCGCGCCAAAGCACTCGCCCCTCTCTGCAAAAGGCATCCTCCTTTCCCGCCCCCGTTTTTTTCCTCGTGCTCTTCTCCCTGCTTGCCAGCAGCATCAAACATGGGTTTTGCTTTTGGCATATGGCGCAGCCGCTCACCAAGAAGCAACATTCCCGCCCTGAATGACGTGCAGTCGTTTCGATAGGCTTTTCCCCCTTTCCTCCTTCACCCTTTCATTTCAAGATTGTTTAGGAGATCAGGATAGCCCGCTCCTGGCCACCATTGACGAGCGTGGCGCCGATCCCTTTTCCGTTCTTTTTTCTCCTCAGTTAGATGAGACCATGGTTTTTTCTTGTCGACGGCTCCTTGTCCTGCGTGTTGCGAGTAGAGTGTCCAACGCCGCAAGTTGTGACTCTCCCCCTTCTCGCCCCTTTGGCTGTTGAGAATACAGGAAATGGACATTTGTAGTTATCTCAGCTCTCCGCGAGAAGAGCTTTTCTTTCTTCTCTCTATTTCTACGAGCTGGTTTCGTTTTTCGGAACAGGTGTTCCTTTTTTTTCTTTTCTCCCCCCGCTCTAGCAGATTGTAGTTCGTTCCCGGCCAAAATTCGCTTCCCGTCGCCGAGCCATCTTCGCCGGGCTCACTTTTAAGGAACGCTTATGCGACAGTTTTCGATCCAGTCGTGAAGTGTTCTGACTTCCACCATCGACCACTATGTCTTTTCTCTTCTCTTATCGTCTTTCCTTTCCAATGAACACGACCGGCACGGTTCCGGATCCTTAGCAGACCAAGTGACGAATGCTAGGTTGCCCGAAGCGTTTCTTTTCCACTCCGTGCTCCCCGTTCTTCCTCCCTTTTCTTTTTTTCCCTTCCTGAATGTTACAGGATTGTTTTTTCGGTCGGATGCATGGGGACTGTTTGGCCTCCCTCCTCGATAGACGGGCGGACCGCCTAGTTCGCTGTGAATTTTCCTTCGATTCTTTTGAACTTTACGTGCCGTCAGGTTTTGTTGCGGCCGAGGTCTGTTCTGCAATCGGGCACGACGCCGCTTTCGGCGCGGGACTCCTCATGTGCCCCCCCCCCCCCCCCCCTTATTGATTTTTCGCTCCGCGTACACGCGTTTACGGATGCGCATCTTCTGGTCTTTTGACAGCACGTCGCAGTATCCCTGTTTAAGAGGAGATTGATGAGACCTCCTGTCCACGTCGTTTTTTGATCCTTTCTCCTTTGACTCTTCCCTTTCGAAGGTTCGACAGCCATCCCCTTGCAAGAGACAACCCATTTGAAAGATCGC
>Ga0179593_1280945_pt1 | contig 11182 bp, 17 predicted proteins | sample CZODoug2_1_08_16_FD_185931 | JGI IMG/M metagenome (GOLD analysis project Ga0179593, IMG submission 185931) | Vadose zone soil fungal communities from Angelo Coast Range Reserve, California, USA - CZODoug2_1_08_16fungal (PacBio error correction) | ecosystem: Environmental > Terrestrial > Soil >... | reverse complement strand
TTCCATCTTTTCCCTTTTCCCGTTACATTTTTCGAGAACGAAGTTCCGCCGGCCGCAGACCCGCAGCTATGCCTTACCAGACTGCCGGCCCTTTGGCCCCTCCCATTCGTCCACGGTCCTCTTCCTCCCTCCCAAATAGCCACACCCAGCGACCCCGCGCCTGTCTCCTCATGTTTCGTCTCCCTAGCGTTTTCCCTACTTGGATGGCCCAAAACCCTCCCCTTTTTTCGAAACGAATAGGCGTCCATATGGGAGCAGGGTTTTACCATGCGATCTTCCATCGCATTTCTCTCCCCCTCGACCTTTCCTCGCGCTCTTCACCGTGGAACTGAGCTTCCCCCAACTTCGGAGATTTTCTCATCGGCATTTCCGTCCTCTCTCAGCGCTCTCCTCGAAGTCTTCCTTTTACATGTGCCATCCTGGCATTCCCATCGCAGTGTTCTTTTTCGACCTCCCCTGGGCGCCCCCTCTATCCCTTTTCAACCGAACCTCCCTTCCAGACTATTTGCCAGTTTCCTCCCCCATGACGAGGCATCCCGCGCACCGCAAGCCCCCAAAAACCGCATCAGGCGGCCCTTTTTTTCTTTTTTTCAAGTTTGAACCGTTTCCCCCATCATCCCTCTCCCGAGCTTCGATGCTGTTTTTTGTTCTTCACCCAAAATTCCGTAGCTAATATCAGAGCGCACGCTCCACGCCTACTCCCCCTTGTCTTTTAAGAAGCCACATCCTCCTTTTACGAACCCTTACCTCCCCACCTGCCCAATTATTTTCCTCTAAAGCTGTCACCGCCTTTTCTAAAGAGGAAGAGCCAAAATCTTTTCTACCCTCGTGACTACCTCGTTGGACACCTTTCCCCCCCTCCCATAAGCTACTCTTTCCTTGGTCATTCCCCACCTTTAGGTGCTAGGTCTAGTCAAGCCTCATTCCCAGCTCCCCCTAGTAGACTTTTTAATTGTTCTCCTTAGCTCAGTTCCAGCGCCTGGATAATTCTATATGGCATTTATTCCTTAAGTTCATCTAGCTCCCTTTTCTTCTGGGTTCCCCTTCTTTCATGCAGATCTTTCTTTCCTTTTTTTCTCAGGGAAAAACGAAACAAGGCCGGAACGCCCTGTTCCTTTTCGTATTCATGAATTTCTGTCTCCTTTCACCTCACTGTGCTTCCATTTAGTATTGGACCTATGGTAGCGGCCCCTTATATGACGCACTTCGCTTGTTCTTTCCCCAACGCTTCAATTGTCGCTCCATTTCCGCCCCCTCCCCTATTTCCATGACCTTTACTCTTTGCTCTTTTAGATTCTTCTAAGTTGTTTTGCCCGCCCGCGCCTCTCCCCCCAAACATATCTTCGCTACCCTCAAGTTCCACCTTCCCTCCGCCCGGCACGGAACAACGACCAGTTCGTACTCTGTGAGGAAGCCCCCTCTTGGCCCCGTTCCTACTCCTCCCTACGCCCCGCAAACCCCTCCTGCTCTGTTACCATCCTTCTCGCCGCTGTTTCTGCGCCCCAATTCTTTCCTGCCCAAGCGTAATTCGAAGTCAGAAACTGTTTCCCTTTTAACTGCATTTTTTTCTCCCCCTGGCCTTCTTTTCCTTTCCCCTTGCTCGTCCACACCTGATAAGATTGTACCCCTTTCCCCCCCCTCTCCACCCCTCGTCGCGGAATCGTACTACCCAGAGGGAAAACTTCATTTCCTGCATATAATCTTTTTTTGAGAGCCGCCCCTCTCGCTGCCGTCCTTTTCTCTGTCCGAATCCTTTTTTGCTTATTTTTCTCACCCAAGTTACCAAGATAGGGCCATTTTCCCCCCCCAGTTTCCCTTGATCATTTTCTACTCTCCTTCTTTTTTGTGGAACGCTTCTTTTCTTCCCTGCCCCGTTCCTGACCCCTGACTCGTAATGGGTTTCGACATCCGTCCCCAGGCCAGGATCCTTCCTCCCTTGCTTCTTCTCCTCCAAGCCCCTCTTTATGTAAAATCTCCCTCGTTCTGCCAGGGGGAAGTTTGGTTCGCAGCTTTCTCTGGATTTCTCTTACTTTTTGCAGAGTCGTGGACCTTCCTTTCCCTTCCCAGCTCTGTCCTCCTCCTCCCCCATTTAAATTGCTTTCTTGGTCCGTCGCCATCGACCTGACGGGCGTTCCCCATTGAGACAGCTTCCTCGCTGTTCATGTGCTCTACCTTTTTTTTTGCTGGCGTTTACTTGGTCCTGCTTTTTTTTGTTCCAAATTCCGATGTCTTCGTATAGGACGGCTGTTTTTGTGGCGTGGGCGACTTTCTCGTGCAACTTTCGACGCCTGCAATTCCCGTTCTGAAGTGTGCGCGCGGTAGCGCCACCTGATCCCCCTTCTCGTCGCTCCCCCCCTCAGACTTTTTACGATGCCCTGCCTTTTTTTAGTCTTTTGACGATGAGCGAGCCTTGCCGTGGAGGATGGATCGTTGTTCCCTCCTTCTTTGTGATACTTTTTTCCCTTCCCTCAATCGCCGCTAGCTCTCAAGTTCCGTTTCTATACGATGCGTAAAGGATTTATTGCTCCAAATTTCTCCCCCCTTTTCAATTCCTTCTCTGAAGCGTCACCCTGCTTTATCCTCGCTTTCCCACCTTCTTTACCGAAACCCGTAGATAAAACGATGCCTGCCGGTGACTCTCCGTATCCCCCTATGCCTCTTCTCTTTGTTAACCCTTCTCTCAAACATTCCACATCCGGAAAGGATGAGGAAGCCAGGATCGACTTCCTACGGTGGCGCACCAGTTTCTCAGCTCGCCTCTGCGTTTCCCTCTTCTTACTACCTAAAGTTGCTAGAAGCGGACAGCACTGCTTTGCGGTATTTTTTGTTCATAAGTCAGTCCCCCCCCCACTGTCCTTCTGTCTCAAACCGACAAAATATTCCCTTCTATACTGGTTCGCGCTTTTTCCAGTGATTTTTATCATTCAACGAAGTTCGTTTGCAGGATGAAGTGGTCTTCTTCTCTCTTTTTTCCTTTCCTTCGGGCTTTGGTTCTTCCCTGCGTCTTGCTGATATAATTCCTCGGCGAATTTGTCCTCGGCGCCTTTGATCGGACCCTAATATTGGTCTTTGTACAGGGGCGATTATCTTCTTCCTTTCTTCTTCTCCCAACAGGTTAATGTTTTTCACCCTTCCCCTTCACCCCCCGGTCACGAGGCCTGTTGTCGTTTCGTCGATACTGACTGAGTACTGATGGATTTGACTATTTCTGGATTTCTACTTTCTGGGTTTGATCATATTGCTTGCGCTTCGCCTTGAGCGCGGCGTCTCCTTTTTTTTTGCCTTCGCTTCCCCAACGCTTGCCTCGGCATCTCTTTGCGCTTCCCTAATTCCGCTTTCGCGGAAATTCGCGATCTTACCTCCCCAAGCTACCGGTCCTCTCACTCTCCCAACAACGCTACTTTTCTTTCGCTCCTTTTTCACTTTCCTGAACCGCACGGCCTGCTAGGCGATCCAACGCGGTCCTCTGTGATCCCTTCCTTCCGCCGGGCTTTTTGTAAATTTCTTTCTCTCTTGGTTTAAGATGCATGGGCGCTCTCAAGCGAAACCCCCGGCCCTTTTCCCTCCCCGAAGGTCCCTTGGCTACCCCTTCGATCTTCGACGCCCGTCGGGATATCACGTCCGCGTCCACGGGCATGGAGGCCATGTCTTCTCAATCCGTTTACTTCAGCCCCTCGCCCTGAGGACCGCAACTTTTTCACGTACTTCTTTTTTCCCCCTCCCTTCCTTTCTTTTTTAAATCTTGGGAACTCGGATTTTTCTACTTTTCGCGAAGTTCGTTCTTTTGACCTTCCCCTCGCCTTCTGACCCCAACTTTCTCCGGTTCAAATGCCAATAATTCTCTCTTGCTGACCGCAGCCCCCGACTCGCGTTTCCCTCTTTTTCGGGAGATTTCTCGCGCACTGTTCAGGTTGATCTTCTTTGACCCTTCCCCTTTTCCTCTGCTGATGGTGGACCGGCGAGCGATCTTTCGAAGGCGCCTCCTGTCTAACCTCTTCTTCAGGCGATCTCTTGTTTTTTCTTGTCTTTGAGTCCCTCTTCTTGAAGTTTTTCAGCGTAACGCGGCCCACTTTTTCTTCCTGTGAATTCATTTTTTTTTTTATCGTATTTTTTCCGATCCCCTCCACGCTTTTCGAAGCGCCTAAGTAGTCCGATTTCTAGTTTTTTCCTAGCAACGTGATTTTGGGCTATTCTGATTCTTGTCCCGCTCCATTTCCCTTGATCCTTTTCTCCCCTTCTCATGAGTACCCTAATCTTTTTTCTCACCTATGTTGTCTGATCGTCAGATAAGGTCGTCCCCTCTTATGTCCCCTTGGGGATAGTTTACCCCTCTTCACCCCCTCTTAGGCCCCCAAATCACGTTGATTCCCCCCCCCTCACCTTTCACCCAACCCTGTTAGAAACTTCGTTGCTTGACTACACGCTCGACTTTTCATTTCCTTACACCCGCACCCTTTCGGTTGATTCTCACCCCCTCTCAGTCGGTTGAACTGCCTCGTAGCATCCCGTCCTCCCTCCTGCTATACGCAGTTAAAGGTCTGATGCATCGCAGTGCATTCTAAGAGCCCCATCTAAGCTACTTCCACCGACTTCCCATCACGCAAATTTTCAGAGTACAGCCAGACATAAATCCCTGATTCCCCCCTCCCTCGTGTGTCGATAGTCTTCATAAATTTTTAACACGCGGGGGCAGAGGTAAACATTGCAGTAGTGAGGATTCTCCCGCTGGCTTTTCCCTACATGTCTGTATTCTCCCCATCCCTTTTGTCCCCCCCCTTTTCTCAGAGGGAAATTTTTTATCGTGCAATTTTGGTCTTCCTTTTCTTCGCTTCCCGCCCCGCCTTTAGCTTTTCCTCAACTTGCCCGCCAGGCCCCTTTTCACTTCTATAAAATTTTCCGCGAAATCGGTTGCTTACACCAAGTCGGCCCTCCCTGATGTGCCCAAGTCTTTTGTTTCCTCGATACGAAGCGCGTTCATTGGTGTCCCCCCCCTAACCTTGGACAACTCCCCTTCTTCCGCAACCCCTGGCGCCCCAGGTGCCCCCTTCTTCCAGACCCCTAGATCCTTGCTCCGTCCCCCGAGTACCGAACCCCTGTTGTCCCTAATTCCAAGCCCTTTCATAATACTCGGCACCTCGGCATTCTTTTCTCTCCCTTCTTGACACACTAGCACGGTGATTCCCTTTTCCATTTGTGATTTAGACCCCCTGCCACCCCCCCCTCTGTTTTCCGCGAGGTTTCACTCCCTTTCCTGACATCTCTTTCCCCCCTGCTTTCCCATCTCCCATCATCTGTGCCAGCATTTCGAATCACCTTAATCGCAACGCACCACTAATCCACAACTGATCCTTTCCCCCTTAGTGAAGGTTAATTTTCTTTTTCAAACCAAACCGTTTCCAGCAGCGCTACTATCTAGACTGTCAATCCGAGCAGACTTTTTCTTTCCGTAACACCTCTCCGATTCGCCTAATGCAATTCCCCCGCCGCTCCAAAAGCGACGACATGTTCCTATCTTTTCACCACCCGCGCAACTAACTTTTCTACCTTCATTTCTCTCGCACACCCTCCCCCTTTTAGTGCAAAAGAGATGCTTCCCTCCCGTCCCCGCAGGGGCTTCCTTCCCCCATGTTCCACTTTCTCGTCCTCCCTTTCTTGGACATTTGAAAATCCCCCTACGGATAGATGGTGCCCATTGATGGAGGGCCCTTAGCTCGATGCACTCGATCCTCTTTTGTTTCTTCCCCTTCTCGGCCTTCCCTTTTTGAAGCTTTCACGCTGAATCTCTTGCCCTTTATGGATATACAGGACACCGCGATATATATGATTATCCCTCCTCCTTTTCCTTTCCTTTCCCATCTGTTCTTCTCCCTCTTTCGGGCGTCCAAAAGACCCCGTTCTCCGTCGCGACCTTCACTGCGCTTATTTTCCCTTTTATGAAAGACGAATTCGTTTCTCTCTCTATGTTCCTACTGCGTTTTTCGCACTTTCCGATGTCGTTTGAGCCCCACGTCATGACGATTCCCCCCCACCCTGTAGTCTCAACCCCCACCCCCGTGACATCATTGACTTTCTTTTTTTTTTGCTCGCTTTTTAGTTCTCTTTGCCCCGGCGCGCACTATAAGGCCTTCGGGGCGCTTTCTCTCCTTTTCCACTTTTTTTTTCTCCTTCACCTTTCCTTTCTTTTCCGCTCCTTGTACACCCTTTTCCCCCTTCCCCGTCGACACAATCAGCGAGCCCCCCCGTTACCTTCTTTCCGATTTTCCCGCCTCCCCAGCCCCTCCCCCCTCCCCTTCGATCTGAGCCCCACCGGAAACCTCCAATTTGATGTTCGGCGTCTCCTTTTTCCGTTTTACACTTCTCTTCTTCTCTCCCCAAACGCCACTGCTTTTCACATTCACTCTCCCTCCCCCCGCTGGCCATCCGTAAAAAAAAGATGTGCCCCCCCCCGATTACGGTTGACCTATTTTCCTCTCCCCCAGTCTCCCTTAGCTCGTTTCTCAGTTTGTTCTTCCCCTCCCCACTTTCCAGAAATGATGCCCCTCCACCCCTAACTATCTTTCCTCATCATTTTTTTTTCAGTATCCGTTTGGGAAACTCCCGCAGTGGCCAATGGTGGTAACTTTTTTTTTTTTTCTCTCCTCCGGCCCCCCACCAAGTCCGTTCTTCCTTCTTGACTCCAGTCCCCGAACGGCTTCCCTCCCCCCTTACTTTCTGGAATTACTCTTCGCCTCCCGCGTAGTTAGCCCTTTTCCTGTCCCCTCTATGATAGTGGGGCCGAAGCGTGAAGAACGTTTGTTTTTTTGACAAATCTCTCCGTCCGCCCTTCCCCATGTTCATTGTTTTGTTCTTTCTGCGCGAGGACGATGGCGGTTGAGAGTCAAATCCTCTTTACCTTTAGCTGTTGGACTTCTCTCTCTCTTCCATTTTTGTGCTTCTCCCGTGTGTTTTTTCCCCTTGACCCTTTTTCCCAATGATGTTGTGAGCGATTCTTTGAGAAGTAGTGCCCCGCTTTTTGCGACGGCGACCGTTCCCTAATAGCTCTCCCTTGTGTCTTCCTTTTCGCCCTTTGTCTAAACATGCGCAATTCGTCAGAGCCCTCCGACCCGATCCTTACGTTACTTCCTGATTTATTCTTTGAGTCTTCGAGAAGAAGAGAGTGGGATGGCAATCGGTCTTCATACCCAAGACCTTTTTCATCTACTAATTCCATACTTCCCCTCCTTTTTTCCCGAACCCTTCCCGGGACTTTACTTTCTCCCTCCTTCTCGTAAAATCAAAGTAATCCTGAAGCGATTTCCACTTTTCTCGCCCTCCCTGTTCTTTTCTTCCTCCCCAAGTAGACCCTCCCTACTGCCTTTACCTTCTCGAGACCTGGGAAGAAAGGGAAGCTTCCCCGAGATAATTGTTTCCAAGTTCCAGGAAAATAGATAGAAGTTCCCTTCCTTGACGTATCTGCTCCCAGGGCAGTTTTCCACTCCTTCTTCTTGGCCGAGTGGAGCGCGCGCTTCTCGATTTCCTCGTCCTTCCCTCCCCCCTTTCTTCCATATTCTCATTCGCAGTATGTGGGATTACAGTCTACCATCACGTTTCTCCCCCTTTCAAGCCTCTTTTTCTCCCCTTTTTTCTGGGTCATCTCTGTCTTTCCCTCAGTTGCCCCGAGTTTCATCAAAAGGCATAGGTATTTGTGCAGGATGATGGTTCGTTATCTTATCCTTCTTGCTCTCCCTTTCCGCTCTTCTTTTTCTCTTGTAGTGACTAAGCGACGCTGCTCACTCTTGTTGATTGCCGATAGCCTCCTTTCTGTCACTTCCTTCACAGTCCTTTCTCTCTCGCTTGGGATTTTTTCTTTACATTCCCTCTGTTAAAACTCCTTCAACCATTCCCCCCTCTGCCTGCTGCCTTTTTCTCTATCCCCCCTGTTTTGGCGTTGCTCTTCTCTGGATGGCTTGATTTGCTTGAGGAGTTCCAATTGATTAGAGTTCGCTTCCCCTCGCGACTCGCGGCGATACTTTTCTTCCTCTCCCCCCAATTTCCCCCGTTCAACAGTGCACCCTTCACCGTCCGAATTTCCGCTGACTTTTCATTAGTGCTCCTAGACTCAGTTAGAAGTGTTTATTCTTCGTTCACGTTCTTTTGCGATCCTTCCCTTTCGAAGACGAGGAATGGTCTTAGTGTCCCCTACGGAGATTCGAAAAGAGCTTCCTTTTTTTTTAACTTTGTTCTCTCCTCGTTGTTCCAGTGTAGGCTTCTTTTTTCCTCCCATTTTCTGCTGGGCGCGAATTCCCTGTCGACCAGCTGAGAAAAACGTAGGATTTTTATTGCTTGTTTGACCTTTTCCTCTTTTCCTTCTTCTCACTTGTCGTTTCCGGCCGGCGAGGGCAGGGCTTTCTTCTTTCCAGCGTGTTCGGAGTCGTCTCTCTTCGCTCCACTTTAACTCATTTGAACTTCCCTATCGGTCTTTTGACCTCTGTTTTCCCCCTTGTACTTTTGGCGTCGAAGCCCTTCGTTTCCCCCCCTTCATCGCTGTGAACGACGTATATTGTGAAAGTTCATTTTTCCCTTTGGTCCCACTCTCCTCCCCTCGAGAAGATCTCGTGGGAGGCGGGAGGGCGTCGCGCAGTTCGGTTCCATCCTCCTCTTCTTAATCCTCGCTGGTTTCCCCCCGATGTACGTCGAGCGCTTTTTTCATCCGATGCTTGACTCGTCCAGTGCCTCTTTTTGGCGGCTGAGTCTTCGACTCCTCTTTTTTTCTTAGTTGATTCCAAGTTTTTTCCTCCTTCCTTTTCTGCCGCGGTTTTTTGTTTGGTCCGTTCCCTTTTCCCACTTTTTTAAAAGCAGGTGGTGAAGTATTCGATTGCGCGCTTTGAACGTGATTTGGCTATCTTTCGTAATTTCAAGTTTTTTCTACATTGCGTTTTCCCTCACTGTATCACTTCTTCCTCGCTCTCCCCTTTTAATCCGTTGGGGGGTTTGATAGAGATAATCATTATTTTGATCTCATCGTTTTACCCTTTCTTTTTTTTGACCTGCTCAAAATTCCTCTCCCTCCCCCAAATCCCTGTTTCCTCGCCCCTCCTTTTAAGAAGGCGACACAGGCGGTTTCGAAAACAATCCCTCGCCCCCCGATCCTCCCAGCTTTTCCGGGTCTCCCCCTTCTCCTTGGCTAGTTTTCTTGACAACCCATTGCAGTCGTCGACATGAGACTTCCATGAAAGACTTTTCTGCAGATTTCGGGCTTCCTCTTCCCCTTTGCGTCCGCATTGCCCTCCGTAGATCCACAATCGCCCCGCGCCCCTTACGCTCTCTTTCCCTCCTACTTCCCCCCCCGCGACCTCCTTTCCCCAGCCACGACGCTATCTTGATTCTGCGCCCTTTTCGCAACCCTCTTTAGAATTTCTTTCCCTCCCTTAGTAGGCGCCAGCTATGGCAGGGTCAACGAGAGCTTCGCTCCCCTACCTCCGTCCGTTCCGTTTCTTCTTCTCCTCCGATTTCTAGGGAAATGTTTTCATTCCTTTTTGAAATGGCTGCGCATTCTTTTTCAACTGCGCGGCAAGCCCTTCTTTTGAAGACAAGCCCTTTCCCTAGGCTTTTGCTCCGGCCTATAAACCGGATTCGACTCCACCTGACTTTCTTCCCCCCCCTGAGCCTCGCGCCTCTTTTGCCTCAACTCCTGTAGGGCTCCTGCTCCGATCCCGCATATTTTTCGAAACACCTACCTTTTACTATCCGTCGTTTTGCCCCTCCTTGCCAGTCTGGTATTTCCTTCCGGTTTCCAGATAGTTGAGTTACGCTCCCCGCCGTAAAACGGTTCACTCCCTTTTCCCAAAAACTCCCTAGTATCTTCCCTTCCCCGAATTTCACGCTTAATTCTCCCTCTCATGCCCGCCGATAAGGGGGAAGTGAAGCTTTCCTGACACTGATCTTGCCCTCGTCGAGCGCGACCTTTTTCTGTTCCCACCCTACGTCACCTTCTCTCCCTAGCCTACGGGCCCCCCCTGATCCCGCCATTCCCATTCGAGCAGGGAATGAGCCATTTTGAAGAAGTTGAAACCATCCTCGCTCTCCGATTCTTTCATCCGATTTTTTTTTGGTGGTGTGCCCTTCGGCCGTCGGCATCAACAACCTCCGTTTCTCCATCAGCCAACCTCTCCTCAATGTAACGCGACCCTTTTTTGTTCTCTCCAATGCCTATAGAATCTACGATTCACCTGCCACACCCCATTCTTGAATGGACCCCTCGCTTCTGCTCCGCTCGCTTAAGAGCCCCCTCTTTGGTTTACTTTGCCGTTTTCCCCTTGCTGTTTATTCTTACCCCAAATAAAGCTTGCTTTTCTCCAGTGATGAGTGCTAAGTCATTTTTTTTTTTTTTTTTTTTTTTTCCCCCCTTCCCGGCACTCGAGGTCTTGAGAGCTTCTTCATGTGCAACTGTTGAAGTTTTATTCCGTTCCTCCTCGCTTCTCGCCGGTACCCTCTTTCTCCTTCCAGGTGTTCCTCTCTCCAGATAATGCGTTCTGTACTCTTTCCTTGAGCCCCCGTTTGATTTTTGCGTCTAATAGACAAGGAATCCTAACGCGTTTTCCCCTTGACTGAGCCCTTCTTAATTTCTCAGAATCTTGGCAGTATCTTTGGGGGACTTCTGTCGCTTTCATGCTTTTTCGACGATTTCTTTTTCCCCTCCCGACCTAGGGGACCGTTTCCATCCTCCGCGGATTTTCGCCGTTCAAAGCCGCCATGAACTGGACAGTAGCTGAGAGATCGAATCTACCTCTCCCTTCCCCATCGCCAATCATCCTTCCTTCCCTTCCCCTAGTATGTGTTTCCACTCCTTCGACACCGTGTCCAACGCTTTTCTTCCCCCTCGACCGACGACCCCTGTTTTACTACTTACCCCCCCCTCACGCACCCCCGCGAGCATGGTCCACCATTGCCTCCCTGACCAGGTCTCCTCTACTTTCTTGTCGATTCGTCTCCGGGAACCTCGCACAGGTGCCGGCGTTCGACCACGGTCAGCGTCCTTTAGTGTTGTCCTCTCAATGTCCGGACTACGTCAGTTCGCCCCGGCCACTTCCCACAAAGGATTTTTAAAAAGGCCGGCATGTCTCTATCATCTAGGGGCTAGCCTACCCGGACCTTTTGACGTTTTAACCCTTTCCTCCATCGCTTGGGCCTTTTTCAAAACAGC
>Ga0179593_1617342_pt1 | contig 11183 bp, 16 predicted proteins | sample CZODoug2_1_08_16_FD_185931 | JGI IMG/M metagenome (GOLD analysis project Ga0179593, IMG submission 185931) | Vadose zone soil fungal communities from Angelo Coast Range Reserve, California, USA - CZODoug2_1_08_16fungal (PacBio error correction) | ecosystem: Environmental > Terrestrial > Soil >... | reverse complement strand
ACGCGGAACTTTTCGGGACCCGGGGTGGGTGTGATAGTCGGCGGGAAATTGCGGGGCGTTCGTTGCCTTTCCCTTTTCTTCTCTCCTCTCTCTGTCGAAAGTGTTTTCGACGCGGACTGTCCCTACCCTCTTTCTTCCCTTCCCTTCCGGAAAGGTACGCGATGCGCTTTCCGGAGGAAAATGTGTTTGCCGCGATTTCACCTGAGAGAGGATGGGTCGCGAAGTTAGAAGCCGGCTCCCCCCCCCCTTCTCGAAGAGGATTTTCGAAAATTGGGAGAAAGGGACCGCGAGCAGGCGAAGGAGATTTTGTGATTTTTTCTCCTTTTCCCTCCTTCCCCCCCGGTGGATCTTGAACACATTCGGTCCCAGTGGCTCGACGCGTGTGGTACAAACTGGTGTTTTTTGACGCTGCTGTTCTTTTTTTTTTGTTCCCGATTGTCATCGAGACGATTGTACTGGTGAGCATTGGGTTGAGCGCATTCCGTGATCGTCTTTTGTCCTTCGGGGGTCTTTACAAGGTGGGTTTGAGGTGGTGGGTCCAAGAGATCTTTCCCCCTTTCCTCTTTTCCCCCTGATGTTTCAAAAACCACTGCTTTCGGTTGGGAATTCCTGTAGGAAAGTTAGGCGGGATCGTCTACGCTGACGGTCCCCCCCCCTTTTCTTTTTTTTTTTTCTTTACGTGAAACATTAGATGGGAACCGGAGACGCAAAAGAGTTGTAGAGGTCTATTTTATTTTGTTATGAAACTGGCGATTTTTTTTTTCTTCTCCACTGCTTGAGAGTTGTGGGGGAAGTAAGTCTGGGTTTTCTCGGGGGCTCGTGATCTAAGAGATGCTACCCTTTTTTTCCCTTGTGAGGATCCGGAGGAGAGGGATTTGTTCACGGGCCCCCCTCCTTTCTGGCCGACGCAGCGCACGCTCTTTCTACCCTTGCATATTGATAGTTGAACAACACGCTTCTCCTTCCTCTTTTTTTTTGGCTGAGAGAAAATTTCTGTTTGTGTTTTGGACGCACCCCCCCCTCCCCCTTTCCCCTACACGTAAATTGGCGATTTTTGCACGCCTTTATTTGCCGGGCGGGTTTTGCCGGAATATGGCGGTTGCCTCCCTTTTCCTTTTTGCTTCCCGAAGAGCAAGGGAAGTGATGCGGCGCTAAGGGCCTTTTTTTTTTTTTTTTTTTTTTTTTTTTTTTTCCTTTATCTCCCTTCTTCAGACGTTTACTGGAAGCGCGTGGTGAAGTCTTACGTGGATCAAGGGAGAACTCCTCTCCCCTTCCCCCCTCTTCCTTGGACCTGGCGAAGACGCAATCGATCCAAAATTGATACCTGCGTATCGGTTTGGCCCACTTCTTTTTTTTCCCTTCCCTACCTGTCGAGACGGGAGAACGGATGTATTGATTGCTTTTATTCAACGGGGAATTTCGCGCACCTTCCTTTTCCTTCCTTTTGGTAACGTCTACTATTTTGCATGCACGACAACGAAAGTCTTTTCAAGAGTACGGACAGAGGCAGCCAAAGTGAGTGGAGCGCCAGCCCTTTCCCCCCTTTTTCCCCCCCCCCTTTTCCTTCACAGGAAACGAGAGATACGAGCAAGACCTTAGAGATTGCTTTTTGACCTTTCTCTTTCCCCTCCCCCCTACGCGAGAACGCCCATCCCCCCCTGATATACATGAAAACGGACGCCTCCTTTTTCCTTTTTCTTGCGGAATACGCAAAGAAAACAGTACGGCCAGCGGAAAAGATTAGCGAGCTGTTTCCTTTTTTCTTTTTTTTTTCCCTCTCCCTCTGTCATTCAGTTAAAAATTGTGCGACCCAAGGCCACGCGGAGCTGAATTAAAAAGAAAGCCTGTTAGCTGGCGCCGCTCTTTCTTCTCTTTCTTCTTTTTCCGTGTCCGAATCGTTCAGTAAACAATTTCTTTTAGACCGTCAATCGAGAGGCGAAGACGGTCCGTTCCTCTTCTCTCTTTCCTTTCCCCTCTGCCAATATGACGAAAAAAGGGACGCCCCAAACGCGATAGGAAAGGATTGCCATTCACCCCTCCTTTTTTTTTCCCTCTTTCATCTTTCGCGAGGAGGGATTTACTAAAGCCACGTCTTCTTCCTTGTCTCCGTTCTAATAATGAAGCGCAAATAGATGGTCTTATTCTTTTCTTTTTTTTTCGCAGTATTTTTGTATTTAGATAGATTCGTTTTCTGTACGTAAGCAACTTCAGTCACGGCCATCTCATCTTCCCTTTTGTGGATGCATCCCCGATTTATTCCGGCCAACCCTATCTTGGTCCGACTGCTTTTCATTGCCTTTTCGCTCTTCCCCTCTTTTCCCCCTCTCTTGCGGGTAGTAGAGCTAATCGCAGTGCGCGCTTTTCCCCATCCCTTCTTCATTATTGCCGCCTTCCTCCTTTTTCGAGGAAAGATACTGAGGGGTGTCGAGAGATCTTCCTTCTGCGAGTAAAATTGGCCGACCGCTCTTAGTTGCCGCTCGGTCTATTTTTCAAAGTCTTGTAACAAATAAGAATAGCCCCTTTTTCCCTTTTTTCCTTTCTTTTTCCCCCTTTCACGTTTGTTATTAGGTCTTCAGCTCTTGTAAAATTCCGATGTCGCTAAAATGAAAGAGCGGTTATGCTCTTCCTCCTGCCCTTCCTCCCCCCGTCTGAGAAGATTCACTTCGCGGGGCGGGTATGCTCGCTGGCAGAGATTTCGCTCTGGACGAAATCTTCCTTTTTTCTTCCCTCTCTGCGGGCATTATTGCCGCGCCAACTTGTGATTATTTTTCGATTGGCCTCCTTACCTTTCTTTCCTTTTTTCCCCTCCCTCGACGCCCTTCAGGTAAGCATAGTAGGCAAAGTCCACTTTCGTTCGGGCTTCGATCCCGTCGTGTTCTCACGGGTACAATCTTCTTTCCTCTTCTTCCCTCCTCTTCCCCTCTTTTTCCCCGTTGAGAACAAGAAGGGATCGAAGCCGTTCGCCCTTTGTTGCAGGACGACGATGCTACCTGAAGGGCGTCTATTCTTTCTTTCTTCTCTCTCTTCGTCTTTCTTTTCCTTCGGCCATCGAAAAAGATAAAAATTTTGGGCAGCGGCATATCCGCCTCTCGGCTGCTACGCTACGATTAGTAAGGAGCGAAATCTATGCAGCGCATCCTCTTTCCTCCTTTCTTTTCCTCCCCCTTGACGACAAAAAAGTCGATTATACCGCTTATGGCATGGATAGAGAAATCGGAGTGGAATGGGACAAGAGCGGAGGACCCTCCCCCCCCCCCTTCTTTCCCCCCCCCCCTCTTCAACTGCAAAAAAGAGGACTAGTCCCCCCACTTTGTTAGAACTTTGAAAAAATCAGACTAGTCGGCACTCCCTCCCTTCTCCCTCTTCTAGAGAAAAAAGAATTCATTTTACGCGCCAATGCGTAATAAAGGCGGGGTCCCCCTCCCCCCGAGAAATGAGAGTTGATTAAACGCCCTTATATATATTAAGTTATGCTATGAATTCTCTCTTCCTCTCCCCCTCCTCTTCCCAAGGAAGATTTTGTGCCTGAAGAAAGACGGGGATGTCCCTTCCCCCCCTTCCTTTTCTTCTTTTTCCTCTTCTCTGGCCGGGAATGAAGGGGCTTCGGTCTTTCCCGGAATCGAGATAAACAAAAAAGACTGTCTCCCCCCCTCCCCTCTCCCTCTGGATTGAGAGGCAGTAGGAGAGGATAGGCCATCGAATGGATGGAGAAATCCCCCTCCTCCCCCTCTTTCCCCTTCCCCTTGGAGTGGAAACGATTTTGATGCATCCGTTTCCTCTCGTTTTGCGGCCCCTTTTGCGTCAGATGGCCTCGACCTTTTTCTTTCCCCCCTTTTTCCCTTGGACAGTAGTAGAATATCGATGACGCTCCTCTCAATTTTTACGAAGGTCGTTCCCCTTTTCCTTCTCTCTAGAGCGGCGACAGCACAGCGGGTTTTTGAATTCAGATCCGCGTGGCCGGTTATTTCCCCCCCCCTCTTCCTTCCTGCACACTGCGTAGAATCCCGGCATTAACCAGATCGCTAAGGCTTCCCTTTCTTTTCTTTTCCTCCCAGCAACCGGTCGAGTTGTTCATGATCGTCGTCCTTCAGGGGACTCCTTTTTTTTTTCTCTTCCTATATATCCGGTCCAAAGCAATCTCCCAAAGGCTGGCGCGTATCTATCGTTACGCAATTCGAGCGCCCTCTAATTTTTCATCCCTTCTTTTTCCCTTTTTTTCCTCTTTCTCCCCCTCCCTTCTCGTTGTCGTGCAATTGCAAAATAGTAGGACGTTACACAACTCCACAGCCGCCATTACTCCGGATTTTAGCGAATTCCCGTTGACTCAACTCTCCCTCCTCTCTTTCTTGCCTCGACAAAAAGTGGAGCCCCCAACGATACGCAGATCAAATTTTGTATTCTCTCCCATGTTTCACCCAGGAGAGGACAGTAAGCAACTCTGTTCTCGTCGTTACAATGATACAGTCAATTGCACCACTCTTCCCCTTCTTCATACTCCAGGATAAAGAAGTTTCACCATATTCTAGCGCCGAGCCACTTAATAGGATTTCGTGCAGCACGGACAGATCCTTTTTCCTTCCCCCACCCGCCGCAATACCAGGAGCAAAAATCGCAATGGACCTTTTCCCCTCCCTCCCCCCCCAACAAAGAAGCTGAGCTCCTTCAACACCGCACAGTAAAGCATCGCGTAGAAGGTGTTGTCCCCTCCCCCTTTCTTGCCGGGTAGCGGCATCGCGTGGCTGCGTCCATTCACGTTCAAAATTCTGAAAATTCTGCATCCCTACACAACCTGCCGCAGCCGCAGTAAACGCGGCTCTCTTCCCTTTTTCTTCTCTCCCGAGCCCCGACGAAAATTACAGGACCGGACGTCAACAAAAATCGCAATAAGTTGAGACGTGAAACATTCCTTTCCCCCCCCCTTCTCCCCCTTTTTCAACAAAATAAAATAGACCGCGACAAACTTCGTCTCCGGGTCCAGCGAATGTTTCACGTTACAGCAAAGTCCCTTTTCTCCCCCTTTGTTTACCGTAAGCGTAAGGAAGAGCCCGCACGAACTTTCATACGAGGAATTCCCCCCTTTTTCCTCCCCTTTTTTTTTTTCCGCCTCTCGTGGGAAACCGCCACACACCTGTGTTAAGACCGCGAACAGCAATCTCTACCCACTTTTTTCCCCTCCCCCCCCCCCTCTTCCTATTCCAATAGAAATCTGGCCAACGAGAATCGCCGTCTCGATCAGAATCATCGGCAACACCCCCCCCCCTTTTCCCCCCCTCTTCCCTTCCTGTTGTTCCCAAGATAACAGCCAGAGATTCGAGTCATTTTCAGCTAACCTCCTCAGGCCGCCGCCTGCGAGAGGTATTTAGAAAAAAGGGGAAGAAAATACTCTCTCTTTTTTTTTTTTTTCCCCCTTCCCCCTCCCCGCGTGCAGTCCTAGATAGCCGGCCACATTTTCCTCAGGCAAGAGCATAGCCTTTTTCTTATCGTCGCGATGAGCACGTCTTCCTGCGCCGCGTAGAAAAAACACATTTCGATTTTTTCCTCCCTCCAATCTCATCGGACGTCGGACGCCCGCAAATTTCCCGCCGAACTGATCACCCCCCCCCCTCTCATTTCCTCTTATCTCTCTAGTGTAGTACATAATCTTGTTGTTGTTGATCTGATACGCGGAAAGCTTTGAGAAAAGGTGTTTTTCTCCCCTTCGTGTCAATGAAATGCGGGGCTTTCGGACGGTCCGGATGAGATTGTCTGATTGATTTTTCCCCCCTTGTCGAAAATTGTTTTACAGAAAGGACGCAGACGAAGTGGACGCAAGCTTTCCTCCCAATTCCGTCAAGCCGGATAAAGCGATGCGCGTTGAGAGGAGGGGAAAAAGGTGTTTTGCCGCTATCGAGGGAATGCGCTCGGCGGTCTCCCCTTCCCTTTTCCACCCAAACTATAGAAGAGTATTTCTGAACTTGTGGAGACCCCAGCGCGCAGGCGGCGGAGATTGAGGTGAGCGGAAAATGACGTCTCCTTTTCCTTTTCCCCCCTTTTCATGGTGAGGCTACCGCGTTGTTGTAAAAAATGGTGTTTTTTGCGTGCCTTTCTTGATTCTCCCTTCTTTTTTCCTCTTCCCCCCCTAGGACTATTTACTGCGTGAAATTGGTTGGGTGTGCTGACAATTTCCGTGATCGGGATTGCTTCTTTCTTTTTACAGGTGTGGGGCTGGTGGTCCAACGAGCCGAAAGCGCACGCTTTACGCCCTGCTGCCAAAACCACTGCTACCGTTTTTTTTTCTTTCCTTCTTTCTTCCTTCCTCTCCGGTAAACAACGGGGCAGATGGCCGTGGGAATCCTTGCTTTTGCTGTAAGTGGAAACATTTCGCTGTGCCCCTGTATACGCCCCCTTTTTTTCCCCTTTCTCTTTGTGTGCGATGGAGTTGCTTTTTCCTGTTCACGTTCCAAACTGCTGCGGATTTGTTTAAGTACGGTCTTGTCTTTTTCCTTCCTCTCTTCAAAATCTGGAAGCCGAGGCCGAGTGGGATCCGGCGGCTCGGCCTTTTTTCTTTTCCTTCCCCACTTTTTCAGAATTTTGAAGTGATGGCCGCAGCTGGAGCACGCGTCTCTTCCCTCTTGATTAGTGCCCCAACACGCTCTACGAGATGCTTTACTGGGCCGGTGTTCTTTTTTTTTTTGTGTTTGGCCGCAAAACCTGGAAAATGACCCAACGTTCCATTGCGATTTTTTGACTCCTGGTCTTCTTTCCTTCTTTTTTTTTTTTTTTGAAGCAGCCGGTTGACTTTCGATCTTTCCGTTGACACGAAAGAGCAAGATGACTTTTTTTTTTTTCCTTTCGTTCTGAGGCCGCTGATGCAGGACGTTGACTGGACGCGCGTGGTTTGCAGTATTACGGGAGCAAGGGAGAGAACGAACGCTCCCCCTCCTTTCTTCTTCTTCTTTCCCCTCCAAATGTGGATAAATGTTATCGGTTTGGCTCAACTTTTTTGTGGAGGCAAGACGGTTTCCGACTCTTTCCTTTCCCTTTTCCTTTTCATTCCCGAAAATAAGGAGGTACGGGCGGCTTGTGGCTGTATAGGAGTTGGGTAACGTCTCCTATTTTTCCTTTCCCTTTTTTCTGAGCGTACGAAAGAGGCAGCAAAGTAGTGGAGCTCCTCCCTGTCTTTCTTTCCTTCCTCTCTACTTGCGGGAAAGAGAGATAAGCGGCCGACTTCCGCGATTGCTTTGGACCGAGATATATCCCTTCCTCTCTTTCTCCATACGAGAGAACAAGAACCAAACGGATCCTCCTGAAACCTGACGCCTATTTCCCTTTTTTTTTTTTGCTGCGCGGAATACGCAAAGAAGAAAACAGGCCCGGCAAGCGGAAAGCCTTAGCGAGCTGGTGAAGCCGGGGATTTCCTACTCCCCCTTTTCCCTTTTTTCCCTTCCTTTTTGAATAACGGGACACGCGGAGCTGAATCCCAAAAAAAAAAGCCCTCTTTTCTCCTTTTTTTCTTGCTAAAGGGTACGACTCGTTTCGTAAACAATTGATCTGCCGTCAACGAGAGGCGAAGACGGTCCGGTCCCCTATACTCCTTTTCTTTTTTTTTTTTTCCCTCCTGGTCGAAGGCCCATCTGACGGCCAAAATGGCCGCAAAAAAGCGGTATTCCCTTCCTCCTCCCCCCCGGGAAATTCTGGAATCGTGAAGCGCGTCTTGCTTTCTCCGCCAGGAGATGGGCCTTTCTCTTCCTTCTCTTTTCCGATGTGTCATAGGCATTGATTGGATTGGCTGGGCGCCGTTGTTTAGCTCGATTAGTTTTCGCAAGAAGCACACTTCAGTCCGGCCATCTCATCTTGGCCTCTTTTTTTTCTCCCCTCCCCCCCGCTTTCTTCCGAAACAAAATAATATTGGGCCGAATGCTTTAGTGCCTTGCGCGCTATAGAAGTTAGATAGCAGAACATGCACTATCTTCTCCCCCTCTTTTTCTTTCACCGTTCCCTGTGTATATGCCGCACGGTAGTAACGAATTGGCCGCGGAAATAATGAGGGTGTTGTCTTCTCCCCCCCCCTTGTCGCGAGTAAATTGGCCCAGCCTCTCTAGCGTGCCGACTAGTAGAGTTTTTTTCAAAGTCTGTAACCCCCTCCTCCCTTTTTTTTTTCCTTCCCCCTGTGCACGTTTGTATTCGGTCTCCGCTATTCGTCCAAGTCCCCCCGAGTCGCTATCCATGCCATAGCGGTATGAGCTCGATCGAGGTTGTCGTCCCGTTTCTCCCTCCTCTCTTTTCATCTTCGCGGGAGGGTATCTTCGCTGGAAGAGGATTTCGGTCATGGAAGACCGCGTAGGTAGCAGGCCGAGAGGCGGGCATATGCCGCGGCAACATTTTCATCTTTCCCCCTTTCCTTTCCTCTTCCATCTGGGTTGCGTGTTAAAGAATAGACGCCCTTCAGGTAAGATCGTCTGCCTGCAACCACTGTCGGTAGGCTTCGATCCCTCTGTTCCCCCACCTTTTCCCCCTCTTCCTTTTTCTGCGATCCCTCCGATTGGACCCGGTGAGATCCAAGACGGGATCGAAGAAGACCGACAGTGGCAGGCATAGATGCTTTTTACTTCATTTCTTTCTCCCCTTCTTCCCCTTTCCCGCAGTTATCTTATTTTCAGGAGGCATAGAAAAAGATCACCCTGCCGCGGCATAGCCGCCTTCGGCCTTGCTCCTCTCCTCCCTTTCTAATTTTTCTCTACCCTCCCTCGAAGGAAGATGAGCAGAAGGCTGTCGGCCCTTGAGACAACTCAGATCGAGGCATACCGCTATTTCCCTTCCTCTTTTTTTCTTCTTTTCCTATCGTGCGACGAATACCCACGTGCAATGAGCTGAACCCAAACTCTTCAACTGCCCCCCTTTCCCCCCCCCAGGCCTTTGAAACAAAATAAGGGACGAGTCGCACGCTATTAGCGGGCGGCCAATTTACTCGATCCTCCTTTTCTTCCCTCCTCTCCCCCCTTTTCCTTCCCTAGTACGACGGTCTGGTTAAGCGCGCACTGAGATTTTATCGACAGACGCACGTTATATAGATTCATGTTATGCTATCGAACTTCTATATCGCGCCACGGTCCCTTCCCCTCTTTCCTTTTCCCCCCTCGGTGATTCACTCCCCGCAGCGGCTTGCCGCCACTGAAGGGCCTTAGATGAATGGCCGGAATGAAGCGGGGCTTCGGCGTCCCCCTCTTCCCCCCCCCTCCGGCGCCCAGCAAATACATCAATTCCTATGACATTACGCATCGATGGCGTCTCTTCTCCTTCGAACAGGACATCGACTGGCTGTCAGAAAGCCCTCCGCTCTCCCTCTTCTTCGTGGAAAAGATTTATGATGGCAATCCTTCCTATAACGTTTGGGCCCTTTTTTCCTTTTTTTTTCCCTTTCTCTTCTCATAGTACGGCCCGGAAAGTAGTAGAATAGCGATTGGACGGGACTACTATCAATTTCAACGAGTCGTTAAATTGAGAGCTAGGACTCAAAACCCGCTCCCCCTTCCCCCCTCTTGTCTTTTTGAATTAAGAGTACGAGGGACAGTTATTACCCATGTCCGGAAGGAACTCTGAGAACCCCCTTTCCTCCCTTCCTTCCACCAGCTCGATAGGCTTTAAGAGTGCAGTCATGTTTTCTTTGCTCTCCGCCAGAACAGGTAGAGTGTGACTTATCGTCGTCCGTTTTTTCTTCCTTTTTTTTTTTCGTCCTGCGCGGACTGATATATCTCGGGCCAAAGCAATCGCGACTTCTGGCGCGTATCTCCTCGTCCCAATTCGCGCGCCCATTTCTTTTTTTTTCCCCTCTCTCTCTTTCTTCTTTGTCGTGCAATGCAAAATAGTAGACGTTACCCAAATCCTGATACAAGCCTCCTTACTCCGGATTTTCGCGAATTCAAAGTGAATCAAACATCGCAATCCCTTTTCTCCCCTTCCCCCCCCATTTTATCCAAACCGATAGCAGGTATCAAATTTGGATTTCGAGCGTCGTCGCCAGGTCCAGGACGCTTCCCTTTTTCCCCTGCTCCGTAATACTTGCACACACGAGCGTCAAGTAAACGTCTGCCCCGAGCATATCCGGCTGCAGAGTTTCACCCAATTCTTTCCTTCTCTCCCTCATCTTTTCTTCCCCTCTCGCCATAAACCGAGCGTGCACCCGCCAGATTCCGGCAAAACACGCCGCCTCTCCTTCCCGTTTCGAGGTAAGTTTCAGGTTTTTGCGTCCCACACAACGGAGCTGAAGATCAGCACCACCGCACAGTAAATCCCTCTTTCTCTTTTTCCCCTCCGGGTAGCGGCATAGAGTGAGATGAGGGGGACCCCCCATAACGTCAATTCTGAAAATTCTTCCACCTTTTCTCCTGACACAAACTGAAGAGCCGCAGGCAATCCACGCGGCTCTCTTTTCCCTTCTCTCCCCCTCGGGCCATACAGACCGGACGTAAACAAAAATCTCCCTCAGTTGCGACGATGAAAACAGGAAAAAAGCAACGGCCCCTCTCCCCCCCCCTTCCCTTTTTCCTTCTCCTTGTCCCAGCGAATGATTTTCACGTAAAGCAAAGCAGCATAGTCCCACGGCATAGAACAGGTGTTTACGTCAGCGTCCTCCCTCTTCCCCCTTTCGCAGTGGTTTTGACAGCAGGCGTAAAGAGTGCTTTTTCGAGTCTTTGGACACCAGCCCCAAACCTGTAAAGACAGCGATTCCCCGCCCCCCTCCCCTCTCCTTTTCTTTCCTTTTCCCCCTCTGTCCTCGTTCCAATCGAATATGGCCCACGAGAAGCGACGTCGCGATCAGCAGCAGCGACAAAAACACCAGGTTGTCCAACCTCTCCCTCTTTTCCCCTATTACGCCGAACCACGTCGCGTTATTTACGCTCCCTCATCCCGCCGCATGAGCGCAGGTATTCTCCACCATTTCCCCCTCCCCTCTTTCCCTCCCCCTCCTCGCGCAGTTCCTAGATGCGGAAAACAATTTTCCTCCGTCCCGCGCATCGCGTACAGGACTGCAGGACTTGACGCCTTGTCGTCGTATCTTTTTCTCTTTCCTTTTTTCCTTCCCCCCCACAATTTCGATCTCTGAGCTTTACATACAGACAATCAATCAGGGAAGCCCGGACGCACCAGCCAAATTTCCCGCCGACGCCCCCCCCCCCCCCCTTGTCGCCAAAGCATTTCAGCGT
>Ga0179593_1605419_pt1 | contig 11183 bp, 13 predicted proteins | sample CZODoug2_1_08_16_FD_185931 | JGI IMG/M metagenome (GOLD analysis project Ga0179593, IMG submission 185931) | Vadose zone soil fungal communities from Angelo Coast Range Reserve, California, USA - CZODoug2_1_08_16fungal (PacBio error correction) | ecosystem: Environmental > Terrestrial > Soil >... | reverse complement strand
AAGCCATGGAGATCTAGTTCTAGGGTTTCTCCCGCTGTGCAAGTTCCACAGATAAGAGAACGGTCCTTAGCCTTTTTTTTTTTCTCCCTTTTTTCCCCTTTTTTTCCTTCAATTTAATAAGTAGTCATTAACCCCAGTCGGTCTCCCCCCCTTCCCTAACGAAACCATGCGTCCTTCTCTATTCCCCAGATAATTGTTGGATTGCATCTGCGCGGGGTCCGCGGAAACCCCTCTTTTTTTCCTGCCATCAATCAAGAATCGTAAATTTTTTTTTTTCCTCTTTTTTGTAATGATAGTTAGAGTTCCCATCCCTTTTTTTTTCTTCAAAAAACGTTGTACTCGTAGCCTTTGTCCTTTTTCTCATTCTTTGCCCTGGAAATATACAATTCCGGATTCCTTCTTCCTCTCCTATACAAATGCGTTCTTTTCCTCTTTCCTCACCCCCAACGAAGTGAGTGTTTTTTACGGTTTCTTCTCGACCCATGACTAGATCTTGAGTTTCTTCCCCTGCATAAAAACCACAGGGTTTTCTTAAACGAGTGCTTTCTTCCTTTTCTATGTATGGCTATTTCCATGTGAATTATGATGGCTTCAGCCGCTCTCTTCTCTCCCACCCTAAGTAGTGGTATGGATCCCTAGTTTTCCACACTATTTACCTTCGGCATTACCCGCTGTCTTGTCTCAGCTTAGCCACCGAGGAGTGGTCGTCTGTACCGATTTAATCTTTATCCCTTTCGGGGTCTTGCGCCTTAGGTGCTCTTTCTCTCTTCCTTTTTTTATGCAGAACGGATGTTAATTCGCTTTCATATTCCCCTAGTTTGTGTTGCGGGCATCAGATTTAGGAGCGATGGGGAGACATTAGCCGCCTCCTAGTTCAAATACACGATCTGTTTGTTCTAGCTCCCCGATGCCTTGCTTTTTTTTCCTGTGATTTTTTTTGAGCATAGAAATATCACCTCTGTCCCTACGTCTGGGGCGTGACACGGAACTGGGGTCTCTTCCTTCTCCTTTTAATTCATAAAGTGTGAAAATTCCCCACACAACTCTCGCGCGACACCACTGTTGGCTGTAAAAGTTGACATCTGATTACTTTTCGTCCAGACTTGTCTGTCGAGTTTTGATCGATGTGATGTCGTGTTCCGCTCTTCTTTCTTCCCTTGGATTTTCATTGCTCTTTTTCGGCAACCTTCTCCCGTTTCTTTCCATTCCAAGAATGTCCTTCCCCCTTTTGCCGTTTAATTTGTCGTCCGCGGCGGCAGGGGGGGCGGCGCGGTCCCTCGTCCTCCCCGTGTTGATTGGAATTAGTACCTGTTGATCACCCCCACTCTTTTCCCTTCCTCCCTCCCCCCTCCCCATATCGTTCAATGGCGAACTAGCTGCTCTGTGGCCGTGGACTCTGAACTTTCGGCGCGAAAACGTCCGATGGCCTCTCTCTGAACGGCAACCTCTTGCCAGCCCTGCCCACTCACCGCTGTTTTTTTAAGATAGAAAGGCGATCCGGAGATCTGACCCCCTGTGTACGTGTGCACCCCGTTAAAGAGTCATTAAGCACACGCGGCGCTCAACTCCGTTTGTATTAGCCGGGGTACTTGTTAGACCCCTCTAGACACCCCCTTTCCTTTCTTAGTTATGGGGATTTTTTCCTCCCCCGCGTGGGCACGGCTTGTACCCACGATTCTCTTTTTCAACCTTTAGTCTTTTTTGACTTCCCGTGTGTGAACCTGTCGCTGGCCTCCCCCTTCCTCTTGTCCCCAGCCATATGAATTCAACGACATGTTCTCACACTCCGAGCGTTCCCGGCCAGAAGGCTACTCCCTCTCCCCCTGTTTAAAAGGTGCCCTCTTTGCTCCCCACCTACCATTTCTCATGTTTTTTTTTTTATTGAGACGTTGCCTGATTGAGGGCCAGACCGTCGGGACACTAGCATCCTCTGATGGGGATAATACCCTTTTTCCTCCCTGCCTTGCTGCTGCCCCTACTTTGCCGCATAGTCACGATGTCCCCTTTTCGGCCTCCTGGGTTCCTTTACCCCGCTCTAACCGGCAGTTGCCCGTTTTTCCCATTCCCCGCACAGGCTTCAGTATGACCGTTATTACTTCGACGTTCACTGCCCCCCTTCTATTCCCCAATGGCTTACGTACCCTTTCCCCAGGGCTTCTCCCTGACATGCATTCCGGCTCCACTCCTCTGTGGTCTTTATCCTCCCCGCTTTTCCCCCCCTGGTTCAACTATCCATCACCGCCGACAACCGATTGCAGATTTTTGTTTGTATTTTCTCCCTCTTTAGGGCCAACATGATAATCACGCGCGTAATGGTTATTTTCGCTCCACCAATCCGAATTTGACAGTTAATAAGCATTGTTTTCTTTCTCCTCACGGGCGTTGCCAGAACACATTACCGCCCTATCCGGCATGTGCCCCCCCCCTCCAGGTATGTAACAGGGGTTACCCATTGGTCTCCCCGTCACTTCCGATTATACGTTTTTTTCGGAAGCTTACGCCGAAGTTTCTTCCCCCCCAACCTCCTCAAGGTGCTCCTGTCTGAGCCTTTCTTTGTTCTCAGAAACCAAGCAAAATTTTTTTTTGTACTCCTTCCCTCTACGACGTTGCACCACGATCGCCAAATGTGATCGATGCCGAAGGGCTCTTGTCATGACCGCGCTACATACGTCTTGAATGTGCTTCCTTCCGCAGCGGGCCTTTTAAATACAAGGTCCCTTTGCTCCCCGCCTTGAGTATGTGGTTTCGTCACCCTGGCACTTTTCTTGATCGTTCGCCGGGCCCTATTCACGCTATGCCATGCCCTCCATCTACCCGCAAATGGCACCTCTCCCCGTCTCCTTTCCTTTTTTGTTGGCAAAGATTTTTGGTTGCTTCTTGATGATATAAGCGGACTGCCGGCCTCGTTCGCCCCCTTTCAGTTTTTTGTTATTCTCTTTCGCCACTCCCTTTTCATTTATTTTGTTCTCTACATTTTTTGCAAGTGTGACCTGTCTGTTTTCTCCACGTGTAATCACCCGAGTTGTCTGTCATACTGTTCTTTTTGTGTGGAAAGGGTTCTTTTATGATCCCGCTTCCTATCCCCGATCCCCCACCGGAAAGGGAAACCTTTTTACTTTGCTCACTGTACCAGTCCGACGTCGTGACGGGTCAAAATGCCAGTGGACAATCCCTGCTTGCGCTTCCGTTTTCTTCCTTTTTGTATGGATAGAAAACCTCTCGCACATTCTACGGCACTCTATTGGGTTCTTTGCTAATTATGTAAAAACCTCCAGTGAAAGCCGTATTCACTTTTTCCCGCTTCCGGCCGCTCAAACGGGCGGTGTAGTCAAGCACACGATTCCCCTATACATATTAATATTTACAACAATAATCATTTTCCTTGCCTCGACGATGCCCCCTCTTTCTCCCATCATTGGGGTTTAGGTAAAATGGGTGGTTGGCTCGACCGTTTTCGTTGTGTCTGGTGGTTGAGTGAGAACTCGAAACTTGTTCTCCCATTTTTAGATATTTGAATAAGCCCCTCGCATATTTCGTATCAACCCCGCCTGTTGTGTTCTTTCCATTTTGGACTTTAGAGATTTGATCTTTGGTGCCGTTCCGTTTCCCGTCGCTTATCTGCGCCAACTACCTACGTCGAAGTCAACGGCCCTTCCCTCCTCCCCTTTCTTCCCCCTCCCAGCATCAACAGAACACGTTTTTTTTCCCCCAAGAGAAAAGATTGATGTACCCCCACCCATCACCCCCCTCCACAAACGGCCGCCCCTGTCACGCTTATTAATACGCATCTAGCCCCCTATTGTAAATCTATGGCCTGCTGAGCCGCGATTTTCCTCTTTCTTCTTTTGCTGTCCGAGTGCTGTTTCCCATGCCCGACGCGACTCGACTTCTTCGATCTAGCGCAGGACCTCGTTCGATTTTTTTTACTTCTCCCCATTAATTGTATTTTTGCTTCAGGCAAGCCTTCCCTTCCCACCTGCATTTCGTCTACTTTGTCCTTTTTTTTTTCCCTCCCGCCCCATAAGGAGAAGATATTTTCACTATCTCTGGTTACGTCGACATCACCAATATCATCAATTTTTATACAACTACAATTTTCGACACACCCCCACGTTTATTGGCTTTTTTTTCGCTTCCTACTGCACATAAAAGTAGTAGTAACAATTCTACATACCACACCTGCTTTCTAGAACGCCGTGAAGAGAGGAAGAGATCGAAACGTTCCCATCGCATCCCTCCTTTTCATGTATTTTTGAGGTGTATCCGATATCCTGAGTGCCTGCGACTGAACGGAGCTGCTCTTCTTTCTCTCTCTTTTTCCTTCCCTCCCCCTTCCTTTTCTCCCCCGGGCAACTGGCTACTCTTCTTTCTTCCCTCCCTTTTTCTACTCTCCCCGGTCTCTTTCAAAAGGAGTTGGGATTTTTTTGATATTTAGGCTTACACCCTGTTATCCCACAACTACAGGCAAGTACCGATCGGCCGAAGGTTAATGGTCTTTTTTTTTTTTTTCGGCCTGCCATCGCAGTCCAGCACCGTTTCTCTCCTTTTTTTTTGTGGTGGGGACTGATCTCTCTGCCTTCTCTTTGCGTCATCCACGACCCGGATGACAGTGGACGCTCACGGTCGGGTCGATGGTTTTTTCCCCCACGTTTCTGCCACACTTAAAACTAGTGTTTCTTACGGACGAGGTCCAGGCCGAGTACATCTCTCTCTTTCTCTTCTGTTCTTTTCTCTCGTTTCTTCAGAAACCAGTCACCGACGGGTAGGAGCCCCCCGTGCCCGTTTCTTTTCTTTTCCCACCGTGATTCCTCTTCTCCCCCTTTTTTTTCCTTTTTCTTTCTCTTTGTCGTAGACCCGAGAACGGCGCCGACCCCCCTCCTACTCTTTCTGATCAAGCATAATTCTCGCTTCCACCCCCCTTCTTTCCCAGTTCTTTGTTTGGTTGACAGAAAGCGGTTTTTTTCAGCTGTGCCGTAGTTTGATAATGGTAGCCGACACATCGCTCTCCTTTTTTTTTTTTTCTTCCGGTTGTCGCACTGGGCGGACTCTTTTTTTTTTTTTTGCTTTTTTTTTCCCGCCCCGTCCTCTGGCGGTCTGCAGAAGACGACGTCGATCTCGCGGTCCTTGTCCTTTGCCTTATTTTTGTGACTGGTACTAAATAATGTCGCAGGGTGAGGGCTCCTGTGGAGTACAACGGTGCCGATTATCCCCTTTGTCCGTCTTGCCGTTTACTTAAACTTCTCGTTACAAAGGTACTCCCTTTTTTTTGCTCTTTTATTACGCGATGGGGGCTGATGTTTGCCGCAGTTCTACCGGTGCCGAAGGATTTTCTTTTGTCCAAAGGAGACTCCTTTTTTTTTTCGCCCCTCCGGCGCAAATAGCCATGACTCAGAAGGAGGTGACAGCCCATAGGACCTTTTCCTTTTTTTTCCTGGATTCTGCGTCTTTTTTTTCGCCCTCTCCCCCGGGTAAAGAAAGTTTCATTGGGAACGGTTCGATTCGCGTCTCTTTTTTTAAATCATATGTTTTTTGTCTTGTTATTCTGGGAGGGTAACGGCCGTCCCCTTGCCTGCCTACCTGCGGCATTCCCTCCCCCTTTAGGCAGGACCCGCCCGTTGTTCTTTTTTCCCCTTTCCCAACGCAATTCCTTCCTTGTCGATCCTGGAACTGTCGAATTCTCTGTTTAGTACCCCCCCTTGTTCAGTACCCATCCTTTTATGATTATCCTTAGTCAAATTACTTTCTCTTTTTCCACACTCTCTTGTCTTCATGCGCGAGTATCGAAAGAAGGCGAAGGTCGGCGGCTTTTTGATACCCGAACTTTGTGTGTCCCACGGTTGGGTCCCTGATTTTCGGCCCGTACACTTTTTTCTTTTAAAGAAAAAAATTCCTTTGTCTCATTTCCTTCTTTCCCAGGAGTTCAGGCACGTGATGAGTGGGGACCGACCCAGCGGCCCCGCGTTCCCCCCCCCCTATAATGGTTTTTTGTACGATAGATTTGTCCTCCGGTGTCGTTATTTCCTTGCCGTTGCCTTCCCTCCTTTGTTGTTTAATCTTTGTACTATAACTTTACCACTGTGCCGTACGCCTTTCTCAGGGTGCAAGACAACGCGGTTGGATGCGAATCGCCGCCCCCCCTTGTCCCCTCTTCTTTAGTTTTTCTGTGTTCAACCACTGACATCTGGATGCCTTCTTCCCCCGTTTGTATCGTCATACAAAAGGAATTAAATTTTCATTGCCCTTTTTCATGCTCGCGGCGCCGGGAAGGATTCCTCGTCTGCCTCATCGGATCCTTAAATTTTTCCCCACCAAACTACGGGATCGTTGTGCTTGACGGTGCCCCGTTGTTTCCCATTTGGGGTAGTGGTCCTTGCGGGTACTTTTGTTTCTGGCCCGGCATTTGATCCGTCGACCGATTCTCCCCGCGCCATTCTTGTTCTGTTTTTAGAAAACTTCTCGCGGAGCTTCCCTTCCTTTACATTGCTCTTTGAAGGGATAGTTCGTTTGCATCATTAACTCGCACCGTTGCGTTTTGTCCCTGGAATTGGAACCGTCACGCCCGCCCCTTCTTTTTCCTCCCCCAACTGATCTGTGTTTTCATTTCATCTTCGCTGGACCTTTCTTCTCCCTCCTTTAAGATAAAATCACGCTCCTCCGCCTTGGCCGGTTTTGTAGAAGAATTGAAGCCCATTTCTACTTGGAATAGCTTGTGTGGGGGACGATCAGTCTATTCAATCGTACCTCTCCCCTCTCCCCCCCTCACGCATACTTTAAAGATAAAAACCCCCAGCCCTTCCCCCTTGCAATCCACGTGATATGTGCCGATGCCCCAGCTCCGGATCCGGTCTTCGCGTTTCGTTTGGCGATTAACCCGCCCCTTCCATTACCTTAAAAAAATTTTTATCAATCTTACTTTTCCTTCAATGGCAAACGTCTCGTGCGCAGAGATCGGTAAGGCGTGTGCATTTGCTGGCCCGCCTTCCCTCCCTTTTTATTCGTTTTTTTTCCCCCCCCAGTGAATATTTTTTTTCGGTTGCCACTCCTACCAGTATATTAGATGGAGCCACCTTTTGAAAGCTTCCCGCGGTGCTTTGCTCCTTGGTTTGGCTGTTATTCGGACTGTCGTCGGCGCCTGCTCGAGCCTTTTCTTGTCCTGTACACTTCTCCGTTTACAAAAGGAGGTTGACTTTCCTGTCTACTTCTCACGCTTTTGCCGGTCGGCTGCAGATGCGTGAGACCTTGTCTGGCCGTCCCTGTGTTTTTTCTTCGTGAACCAAACGTCGTTCTGCACACTCATTCCTCTCTTCCCTTGGATGGTGGCCTGTATTTTTCCCTTTGGTCCCTTTTCTTTATCTGCTTCGTGGAGCAGACGGCTTTCAGCCACGCTCTGCCATATCTCCCTTTTCGTCCGCAGTTTCTTCCCTTTCTTGTTTTTGTTTCTGTGCGAGCCCACCGAGTTACGTTCTCTTTATGGTCTTCTTTCTGTAGTAGAGTCTGTACTGGCTTCCGGGGTCGGCTTTGCAAACCAGGTGCGGTATCGGGGCTGGCTGTTGCGACCCCCGGCGTTTGATTAGAATGTTTGGTGTAGGACAGAGACTTTAAGTTTACTTTAGTCTTTAGGAAGGAGCCAAATGTGTAGGGCATGTGCCCTTACTTAGCAGAAGGTGCTGCAGCCCCGTTGTAGAAGATCGCCTTGTGCTGCTTGTTCCCGTTTTTGTTTTATTGTTATCTAATATCTGTTACAGTCTGTTTTGAAACCACACCTTGTACCTTTACATTAATCATTTATAATAACCACTTCCTTTTTCACTCATTCGACCCGCACAGAAATGACGATCGGCAGAGGGCGCGCCTTCCACGTAATGTTCGCTTTCTTTCTAGATACTGTGAGAGGCCTGTGGGTTTTCTGCGTTCAGCGCTCTTCTCATTTGCTTATTTGTCCGAGTCAATCCACTTTTTTTTTTTTTTTTCTCTGGTCTCGTGAAGCGACGCACTCTACGGTGCCCGTGGGCGGAGGTCTTTCACGGGTGTTGCATTGTTTTTACACATTCCCCTGCGCGCCTTGCGCGGCGTTCCTGCCGGTTCTGCCTGGTTTGTTTCTTAACGCAGAATAATTTCTTTGGACTCACCACGCTGTCATTTCCTTCCGGGCGACACAGGTACTAGGCCCGCGCCGCCCTCCCTGCCGCCCCACTGTACCCTATCATCATTCTCATTTTAGTCTCAGCCCTCGCCGCTCCCCGCTGGCCTCGTGTGTTTGACTTGGCACTCCTGGTCGTCCCTTCTCCCCGTTCCAGACAGCGAGAAGAGACGCTGGAAAACGCATACCTGACCTGTCCTGCTCCTCGTCGTCGACACTGCTTTCCGCCGGTCCGATCGGCAGTTCGTCTGCGCAATGTTTGCTGTTGCCCCTCATGACATTTCCCTCCCCCACCAGACTGCCTGGCGCTCGGGTGCACTATCCTATTTCCATAAGTTGGTAACCACACGCACCGCACTGACGACCTTTCACCCCCCCTTTTTTTAATCAATGTGGACATTCGTCCTGAGTTTCCCTCCGCTGCCCGGCCTCACCCCTTGATTTTTTTCTTTTTTCCCCTCTTCCCCTTTTTTTTAAGTCGTTCAGATACCTCCCCTGTTTCCAACTACCACTGCCCCTAATGGGGAAAAAACTTTCCTCAACTCCCCCATACCTGAGACCCCCGAAACCCTCCCTCTATAAGTGGTCTTCACTCTCCTTTTTTCCTTCCCAATCCAAAGTAACGACCGGGCTGCTCCACGAAGCATGGTTCCCCTTCCCCCTTCTCGGCTTTTGTCATTGTCGTATTCCTACTTTTTTTTCCCTCTGGAAATGCGGAACTTTCGCCCGGTCATTCTTCCTTCGCCAAAAGTATGCCACAACAAGGCGGAAAGACAGAGGTCTCACAGGTCTCCCTGTCCCCTTTTGGTGTCTCGTTTTAGCTAACTCAGCGCTGCCCGTCTCGCCGGCGCCAGTTCCCCTCCCCCTGACGGCAAGTCGCACGTCTTGTTTGCTGCACGGTGCTCTAGAAGCAGGGCGCGCTATTCCCATAAGACTACACTTTGATGATTTGGATTTCCTCCCTGAAGAGTACCAAGCGGTGGCTTCCGCTTCATTTTTCTTATTTTGCAAGGAGAATTCCTTTTTCCCTCAGTATCATTGCTGGTGGCGCATCATTAGCCAAGCAACTTTCCCTTTCCCCTTTTTTCTCTAGAAGTTTGCCTTTTAGTGGTAGGGGGGACCTCACCCTGACTTCCTGCGGTGATAAGCGGGACTGACGGCCTCGTTCGCCACATGAACTCTGCTCTTTTCTTTCTGGTCTTTATCTTTCACTTTTCAACACATCTGCTCACGGGTCTTCTGATGTTTTCCTTTTTTCAGTGGAAATATTGTCTTCGATTCCCTCGTCACGGTTCTGCTGGACTCTACACCGACGTATCCTGTTTGGTTTTTTAAAGCATTCATTCATATCTTGCCCAGCTCCCAAAGAAACCACCTTTTACCCCTTGTCCTAACTATACTTATGACAATTGGTAAGCCCAAACCTTCACTGCTTGTTGTGTTTCACCCGTGTGAAAGACCGATGAGTGGGTTCACTGCAGCTTCACCGTTCTTTCCCTCCGCGTTCTTTAGTTTGGGACTTTTCCAAGGCATGTTTCCTTCCCCCTTCACCACCTATATCCGAAATGTTTTGTGTTTTTTTGACCCACCTACCACCCTCTCCCCAATTATGTGGGCACCGGTGGGCCCCTTCCAATTTCACTCACCGACGGTATCGAATCATCACTCGTCCCTTTTTGCAGTTAGTAGGACCCCCCGCTGTCCCTTCCGTGAGAATACTATCCATGATCGTAAGTGTGAGGTTTCGTTCCCTCCTACCTTACATATTTACTCCTTTTTCCCGGACCGGACGTATCTCCTCCTCCCTCCACCGTTATGGTAATTAAAAATTTGACCTCCCACTACTTTTTTCTCCGAATAACGGCTCTGGTTCCGTCAGTGTGTTTCCATTCGTCACTACATATTGGAATAATCTCTTTTCCACCCCCGTCGAAGTCCCACCTTCCCCTTCTTCCCTCTCCTTTATCGTTAGAAAAAACATGTGCGTCGCCCTTACTTCATTGTGACCCCCACAAAAGTCATTTGAACCGATGGCCCGCGGGGCGCCCCACTCCCATTATTTCATTATATCCCAGGCCATGGGTTTCCCTTTACAGTACAAAGTGGTCAAACCCGGTTCCTTACCCCTTTCTCGTAATTTAGTAAGAACCCGACTTTTCTTGAACTTAACCCTGAACCCGGTGTGGGGGCAAACCGAAGCCGCCCTATCCCCAAAACAAAGCTACTACAAGGGTGAGTTGAACTCCTTTACTTTGTCTTATGTTTGGATAGCCTACATATGAGTTTTTTTCTTCTTTTTTTGAATGGTTTGGTACTTTTCTTCGCCCTTTCCCTCCAGTCCCGCTGATTTGCCAATCGCCTTTACTTACCCTCAGTCTCTCTTTTTTTTTCCAGGGGCAAAGATACTAGTCGACAGGTCCAGGTGCGCCATGCAACCGAAACAACGTGCAGAGCGCCCGCGCTTTTTTTCCCTTACAGAATGAGACTCTCCGCGACGTTTCTGCGATGTGCCGGTCCTTTTGTTGATTTTTTTGATCTAGTTGGAAATTCTTACCTCTTGAGGACGGCAAGGTCTCTAGGACCGCGAGTCGACCGTGTCTTCCGGCAGGACCCTGCTAGCCACATTCCTTATTAGAAGTCCATCTTTTCTGTCAGCACGGATTTCACCATGTGTTCCTTTTTTTTTCTTTTAAGAGGCATTAACACCCATTGCATTGTAGTTGGCTTCCTTGGAGCGCCCAAGATCGAGATCGATGGGTCGGATTACCCCTTCACTCCACACCCTTGTTCACGAATTGTTTGACCCGACAGGGTACCTTGTTTGTCTTTTTTTTTATTTTTGAGTGGGGCATGAAAATCTTGGTTCTCTGGCTGGTATCTCGTGGTTGAGGATGGGGGGTCGGCGCCGGTGCTCGGGTCTCCGACAACGCGGCGTCATCCTTATGCCACTAGTGGGTTTTCCCCTGTTGGTCGATGGTGTTCCGTTCCCCCTCTCCCCCTCTTTTTTTTTTATTTAAGAGGCAATCGCCATTTTTTTTTACCT
>Ga0179593_1462716_pt1 | contig 11183 bp, 18 predicted proteins | sample CZODoug2_1_08_16_FD_185931 | JGI IMG/M metagenome (GOLD analysis project Ga0179593, IMG submission 185931) | Vadose zone soil fungal communities from Angelo Coast Range Reserve, California, USA - CZODoug2_1_08_16fungal (PacBio error correction) | ecosystem: Environmental > Terrestrial > Soil >... | reverse complement strand
CCTGCCCTTGCCCTTTCCGTTTGGTTGGAAAGTTCACGTTCACCCTCCCTCCATTGCAAGTTGCGGCTCCAGAATCTTTGTTCCCCCCTCGGGGCGGCATGCCCCCCCAGTTTTTTTTTTTTTTTTTTTTTTTTTTTTGTCAAGCTCCACCCCCCCCGCCTCTCTCCTTTTTGCTTTCTCCTTGCAGGGATGTCTGATAGGTGTTCCGGGCTGGACATTTTTCCGGACCCACCTTTGCTCCCCACCGCGTGGGCGCACTTCCTGCTTCAGTCGCTTGCTGTGTATCCTCATTTTTTTTTTCGTCTTCCGGTTCTCTCAGAATTTCTGCTTAACATGCAGTTGACCGGCTTTTTGCTGAGAGGGGGCAGGTGGTCGGCTTTGAGGTGACCGCTGTACCGAAATAACCCCTCCCCGCCCTTTTTCAATTTTGCTTCAATTCGTATGGTGTTTTTGGTTGCGGTGTTCCTGCCCTCCCTGCTCCCCGGCATCACGGTCATTTTGTGTTACCACCTGTTCTACGTGACAAAACTTTTCCTCCAGTCCCCCAGCCCGACATTTCCCATTTTTGACTTGTTTTGGCGAAGCCCTTGCATTCCGGGTCCGTCTGGTCCCCCCCCTTTATGCTCTTTTTTGCCTCTTCGATATTTGGTTTCGACAAGTTTCGTTCCCCCTCGGCTTTTTTTTTTTTTTTCCCTCCGTTTTACTTTCTTTCGGGCTCCTTTGGAACCTTTGCAGACCCCATGTCGTTTTAAACGCCCCCTGCGTCGTTTGGTTTTTTGCGTTTTGCCCGTCCCACACTTCAAGTCTTTTTATGCTCTGTGCTTTTCCCAACCGGATGCTGAACTCCTTCTGACTTAATTTTCTACGTCTGGATGTTCCCCTGAACTACCCCTTTTCCTTAAACCCTTTGATCTTGTCTCTGCCTGGCAGGTTCTTTTCCTATTTTTTCCGACCGGCTTTTGGGGCGTTGGTGGTCTTGTTATTTACTTTGTACCGTTCTAGTTGCCCCACTTGGGTGTTTTTTCGGATTCTGCCCTTTTTTATTCCGTTTGCGAACGCCATTCCATCAGTTGTTTTCACTGTCGTCCCTAGATCTTTTCTCCTAAATTGATTTCAGGTTTCAACAGTCGGCCCCTGGGTCTTTGTACGTCCTGTGCATCCGTGCTTGGACCGTTGGTTCTTTTCTTTTAATCTCCTCCCTTCCCCGCTGTACACCATTCGGCGCCCCGCTGTTGACAGTTCCCCTTGCCCGTCAGTAGATCCTCCAGGCTGCCACCAAAATTAGCCTTTTTGTGACTCCCTTTTTTTCTTGTCTGTCTGCTTCATGTGATAGAGCGCGGGGTATTTCAGGAGCCCTGTCCCTTTTTTTTTCTCGGTCCTGAAAACCCCCCTGTTTCCGTCCTTCCCCCTTCGCCTTCCCGTTGCCGGTATTTTTCCTTATTTTTTTCTCCCCACTTTTTCCTTCGCCAGCCTGTTCCGCGCTTCGATGCCCCGCGCGTGTCTGTGTTTTCCTTGACACGCGTCGTCTTTTTTTCCTTTGCGGGGCCCCTTTTTCTTCGGACCATGACCTTTTGCGATCCCTTATTCTGTTTCATTTTGTTTACTCGAGTTTCTTCGGAGCGCGCCCAACAGCTGTCTTGTTCTGTGAATTTGTTATCTCCTGCTTTGTCCTTTCAAAAATTTGTACCGGAGTCCCCTCTGGCCCCCCCATTTTTTCTCTCTTCAATGCATGTTGTCCCCACCGTTTCCCCTCTTGAAGCCGCTAAGTGCCTACCGTTTCCTTTCCCCGTTGAACTCCTTCTTCCACAGTTCCTGACCTTGGAGGTCATTCCCTCCACCCCCCCTCGGACTTTCTTCCCTATTTGCTATTGTTTGCTGTTATTCCCCCCATAATTCCCCCCCCAGCGGATTGAAATTTTTTTCTTTCCCCCCCACGTGTTTTGTTTCACTGATCCTACTTCCAGGCCCAGACACAACCACTGTAGTTTTTCCTTCGCCGATCCCCTTTCCTAGTCCCAAGGCGTTGCCCTTTCCCCCCTTTTTCCCAACGGGTACATCCTCTCGCTTTTGAAGCCTGATTTTTCTTCCCTCCTGCGGCCTCCTACCTTTGTCAACTGTCCCCCTCAGGAATTTATTCTCTTTTCCCTTCCTTTTTGAGAGAGCTGCGGGGTAGGTGCAGTGGCTGTCTCCCGGTTTCTTTGGATCAACTTTATCGTATCGCTTCCCCCTGCGATGTTTTTCTTTTTTTTCCGTTTTTGTTTTGAAGGTGACCCTTGGCTCTGGTTTCTTCGGCGAAGGACGTTTTTCCGGTGGTCCCCTTTGGCTTCCTTTTTGTCTGTCGCTTTCTTTCCCAAAAGTTGATTCACACATTTCGTACTTCTTTGGGGACCTGTTCAACGTTTTCTTTGAGTATTGTTTCCCCCCCCCCGCCCCCCCACACTGACATTTTCCCCCCCCCCCACTCTTTCCCCCAACAGAAAGTCGCTTGGTGATGATTTCCCTGTTTCCCCCCGTTGAAATGTTTGACAGTTTTAGCTCTGAAATTCCGCCGGTTTCCCCCCCTCCCCACCCACGGTTGTGGAACGTTTCTTTTCTTTTTGAACTTGACGCGCCGGATTTGTTTTTGGAGGTAATTTTATTTTCTTGTCCCCCGAAGGGTTTTTTCCCCGCGGTTACTCGTCTCACTGTTTTTCCCCCCCCCCACTCTTCCCCCTCCTATAGAGTGCTTTATAACCAGCCCGTTATGTTTTTTCCCCCCCTCCCTGCTACATTTCTAGCATGTTTACGCCAATTTTGCTTTTTTCTATGAATAGGGCAACCCCTTCATGTCCCTAACTCTATTTTTTTTGGCCCGCCCCCTGGGCTGACCACAAACTTTTCCCCCGTGATTCCTTCGTTTCAGGAAGGAACCTACCCCTCAGTCTTTACCTTAGTCTGCCCTTGCCTGTTCTTGGTTTTTCCCCCTGCTGTCGCAAACGTACCTCGGCCCCTTACCCCGGCCGACTCCGTCCGTCAGGCGTCGTCACCGTTTAGTTTTTCATTTTTCAGGGCCCTGAAACCTCTCCCTTTTTCCTCCCGCGATTCCCTTTTTTCCGCTCTCCTATTCGCTCTTCCTAAGATGACCACCTTTATTCACCCCAACGTGCAGGTCGGGTGAACTTTTTCGACGTCCCAAGTCTTCCCTTCCCTTAGCGTCTCTTTGACTTTTTTCTTTTTTTGAGGTGGGCGACTCTGGGATTTCACAGATGCGGGTGCCGTCCCCCCCCCCAACAGCCCCCCCTCCGTTCGACCCCTTTCCGAGCCCTCCCTTGCCTTTTTTGACGTCACCCCGGCCACGCCTGTTCTGGTGAGCGTCTTTCCCTTTTTTCGTCCCCCCCCGATATTTAGACAGGGGCAACAACACGTGCTTCTTGTTTTTTCTTTTTCATTCGTTTCATTTGGTGTGTTTTTCCGACCCCCACCCAGTTTGTCCCAAATCTGCAGTCCTTCGACCCCCCCCACCTGGCCACCTCCCCTGCCTCTAAACCTCTCTTTTTACTACGAGTTCCCGTGGGCCCGGTTGCGTGGCTCCCCATCCCCCCCTGTCATCATACCAGGGAGTTTCAAACCCATAAGGAAGTTCCAGACCCAACTATTTCCTCTTTTTTTCCCCCCGCCTCGTGTCCCAGCCCCCCCGGCAGCTCCCATCCTTCACTTTTCCCTGCGACCACATGAGCAGTTTGTACTTGTTTTTCCTTTTTGGTTCGTTTTTGTCAAACCGCTCCCGTCTTCGAAATTTTCGCGGGCCCCCCCGCCAAACGTTTCCCTTTTGGAAACCCTTGACCTCCCCGCCAATATAGGATATAAAACTTTTTGGAGTTTCGTTGGCTCCCTATTTGGAACTCGGACCTCATTGCCAAGCTTCTTTCCAAACCGTTCCCCACTGCCTTTTTTTTTTTTTTTGTGGTTTCCTCCTTCCTGGTCCTCCTCTTTACCAAAGTCCGTTTTTCCAGCTGTGCCTCTGGAGAGGCCTGTTCTCTTTTAACTGTCGTACGCCGACCGCAAGATACCTATCTTCACTTTTCCTTTTCGTTTTCTGTTTGTCTTCTCTCCCCATCACTATCTCACCTTTTTTGAACCCCTTCTCCCTCGCAGACCGGCTGGCCACTTTTAACCCCTTTGACTCTTTCATGCTTCGGCGACAGTGTGCCTTTCCAAGACTCCCTTTCTTCCAGCCCTCTTCATGTATTGCTTCCATGTTCTTGGAGCCGTGTGGGCCCAAACTTCCCCCCTTGAACACCCTTTTTCATCAGGCAATCCTGGGTCTACTAGAACTTCAATCCTTTCCTTTTCCCCCCAGAATGTTTTTCTTTTATTTGATGGCCTTTTTTCCCCGATTATGGCTGTCTTCCCCCCCTTCCTATGGACCTTGAAAAGAAGGCTTGTTGACTTTCAAAGTGGGACCATTGTCTGATCACCCAAGGACTTTCCTTTCCCACTTCTTTTCTCTTTCCTCGTTGTGCCTCTCTTCTAACTTCCCCGTTGTGGACTCTCCGTCCCACGTTCTCTCCAACGTCTGAAGCAAGTTGCGCCTCCTCCTTTTCCCCTCCAGTGCTTGCCCCGCCAGAATTTCCCAACTTCCCCTTTTGTAGGTTATCCCCAGGGTCCGTTCTCCTGCTTTCGATTTTGTCCGGTTCGGAAGTTAGTTACCCCCGGCGCCTTTAACACCCCGCTGTCGCCTTCCTGCTCCCTGTCGCTGCTTTATTCGGTCAAGTCTTACCCTTGCTTGCGAAGCATTTTTTAGCCGGACTCAAACGGTCGTGCAATTTTGGAATTTTTTCTTCAGATTGCGGTATCCATTGTTTAGCAGATTTTCCTTTTCTCCTAAAAGACGAAAATTTTTCCGAGGCTTTTCCCTCTGCTGGTTTCAGGCGTTCAGATTCCAGTATACCCCTTTTTCCTTCTTTGACTTCCCAGTTCTGTTAAAACTTCTATGTTCCACCTTCTCTTTAGTCCCCACCAGACACATTTTTTCCATTTGTTTGCTCCCCCCCCCTTTCATGGGTCGTGGGGCCATCTGCGCCCTCCAAATCTCTACCCCGCCTTAGTCCTTATTTCTGATGCAAGTTTTTCGGCTTCTCGTTTTTTAGTTTGCCGAGAAAATTCCCTGCCCCTCTGGTCTTTTTTCTTGTTTGCCTGTCGGTAACCCAGGGCCGCGTCTTGCCTGTCAGTTTTTCTCCCCTTTTAAACGTTTCCAATTTTTCTTTTTTGCCCAGTGCTTGGTTTTGAAAGGTTTTTTCGACTTTCCTTTTTTTTTGTCCCCATTCCCTTTTCGTGCTGACCTGAGGGCTTAGTGACAGACTTCACCTGTAGTTATCCGAACCTTCGTCCCTTGCTCTGCTTTGGATGTGATGCTCTTCCGTCTTGCGTTTTGAACGTTTTTTCGGGACTTCTGTGACCACCACGGCGTCCCCGCCACGGCTTTTTTTTTGGTTTACACTCCAAGACTTTTTTTGGTAAATGTCAAGATCTTGTTTTTCTCCACTTTTAAAGAACTTCCCCCCCAAGTTGGGCCACGCTGTACTTCCCCGACGCCTTTGTCCCAGTGCTTCTCTTTGACCTTCTTGCAGGTGCATTGTTTTTTTACCCTGCGTCCCCAAGAACTGCTTGCACTTTTGCCCGCGCCTTTTACCAAAGATAACGAGCCAGTTCGTCTTGGTTTTTTTTTTTTCCCGGTCTGCCCCCCATTTTTTTCTATAAATGGTTTGACCTTGGCCGTCCCCTGAAGTCTCATTATTCTCTTCGGATTACTTTCTCCTAGTAGGAGGAGGATTTTGTGTTCTGACCCCCTCCTAAAAGTGGACACAGCGCTATGGGCTTTTATTGGTGCGATTCATCGGGTTTTGGCTTCCCTTTCCCCCTTCCAGCGCCCGCCTGCCCCCCCCTCGTTTTTAGATTCCTGGCGTTTTTTTTGTCAGTTTTTTCCTTTTCGTCCCTGCTGATCGTTTTTTAGCGTGGGCCCCTTTCTTGGTCCGTCCCTTGATTGTTGTCCTCTTCAGAGTTTCTTTACATGTTTTTTCAATCTGCTTTTCTTTAGAAGGTAGTCTTCTTTTGCAGGTTTTTTCGACTCCTCTATTAGGGGTATTTGATTTGGTCTTTTTTTTTCCCCCTTTTGCTCCTCGTCGCGGACCCCTCGCCTTCAGACCATGCCATGTTTCCCGTTGACACTTTCCCCTGGTCTTTCTTCTCTAATCCCTCCAGTTTTTTTCCCCATTTTTTCTGGTACCTGCGAATCCGTTATGCTTCAACCCAGTTCTCCCTTTTTCCTCCCTCCCCCACTCTTACTTCCCGTTCTCTTTTTAGGAGGTTATTTCCACCCACCGCTATTCTTCTCCATTTTTTTCTCTCAAGAGACTTGAAGTTGACCAGTTCAGTCCAAACATTTCCCCTCCCTGTGTTCTCCCTTATCCTGAACGTGCATTTCCTCTCCCCCCCGGGTCGGTCCTTCAGCACCCCCAAATTTCAATCAACCTTCACCTCGAGTTCCAGTTCGTCTTCCCCTTTCCCTGCTTTTTCCCCCCCCCTCCGAGGACGCTATCCGGTCCCCTTTCCCCCCCCCGTGGTCCTCCTCTTGCTCTCCGTTGTTGTTTTTCTCTGAGGTATGACTTTTAGTTTTTTTTTCCCCTTTCTGTCTTCCTTAGTCCGGGCTTTTTGAATCCCTTTGTTGCGGCTTTCTCCCGCTTTTCCCATTCCGCGCAGTGGATTTTATACGTTGTTTGCCTTGCCTTTTCCTCGGTTCCCCCTTACGGGCCACTTCGTAGGGGTTGTCCCTCAAACCTACGTGCGTTTTTTTACTTGTTTTTTTCTTGTCCCCGGCTGGTCTTATTTTCCCCCCCTTTTGCCCCTTTCGTCACCCTCGGTGGACTAGTTTGTAAAAACCACCTTCAAGCCCCCAAGACCAGACTTCCCCCTATCAGGGAAATTTTTTTCTTCTTTTTCCCCGGGTTTCGGGACACGGTGTTTTGAAGGCAGATTTTTGTTCTGACCCTTTTATTTCAGGTTACCGCCAGTTTTTTGAACTCTCTATTCTTGACCCACTTTTGAGGCGTCATGTCCGGTTCCACTTTTGATTTTCTGGCCACTGGTCCCCGAGGCTCCCGTTTATCCCCCCTTGTTCCAAACACATTTTCCTTTTAGCTTTTCCCCCCTTATAGTCTTATCTTCTACCGTCTAACACCGTGTGTTTACCCCCACATCTCTTCCCCTGCTTCTTCAGATTTACCCACTCCCCACAAAATGGTTCAGCCTTCCTCGGCCACCCCACTCCCTTTCCCTTTCCGTTTGCCCATCTCTCTGTTCCCCCCGTTTTACGTTTGTGGTTTAATTTACTTCTCCCTTCTTCCGGCAGGTACCGGACCCGCTGTCCTTCGCCAATGCCTTTTTTTCCTGGCTTTCCCTGCTTTGATAGTTTTTCCCCCAACCCGTTTCCTAATCGTTTTTGCAAATTGCCTGCTTTCCCTCGGTGGATTCACGTCAGTTTTTTTCGTAGTCCCCTGCACCCCCTTTCTCTTATCCCGCCCCAGAATACGCCTCCGTGCCTCCTCTCCCTTCTTCTTCCCGCGTCCCCCTTTCGTAACCCAACCCATGTGTCACTCCTTATTTAACAAAATTGTTGTCCTCCCCCCCCCAGTTCCTCCTTCCTCCTTTTTCCTCGTTTCTTCTTGGTCGTGTCTCGGGGGAGCCGCGTTTCTGCAGCCAGTTAGCGGTGACGGGCCTTTTCAACCCACGCCTATACCCCGGGTTCCTTTTTTCTGAACCTTTCTGTTTTTCCGTACCCCCGTTTTTCCTTGTTTCCCTCGAGTTTCTTTTCTTATATGGCGGCTACACTTCTTTACTTTCTCCGGGCAACCACACGGGATTTTTTTTTTCTTTCGTTGGGGGGTCCTGCGGTCCCTTGCAGCCCTTGGTTTGTTCTCCATTCCCAGACAAACAGTTTGTAACTTCCCGCCCTTTCCCTCTCCCTCCCCCTGGCCAACCCGCCTCGCAACCCCCACCTCCTCTTTCCCCTTCCCGCAAGTCAGGTTTCCTCTTCTCCGTTTCCTGAAACGTTAAGGCCCTTTGTTGCCCCCCCACTGGACTCTCCACCAAGGGGTTTTGTTTTTTCAAAGTAACTTAGAGCTGTTCCGCATCGTGCCCACCGGCCCTGCTCTCACCTTTCCTTGTTCCCCCTGTGGACGGTTTTTTTTTTCCCCCCACGTTTCCTGCTCCCATGGTTTGTCCAGTTTCTTCGTGGTCGTGTCACGTCCCCCCCTTTTTTTTTTGACTCCTTTAATTTTCTTCGTGGCCACCGCCCCTCAAACCCCTCTTTTTTTTCCCTCACTTCCTTCCGCCCCTTCTTTGGTTCTCACACTGTGGAGTTATTTTGGTTTGGTTTTTTTTCCGCAGCTTTTTTCCATTTTTCCTTGACCCTTCATGCCCCCCTTGGCCTCGCACCCCGGCCCCACCTGGGACCTTTGGTTTTTGCGTGTGGTTTGCTCGGCTGCAGCTCTTTTCAACTTTTTCGTGTTCCTTGCCTTGAATCGTTTTTTTCAGTCTTGCCGTTTCAGCGAAGGGGTCTGCCTCCGACCCCTCACCGCTCGCTCGCTTCTTTTCGTATTTTTTTATTTTCTGGGCTCCCTAATCTTCACCTTTGGCGACCCCCCTGCTTCCCCCCTCGCCTTACTTCCTCTTGTTCCCCCTTCCACTTTTTTCTTTTCACGCTCCATCTTCGTACTAGCGCCGTCCTCCCTTTATAGAACTACATTTGACCATTCTCAAGTCAACGTGCGGCCTGTGCCCCGGGGATCCCTTGGTTTCACGACATTCCGCAAAGGTTCCCACCCCTTCCCCCTATTTGACATCCGTGCTCTTCGACAATCCCCCCTCTCCTGAGGCCCCCCCCCCCTGGTTTTTCTTTCGGGGCCGCCTCCTTCCCGATTCTGGCGGGCTTGCTTGATTTTTCAAAGCCTTCTTTTCTTGTGGATATCACTTTGGGAGGTTTGTCCACTGATTTTCTTTGTTTCATCTCTATTTTCCCCCTCCCTAATTCCCTTTGTTGTGTTTGATTTTTGGAGTTTGGCCACCTCCTGGTTGGTCTTCCCTCATACACGTTATTCCACGGGGCTTTTTAATTTTCCCTTTGCCCTGAAGTTCCCCTCAGAGGGCCAGTCCCCCCCTCCCTTTTTTCCCCCCATTGCCTCGAGTTGGGATTTTATTCTCCCTATTGTTCGGATATTTGCTGTCCCGTTTTTTAGTTCCCTTTTTTTGACCCCCCGTTGCCCCTCCCAATGTGACCGCGGTGGGTCTCCCTTCCCTTTGATCCCAGTTCGTCTGATGTTACCGTTTCCGGGCTCGCTACCAATTTTTCTTCTCAAACCCCGTTTCCTTCCTCCGTGTCGTTCCTTTTTTGTTGGTTTTAAGTTTTCCCTCCCCCGTTGATGTATTTGTACTTTTTCCTCCATCCCCCCCGTTCCACGGGGGAAGCTTCTCTCTGTAGAGGTGTCGGTTCTGGCCTTCCTCTTTCTCTCCCTTCTTCTCCAGGTTTTTCCTCCCCTTCCTTGCCCTATCTTTTTTGTTTTAAAACCCCTTTCACAAGTAATGTCGGTTTTTTTCTCTCCCTTCATGAATTGTCAGATGGCCATAGCTTTTGTGCCCCAATCGCTCCCCCCCCCAACTTTTAATAGCCTCTATTTTTTGGCGGTCCCCTGTGGTGACACTCTCGTTTTTTTGGCGTGTTTTTTGACATCGATCCGTTGTTCTTTTCTTGCCTACCCCCTAAAAACCCATGTAAGAGCGGTCCCCTGAGTTTGCGACGTCCCCCGTTCCGTAGGGTCTGCGTTTTGTTTTGATTTTGGACGCATTTTCATCCTTGTCGACTTTTTTTTTCCACCTTCCCCTTTTCTTGCCCCATGATGGAGAGCGTACCCTGCAGGTCTTCGTATTGATAAGAACTTTCTTCTATGGGCGGTGGCGATTCCCTGATTCGGAGAGGTGGGCGTTTTCTTATCCGACCACTGTCTTCAGTTCCCCTTCGGTACCGCCATAAGCCCGTTTTTTTTCCCCTTGTACAAGTCTTTTTTCGTGCCATGTTTGAGTATTTCTTTCCTTAGTGAACAACCTTTCCGTTCCAGTCTGGGTTTCCGCTTTTTTGTTCTTGATTTCCTCTTCCCCTTCGTCGTGTTTGGTGAAGACGGTCCTCATTCAGGTGCCAATCCTGTTTTCGCCTAGACGCCCCATGCGACTTTGTTTTGCCTTATGTTACGGAGCAACCAAATTTCGCCTTCTTACCCTTTTTTTCTTGCTCGTTCTCCCATTTTTCATTGTCTTTAGGTCCTTCCCCTTTTCTTACGCTATTAGCAGGATTTTGGGCGGGCTCCTCCTCACCTTTTTCCGGCACTTTTTTTACGGTTTATGGCCTATTATCCTTTTTTTGGAGACTTTCCCCCCTCCCTCCCAGGCGGTCCGCGGTCTTCCTCTCCCTCGCGGTTTCTTTCCCTCTGGAAACTCGTCTTTCGTCTTTTCAGGGCTTGCGGGTTTCCCCCTTCCCGTATTATGCCGTCCGATTCGGCGTTCTTTTCTCTTTTCCTTGTTGGACTGAGTCTATCTCGGCTTTTGTGCCACTTTCTTGCGCTGTTTTCCCCTCAGAATCTAGTCCTTTTTTCCTTTTTTTCTTTGATGTTAACATTTGCTCCTGCGTTTCCTGCGTAACTCTCCCCTTTTGGCCCCTCCATGCAAATTTTTTTGCCCCCCCAATCGGCTCTTTTTTTCCGACAGACTCTCTTTGACCCTTAATTTTTTGGTATTTTTTCCCGTCGACTTTTTCTAAGATCCTTTCCCCCCCAGTTCTTTTTTGACCTTTCTCATACCCCCCTTAGGAACCCTTGATTGTTTATTCTTTTGGCTTCGTTATTACTACCCCCTCCTCTTTCGAAAACTTCCCTTTTTCCCCCATCTCGTCTGGAAAAGTTCAGCCACCCCCGTGCCCCCATTTTCTGGTGCCCTCGCCTGCCCCTTCCCGTCCCGCCTTCTGAATTTTCTTCCCACCAACGGGAATCCATCTCGGATTGTACCACTCTAATCGTAACTATTTTTACCCTCTCTTACAGCCAGATCCCTGCCCCCTGTTTCCCCAATCCATCCCCTCCTTTCTTTTTTCCCCTTTTTTT
>Ga0179593_1295247_pt1 | contig 11183 bp, 10 predicted proteins | sample CZODoug2_1_08_16_FD_185931 | JGI IMG/M metagenome (GOLD analysis project Ga0179593, IMG submission 185931) | Vadose zone soil fungal communities from Angelo Coast Range Reserve, California, USA - CZODoug2_1_08_16fungal (PacBio error correction) | ecosystem: Environmental > Terrestrial > Soil >... | reverse complement strand
TTTTTTTTTGGACAACCTGTGACTCTTCTCTCTTCCCCCAAAACAATGTCCGACTGGGAGGGCGATGATTCTTTTTTGCCCATACCCAAATTGAACCCCTTCCCCCCTCTCCCTTCGTGTTTTTTTTTCCCTGTATCATTGGATCCGAGCGCTTATGCGGTGGTCATTGCGCGACCTCTTCTACTCTCCGTCCCCCTCTCTTCCGCCTGGAAACCCTGTGCCAGAGTGTTTTCCTCGTGTTTTTCCCCTTTCCCCTCTAGCGGCGGGGCATTAGGCCTTTGTTTACCCGCCCCCCCAAACAGACACCTGTGCTGGCTACCAGGCTTTGTCTCCCGTTCCTTTTGTAAAGAAACTGCCAACCCGGACCGTCCCAACATGGCCCATAGGACGCTCACCCCTTCTCCCTTTTCCCCAACAGGGTTTAGGTTGTTTTTTGGCTGCGCCCCATTTTTAGTCGATCACCTCGGCGGCCGGGACTTGATCCTCATTCTCTCCTTTTTCGGACATGGGGGCACTGGTCGGGTGGCTTTCCCTGGTAACACTCCACTAAGAGAGGTGATAAACTTTACCTCTGGCCCCGTGCATTGATCTGAGCAGCCCTGGGAAAGAGAACCTCTTTCCTTCCGCCGGGGTCGGGCTTGGGTAGCTTTGGATTGGTTGCCTTCAGCATTCTCGGTTCCCTGCAGCTCGATGCTCCCCACACCTTTTTTGTCAGTGTCCACCCGTCCGTGAAGAGGTGCAGTTGCCGTCCTCTTTTTTTTCTTCACCAAGGGTTTTTGTTGACGTTTTGCATCACTGCGTGCCGTGCTTGACCTCCTAAGGAGAAGAGTTCTGAGCTATTCCTTCCCCCCAATAGTCCGCCGCCTTAGGGTTTGTTTTCTTGACCCCCCCACCCCCACCCTCTCCTCCCGCTTAAAGATTACCGGTAGGGCTGCCGCCCCCTATCCACCTCAATCACTGCAACTTTCTTCCCCTTCTACCTTTTTTTTTTTTGGTGCCCTTCCCCGTCGACTCAGTCCCCCCCTTTTCGCAAGCCCCAAGTAGTGGAGTGTGTTTCCGCGCAGCCTTTCATCCCCTCCTAAAGCAGGAGTTAAGCTATCTGCATTTTAGGCCAAGGATCCGCCAGTACGCCGCAATCACGGCGACTAACGCACCTCTTTTCCCCCCCCGGCTTCTGGGCTTGTTTGATATCGCAGTTTCCGCGGGGCGTCTCCACACCGTTTCTTTTCCCTTTGAGTCTCGGTGTATCCGTGGCTGTTGAAGGGGCGCTCGTGCTAGTTATTAATTTGCGTGTCCCCCCCCGTCTGACTTCCCGACCGGTGGATCTCGCGCTCGCGCGGTCGTCGTCTTGTGTGAAGCCTCTGTTTCCTAATTTCTAACTGCCCCACCATCGTACCCCACCCCTTTTTTTTTCACAATGTTTCGGTTCTCTTTTCGTGGTCCGCCAGCGGTCCCGCTGTCTATACTCTCGTGACTCACTGTCCCACCCCCCTAATGGTGGATGCCCACTTTTCCAAGGCACGAAAAGCATACACTGACCCTTTATGCCCCCCTTCTACCTTGTCTTATTATGAGCATGCTGGCTCCACGCACTATCTCGCGTTTCGCCGCCGGCCCCTACCCACTCACCTCATATAAGCCCCGTCCCTGCCCTCTTCCCCAGGAGCGCAGGCCGGACGTATCCTACTACTTCCTCAAACCACGATTCCCCCTCCCCCTCTCAACCTCTAGGGTTCCGTCCAGTTTCGTGACTCCGAACGACTAGACCCCTACCCGTAATCTTTCCCTCCCAACTCATTTCTATGTAAAATCGAACAGGAAGCCGGCCCGCTTTTTATGGAGATGCCCCTCTACTCTTCAACTCAGGACAGCGCAGACCCAGTACATTTGTCGTTTTGACCATTCCACCCGTCCAGCCAGGCCTCATATGAGAATATCATTAACTTTATATTCCCCCCTCTTTCTCACCTAGAGCCGTTCAGGGTGACAAGACCAGGCTATGGTTCCAGAGGGCTTCCAAGCACCTAGAGAAAAGCATGACGATGACATGAATCTTACATCTTTTCAGCAGAATGCCACCCCTTCGATCATAGACTCACCGTCAACGGTTCCTTTCAGATTTTTAAATCCTCACCCCCCTTTTCCAACACGAGGACGTCACCGAGCGGAGCCACGCACGGGCCCCAAAACCTGCGAGAGTTGGTCTTCCCGCCCTGGGACCGCTGAGGCCAACTTTCTCTTTTACCCCGTTTTTTTCTTTTTTGCCTTTGCCGATGGGTGGGAATGTGTGTACAGGTTTCCCGGAGGACTAACCAAACCACCCCCCACACCCCCACCTATTCTGATCACAACCACTCAGCAGTCCTTCGGAGTCCGGTGACGACGGCTGGACACCTTCTAGAGGGTCTCCTCCCGCGACGAACAACTACGATGTCGGATCTTGCGTTCCCTTAATAGGCTATTTGGTGGTTGGTGTCTCTTCCCCGCGCACCAAGCTAGCCACTTATTCGGTTGCCGGTGGGCGGATGTCGGCGGGCTCCAGTGGAGTTTATATTGGTGCGGGTGTTTCAGACGGTTTTGGGGTCAGAGACTATGCGCCCGCCCTTCCACCCTCTCCAATAGTGCGCGGCGAGGCTCCGCATATCGCCACGTTTTGATGGCTCTCCTTTTTTTGATTTCTTCCCCATGGGTGGTGGGATTACTTTTTCTCAACGACGGCTTCGCAACGCTTTTTTTCATTTGCTTGCCGTTTTCATCTGGACCTGTAATCAACTCCTCACCAAGATCTCTCCTTTTCTCCCTCTTTTTTGTTTTCATGCTTCTTCTTCTTTTCTCCAGGCGCAATTGCAGTCTGCCCCCGTGCCTCTGCCCAGCACCTTCGCCCCCTTTTTTCTTTCCCGCTCGTCCGTTTCTCAGAGTTTCTGAGAAACCAAAGAGTTTTGGTGTTTGACTGAGAGTCGTACGAACTTGATGCGCCATTCAGTCCTGGCGTGCCCTGCCTACTGTCCGTCGTTTGGTTTTGCTCCTTCGAGTGCTCGGGGTGGCCGGGGACTCGTTGTTAAACCGTCATTGTGCGTCGAAAAGAAAGTTTTTCTTTCCTTTAGATACCCCCGTTCTCCATGCTGCAGCCGACCACGGCAACAACTCATCCCTTCCTTTTTAACTTGGCCCTTTTTTTTCTCTCGACATAATCGTTGAAGTAGCTCCCCACCCTTATTCGACTCGTCTTTTTTTTCCCGCTTAGTAGCTTCCTGCTCCTCTGCCTCGCTCTTCCACACCCTTCCCTGCCACGAGTTGCGGGGGGGTCGCTGCCGAGTCCAAGCCTCTGCCTCCGCCCTGGTCGGCTAGACAGCAGAGTCGTCTGGTGTCCCGAGTTTTTCCTTGTCAGCTGTGTAGGCTACTCCTTTTCCGCCCTTGCCCCTGTGGGGATCTTTGTTAGACGTCGGCTTGATTGTCAACTTGACGGTGTGATGGGCTGCTGACTTGTGAGGCAGGTTGTTTTTCTTTTGTCTTTCCCCTGCGTGGTGAAGTATTCTGCTTCTGGTTCGGCTTTTCTTTTCTCTGAAGCTCTCCTTTTGCGACCCTGGCCCCCTTTTTTTTTTGTAGGGTATAGTTACTGGATTTCCTTGGCGGTGGCGATTTTTAGCGGTTTGATGCAGGCCCGAGGATTCTCACCCTGCTGTTCACACCGTTTTTTCCATTCGTGCGCGCACAGTCCAACAAAGACCGGTCTGGGCTCGGCGTCCCGCGGTGTTTTTTGCTTGAGGACTAGACCTATCCATTACGTGCCTCGATGGTGTCCAATGGGTCCCTCTCTAGGACGGAGTTTGTATCACTCGGCTATCTTCCCCCTCGTCGTCCTCAACGCCCCTTATTTATTATTTTCCATGCCCTCCGTCACCCGGAGACCGTGAGCTTCTGTCCTGAGCCGAGGCTTTTGTCCTCCATGAGCGGCGTAAGTGGCTAGTCACTGCCCCCGAAATGCTTTTGACGCTTGCCTAGAAATCATGAGTCCTTTTCCCCTCGCCCGACACTCCTTTCCCCTTCCACCCCTGCCGAAACCACTCTTGACTTGAGACAGACTCCTCACCCCTAAGACTACTCTAATCTGTTGCTTTTTTCGACGCCGGTTCAGTGAGTGCGCTTACGTGGATTCCTAGTGCCATTTAATCATCCTCGTCCACTGCCCTTTCAGGGACGACCCATCCAAGATTTAGAGTTCGATTCACGATCTTTCCCTTTCTTTCCTGCCGACGGTCCACCTGTGTAATGCATCGGACTGTGAAGGAGCCCTTTTTGTTGGATTGCGTTACCATTTTTGGTGGGGTCTGCGTCCGCCGAGAGCGGGTTGAGATAGCTGCCCGTTCGCCTCCTTTTCTTCCCACCCTCTTTCTCCGCTTTTGGCCCGCGCCGATACACTTTCACTTTGCCACGAATTTGCAATACTAATTGGTAAGGCATACTTTGGTCGCCCGCACAGGTCACCTGCGATCCCCCTATTTTTCCTCCTTTTTTTTTTCCGCTGTTTTTGGGCGTCTGTTTTATGTTTCGCCCGATCTTCGTCATCTTGTCGACAATCGACGCGTTTATATGGCTCCGGTCCCTGGCTGAGTCTCCCCGAGATGCGATTCAACCCGTCCTGATTTTGCTTTCGACTACCTGTTGATCTTATTGTACCCTCCTTCCCCCCACCATTCCTAGATATTTCACTTTCAGTTGCGTTGATAGGGAGGGGTTCTTCCCCCTCCACGACGCCCCGGGTGAGCGTTTCTGCGCAGTTGTCCCTGTTTGTTGGCACGGCTCACCAAGCCAGCTTGTGGACGCGTTCTGCGTGATGAATGTAGTATAGTAATTTTCTGGTCATGTCTGTTCTTTAATTCCTCCACGGGCAGCTTTCCCCACGATGCCCAACTCCCCCCTCAACGCCCCCGTGGGGTTCGGCAGGTGTTATTCCCCGACCGCTCCTTCACTCGCTTTACACGCACCACCAACCCGTTTGTTCGTGAGCTTCCCCTCTCCTTTCACCTGGATAACAGAGATTTCAGGCCCTGGCACACCTCCCAAACGCTCCCAGGCCCCCCGACCCCTCGAACGTTGTTTCGCCCTGGCCCCCCGGGCTTCGGGACGAGCATGACTTTTCCTTCTGTCTTCCTTTGGTGGTTAGCTGTGAGGCCCTGGTCGTTTTAATTCCCGTTCCAAGGCGGCAGATGCCCAATTTCCTTACTCGTTTTGTGGTTTTTGCCCTGTCCCATGGCACCACAGAAGAGTTTCAAGCCGGGTTATCGCCTACCATTTGCGCCAGCCGCGGCAGGGTTGGGTCCCTGGAGTTTTCTTTCTCTGTCACTTGTGGACGGCCCTCGGGTTGGCACAATGTTTGTCACGTTTTGTTTCCCCCTGTCTTTGGGGTCTTGGGGGCCATGTGTAAATGTGTTCGGTCCTTTTTTGTATGCCCCCCCTTTTTAAACCCTACCCTGTGGACATCCATGACTCCTTCTCACTTTCCCGTCCCCACCTCAATTTTATTACCCCTTCCCCCTCGGAGCCCATCGTGGGTTGTCCTAGATCGTAAGAAGTCTTCTGCTTACATGATGTCGACCCCCCCCCCTTATCCCCCCCCACGTAACCCGCAGTCGCTGGCTGCCCGGAGTTATTTGCAAGCCGAGAGTGCACCCGTGTTCTTCTCCTCTTCCTCCCCCACAATGCTCCCCACACAAATTCGCCCTGAACTGGGAAATATTTAGTCCTATCTATCGGAGCCCCTTTGTCGAGGCCGCCCGCCGCCACACCAGCCCTTCCTTCCCCACCCTCTTCCCTCCTTGGTGTGTCTTGACGAGATGTTCCATTCCGTCCGTGGTTGGCTCTTGCGGCCCACTTTTTTTTTGCCTTGTCGTGTGTTTCCCGTAACCATCGTTTTTGCACGCTGGCTGTGTGCGGATGTGGATTGAGGCCTTGTGCGTTAGTCGGATCGCGCCTTCCTTCGGTCTCCATTGTTCTTAGGTTGAGATTGCGGCGGTTGGGCAGGTGCGGTTTGGGGATTTACTGTGGAAAGTGCTCCCAGAAGTAATCAGTCGCCCGGTTTCTCCTTCCCCCCTATCCGGACCAACATTGGACAGCGCCTTGTAGAATGAGTTGCTTTTTACAGGTTCTATCCCCTTTTTTAGTGGCCCCGCTGTCATGTTGCCAGTCAGCCCTTACAAGAGGGTTTCCCATTTCTGATAAGAACCCCACTTGATCTCGTGCATCCCAATCTTGTCCAAAAGGGAGCATCCACCACTCCTTTCCCCCCCTCTACCCGCGCCACTGCCGTGCGGCTGTGCGCAATTAGGCGGTTACCCGGGGCTGTTTCTGGGGGGCCTTTATGTTCTTGTCTTCTCTTTCTGTGACATTTTTACACTTAGTTGTCCCCGGGCTGACCGCACCACCTTCCACGCACCGCCTTAGGTGTGTCTTACTTACCCATCCCCCTCCTTCACTCGTGCTGTTCGTCTCGAGCATGTTTGGTTTTTCAGCGACCCCCTTTATTTATTTCTATAAAATGAAATGGCTTTCTTCCCCTCCCCGGCCGCCTAGTGTACGGCGTTGTCGACCTTTGGGCCATAGTGCTTTCCCAGTTCATTTTTTTGGGTTACGGGGTTCCTCTCACGAATGACTCTAGTCCACCCCAACTTCACGGTTCAACAACCCCGCGTTAACGAAGGACTTTTTTATTTTCCCCACTGATTCAGCCCCCCCTTCTGTTGCGTAGCGTTTGCATCCGTTTGAAAGCTTGCCACACCCGATCTGTCCTTCTCAACTCCCTTCCCTCAGAGGACGCGTATCGATTTATAGAACTCCAGCAGTCGATGGCGTCTAGACCCCATCCACCCCCACCCAATTATACGCTCCCCGATGTTCAGGGCTGTGCCGCCCGTGGTATCCTTTTGTGTATTACAATGACGTCAACTGATACTCATCCCTCCGACGTGTTTTTTGAGGAACCCCTCTCTTGATCACCTATAGCACCTCTTTTTATACGTCAGCCGTATTTTTAGCTGTTGTGAATGCTGGCATCTTCTAAGTCTTTAGCGACCGTCAATGTGATAACGAGAATTGAATTTAGTTCATATCTCCTCCACGTCCTCGTAGAGCAGATCCAGAACAATAGTTTCTCCTTATCTCCTTCCTTCGCTGGTGATGATCTCTGACCGGTTCCGCAGGATGGAGAGGAAGACCCTCCCCGCCTTGATGCTCAATGTCATCGGATACTGTTCCTTTCTTCTTTGGTTTTGGCTGTTTCCTATGTCCGGCGCCCCTCGTCCCAATGCCTTCGGTTTTTCTCCCCCCCCTCCTAGATTATTTTCTTTAGGGAGTGCTGTCGTTATCAAGTGGGACACTTCTCTGGTTAACTCCACTTCTCCTCCCTACCCCACCAACACAACCCCAAGATGCCACACACGTAGTATTCCGATTTACTGCACGTCTCCCTCCCTCCCCGGTAATGCGCTCTTGAGGGTCCCCCCTCTAAATCCTTGCCGTTCCCCTCCAAACTTGTCTTTTTGCTGCTAATGAAAAGATACTGACCTTGTCGGGCACATCCCACCCCTCTTCCCAGAATTTTCTGATGCCTCATGTTGGTGCCCAATCCTTCTCGCGTTTCCTGCGGAAGGGAGTCTTGTCCTAGTCACCCATTTTTTTCTTAGTCAACGGCCCGTCAAGCTTCATACTTAGCCTTCAGTTCTGTCCTTAAATACGAGTATCATCTCCCCCAGATATTCGACAACATCAACCTTTTAGGGTTCAGATATTTCTTCTACTAGTATGGTATTTCACCAAGGCGACTCGTTATTCAAACGCAGCGCATGATTTCCCCCTCTGCGGCATCGTCCATTCTTTTTTGAGAGGCCAATCACCACATCTCTTAACCTCGGAATCTCCTTAAAATACCCCTTTTTTCTTTTTCTTCAGAACTTCAGCCGTCTGCCATCCCCTTTTTTTTTTTGCGGCTCATCCCTTCCTTTTACCTGCTCACCCCTGCTTCTCCTCTTGTGCTGTCAATACGAAAGCCGCGGGTAGGAATTTTTTGATGATCTCCATTTCTCCCCCGACCTAATGCGTTTTCGTCGACGCATATTCCGATGTCGTTGTACGAGTCCTCCCTTCCCTTCTCCTGACCCATTCCCCCTCCCGTAACATGTGCGACATCTTTTCCTATGAGGTGACACAGGAAGAGTTTCCTCTTTATTCTCTACCTACTTTGATCGAAACCAGCGTCGTTTTCCAAGCACCTCCTCTTGCTATCTCTAGTCCTAAGGTCATAGTGCTGGTGGGTCTTGTCCCAACTGCTGTAAGAGCCCACAGTCCACATACCAGATGCGCCCGTCCGGCCCCCGATTGTCTTTACCGTCCGCGAGTCCATCCCTCTCCATTGGGTACTAATGCCCGCGAACCCCTGTACCTGTACGAGACTTTCAACCATCCCCTTACACAAACGCTTCATTTCGGCGCACTACAGCCTCCTCGACATGATATCTACTTTCGGCTCTGCCTTGCCCAGGAAGAAATTTGCCCCGGACATCCCGGTTTTCAGATTTCAACGCCTGCTGTTCGATCGGCCCAACGAGTCCCTCAGCTGCGCGTTGCCCCCTCTCCCCTTCTTGATTCTCTCTTCACCATTCCCGCTGTCTCACTCAATCCTCGCTATGACACATGTTCTTTTTCTTGTGAAACAGATCTGGTACCTGAAGTACTTTAACATCCACTCTCTTCGCTCAGGTAGATCCGTCTAGGCCACTGCTCCGTCGATGCCGAACAACTTCCCATAAACAAAGAACAGATATTTTCCTCCCCCCCCACTCTCCAGTTTGCTTGGAGAGATTGCTGTGATGCACACCCCCTTGATCTGCCCCTTCCCCGCATGAAGTGCCCCCCCTAATCAGCCTTTACTCCTCGCATCCAGTCCGTGAGCATTCGTTTCGAAAGATGGGATCCCCCCAACCAATCCACCTTCGTTGCCGACTGATACAACTCTCCACATCATCGTGGAGCTGAACTTTCGCAAGATGCGTGCTCCCGGCTGCTGGCACACTCGCTCCTCTTTGGTTCGGACGTCTACATCGATTACTCCTTCTACCCCTTGATGCGCCCTTCTCCTGGCGCGGACCCGACCTCCGGCACTCTATTTCGAGGTGGCATTGTCCTGCCTCCGCTCCCGAACTAATTGTCACCTTCTCGCAACACGACTCCCCCCCTGACCCCTTTTTCGTGTTGGCTCGCCTTTCTCCATTGTATTCTGTACCCTCTCTCCCTTTTTTTTTTTATTTTACACATAGACGAATCAGTTACCGATATTCACCACTTGCATTTTTGGACTGTTGGCCGCGCTCTTTGTTTTTTTCCTTTATACCTTGACACAGTATTTTTTTTTTACGAAGTAGCTCGAAAACTAACCGCAGATTTTCTTTTTGTTCCTTAGTCTGTTTTTTCTTTTAATGTTTCTCCTTCCCCATTTCCTTTGCCCCGTCACCCGGGCTTGTGGACTACACGCTTCCACAGTCGAGTCCCCGCTCTGTTTCCCTATTTGTCTGGCCATCGACGGAAAGATCCTGACCATTCCCCTTGTGACTTTGTGAAGCGTGACTTGTTGGCGCATACGACTCTCCTCTTCTGATATGCCTAGTCTCCATTTCCAATTGTTCTGGAACTGATTTGGAATGATCGAGCCCTTTTCACGTAACTCCCTTTCCCCCCTTCCTTTTCCTCTTTCCTCTCCTTCTCCGCTCAATATTAGGCCCCTTCGTCATCTCACCCCCGCCTCTGGTCGCGATGTTATATAGTCATTGCTCTCTGAGACCCCTCCCTCCGCCCTTGTTTGCTTTTGTTTCTGTTACCCCGCACTTCTTACCTTGTTTTAGATACCTTTTTAGCAGCAGGTTGATTTGTCCTTGGCCTTGTTGAACCGCGACTCCTTTTTTGTCGCATATTCTCGATGTGTGCTGGACCACCCGGCCGGCACTTTTTTTTGGTTCAGCCCCCCCCCTCTTTTTTTGGAGGACTCCTTGTTCCGATCTTTTCGTGCACCTGTTCTTCTTTTTAGAACATTTCTGACTCCTCTCTGTTCTTATTTTTATTCATTAGAATTCGATTGTTGGGCAACTGTTAGGGTCCTTGTTCTCCTTTTGCCTTCTGTCATGGATCTGCGCGACAGTCCCTTCAGATTGTATTATGAATCCGCCCTCTGTATTGTGTGTCCGTGATTTATTCCGGTTAGTGCACCTACACCTCCCATGGGCTGTTTGTAGTGGGACGCTGGTCTTTGGTGTTTCTGATTTGGTTGTTCCTCTTCTAGAGCTTTTCGTTATTATGAGCCCTTTTGGGTATGCATATAGCTCCTTTCTTCCTGTACACCCCCGAGATTTTCCTTCCCCTTTTGTGCCCACCTTTGCAGATCCAACTGAGTTAAATGGTCGCTGGAAGGTATAGAGTTCACTCTGATTTCTAGTGCTTTGTCCGTTTTTGACCATCCAGCCCCGTTTGCCTATGCCTCATCCATATTAATTAACGACTTTTCTGTTCTAGCCTGTAGCTCCTGCGTCCCTCGAGTCCAGTCTCACCAGCATTCCTCCTTCATTTCGTTTGCCTCGTGTTTTAAGATTTTTGCACGATTGTTTGGTCTTTTCTGCCATTATTTTTTTGGAAGCCTTTGATTTTTTCCCCACGTTGCGCATCGCGTTTCTCGCTCTTTTCTTGCTTTTTTTCTCTAACCCGATTTGCCTTGGAGTATTCTGCGATTGCTCCATCCCATCCACGCCGTCTTTCTCCCGTGTTACTCAGCGCTTTTTACCTCCTTTGTTTCTCTCTGCTTTGTTCACGAACACCTAGGCCAAATCTCCGTTTTGATTCCGCGATACTTGTTGTACCTGATGCCTGGTGATGCCCAATTCATATTACATGGGCTTTTGCTTTTCTTGTTTTTATCCCCAAGAGGACATTGCGCGTTATTTTTTTCTTGTCCTTGCCTGTTGTGATTAACATTGATTGAGCCGTTCAAACGTACTGGGCTGCGGTTTTGGTGTCCTTTGTGTTTTGTCGATTTAGTTATCTTTCAGGCAGTTTGCTCCCCTTAAGTCTAGCCTTTTTTTTTCGTTTTCTCGTTCTTATTTTTTTTTGGGTTTGTTTTGTGGCCTTGGGGGGGTGGTCAGCATTTC